>Ga0137412_10000518_pt1 | contig 27446 bp, 26 predicted proteins | sample CZODoug2_1_16fun_FD_122160 | JGI IMG/M metagenome (GOLD analysis project Ga0137412, IMG submission 122160) | Vadose zone soil fungal communities from Angelo Coast Range Reserve, California, USA - CZODoug2_1_16fungal (Hybrid Assembly) | ecosystem: Environmental > Terrestrial > Soil > Vadose zone...
GCTATCGTTCTATTCGCACGATCGTTCAAATATTCGTTGACAAATCCATATAGACGGTCCAACCAGAATGTAAAGTCGGAAATCCAAAAACAGTATGCCTGAACGGTAACTATCTCGGCGGCTGGTTTCGTACGAGACGCCCGTCCGGTCAGGGAATACCAAGTGTAATGGGTGGAGCCGTGCCAAATATCGATGTCCATACTCACATCGTTCCCGACCATTTGCCTGCGAATTCCGGGCGCAGCGAAGCCTGGCCGAGCATCGAGCTGCGGGGCGGCGACAACGCCGCGGTGATGGTCCGCGGCAAGGTATTCCGCGCGATCGATTCCCGATCCTGGAATGTGGCGCGACGGCTGGACGACATGGCAGCGGATGGCATCGACATTCAGGTGCTTTCACCGATGCCCGAACTGCTGTCGCACTGGCTTCCGGTAGATGAAGCCGACGACCTCAGCAAGATCATGAACGAACAGGCCGCGCGAATGATCGCGGCGGCGCCCGGAAAATTTCACGGCATCGGCATGGCTCCGATGCAGGAGCCCGAGCTCGCGGCGAAACGTCTGGAGGACGTGCGGGCGATGGGGCTGCTCGGTATCGAAATCGGCACGCATATCGACGGCATTCCACTTGGAGACGAGCGGCTCGATCCCGTCTACGCCGCCGCCGAGGCGCTCGGCCTGCTGATATTCGTTCATCCCCTTCATCCCGCGGGCCTGGAGCGGATCGGCGGACGTCGTGAGTTTGCGGCGATTTCCGCGTTTCCCCTGGAAACGGCTCTTGCGACGGTGTCATTGCTGAGCGCGCGCATTCTCCATCGCTTTCCGAAACTGCGCATGCTGCTTAGTCACGGCGGCGGTGCCGCTCCCTGGATTGTACCCCGGATCGATTTTGCCTGTTCGGCTGGCAGCCTCCTTAAGGATTATCTGCCCGAGGCAGCGGGCGATACGCTGCGGCGCTTCTGGTACGATACGATCACCTACGACGCCGCCGCATTGACGTATCTCGCCGAACGGGTTGGCCCCGACCGCCTGGTCGTCGGCTCCGACTATCCCTTCGCCATCCGCCAGCCCCAACCGGCGGCATTTGCGAGACGGGCTCTCGGCCGCACGGATTTCACGGCCAATGCAAAAGCCTTGCTCAACGGTCGAACCGCGGCTGAGCTGCCGCGCGCCGACCAGCGGCAGGCTTGACGGAATGTCGGTTCGCAGGCGCTGGAGACGGTTATGAGCGAGTGCTTTTCGGAACCGAAGCTATCGCTGTTCGGACGAATTCCACCGCGCACGCCCAGCCGCTCCGATGCGCAGGTGCCCCGGAGCGCCGAACTCGGCCCCGCACGTTACGCGCGCATCGCACACCTCTATTTTTACGAGACGGAGGCCGCCGGCGATCCGGCCTACGGCCTGCTCGACATCGAGATCTCCCTGCAATGTCGGCGTAACGGCGAAGTGTGGCTCGAAGCGTTTTGCGTGGGCGACGGATATCAGAGCGGACGTGGGTCAGGAAACAATTACCCGCTGGTATTCGAAGTGAGAAGAGGCGACCGCACGCTTGCAAAGGCCGAGTGGAAATATCCAACGGTGCTGTGTGGTCATTTCGATCCAATGACGTTCGCGACCAAAACCAGCCTGTCTCCGTCGGATTTCGAAGCCGCCGACCAAATCTACCTGCCAAGCATCAAGGCCGTGACCGAGAGCTGCATGGGCGCCCCACCGACCTTCGGCGGTCCCGAAGGCCACTGAAGACGTGAAACAACGCTGTCCCGGAGACCACCGATGTCCAAGAACGAAGCGAAATTGACCGACGCAAAGACCATCGTCGGGGTCGCCGACCAGCTGCAGAAGGCGGAAGCGGATCGCAAGCAGGTACCGCCGATCGTCGCCGATCTCGGCAGTGGCAACGTCGAGGCCGCCTATCAGGTCCAGGCCGAACTCACCCGTCGCAGGATCGCAGCTGGCGCGCGTCTCGTGGGCCGCAAAATTGGTCTCACGTCGGTTGCCGTCCAGCAGCAGCTCGGCGTCAGTGAACCCGATTTCGGCGCGCTATTCAGCGAGATGGAAGCCGAGCACGGCGGCCAGATCGAAACCGCCAGGCTGATCCAGCCGCGTATCGAGGCTGAAATCGCGCTTGTGCTCGATCGTGACCTGGAGCGGGCCGATTCCACCATGGCGGAGCTGATGCGCGCCATCGCTTTCGTGGCGCCTGCCCTCGAGATCGTCGATAGCCGCATCGCGGACTGGAAGATCAGCATCGTCGATACCATCGCAGATAATGGCTCAAGCGCGCGCTTTGTGCTCGGCAACACCATCCGCAAGCTCAGCGACGTCGATCTGCTGACCAGCGGCATGATGATGACCAGGAACGGTGGTGTCGTCTCGGTCGGATCGGGAGCAGCCTGCCTCGGTCATCCTTTGAAGGCCGCCCTGTGGCTGGTCCGGAAGCTGGCCAGCGCCGGTGAGCCGCTTCGAGCGGGCGATGTCGTACTGACCGGAGCATTGGGGCCGATGGTCGCTGGGCAAAAGGATGAGGAGTACGAAGCCAAAATCTCCGATATCGGCACCGTCCGCGTTCGCTTCGGCTGAGCAACATGATCGGGCCGCGGGGACAACTACCCTTTGGAAGGACAAGTAGATGCAACAGTTGAAGGTAGCGATCATCGGATCGGGAAACATCGGAACCGATTTGATGATCAAGGTCATGCGCCATGGAAGAGCGCTCCAGATGGGCGCCATGGTCGGCGTCGACCCGGACTCCGACGGACTTGCCCGCGCTCGCCGCCTCGGAATATTCGCTACCCATGAAGGACTGGAGGGCCTGCGTCGCGCCGACATCTACAAGGACATCGGCCTGGTATTCGATGCGACGTCCGCCAAGGCGCATGAACAGCACGCGGTCGTTCTGAAGAGGGATGGCAAGCTCGTCCTCGATCTGACGCCGGCGGCGGTGGGACCGTACGTCATTCCCCCTGTCAATCTCGACCAGATGATCCGCGAACCCAATCTCAATATGGTCACCTGCGGCGGACAGGCGACGATCCCGATGGTGGCGGCGGTGAGCCGCGTCGCGCCGGTTCCTTATGCAGAGATCGTCGCCTCAATCGCGTCGCTGTCGGCCGGTCCCGGGACTCGCGCCAATATCGACGAATTCACCGAGACAACCGCAAGGGCGATCGAGCAGGTCGGCGGCGCTGGCCGGGGCAAGGCGATCATCGTTCTCAATCCTGCAGAGCCACCGCTGGTCATGCGGGATACCGTGTTTTGTCTGGTCGAAAGCAGCGATACCGAAGCCATCCGCGCCTCGATCCACGACATGGTGAAGCGCGTACAGGCCTATGTGCCGGGCTATCGTCTCAAACAAGACGTTCAGTTCGAGCCGGTATCGGGTTTCGGCGGCGCGACCGGCGCCAATTCCACCAAGGTCAGCATCTTCCTCGAGGTTGAAGGCGCCGGTCACTATCTTCCGACCTATGCCGGCAACCTCGACATCATGACGTCGGCGGCGCTCGCTACCGCCGAACGTCTGGCTTCGCAGATGACGATGGAGCAAGTGGCATGAAGCCGCGCATTTACATTCAGGACGTCACGCTACGCGACGGCATGCACGCCATCCGTCATCAATACACGCTCGAGCAGGTCAAGAGCATTGCCAGCGCCCTTGACGCGGCCAAGGTCGACGCGATCGAGGTCGCCCACGGCGACGGACTGACCGGTTCATCCTTCAACTACGGTTTCGGGAGACATTCCGACCTCGAATGGATCGAGGCGGCCGCCTCCGTGCTTAGGCATGCCAGACTGACCACCTTGCTGATCCCCGGAATTGGCACCATCCACGACCTCAAGGATGCCGCAAAGGCCGGCGTCCGCTCGGTCAGGATCGCCACCCACTGCACCGAAGCCGACGTCGCCAGGCAGCACATCGGAGCCGCGCGCGACCTCGGACTCGACGTCGCCGGATTTCTGATGATGGCGCATATGAGCCCTCCGGAGGCTCTGGCCGAGCAGGCAAAGCTGATGGAATCGTACGGCGCGCACTGCGTCTACGTCACCGACTCCGCAGGTGCCCTGCTGGTCACGGATGCCGCAGACCGTGTGAAGGCGCTGCGGCAGGCGTTGAAACCCGAGACGCAGGTCGGCATCCACGCCCACGAAAACCTGTCGCTCAGTGTCGCAAACTCGCTGGTCGCAGTCGAGCACGGCGCCACACGGGTCGACGGATCTCTGGCCGGCATGGGCGCGGGCGCCGGCAACACACCGATCGAAGTGTTTGTCGCGGTCGCGGACCGGCTTGGCCTCAACCACGGCGCCGAGCTGTTCCGGCTGATGGATGCCGCCGACGATCTTGTGCGGCCGTTGCAGGATCGCGCGGTGCGGGTCGATCGCGAGACCCTTTCGCTTGGTTTTGCCGGGGTCTACTCGTCGTTTTTGCGGCACGCCGAAAAGGCGGCCAAGCAATACGGCGTGGATTCACGCGAGATCCTGATCGAGCTCGGCCATCGCCGCATGGTTGGCGGTCAGGAGGACATGATCATCGACGTGACGCTCGATCTGGTTAACCGGCGAGCGGCCGAGAAACGGGCGAGCTGAGCGTTTTTCACGCGGGCGCAATCTTGTGGCCGCGACCGACGAGTTTCGAGACCGGCTCCTCAACTACACCGTAGCCGGCATCGGCCGCAATGGTCAGCACCCTGCCCGTCTCGCGCTGCTCGATGCGCGAACGAACCGTGACGACGCGCCGAGCGCGGGTCGCCTCCAAGGCCTGAGCGACACATTCATTGTCGCCGAGTAGTTTCACAAGTTGAGGCGGGTGGGAAAGGCCAGCGTCCGCTGCTTTACCGCCCCCAACCGCAACGCCTCGTGCGGGGTGATCCACTCTACATCGACGGTCTCCTGGCCATCGGATACCGCTTCCTGAGCGATTCCTGCGGCGGCAATAAAGAAGAATGTATCGAACCTTTTCGGCATGGTTTCCGGCGTTATCCAGTGCGCGAACAGCTCCATCGCCGTGAGATCCAGCGTGACGCCCGCCTCGCACACGATCGCGATAAAGGTCGTTTCGCCGGCGCCGAGGGCCGAGCGCGCACGGGCCACATCGATACTGCCATTCCACGGTTTCCCGCCCCGACCAGTGGCCAAGAGAATGCTAGTCTCCTCGAAAAGTTCGCGCAGCGCGCCAATTCGTAACGCTCGGTGTTCGGGCGGGATGTCGTTGTATCCCTCCGTGTGATCTATCCACCGCGGATCATCATCGCTCGGATCAATCTTTCCGCCCGGAAATACAGCGCACCGGCCGCGAACGCCATTTTCTCATGGCGTTTCACCATCAGGACCTCAAAAGTCGCCTGGTCGCGAACCAGCAGGATGGTGGACGCCCGCGCCGCAGGCTGCGACACGGATAGCGTCTCCGGCACGATCATCGACTCGGCAGGCATGAGAGGTGGGTCTTGCGGGCAGTCATGACGAGACAAGTGTCGCTCCACCCGAGACGCGGATACATTCTCCTGTGACGTAGCGGGAGAGGTCGGTCACGAGAAACTCAAGCGCGCCGGCACAGTCCTCCGGCGTGCCAAGCCGGCGCAATGGATTGGCCTTCGCCTGGGCTTCCGTGCCCAGATTGCGGGCGGCGGCCTGCGCCTTGACGCGGGCGCTTTCGATGATACCGGGCGAGATGCAGTTGACTCGAACACCGTCAGGTCCGAGTTCAACCGCCAAACTCTGGCTATAGCGCAGCACGGCGGCTTTCGCGGCGCTGTACATCGCTATACGTCCTCCCGGCGGAGTGCGGTCCACGCCCGTCGTGGCGATGTTCACCACCGCGCCTCCCTGCTGACGCAGATACGGCGCTGCCGCCTGGCAGCAGTGCAGCATGCTGTAAAAGTTGACGGCGAACAGCTTCTCCGTGTCCTCACCAGGAGTATCGGAGGAACGGCTGCGATCGATCGGCGTGATGGCCCCGCCGGCATTGTTGACTAGGATGTCGATACGGCCAAGTTCCATGGCCACCCGCTCGATAGCGTCAGCCGCCTGCTTCTGCTGCGACAGATCGGCCTGGATCCCGATACTCCGACCTCCGAGCGCCTTGACTTCCTCCATCACGCTCGCCGCCGTCAGTACTTCGCCATATCGCGAAGCGACACCAAGATCGATATCGATGATCGCGACATCGGCGCCCAGCAGCGCCAGCCGAAGCGCATAGGCACGACCGATACCGCCGGCGCCGCCGGTGACGATCGCAACCTTGCCTTTTAATTTCTCCATCACAAGTTCCTCTGTGTCGTGAGCCGTCAATTGAACGCGCGGCCACCATTGATGGCGAGGTTCTGGCCGGTGATGTAGCCGGCTTCGTCGCTCACCAGGAACGCAACGGCATTTGCGATATCGGACGGTATGCCGATGTGGCCCATCGGCATCGCATCGACGCTCTTTGCGAGGATGGCCGGTGGCAGACTGTCGGTCGCGGCGGTTTTGATCGGACCCGGCGAGACGGCGTTGACGGTCACTCCGAAGGGCGCCAGCTCCAGCGCAAGACTGCGGGTAAAGCCGATTACACCGGCCTTTGCGGATGCGTATTCGACCATCTTCGGCGTCGGCACCAGCGCGATACTCGATGCGATATTCAAGATCTTGCCGTATCCACGATCGCGCATGCCGTTTACGACCTGTCGCGAACAGATCATGGTACTTAGCAGCGTCACATCGACTACGCGCCGCCACATCTCCGAGGCGGAATCGACGAACTCCCTGTTCTTGCCGCCACCCCCGCCGCCGACTCCATTGACGAGGACATCGATCCGGCCAAACCGCTGCAGGATATCCGCAAATGCCGCAGCGACATCTTCCTCATTTGTGCAATCCAGTTGGATGCCGAGGCCCTCGCTTCCCGCGGCTCTGATACTCTCCTCCATCTGTTTGACATTCGGACTCGTATCGATGGCCACGACCGCCTTTGCACCGTCGCGCGCCAGGCGGAGGGCCGTTGCACCTCCGATGCCGCCAGCCGCCGCTGTGACGACGGCAATCCTGTCTTTCAGGCGGCCCGGACAGGCACTCAGCGATTGATCCGCGGTCGACATCAGAACCCCCAAATTGGTCTCGACATTCATCGTCGCGATGGCGGCCGCGCTCATAGCTGGGCCCTCGCAAGTCCGGAGCCATTGGCAAAGGACGCCGTTGCGATCAGCGAACTATCTTCGACTCTCGCAGGCGCTGGATTTCATCGTCGGACCGGCCCGTGGTCCGGAGGATGGAGTCGGTCTGCTCCCCTAGCGTCGGGGCGCGCTGGCCCAGGTTCAGGGGCGTATCGCTGAATGCCGCAAAGAAATTCAAGCCTCGCATCCTGCCAAATTCTGCGTCCTCGATTTCCTGAAAGATCCGATTATGCTTTGCCTGCGGATGATCAAAGAACTGCTCGAGCGTATTGACCGGCCCCATCGGAACTTCATGCATCTTTGCGCCCGCAATAAACTCCGCTGTCGTCATCGCTGCGATCGAAGGGGCCAGTTCGTCGTTCAGTAGCGACATGTTCTGAAGCCTGCTGCCGGGCGTCGCGAACCGCGGATCGGTCAACAACTCCGGACGATTGAGCACAGCGCAAATACCGCGGAACTGATTATCCTGAATGATCAGCCCAAAGACGTGACTATCTCGTGTTTCGAAGACGCGGTACATGTCGCGGGGTATGGGAACCATTGCATCAGAATCCACAAAGGTGTGGTTCTTCATCTCCTCCTGCGAAATGAACGCCGCCCAGGCATCGAGCATCTTGACCACTACCTTCTGCCCTTTGCCGCCATTCTTCTCCCGCGTCCAGAGCGCAGCCAGCGCCGACATGGCGCCGGACATCGCCGCGACTTTATCAGCAACGGAATTTCGGATCGGCATCGGCGGCCCACCCGCGCCCTGAATCGCCATGAACCCGGTAAGCCCCTGAATGACCATATCGTACGCCGGCTGGTCCCTGTAAGGACCATCCTCTCCAAATCCCTTGACCGCGAGGTAGACGAGCGAGGGGTTCAGCGCCGCCAATTCCTCGTAGCCGAGGCCCAATCGCTCAGCCACGCCAGGTCGGAAATTTTCGATCAACACATCGGCCTTGAGTGCCAATTCCCGCGCGATCTTGCGGCCTTCTTCTGTCTTCAGGTCGACTGCGATGCTTCGCTTGCTGCGGTTATATTGGGAGAAATATGCGCCCAACCCATTATGATGCGGAAAGACTTCCCGCATCGTGTCGCCCCCGATCGCCTCCAGCTTGATAACCTCCGCGCCCAGATCGCCGAAAATCTGGCCACCCATGGGACCCGAGACCATTGTCGAAAGGTCAAGAACCGTCAGCCCGACGCAGGGACCGGCGCGTTCGATGGCCGGCTGTTCGCTCTTCATCGGTGGATCTCCGAATTCACGGACCGGCCGTCAGTTGAGTTCTTTTTGGGAGTAGTTAAGCAGCCAACGCGCCACGATGAGACGGTTCACGTCGCCTGCGCCTTCGAAAATGTCGAAGATGCGAGCGTCGCGAAACCATTTCTCCGCCAGATACTCTTCCGACAAGCCCTCAGGCCCAAGCATCTCGACGCATTGCTGAGTGATTTTTCGTGCCGCCTCGCCGCCAAGCGCCTTTGCCATCGCGGCCTCGACCTTGGTGGCGCCGTTGGTTGTACCATCCCGATGTTCAAGCCATTTGCAGCGAAGGATAGTCAGCAGCGTGGCTTCGTAGAGCGCCTCGAGACGAATCAACCGGTCTTCCACGGCGGAGCGCGTCTTGGCTCCCTTCACGTAGTTCAGGGCCTGATCACCACCCATAAGCTTCAACCGCGTGAAGTCCAGCAACGATCCCGCGATGGATAGGCCCATGGCGGCCACGCCGGGCCGCGTTCCATTGAAGACGATCATTGTCTTCTTGAAATCCACGTCGAGCTTGTTGATCGACGGCAGTCGGCAATCCTGAAGCACGAAGTCGGCAGTATCCCAGCTTCGGATACCCATCTTCTTCACTTGACCGAGTTCGGTCAGGCCTTGGGCGCCCTTCTCGACCACGAACGCCATGAAAGGCCGGACACCCTTCTCTTCCGGTCCGCGGACCAGGACGACGGCACCGTCCGACGCACCGAAGGCTGAACAGTAGATCTTCTCGGCATTCAGTATCCACTCATCCGTCGCCGCGTCGTACCGGGCGGATCCGCGGATCATCGACGGATCGGAGCCGGCGCCCGGCTCCGTCATCGCGATCGAGAGAAGCTTGTGCCCGAACAGCTCGCGCTGCTCTTTCGTGCCTGCATAGTTGACGATCTTGTCGCCCAGATGATGCTTGATACGCCGCATCCGGACGTCGCCGCGCGCGGTCTCCATCAGGACCAGCAGCTCGGCGATGACGCGACCGCTCGTCTCACCTTCGATCTCGTCGAGCACCTCGAGAGGATCGGGCCTGCCCGCTACATCAGGAAAGACCTTTGGCTCGATCTCGTCTTCGTGCTTGTCGTAGTAGCGCGAGTAGGTCAGGCCGATCGCCGCTTCCTCGCGGGCGAGGGCAACGAGCCGTTTGTCGGCGTCGGTTAGGCTGAAATCGACCATGACATTCTCCGTTCGATCAAACGCCGGCGATGCCCTCAAGCACCGAGATGGAGCGGGCGTTGCGGTACCACATTTCGATTGGATGAGCGCGAACGAAGCCATGGCCGCCGAACGCCTGCATACCCTCGTCGGCGATGCTCATCACCTGTTCGGCCGCATAGGTGTAGGCCAGTTGCGCGGAGCGCGTCGCATTCTGCGCGGTTTCCATTTCCCACGCGGCTCGCCAGCTCATCCAGCGCATCGCCTCGACCTCGATGTGCATGTCGGCGATCCTGAACGCGATCGCCTGCTTTCTCGCCAATGCCGAACCGTGCACCACACGTTCCTTGGTATAGGGAATGACGTAGTCCAGCACGCCGCGGCCGAGCCCGGTCGCAATGGCCGAGAGGCCGATCCGTGCCGAGTCGATGATCTTCTGGACGTCGCAACCATTGTGCTCGCCGAGACGCATCGCTGACGGCACTGCGACGCTCTCAAAGGACACCTCGCCCAATTCGAGGGCGCACAGGCCAAGCGTGCCCTTTGGCTCGCGTACAGTGACGCCGGGAGATTCCCGGGGAACAATGAACGCATCCGCTGCTCCGTCGCTTTCGGCCATCACCAGGAAGTGGCTGCAGTGCGAAGCCATGGGTACGAAGGCTTTCACGCCATTTAACGTATAGGAATCACCCTTTCGGTCGGCTTTGGTATCGAAATGACCGGCATCGAAACGGAAGGAAGGCTCCATCACCGCGACGGCGGCCGCCTGATATTTGGGGCTGGTGAAGGCGGCAAGCAGTGCCTGCCGCTGCCTTGCAGAACCCTGATCGGCAATCGCCTGGACAAAAGCCATCGGCGCTGCCACGGCCAACGCCAACGTCGCGTCCGCCGCGCCCAGTTCTTCGAGCAGCAGCGCATTCAAAATCGGCGAGCGTCCGTCCTCCGCTGCCTGAGCCTGGACGATTTCCGTCGACCAGATCGCGTCGAGCTCTTTCTGTTCGATCTTGCCATCGGCGTCCGCGCGTTGCGCGGCTGGACGCAGAACGTTTTGGGCGAACTCGCGAATCGTCGACTGCGCGATCTGCTGTTCTTCCGAAAGTTCGAAGGTGATCATGCCGGCTTCTCCTTATCCCGATTTCCGGCTTCAGACAGAACGCCCCGCTCGCCCGCCCTGCCCGGTTCACTCGACGGATGGCCCGCCAGCAGTCGGTGCGATCCGCGGCCGACATACCGGGCCTACTGTGTCGCCAAGTCGTCGAGCGAAACGGGCTCTTCAATCTGGATCCAGGTCCGGCCGTCGAACCGCGCCAGCTGCAGATTGTGGATAGCCCGGTAGTCCGTGGGCGAATTGTAGACCTTGATGCCATCGACAAAGAGCGGGGGAACGATATCCCTCAGCGTCGTTGCCTGCTTCAGCAGGTTGTCGCGCGTCAGTTCGTCACCACACCGCCTCAGCACTTGCTCGATCATGAACGCGTTGTTGTAGCCCGGCACCGTTGTCGTGTTGTCGAGCGAGATGTTCGGCAGATAGGTCCTCGCGAACTCGATGTAGGCTTTGACCCCGGGATTGTCGGCCTCCGCGGGGTCGGTGACGTTTCGTTCCCACCGCGCGGTGATCAGACCTACGGAATTCTCAAGTCCCGCCGGGACCAGAGTCGTTCCGATGGAGCTGGCGTTTCCGGCGATGATGTAGAGCGGATTCCATTGCAGCGACCGAACCTTGCGGATGCCTTGTGCGGCGAATTTGGACTGCGTGATCTGGACGAAGACGTCAGCGCCCGACGCCTTCAGTTCGACGATCTGGCTTTCGATTGTCGGCTCACTCAACTCGTGAGACAGTTCCTTCACGATCATAGTCCCGGCTCTGGCGCCAAGTCCGGCCCTGAGGCCGCGAACAAAATCGCGCCCGAGATCGTCGTTCGAATACTGGACTGCGATTTTTCCGTCTGGTCGTTGCGCAAGGATGTACTTGGCAAATACCGCCCCCTGCGCCGAGTAGAGCGGATAGAACGGCACGATCCACGGGTAGTTCTTCGGGTCGTTAAGTTTTTCGACGCCCGAGGTAAGAAACAGGCTCGGGACTTTCTTCGAGTTAAGATACTTCTGCACGGCCAGGCTTGGAGCGGTGCCGAAGAAGCCGGCGATGGCGAAAACCTCGTCCGACTCGACCAGCTTGCGGGTTTGCTCGACGGCTTTCGGCGGACTGAAGGCATTGTCGAGGGAGATCAGGTTCACCATTCGTCCGTTGACGCCACCGCGGTCGTTCACCATCTTGAAGTAGGCGACCTGGGCTTCGCTGTAGACCGCTGCGCTCGATACCGGACCGCTATAGGCCCCGGTCGTTCCGAGCTTGATTTCCTTTTCTGTAATTCCGGTCTCGTATTTCGGAGCTGCGAGAGCCGTCCTCGATCGCAGGCCGCAAGACGCCGCCATAGCCGCCCCGCCCGCAACGATCGACCGGCGTGAAAACTGTGCGGCCATTTCTTTCTCCGAGCCGTTGGTTCCGTTTCGCTTCCCTGCTCCTTTCCTAGACATCCCTCGCCCACCATGCAAGAATTATTTGCACGATCGTGCAATTTTTGTACGCACCGGCCCGCGGGGCGCGGACGCATCGCTGGGCGACCGGCGACCGTCCCGCCGCGGCATGCCTCCTGCATGTCCGCAGGGTTCCGGCGGCTTGCTTTTGGGGGCCCTCTAACCTCTACTGGCTAGCCGGGAATCATGGTTTGGCATGGTGCAAACGTCAGGAAACAGCATGGCTAAGAAGGCAAAGGGCGCCCCGGGCAAGAGACCGGGGCGCGCGATAAGGCAACAGGAACTGCTGGGCACGGTCTACCGGGTCGTTTCCGAGTTCGGGATCGACGGCGCGAGCATGCGCCAAATCGCAACCAGGGCGAAGGTCAGTACCGGCACGATCAACTACCACTTCGAGAACAAGGAGAAGCTGGTGATGGCCGCATTGCAAGCCGCCTACCAGATGCCGGTTCCGAACGACCACATCGACCATTCACCTCTCGCCCGTCTCAAGGCCTTTGCATTCAGATACATCCTGCACGAGCCGAACGATCGATTCTGGCGGTTCTGGATGAACTATACCGTTTCGGGTTCGAGAAATGCCGAATTGCGACGGCACCAGAACACGTGGTCTCGCAAGCAAATGTCATTCTGGGGAAAGCTGATGCGCGACGCTGTCCAGGCGGGCGAATTGCCCGCGGATCTGGACGATGCGGAGGCGTCCGAGCAACTCTGGATCTTCGCCCATGGACTCATGATCCGACAAATCCTGCAGCCCGATCTCAAGACCCAGACCCATTGCCGCAAGCTTCTCGAACAGCATTTCAAGCGATTGGAAGCCGGAATGGGCGAATCCGAGGCCCTTCCCCGGCGCCGTTCCAAGGCAGCCTAGGCTTGGCGGCTTATACTCGTTTGCGCTTGTGGCGAACGCATCGACGCCCTCCTACCCATCCGCAAGCCCGCGTAGCGCGGCTTTACTCGTTTCCATCCACTAGCAATGAGCGCGATCCGAACCTGAACCCGCGCACTATTGAGCGGAGAAACGACGCAGGCACAGCGATGATGCTCTTTGGCGGAGAAGGTCGCGCGTTCGGTGCTGGATGCTCTCGCAAGGCCCGACCTCGATGACCTGGCTCAGCGCGCCGGCATCGCTTCGCCGCAGACCAGGCGGCGAGAGCGATTGCCGTGCAGGCAGCGCACGCTCGAACATTGCTTTGCTAGTGCTCTGGAAAGCGTGCGCGACTTGACCTCTTTCGCAATCAGTTCAACGATCACACCCGTTGCCCTGACGCCCGGCGCCGGCTTTTCAAGGCCGCCCTTCAGCGGTCCAGAAATTCCAGACACAGCCGGTTGAAGAGCTGCGGATGCTCGATCATGACCCAGTGGCCGCATTTGCTGACGACGTGAAGCTCGGCATTCGGCAGGCTCTGCACCATGAACAGCGCACGCTCCAGCGGCGTGACCCGGTCGTCACGTCCCCATAGCAGCAATGTTTTGTGCGGAATCTTGTCCAGCTCGCGCCATAGCTCCTCGAAACGGCCGGGATTGGAGAACATCTTCTTCGTCCATTCCACGGTCTTCGGCTCGGCGGAGATTTCGTAACGCTGCTGCACCAGTTCATCCGTGACCATGGCCTGGTCGTAAACCAGCGTGCTCAGGAAAGCCCGCATCTTCTCCGGGCTCGCACCGGTTCCGCGATAATATCCAAACAGGTGCTTTGAGCCCTCCGATGGCGCCGGGGTGACGAATGTTACCTGCACAGCCGGCGCCATCAAGATCAGCTTGCCGGTCTGCTCCGGATAATCGATCGCGAATTTCATCGAAACGTGACCACCCATCGAATTACCGATCAGGTGCGCCTTGTCGATGCCGAGATGCTTCAGCAGCTTGCTGAGCGCGCGCGCAGCAAACGCGCCGATGCGCTCCCCCTCATAGATCGCCCGGTCCGATTTTCCGAAGCCAGGTTGATCCATCATGATCACCCGATACTTCTTTGAAAGTTCACCGATGTTTCCACGAAAGTTGCTCCATGACGAGGCGCCCGGGCCGCCACCGTGAAGCAGAACCACCGCCTCGCCCTTCCCGGCTTCGTGATAGTGAATTTTCAGGCCGTCCAGATCGGCAAATTTGCTCGTTCCGCTTTCCGTTAGTTCGCTCACTTGTGCTCTCCCTCTTTCAACCCGCAGGCCAGCGGCCATTACGAGCTACGCGGCATTCGCATCCGCAAACCTCCGCGCGATCACTATTTGCACGAACGTGCGAATGTGTCGCACGGTACAATGACAGCTGTCAATAGTCATGCATGCCGGCAGCCCTTCGTCGATAATTTCCAGAAGGCGGCGTGCCGCGCTTTTTCAAACCAGGAAGTATTCCGACGGCAGCCGCAGTTCGTGATTGAAGCCTGCTACGCCAACTGGCGCAGGCGCCGAAATCAGAGCGTTTCGATCGTGAACTGGCCGGCAATCTTGCGGCCGAACGCGTAGGCCGACTGAATCGGATTGTAATATTCCTTGCAGTGCTTGATCTTGCCACCGACAAAGTCAAACCGCATGACGTACCGGTTGCGATAGGTCTTTCCGCTGGACATCGTCAGATGGCCCCGCCCCTCGAAAAAGACGCGCGATCCGTCGGCACTGACAGTGAGGTCCGTTTCGGTCATTCCGTGGCTCTTGCCCTCAGCCTTGAATGCTGTCGCCCAGAACCCCAGCACCTCATCGAGGCCGCGATACACCCGGAAGGCCCCCTCGTCGGTCTTGCCGGATTCGCCGAACGGAATTTCGGTAACAACGTCGTCGGTCATCAGGGTCTGCAGCGTTTGGAGATCCTTTGCCCTGAGCGCCCGGAAGTAACGCCTGAGTGCGTCCAGCGTGGTCGCACGTCCCTGCGGCGAATCCGCTGGGTGAACGTAGCCATCGATCAGATTGTCGTAGTCTTTCAAATCCGCGCTCATTTGCTTTGATCCTTTGCGTCTCGTGGCGACATGTGGGCCATCGGGATATGGCGTTGACGGCTCAGGTATTTGACATCGCAGCGGATTTGCCTGCGCGCAGCCCGGAGATCGCGGCCTTGGGCAAAGCCGTCGCGCTCAGATACGACGCTCCATGAAAGCCTCCGACCAGTTCGCCTGCCGCGAACAGGCCGGCGATCGGCTCGCCGAACAGATCGAGTACCGCCATGTCGGCGTTTGCGGTGATGCCGCCGTAAGTCGACGTGATCACGTTGCCGGTCGCGGCGATATAGTAAGGCGGCGTATCGATGCGCATCAGCCCTCCCGAGGCGACCTTGCGGCCAAACTGGCTGTCCACACCGCTGACGGCATCCTTGTTGTAGCGCTCGATCGTGGTTTCGAGATTCTTGGACGCGATCTCCATCAGCTTCGCCAGTTGGCCAATTGAACCGGCGGTTTGGATATAGCCGTCGGCCACAGCCTGCTTGAAATTGTTCACGCTGGTGCCGGCAAGCGAGCCGCTCATCACCTTCTCGTCGAATATCTGGAAGCCGATTCCATCCGGCTGGTTCATGCAGATCCCGCTCAACACCTTGTAGCTCTGCGCCTCGTTGACGAAGCGCAGCCCATTCTTGTTGACGATGATGGCCCCGACATTGAAGGCGAACAGCAACGGCGGAATGTCATTGTCGTCGCGAACGACGTTTGGATAGTTGCGGATCGCGCCGCCGAAGGAGCCCGACACATAGCCCAGATCGGCATGCCCGGCACCCAGCGCAGTCGCCATCACCAGACCATCGCCGGTATTAGCGATTCCGCCATGCTTTACGGCATCGACGAGCTCGGGCGCGTAGGTCTCCAGCAGCTTCTTGCTGCGGGAGAATCCGCCGGAGGCAAGCACCACCCCGCGCGCGACGTCGATCTTGATCTCGCGGCCGCCGAAGGCCACGACCGTCCCGTCCACCCTCCCGGTCTCAAATGACCGGCACAGGCGCAAGCCGGCGGTGTTGGCGAAGAAGCGAATCCGGGGATCTCCGAGCGCCGCTTCGTGCAGCGCCGCGGTGGAGCGTCCAGTGCCAGTATGATACGACCTCGCGGGAGCAGGCGGCTTGGCGGGAGCGAGCTGAAATTTCACGCCATGGTCGCGCAAGAACTCGTAGGCTCCCAGCTGGTTCTCGACATAGAGGTTCACCAGATCCGGATTGTTCTTGTGCCTGCCGGCCTCCAGCAAGTCCCGGCGCAAGGCCTGAAGACTGTCGGTCCCGCCCGCCGCCTTTTGCAGGTCGGTGCCGGTGAAGAGAAATATTCCACCGGCCATCGCGGAACTGCCACCTGGCTGGGCCGCCTTCTCAAGAAGCAGAACGTCCGCGCCGGCTTCTGCCGCGGCCAGCGCGGCGCAATGGCCGGCCATGCCCGCCCCCAGCACCAGCACCTCGCAGCGGGTTGGCAGATCTTTCGGCTGGGTCATCGCTGCCCTCCACGGCTTTAATTTCGGACCACCGTCGTCTGGTGCAGATCGGCGACATGATATCCCTCGCCGTTTTCAACCCTGATCCCTTGAACGATGAGGGTCATCGCACCGTCTTTCTTGTCCTGGACATCAAGAATCCTGTGGTGAAACGTCAGCTCGTCGCCGACGTAGATCGGCGAGTGGTACTTAAACCCCTGCTCTCCATGCAGCAGGCGGCCGACGTCGATGCCCAGTTCCCGGTACGCCGCATAGGCTTCTTCCGCACTCATCATCTGCAGACAAAACAGATAGGTCGGCGGAATTGGAAGGCCGCGAAAGCCAGCCTTCCTTGCCGCGTCAACATCCCGGTAGATGGGATTGGTCTCGCCGATCGCGTTCACAAATGCACGGCACTGTGCCGCTTCAACTTTCACGGTCGATGGTGGCCGAACATGACCGATGTAGGACTTGTCGACTTTGTTCAAGATCGTGACATCCCGGCGTTGGGGTGCGCTGCGAAGCGCGGCAAGCATTTCACGTTCGGCAGAAAGCGTGGGTGCTGCATAGAATATTTAGCACGATCGTGCAACTATTCCGGCGAGCCATATCCGGCGATTGTAAGCTGGAGGGCACTGTGTCTTTGCTGGATGCCCAACAATGTTCGCTCCACGTAATGCTTATCCCGCACTGCGAGACGCGCCGGGCTCGACTAGCTCGCGACGCGATCCGGGAATTGAAGATAGCGATCGCGCAGTTCGCGCTTCAATAGTTTGCCAACGGCGCTGCGCGGCAATTCACTGCTGAAGCGGACATCCGTCAACCGCTGGGTTTTTCCGAGCTTTAGATTGGCCCAGTTCTTCAGGGACGGCGCCGAAGCCTTGCGTCCTTTTTTCAACACGATGAATGCAACCGGGCTCTCGCCCCACTGGGCGCTCGGCACACCAATCACCGCCGCCTCTGCGACGTCAGGATGGGTCCGCAGAACCGCCTCCAGATCGCTTGGGTATATGTTGAACCCGCCGGAGATGATCATGTCCTTCTTGCGGTCGATCAGGACCAGATAGCCCTCCTTATCGAAGTAACCGATATCGCCGGTGCGAAGATAACGCTGACCATCGGCCGAGAACCACTCGGCCTCGTGAGTCTTGGCCGTCTGCCGGTGGTAACCAATCATCATGTTATAGGAACGCCCGACGATCTCTCCGCTCTTACCCGCCTCCACCGGCTTGTTGTCTTCGCCGATAATGAGCATTTCGTGCCCTGGAAGCGGCTTGCCCACAGTATGAAGCTTGTCGGGCCGGTCATGCGCCGCCAACATGCAGACCGCGCCACCTTCGGTCATGCCGTAGACGTCGAAGAATTGCCCGGGCCAACGCGCCAGGATCTCACGTTTCAATTCGATCGAGCACGGCGCGCCTGCACACGATTTGGCGCGAAACGACGATAAGTCGTAATTGTCAAAATCAGGGGATGCCAGAATCCGCTGGAATTGGACCGGCACCATGATCGCATAGGTGGCGCGTTCGCGCTGCGCCAGAGCGAGGAAAACGGTTGCGTCAAACTTGTCCATCAACACGACGCAGCCGCCACGCGCCAGCGTCGGAAGCGTGCTGATGAGTGTCGTGTTCGAATACAACGGCGTGGATGCGAGCGTAACCATGTCCGGTCCGAAGCCGCGGTCACGGGTCTGCCGCAAGCTTCCCCAGCGCAACGCGTGAGATTGAACGATTCCTTTCGGAACGCCCGTCGTTCCCGATGAGTAGATGATGTTGAAGGCCCATTCCGGCCGCACCGCTACAGGGTCAGGCCGCGTTCCAGGCGGAGCGAGCCAGTCTTCGAAACATCCAGCCGGCCGCAGCCGACCCATCCTGATCCAGCGGGCCGAGATCGATTGAGCCACCGGAAGCAGCCAGTCGGCCGAACTGGAATCGACAAACAACAACTTCGCATCGGCATCGGCGATCATCGCGACCAGCGTTTCCGGCGTTGCGCCGGTCACCAGCGGCGCAACGACAACTCCCACCCGTGTCGCCCCGAGCAGCAGCACCGCATAGTCAATCGAGGATTGCGCGCAAACCGCAACGACCGATCCGGCGACAAGCCCGTCGCGCTGCAGCGCGGCTGAAACCCGGTCCATCCGCTCGTTCAGGGTCGCAAAATCCATCCGCTGATCGTTGAGGACCAAAGCCGCCGCCCGAGGGCGTTCCTCTGCATGCGCAGCGATCGCATCCGCGATGGTGGCAAACGGCAGGTTCAGGATCTCGTCTGCAGTCATCGCTCATTCGACCTGTGGGATCGAGGAAAATGGTCACCTCGAGACACGGCTAGGTCTCGGCTCCCCCAATGGCTTCGTTGCAAGCGAACCGTCAGTGAGCTATCGAATGCATCCGATGTCAGCCATCGCGGCATGAGAGGATTGACCGAATGACCAGGACACATACAGCCACGGCCAAACCAGGCACGCGGTTTTTCCAGAAGACATATCCGCCGATCACGCGGCATGCCTTGGCGATGTACTGCGCCGGTTCGGGCGATCACAATCCTATCCATGTCGACAGCGATTTTGCGAAGGCATCGGGCTATCCCGACGTATTCGCGCATGGCATGCTCGTCATGGCATATCTCGGGCGCTCTCTCACGGACACGATTTCTGCCTCGGCAGTGTGGTCCTACTCCGTTCGCTTCGTTTCGATTACGCAAATCCATGCTGAAATCACCTGTGAAGCCGTCGTTGACGAAGCATTCGAAGGAGCCGGTGAACGTCGGGTCCGGCTGTCTCTCGTGGCCAAGGATCAGGCCGGCGACGTCAAGCTGCGGGGCGAAGCCGTCGTCGGGCTAGGTTGACGACGACCGGAACGCGCCGCGCCTTGATCGATCTTTGGCGATCGGCGTCGGCCGGCCGACATCCGCGGCTTTGCGCAAACCGTGCCGTCAGGGCCGATCGAGAAATTCCGCAACCATCGCATTGAACTCCTCTGCCTTTTCCCATTGCGCCCAGTGGCCACACTTCGGAAAGACGTGAAGTCGGGCATTGGGTATTGTCTTCAATAGCAAAAAGCTCGAATCGAGCGGGACCACCCGGTCCTCGCGTCCCCAGATCAAAAGCGTCTGATGCGACAGTGAGGCGAGATTCTCGCGCCACAGATCGGCAGGCGGTCGCTTGAAGATATCGATAATGTCGGGACGCTTGGCGGCCTTGAGACGCTCCGCCAGCAACTGTTCCGTTATTGACGAGGCATCGAAGACCAGAAGATCGATCACGCCCTTCAGCTTCTCCATGGTCGGGCCCTCGCCGCCATAAAACATCGCCATGCGGCGCAGCCCCTCGGTAGGCATCGGCGAGAAGATGGCCTGGCTACCGCCGGTCCCCATCAAAACCAGCTTGTTCACGCGCTCCGGAGCGCGCAGCGCCACCATCAACGACGTTGCTCCACCCATCGAATTCCCGACAAAGCTTGCTTTCCCGACTCCGATAACATCCATGAAGTCGCGGACAAAATCGCCCATCGCCGGAAAAACCGGCCCGTCCTTCAGTTTACCTTCGGTCTCGCCGAAGCCCGGCAGATCAATGACGATCACGCGCCGCTTGGCCGACAAGGGCTCGATGTTCTTGCGATAATTGCTCGCGCCGGATGCCCCCGGGCCACCACCGTGAATCAGGATGGTGGGTTCCCCTTCGCCGAGATCGTAGTAGCGCGTACGGGTGCCGGCGACATCGACGAATTTGCCCTTCAGTTCCAAGACGTTTTCTCCCTCAATTGATTGAACGGGTCATTGCCCGCTCGGCTATCTGGACCGGACCCTTCCATATTTCGCACGAATGTGCAAATGTTCTGCGTCGTCGACCGTCGCCACTCTTGCAACGTGTCGGCTCATGTTGGCTTGCGACAACGATTCCGCCATGGACGGAGGCAAGCAGCACGAGAACACAACACAGGGAGGCAGCAACAAATGGTTGGATTGTCGTCGTATTTTCCAAAGCGCGCGGCATTTGGCGCCGAAGAAACCAGAAGGTGGGCTATCCTCATGCTGGCTGGCGTTGCACTGCTGGCCGCTTCGCCTGCCGCAGCGCAAAAAAAATACGACGAGGGCGCCAGCGACACCGAGATCAAGATCGGTCAGACCATGCCGTACAGCGGGCCGGCATCCGCATACGCGGCGATCGGCCGCGTCATGAGCGGTTACTTCAACATGGTCAATGAAACCCAGGGCGGCATCAATGGACGCAAGGTTAGTCTGACTTCGCTGGATGATGCGTACAGCCCGCCAAAAACGGTCGAGCAAACCCGTAAGATGGTGGAGAGCGACGGAGTCTTGGCAATCGCAGCATCGCTGGGCTCTCCGACAAACCTTGCCATTTCAAGATATCTCAACGGAAACAAGATACCGCAGATCCTGGTGATGGCTAGCGCCGCCAAACTCGACGACCCCGCCAATCTGCCTTGGACCACGACGTTTTATTCGTCGGCCAACGTCGAAAGCCAGATTTATGCCCAATATATTCTCAAGACTAACCCCGGCGGCAAGATCGCAGTGCTTTATCAGAACGACGACTACGGCCGCAATTATCTCACTGGCCTGAAGACGGCGCTTGGCGACAAGGCCTCGATGATCATCCGTGAGGCGAGCTACAACCTCACCGATCCGACGATCGATTCGCAGGTGATCGATCTGAAATCATCCGGCGCGGACATTTTCTTCATGGCCACCTCGCCGAAGTTTTCCGCACAGGCGATCCGCAAGACTTATGAACTGAATTGGAAACCGCTGCGGATAGTGGTGACGGCCGCAAGCCAAATCCCCACCGTGCTCAAACCAGCAGGTCTGGAAGCTTCAAAGGACCTGATTACCTCTCAATGGATCAAGTCGGCCGGCGACCCCGCCTGGGAACAAGACCCGCCGATGCAGGAGTTCTATGCCTTCATCCGGAAATGGGTACCCGGCGTCCAGCCGGAAGATGCCAGTGCTGTCTACGCCTATTCGACCGCGCAGATGATTCACGAAGTCCTTAAGCGCTGCGGCGACGATCTAACGCGGCAAAACTTGATCAAGCAAGCGACCAACATCAAGGATTTCCAGTTACCGTTGTTCATTCCGGGAGTGAAGGTCAACATTTCTCCGACTAGTCGTATCGGTTGGCGGCAGGGGCGGATGGCGAAGTTCGATGGCGTCAACTGGGTCTTCTTCGACGAGGTGATTACTGTTCCGGAAGCCGCGACCCGCGGATAGCCGTCTCCGTCTTTCAAACACCGTCCGAGCGACGGATGCCCCAGATCCGGGTGTGGCGTTACGATGCCGCACAAAGGAACAGGCTTGGGCCAGCGTATCTGATTTCGAGGAGAACCCGTGAGCACGTTACCCGCACAAATGACCGTCGTCGGCATCAGCAGGCCCGGCGGGCCGGAAGTCCTTGTTCTCGAACAGCGTGCCGTGCCGACGCCGAACCGGGATGAGATTTTGATCAAAGTCGCGGCCGCGGGAATAAATCGGGGCGACATCGTGCAGCGCCACGGAAATTATCCGCCCCCCGCCGGAGCCAGCGATATCCTCGGCCTCGAGGTCGCCGGCGCAGTTGTCGCCACCGGCAAGGATGCAACACGGTTCAAGATCGGCGACAAAGTGATGTCACTCGTAACCGGCGGCGGCTACGCGCAATATTGCGCCGCGCATGAGGCGCATACGTTTCTCATCCCGCGTGGAATAGACATGGTTGCTGCCGCATCCATCCCCGAAATATTCATGACCGTCTGGCACAACGTTTTCCAGCGCGGTGCACTGCAGCCTGGCGAAACCCTGCTTATTCACGGCGGATCGTCCGGCATCGGCATTACCGCTATCCAGATTGCAAAGGCTTTCGGCGCAACCGTGATCGTGACCGCCGGATCGAAGGAGAAGTGCGATGCCTGCATCGGGCTCGGCGCCGATCGCGCCATCAACTACAAGACGGAAGACTTCGTGGCCGCAGTCAGGGCTTTTACCGATGGGGTCGGCGCAGATGCAATTCTCGATATGGTCGGCGGCGACCATGTCGAGAAGAATTTTGATGCCGCCGCCGTCGAAGGGCGCATTATTCAGATCGGGTTCATGGCAACCTCGCAGGCAAAGGTAGACTTCAGAAAGCTGATGATGAAGCGTCTGCATTATACCGGCTCCACCTTGCGCGCACGGTCGGTTGCCGACAAGGCGATGCTGGCCCGTACGGTCGAGGCCAAAGTCCTGCCGCTTTTGCGGGACGGCAGGTTCAAAACAGTTGTCGATAGGACCTTCCCCCTCAAACGCGTGGCCGAGGCGCATCGCAGGATGGAGGCCGGACAGCACATCGGAAAGATTGTGCTGACGATCTGATTATTGAAGGCGTTCTTCCCTGATTCTCTGCTGCACTGCGGCGCGCCCGCCTACCGGTGCAACACCCACCGCTAACGCAGGGTCAAGCCGCCATCAACGGGGATCGTCTGCCCGATGACATAGGAAGCCAGAGGTGACGCGAGAAACAATGCGACACCAGCGATCTCCGTGGTCTTTCCCAGGCGACCGAGCGGAATTTTCGCTTTCCAGGCCTCAACGCGTTTCGGATTGCTCGTGGTGACTTTGGTCATCTTGGTCGGAATCATACCAGGCGCAATGCCGTTGACCCGTATGCCGTCCGGCGCCCACGCGTCGCCAAGATTACGCGTCAGTCCCAGCGCGCCGGTCTTTGAAGCGCCATAGGCCGGGTTGCCCCGTGTCGCGTGAAGGGCTGCGGTCGAACTTATGATGATGATCGAGCCGCCGCTGGCCTTGAGCATGGGATGAAATCGAGTACAGCACTCCATCAGGCTGTTGAGGTTGACATCGACAACTTCCCGGAATCTTTTCGGCTCAAACTCTGCTCGATCGTAAAGCACGATCCCTTGCGAAAGAACCAGCACATCGAGCGTGTCAAAGCCGGCATCGCAGTTCTGAATCAACTCGGGGCGCGAAACATCGACCTGTTTGTAGTAGAGACCGGTGAGGTCCGAGTCGCCCGAGCCGGCATACTCGCGGGCATGGGCTCGCGTCCCCCAGACGTGAACGCTAGCCCCCTTCGCCAGAAATGCCCGCGCGACGGCATTTCCGATGCCGCTGCTGCCACCCACCACCAGCACGTTCTTGCCGTTGAATTCGATTTTCGTGGCCCATGCGTGACCAATGTCTGGGACCATTTCTCGACCCGCAAGGCTCGGGAAGGACGTCCTGCCGACCAAGTTGCAGGAGGTCCGGCGACCAAATGAGGTCGCCGGATGGCCGGCCCACGCGGCTCGGACCGGCCGTTTGGGTTTGAACTAGCTCTGGTTCTGCCAGAAAGTCTTTGAGACCTTGCGTCGAGCCGCGCGCGTATCCGGCTTTGCAAAATCCTCCATGCCGGCGGTCGCGAAGCGCCCCGGCTTGTTGGCGAAAGGCTGGATCGGAATCTCGAATGCCATGGCTCCCGAGAGCGGCAGGTCGGCGCCCTTGTTCAGGGCAAACTTCGAGCGCCGGACCGTGATCGGGTTTTTCGCCGCCATCACCGCAACGAGCGCATCGACTTCCTTACTCAAGTCGGCCGGTTTGCAGATCCGGTTGATCAGATCGTGGCGTTCTGCGGTCTTGGCGTCAAACAACTGACCGATCAAATTCCATTCCTTGGCCTTGCGCCGTCCGGCGAACCGCGCAAGGCGCGTGACGCCGCCCCAGCCGGGCGTGATATCCCAATCGATCTCCGGCATTCCCCACCGGCTTCGATCGGTTGCAACGACGAAATCGCATGTCAAGGTCAGTTCAAGGCCGCCGCCGGTGCAAACGCCATCCACCGCTGCAATAGTGATACACGTCAGATCCTCGATCATCTGCGCGGTCTCCTGATACTGCCGGGCCTGCCAGTAGGGATCATCGTCCGTCCAGGTCAGAAAGTCCTTGATGTCGTCGCCGGCACAGAAGGTGTCGCCCGCACCACGGAAAATCAGGAACCGGCACTCCCGGTCCTGCTTCACTGCCCTCACCGCGTCGGCGAGTTCGTCCGACATTTCCCTGTCCAACGCATTATGTGCCGCCGGGCGATTGAACGTGATCGTGCTGATCGTTCCGGCGCGGTCAAAAAGGATCTTCTTGTACTTGGACACGACGTCCTCCTGCTAGTTGTTAGTTGTGTAGCACTACTTATGATACATGAATACTCCAGCGAGTAGCGCTACGCAACCCTTATTGACGTCGTCGGATCCGATTTTTTTAACGAGCCGTCACTCGACTCATGAGCGCAGTCCCAGCGCCAACGCCGACTGTTCTGCGAGCAGATACTTCTGGACCTTCCCGCTCGCCGTTATTGGAAAGACGTCGACGAACCGCACGTAACCAGGAATCTTGAAATGCGAGATTTCACCACGACAGCGATCTCTCAGCTCATCTTCGGAGAGCCCCTGGCCATCCCTTAGCTTGATGCACGCGCATAATTCCTCGCCATATTTTTCGTCGGGAACACCGACGATCTGGGCCATTTCGACTTCCGGAAGCCGATGCAGGAACTCCTCGATTTCAGCCGGCGAAATATTTTCACCGCCGCGAATGACCAGCTCCTTTAGGCGCCCCACAATCTTTCCATAGCCGTCCCGGTCAATCGTCCCGAGGTCTCCGGTATGCATCCAGCCATCAGCGTCGATCGCCTTCGCCGTCTTCTCGGGATCTTCCCAATATCCCAGCATGATCGAATATCCGCGGACACAAATCTCACCCACCTGCCCGCGTGGCACGATCTCCGAGCGCTCGTTGACGATCTTGACCTCGACATGCGGTACCACCTTGCCGACCGTTGAAACCCGCCGCTCCACCGGATCGGAAGGCGATGTAATCATGATGGTCGCGCTGGTTTCCGTCATCCCATAGCCGATGACGACCTGCTCCATGTGCATTTCGGCAATCACGCGCCGCATCAACTCCATGGGTACCGACGCGCCGGCGATGATTCCCGTACGCAATGACGACAGATCCCGTTGCCTGAAATCCGGGCTGGCCAGTTCGGCGATGAACATCGTCGGTACGCCATACAGCGACGTACACCGCTCCCGCTCGACAGCCTTCAGCACGGAACCGGGCTCAAACGCCTCGCCTGGATGGACAACCTTGGCGCCGGACAGCATTGCCAGCAGATTGCCGGTTGCCATTCCAAAGACATGGTAGAGCGGCAGCGGCACGCAAATGGCATCGGAGGACGAAATGCCGCAGATTTGTCCCGTAAAGTACGAGCTGTTCAGCAAATTGCGGTGACTCAGGGTTGCTCCCTTGGGACTTCCGGTCGTTCCGCTGGTGAACTGGATATTGATCGGATCGTCGCAGCTTAGCCCGGCTGCAACATCGACAAGGCGTTGCCGGTCCAAGTCCTTGCCAAGCGCGGCGATCTCGTCGAAACGAAAAAATCCGCGCGGAGATTCGAACCCCCGTTGAATTACGATTTCGAGTCTGGGTAGCCGCGCCGCCATCAGCTTGCCGGGCGCCGACGCGTTCAGCTCCGGTGCGATGGTGCGCAGCATTTGAACATAGTCGCTTCCCTTGAAGTGATCCGCCAGCACCAGCGCCCTGCAACCGGACTTGCTGAGGGCGTATTCCACTTCGGCCACCCGATAGGCCGGGTTCAGGTTGACGAGGATAAGTCCGAGCTTAGCCGCTGCATATTGCGTGACCGTCCACTCGGCGCAGTTCGGCGCCCATATACCGAGGCGGTCGCCTCGCACCAGCCCGAGGCTGAACAGACCGGCAGCGAAGGCTTCGACCCGGCTTGCCAGCTCTGTGTAGCTCCAGGCGATCTGTTGATGGCAAACGACAAGAGCAGTGCGATCGCCGTGCCGTTCAACCGTTCGATCGAAAGCTGATCCGATGGTTTCCAACAGCAGTGGCACGTCGGCCTCACCACGGACATAGCTGGCGCCTGACCGTTCTGCCTTTTCCGATCCCGGCATCTGCCCTCCCGCGAGCTACACGCTTTTTCATTTTTTAGTTGCCTAACACTACTTACAATATAACATAGCGTTAGGCAACTCACCGGCGTCAATAAAGTGGCCTCCTCGCTGCAGCACCGGTTTGCCGGCAGGCGGGCGGCGGAAAACCGGGTGCCATCGGAGGAAATGATGTTCGGAGCGACCTTACGTCTGCGCCACGCCGCGTTCGCTATTTCGGCACTTTTCATGGCAGCGCTAAACGGCGCTGCTTTTGCGCAGAAGAAGTACGACGTCGGCGCGACAGACACCGAGATCAGGATCGGGAATATCGTCGCCTACAGCGGGCCTGTCTCAAGCCTGGGCGTGATCGCCAGGATCGAGGACGCCTATTTCAGGAAGATCAATGACGAAGGCGGCATCAATGGCCGCAAGATAAAGTTCATTTCCTATGATGATGCGTACAGTCCGCCGAAATCGGTGGAACAAGCGCGGAAGCTTGTTGAAAGCGACGAAGTCCTGCTGATCTTCAATCCGGTTGGAACGCCATCGAATGTGGCGATCCAGAAATACCTGAATGCGAAGAAAGTGCCGCAACTCTTTGTCGGCAGTGGCGCCGCGCGCTGGAATGATCCCAAGGATTTTCCGTGGACCATGGGCTGGCAACCCAATTACCAGAATGAAGGACGCATTTATGCTAAATATCTGCTGACGGAGAAGCCGGAAGCCAAAATCGCCGTCCTGTATCAGAACGATGATCTCGGCAAGGACTATCTGAAAGGCTTGAAAGATGGCCTTGGTCAAAAGGCCTCGATGATCATTGCGACAGAAGGCTATGAGACGTCAGAGCCGACGGTCGATTCACATATCGTGAACCTCAAATCCACGGGCGCCGACGTCTTCATCTCCGTTGCGTTGACCAAGGTCGCCGCGCAATCGATCCGCAAGGTGGCGGAGATGGGATGGAATCCGCTGTTCATCCTGTCCAGCATCGGGTCTTCGATCGGCACGGTGATCCAGCCGGTTGGTTTCGACAAGGCGCAAGGGATCGTCTCGACGGCCTATTTGAAGGACAGCTC
>Ga0137412_10000521_pt1 | contig 27426 bp, 23 predicted proteins | sample CZODoug2_1_16fun_FD_122160 | JGI IMG/M metagenome (GOLD analysis project Ga0137412, IMG submission 122160) | Vadose zone soil fungal communities from Angelo Coast Range Reserve, California, USA - CZODoug2_1_16fungal (Hybrid Assembly) | ecosystem: Environmental > Terrestrial > Soil > Vadose zone...
CAGCAGGGCCAGCGACTCTTGCCGGCCCATGACCGATAACCATCCACGTCCAGCTCGCGTACTCTGGTTTCGCTCAGCTCTGCATTTGCATGTCAATCATCTCGCCGTTGACGATCCACGGGCAGCCGAATTTGTCCGTCACCATGCCGAAGCGTTTGGCCCAAAACGTGGGCCCGAACGCCATGGTCACTTTGCCGCCATCAGCCAGGGCGTTAAACACGCTCTCGGCTTGCCCGACAGCGTCGTAGTTGAGAGTGATCGACACGCCGTGGATACCTTGGTACGGCATGCCCGGGGGACTATCGCCGGCATACAAAGAGCCGTTCCCCTCAAGCGCCAGGCGCGCATGCATGATTCGGTTTAGGGCGTCTTTCGGCGTCCGCTCGGCCATGGGCGACTGGCCGAATGTCAGCATGTCAAGCTTGCCGCCGAGTACTTTCGCGTAAAAGCGCATCGCGTCTGCGCAGTTGCCATCGAAGGCCAGATAGGGAATGGGTTGTGGCATGGTCATTTCCTGTGTGTGGTGTGCAAACCCGATATTCGGGGACCGTATTCTGACTAGACGAACGGCCGACGCCCAATCCGACAGGCCCGCCGAAAATTTTCATGCTATGTGCTGAGGGTGCGATCAGCGCGTTTGAGACTCCGTGACCCAGCTGCGCCAAAGCGAGACCAGCGCCGCCATTAAGGTGCGCCGACGGTCATCGGGCACCTCCTGGCCTCACTGCTTCCGTGGGCGTAGCGCGTGACGTCGACTAATCCTGCGCTCGCGATTTCCGTTGCCGCAGCCGATAGGTACGTGGGGCCTCGCCGTAGGCTTTGCGGAAAACCTTGCCGAAATTGCCCGAGTCCGCGAACCCCCATTTGTGCGCGATCGCGGTGATGGATTCGTGATCCAGGCGTGAGTTCGCAAGATCATTGCGGCAACGCTCCAAACGCAGCGTGCGGACCCAGTCCGACACGGTGGTGTTGATGCCCGCAAATAACGCGTGCAAATAGCGCACGGAAATGTGCGTGGCCGAGGCGATGGCAGCCGGCGAAAGATCCGGGTCGGGCAGGTGCGCCACGATGCACTCGCGCACTCGCTGCAGGCTCGACTGACGCATGCTTGGGCGTTTGCGCCCGGGCACGGAGGCGAACGCTCGCGCCAGCAGATCCAGCGTCGGATTGAGCACCTGCGCCGCATCGTGATCATTCATTTCCCAGAGCGTGCTGCCGAGAGCGCGCAAATGATGTGCGAACAAACCGCCGATTCCCTGATGCGAGGGCAATGGGATCCCGACGTAGTCGGCCGCATTCGGCAGTAGTGCGCGAACCAGATCCGCGGGAACCATAAACGTCAGTTTTTCCAGCGGTGCCGTCAGTGAAAAATCGATGCGGCGGCGCGAGTCCCACAACACGCATTCGCCGGCACGCAGCGCGACTTCACGGTCGTGAAAGCGCAGATACTCGACGCCGGACAAGATGTACAGGACGTTGAAGAAATCACCGTCGGTGCGTCCGATCTCGCCCGCGCTGCGTGCGCCGCTCAACGGATCGCTGCTGCAATGAATGAATTTACAACCGCCGAAGTCGTATTGGCGAACGGCCGCCGCGTACTGCGGCCGGGCGCGTGAGGTCACCGACCATGGCAGGAAATAGTCGCTCAACACGCTGGCCCAAGCGTCGAAGCGTTGTTGTTCGGGCAGCGTGGCTGCGGACCAAATCGACCGAGTATTCGCGGCTCCCGTCAGCGAGTGCGTTCGTTCCAGCATGCTGTGGACTATCGCCTCTTTATGATGTTGTTGTGCGGAAGACTACACCAGTGGCCCCCCCGGTCAACAGGAGTGCACTCTGAGACGCATCGCCATGCGCCACTTACCGAGCGGACCGGTCCCCAAATCCGTAGCTTACTCAGAATCAGCGCAAAACAACAATCGTACCGTGCATTTCAGACCGTAATGGGAGTGGCAATATGTGGAAAACCGGATTTCGGACCGGCATGTGTCTCGTCGTCTCGTTAAGCGCCGCGAGCCAGGCGCCACTTGCGGTCGCGCAACAGATTGCTACCGAAGATCAGGGTGGTGGAGTTCTGGAGGAGGTCCTGGTCACCGCGCAACGTCGCACCACCGACATCCAGAGGACCGCGGCAGCGATATCAGCGTATTCCGCGGACGACCTGGCCGCGCGTTCGGTCGTCGGTGTGGGCGACCTAGCCAATGCCAACTCCAGCATGCTCGTCAGCATGTTTCAGGGCGAGGCGCAGATCTACATCCGCGGCATCGGCTACTCGTCCGTGATAGGCGGCTCGGATAGTTCCACCGCGTTTCATTCCGACGGCGTTTACATATCCCGCAGCGCCGGTGCCGTGCCGGCGTTTCTGGACGTGGAGCGGGTCGAGGTTTTGCGCGGGCCGCAGGGCACGCTCTACGGCCGCAATGCAACCGGCGGCTCGGTCAACGTGATCAGCAAGGGACCTACCGATTCGCTCGACTACGACGGGAAGCTGACCGTCGGAAACTACAACCTATATCGCTTGGAAGGAGCCATCGGCGGACCGCTGACGGATCGCATCGGTGTGCGCTTGGCCGTGGAGCGCGACACGCATTCGGGATACACCACGCTGTATCGCCCGATCGCGGATCCGGTGGGCTTGGGTTCGGTCAAGAGCGGCGCCGAGGATCAGGATTCCTGGATGGCGCGACTGACCGTCACCGCGCGAATTCTCGACAACTTGAACGCGACGATAAAAGTCGACTACTACCAAGCCAGCGACGACGGTGTGGTGTGGCACTACTTCGGTCCGGGTACATCTACGAATCCCGTTTATCAGGCACTGGTGCCCCCCTCGATACGCTCCGCACCCTATTCGCGCAGCTACGGGTCCGACCTGCAAGGATTCAACAAGCCGCGCAGCGACGGGGTCTCGGGGAAACTCGCGTGGAATCTCGGTGGGTACACGCTGACCTCGCTATCCGCCTACCGCAAGACGCATCCCTACAATCGAGACGATCTGGACGTATCGCCGGTATTCGGCGTGGACCAGTTACGCGAGGAAGATCAGCACCAATTTTCCCAGGAGTTCCAGTTGAACTCGCCCGGTAGCGGCTTCCTGCAGTGGATTCTCGGCGCCTACTACTTCAACGAAGCCAACGCCATTCGCAACGAATACTTCCTGCCGTTCACCGACGCGTTGTTCGGCCTGCCTAACGACCCGGCATGCTGTCTGTTGAAGCTGAACGGAAAAACCACGACCCGGGCCTACGCGGCATTCGGTGAGGGGACGCTGTCATTCTCCGACAGGCTGCAAATAGTGATCGGCAGCCGCTATAGCAGCGAAACCCGCGGCGGCGCAAACGACGTGGTGTTCGTCGATGCACCGGTGACGGCGTTCGACAACGTCGCCGCATTCGACGACAAGCGATTCACCTCGTTCGCTCCCAAGGCGGGGCTGAACTTCACCCTGAACGACCATGCATTCCTGTACGCGTCCGCGTCGCGGGGCTTCAAATCCGGCGGCTTCAACCCCGGCAGCTACCAGAACGATGCGTTCAATCCGGAAAAGATCTGGGCGTATGAACTCGGCGGCAAGCTGACCTTATTCGATCGCCGCATGCACATCAACACAGCCGCGTTCTACTACGACTACACCGACCTGCAGATCCAGGACGTGCAGAACAACAACGTGATCATCCGCAATGCCGCCAAGGCCAAGGTCAAGGGTGTCGAGTTGGAGACGACCTGGCTCGCGACATCGGCACTGCGGCTCGACGCCAACCTGACGTGGTTGAATGCCGAATTTTCCGATGGGGCTCTGCCGGACCCCAAATATCCCGCGCTCGGGGTGCAGCAATTGGATGGTAAGAAATTGCCCCGCGCGCCGGATCTCAAGGCGAATTGCGGTGCTCAGTATGAGTTCACGATAGCCGATCGAGGATCACTGGCATTGCGGGCCGACTATAGTTGGCAGGATAAGATCTACTTCTCGGCGTTCAACGTCCTGCCGTTGTCGGAGAAGAGCTACGGTTGGTTGAAGGCGCGTGCGACGTATAACGGCAGAGACGGACGGTGGAGCCTCGCTGCCTTCGTCGACAACGCAACCAACGAGAAGGTCGCAACCAACAAGATTTTCAACGGCGACATCATCGGTTCGACCGTGGTCGGAAGTCTCGCGCTGCCACGCACTTATGGCATCGAATTCGGGTTCAGGCATTGAGTACCATGAGCGAACAGCGTTTGCCGTCGGTAGCCTTGGTAACCGGTGCGGCTGGCGGCATGGGCGGCGCCATGGTCGATGCGTTCATCGAGCGGGAGGTCGGCGTGGTGGCCATGGACCGAGACGCCGTGGGACTCGCGGCGCTGCGCTCGCGTTCGCCGGTTTTTACTGAGCGATCACGCGAGCTACGTCACCGGCGCCGGCTATATCGTCGACGGCGGGTTCACGAGCGGCATCCCCGCGGGTGCGGCGCAGAGCAGCGATTAAAGACAAGGAGCCAGCAGATATGACTACGACGAGAATGGAAGAGGTGATGTGCGACGGCACGCAAGGGCGCTGGGTGACGATGGTCGAGGGCATCGAGTTCAAGCTGCTATTCGCGAGCTCCGAGACGGGTCGCTGGACGGTGCTGTTTCGCTGCCAGCCCGGCAGTTTCATCCCGCGCCACAAGCATTTAGGTGCCGGGGAATATTTCGTCCTCAAGGGACGCATGGAGTATCGTATGGGTGCCGCGGAAGCCGGCGTGTACGGTTACGAGCCAATCGGCGTAAAGCACGATATGACGAGCTTTCCCGAGTACACGGAGTTGCTATTCACTAATTTCGGGCCGGTGCTGTTCCTGAACGACGACGACAGCATCAAGTCGGTTCTCGACTATGAGCTGATCGAACGCCTGTCGCACGCTGCCTGAAGCGGAGTCGATTCATGATGGACGTGCCTGCAGGCTACCGCGAAAGCATTGAGCGACCGGGGCAATTCTGGATGCGCGCGGCGCAATCGATCAGTTGGTACGTGGCGCCGACGCAGGCGTTCGCCGCAGGGAAGCACGGACTCCTTCAGTGGTATCCCGGCGCCAGCCTCAACACTTGCTTCAACGCGGTCGATCGCCACGTGCTGGCCGGCCGCGGGAACCAACCGGCGCTGATTTACGACTCGCCGGTGACCGCTGCCGTGCGCCGATTCAGCTTTGTCGAGCTCAAGAGAGAGGTCGAGCGGTTAGCGGGCGCGATTCAGGCTCAAGGCGTGACCCGCGGCGATCGCGTGGTGATCTACATGCCCATGGTGCCGGAGGCGGTATTCGCCATGCTGGCGTGCGCGCGTATAGGCGCCGTGCATTCGGTGGTTTTCGGCGGCTTCGCGGCGGCGGAATTGGCGAAACGGATCGACGACGCCAAACCACGCCTGGTGCTCAGTGCGTCGTGCGGCATCGAACCGAACCGCATCGTGGCCTACAAGCCGCTGCTCGACGCCGCATTGGAAAGGTCCTCGCACGTCGTCCAACGGATACTCGTGCTGCAGCGGCCCGAGATGCCCGCGACGCTGCGCGCGCCGCGGGATCGAGATTGGCAAGAAGTAGTAGCAGGTGCGGCCGCCGCGGACTGCGTGCCGTTGGATGCCGCCGATCCGCTGTACATTCTCTATACCTCCGGGACGACGGGAATTCCGAAGGGCGTGGTCCGCGACAACGGCGGGCACGCGGTCGCGTTGGCATCGAGCATCTACGACGTATTCGGAGCGGCGCCGGGCGAGGTGTTTTGGGCAGGTTCGGATATCGGCTGGGTCGTCGGTCACAGCTATATCGTCTACGGCCCCTTGCTCGCCGGATGCACGACCATCCTCTACGAAGGCAAACCGGTGGGCACGCCCGACGCAGGGGCATTTTGGCGCGTGTGCCGCGATCATGGCGTCCAAACTCTATTTACCTCGCCGACAGCGCTGCGCGCGATCAAGCGCGAGGATCCCGAGGCGCAAGCCGTCGCCAAAGACGGCACAGGGTCGCTGCGCGCATTGTTTCTTGCCGGCGAGCGAGCTGACCCGGCCACGGTGCAGTGGGCGGAGTCGCACCTGCACTTGCCGGTGGTCGATAATTGGTGGCAGACGGAATTAGGGTGGCCGGCGCTTGCCACCTGCTTGGGACTCGGCGAGCACCAGGTCCGTCACGGCAGTGCGGGCCGTCCCGTGCCGGGCTTTTGCTTCGAGGTGTTGAATGCGGACGGTGTGGCTCAGCCTGCCGGAAGCATCGGCGACATCTGCCTGCGACTGCCGCTGCCACCCGGATGTCTCACCACACTGTGGCACAACGAGGCGGGATTCGAATCCAGCTATCTGACCGCGCGACCGGGATTTTATTTCACCGGTGATTCTGGGTTCATCGATAGCGACGGGTTCGTGCACGTCATGAGCCGCGTGGATGATCTGATCAATGTCGCGGGTCATCGTCTGTCGAGCGGAGGCATCGAGCAGGTGATGGCGGCGCATCCGGACGTCGCCGAATGCGCGGTGGTGGGCGCCGCGGACGACATCAAGGGGATGGTGCCGCTGGGTCTGTTGGTATTGAAAGCCGGCGTGACGCGTGACTCGGCAACGATTGCCGAGGAGGTGGCGCAACGCATCCGCGAAGAAATCGGGCCGATCGCCGCGTGCAGGGCCATCGTGGTGCTGGATAAACTGCCCAAAACCCGTTCGGGCAAGGTATTGCGTTCGGTCATCCGCAAGATCGCCGACGGTGAATCGTTCGATACGCCGCCCACCATCGAAGACCCGCATGCTCTGGAGTTGGTGCGCGCCGCCCTGAGCGCCGCCGGTTACAACCGTCGCGAGGTGTTTCATGCCGCCCAGTCTTGAGGTTCGATTGTGGATGTACACGAATATGGTGAAGAGCCGTCGCTACGAGGAGGCGATCAAGCTAGCCTATCTCGAAGGGAAGCGGCCGCTGTTCAATATGGCGAAGGGGCCAATCCCAGGAGAGATGCACCTTTCCAGCGGTCAGGAACCCTGTGCGGTCGGCGTGTGTGCGCATCTGCGTGCCGAGGACGCGGTGACGGCCACCCATCGCCCGCATCATATTGCAATTGCGAAGGGAGTGGATCTCAATGGGATGACCGCCGAGATTTTCGGCAAGCGCGATGGTCTTTCGGGCGGCCGCGGCGGCCACATGCATCTATTCGACCCGACCGTGAATTTCTGTTGCTCGGGAATCGTGGCCCAGGGCATGGGGCCGGCGGTGGGTGCCGGTCTTGCGGCGAAGCTTCGCGCCCGCGACGGCGTCGCGGTGAGTTTCATCGGCGAAGGCGCAGCGAATCAGGGCGCCTTTCACGAGTCGCTGAACCTCGCGGCGGTGTGGAACGTGCCGGTCATTTTCGTGATCGAGGACAATGCCTGGGGGATTTCCGTGGCGAAGGAAAGTTCCACCGCCATATCCAGGAATTCGGAGCGCGCGGCCGCGTACGGCATGGCAGGCTGGTTCGTGCCGGACAACGACGCTGACGAGATCTATGCCGTCGCCGGTGCCGCGGTGGAGCGTGCGCGCAGTGGACACGGGCCCAGTCTCATCGAGATCCAGACTTCGCGCCTCGAAGGTCATTTCATGGGCGATGCGGAAGGGTACCGACCGAAGGGCGAGGTCCAGGCGTTGTGGGCACGCGATCCGATCGTGAGCTATCGGCAACGGCTCGTCGAATCAGGAGTCGACGACGCACGCTTAGGCCGCATCGAGCGCGAGCAACAAGTCGCGGTGGACGCGGCCTTTGCATTCGCGCGCGCGTCGAATTATCCGGAACCGCAGTCCGCGCTGCAAACCGTATTCGCTTAGAGCAGGGGAGACATTCATGAGCGTGACCAAGCGGCGACTGACCATTGCCAAGGCGATGAGCGAGGCGATTGCCGCCGCCATGGACAAAGATCCGAGCGTGCTCGTGTTGGGCGAGGATATCGGTAGACTCGGCGGCGTGTTCGGGACGACCCAGGGTCTCCTCGATCGTTTCGGCGCCGATCGAGTGCGCGACACGCCGATATCGGAGACCGCCTTCATTGGCGCTGCCGTCGGGCTGGCCGCATCGGGCATGCGCCCGATCGTGGAGCTCATGTTCGTGGATTTCTTCGGCGTCTGCATGGATGCGATCTACAACCTGGCGGCCAAGCAGAGCTATTTCTCGGGCGGACGTGTGCCGTGCCCGATGGTGCTCATGACCTCGGTCGGCGGCGGCTACGGCGACGCGGGACAGCACTCGCAATGCCTCTATGCAACGTTCGCGCATTTACCCGGCCTCAAGGTCGTAATGCCGTCGAATTCCCATGACGCGAAGGGGCTGATGCTGAGCGCCATTGCGGATCCGAACCCCGTCGTGTTCATGTTCCACAAGGCGCTGCAAGGCATGGGATGGCTCGGCACTGTGCCGGGTTCCATCGTGCACGTTCCAGTCGAGGACTACACCGTGCCGATCGGGCGGGCGCAGGTGGCAAAGCCGGGGCAGGACATTACGTTGGTGGGAGTGGGTATCACGGTGCATTACGCATTGGAGGCGGCAAATAGCCTTGCCGCGGAAGGCATCGATGCCGAAGTGTTGGATTTGCGGACCATCGCGCCGCTCGACCGCGATGCCATTGCGGCTTCGGTGCGAAAGACCCGTCGCTTGATCGTAGTCGATGACGACTATACGAGTTTTGGACTGTCGGCCGAAGTGATGGCAAGCGCCGTGGAATGTTCCGTGGACTGGTTGTCCACACCGTCGCGGCTGGCATATCCCGACGTGCCGGTGCCGTTCTCTCCGGCACTGGAGCATCCGCTCTTGCCGAGCGCATCCAAGATCTGCGAGCGGGTGCGCTCGCTCCTGCGGCGGCGTGCCGCGTGAACTCGCCCGTACCGGTCATGATTCCCATGGACCTATGGGATGAGGAGGGCGAGGGCGTGATTGCCACTTGGCTGTGCAAAACCGGCGAGCGTGTCGATGAAGGCGCCGCGCTCGCCGAAGTCATGTACGAAAAGGCGAGCATGGAGATTGCGGCGCCGGCCTCCGGTAGGCTGTTGATATTGATTGAAGCGGAGGCGCCCGTTCACCGAGGCCAATTGATCGCGCGAATAGAGGCATGAGTTGTCTGTCATCAGCAGTCTCCGTTCCATCCAACCTGCGCACCGGTCTGCTCGCTAGGGGAAGACCTTTGACTGAGCATTGCAGTCGGTTCCAATCGACCGTTGGGCTAACCGACGCTAACTTCTCTTCGGTTGTTGCAGATCGAAAGCACTCCGCGCAACAGTTCGGTGCCGAGCCGGAAATCCAGGTTGCCCAAGGCATCCGAAAGTTGGTCATAGCACGCAGCGTCCAGAACTTCGATCAACAATGGGGATAGCGCGGCGAATTTATCGAGAGCGGCAAGATTTTGATCCTCGACCAATGTACAGAGTTCTTCGAGATCAGCGTTGTCGATGTTCGGATGATCCTTCCTCGTCGCGCCTGTTTTGACAGTTCGTCCCGATTGCCGTTCCAACAAGTGTTGTGCTTCTTCGCGTAAAGTGATCAGAGCCGCTGCCAGTTTGCTCAGTATCCCATCCACGGGTCGAGCTTGCTGGAGCGCGTTCTCCGCCGCGCCGGCAAATCGCGCGACGTTTGTTGCCCCGATCATTCCGGCGCTGCCCTTTAGCTTGTGTGTGCGCAGTTTGAGCTCGTTCCGGGCGGTATCGTCGTCAGGCACCACCAATATCGGCAGGGCGAGGTCTGCGTAGTCTCGTAGTAGCCGCACCAGGAGCGATTCGAACAGGGGTAGGTCGTCTCCGAACATCTGCTGAACGACGCCGGCGTCGATGGACGGCATAATTGGCCCGCTAGCGGTGTGCTGCGCGGGTTTAGAGTCGAGGATGACCATCGCTATGGGTTCGCCTCGTGCCTGCTCTACGAGATATCGTACTTTGCGGATCAGAGTCAGGGGGTCAAAAGGCTTGCTGATGAAATCATTCATGCCCGATTCGAGCGAGCGCTGCCGCTCGCCGACCAGGGCCCCTGCCGTCAGCGCAACGATGGGCAGCATCTTGAGGTTTGTCTCTTGCCGGATCTGCCGTGCCGCCGCGTTGCCGTCAAGAATAGGCATCTGCACGTCCATGAGCACGACATCGAGTTGCTGGTGATGGGCACGCACGTAGTCCACCGCGGCAGCGCCGTCAGAGCAGCAGGCCACGACCGCACCCTGTTTTTCCAAAATGCGTCGCGCGACTTCCAGATTGATGTCGCTGTCATCCACCACCAGTACGCGGACATTGGCCAGCCACTGTGCATGTCGATCGTCGAAATTAGTCGTTTGCAATAAGCGTTCACGACCGTCGTATCGTCTCCAGACCGCGGCATTGATCGCATTGAATAGCGATGAGCTGGTCACCGGCCGCACCAGTAAAGCGTCGGTAGGGCGCATCGACGCGACCTGCACCATATATGACTGCGCCGTATCCGCTACGACAATGACCGGCGGCAAGTCGCCGTACGCGCATTCCGTTTCGAGCCGAGCAATCAGTTGATGTGCACTCGCATCGTGCTGGTGCCGCTCCAGATCCAGGATGAGGACATCCGGCAAGGTGTTCGGCTGACCGCTACTCATTAGTTCGAGCAGCTGCTCGCTAGTTTTCACTGTCTGTGGACTCCAGCCCAGGGCCCTAACCATGCCACTCAGACCTTGCGGGGCATCTCCAGGTGGGCCGGCAATCAAGACCTGCAAGCCCAGTGCGCGATTCCCGCCGAGTGTGCCAGCAACGCCGTGCGCAATTCGAAAGGGTATTTCGATCCAGAAAGTGCTGCCCACTTTGGGGCTGCTGGTGACGCCAATTTCACCGCCCATCAATTCCACGAAGCGGCGCGCGATGGACAGCCCCAGTCCAGTGCCGCCAAAGCGACGTGTAGTGGAAGCATCGGCTTGCGTAAACGGCGTGAACAATCGCTCGAGCGCGGCAGGCTCGATGCCGATGCCCGTATCGGTTACCTCGCAGCGCACACGAATGCGCTCGAAGCCTTGTTCCGTACAGAATACCTTCAACTCTACGTGACCTGCCTCCGTAAACTTGATCGAATTGTTGAGCAGATTGGTGAGAATTTGACGTAGCCGCAAACCGTCGCCCTTCACCATGCGCGGCAGGGTTAACGCCGGCACGACGGCCAATCCGATTCCCTTGGTCGTCGCTTGCAGGGCGAGCATTTGGCCGATGTCTTGGACCAAATCCAGAAGATCGAAAGGCTCATCCTCGAGCGCCATTTCGCCGGCCTCGATCTTTGAAAGATCCAGGACGTTGTTGACGACGCTGAGGAGGGACCGGCCAGCAAACTGAATCTTGGTCAGAAACTGATGCTGATCCTCATTTAGAGTGGTCTGTTCGAGTAGGTACCCTAAGCCTATGACGGCGTTCAACGGCGTGCGGATCTCGTGACTCATGTTGGCCAGGAACTCGCTTTTGGCTTTGTTGGCTCTTTCCGCCACCGCGGTTGCCTCACGCAACTGCTGATCCATGACGCGCCGTTCGGTGATGTCTTGAATGGCCCCGACAACGCGGGCCGGTACGCCGTTGTCGCGTTCCACCTCGCCCGCCGCCCGAATCCAGATCGATCGGCCCGTCGCCGTAACGATCGGCATCTCGATGTCGTATCCCTTTCCGGTCTCATGCGCCGCACGCGCCGACTCATGGCATCGTTCGCGACCTTCTGCTGACAGAAAAGTGTCCAACAATTCCATCGTGGGCACACAGCCGTCCTCAAGGTCATGGATGCGATAGCATTGATGTGTCCACCGTTGCGCACCCGAGGATAAATCGATCATGAATCCGCCCACGCCGGATACCTGTTCGACGCGCTGGAGGAACGTCTCGCTCTCAATCATGCGGCGCTCGGCTTTCTTATGGGCGGTGATATCGAAGCGGATGGAAATGTATTTCTCAATCCGACCATCTTCACCCAAGAATGGAGCAATGATGCTGTCCATCCAGTACACGTCGCCGTTTCTGGCGCGATTGCAGATTTCGCCGCGCCAGGGTCTTCCGTTGTTGAGGTGTTGCCACAGGCCTCGCCAAAATTCTCGCGAATGGGTGCCCGAACTGACAATACGATGGTCGTTGCCAAGTAGTTCATCTCGGGTGTAGCCGCTGATGGTGCAGAACGCGGTGTTTACGTCGGTAATTCGGCCATCGCGATCGGCCACCGACACCAGCGCATGTTGGTGAAGTGTATTGAGCAGCCCTTCATTCTCGCGTACCAGGATTGCTAACTTGTGCTTGCTCTCGGTGACCTCCGTAATGTCATGCGCCAGCAAATAGAGACCCACAACATCGCCGGCCTCGATGTCGGGAATTAAGTGAACGAGAAAGTGCGTGGCGTCGCCGCCATCGCGACCGGGAAGAGTGCGCTCGTAGGTGGCGGTCTGGCCGCAAAGTGCGGCCTCTACGAGGGTACGACCGTGCTCAAAAAGGATATCCCCCAAGAGACTGCGGGTCTGGCCCCCCTGCGGCGATACCGCATCGAGAATAACGGGTTCGCAATAGGCTCGGTTCGCAATCCGTTTGATCAGGTCCTTGTCCCAATATCCAATAATCGACGGCAGAGCATCAAGGATGGTGGTCAGATTTCGCTGCACCGACTGCAGCTGTCCACTACGCAAATTCACCTGTTCCTCGAGATCTCGATATGCGGCGGCCAATTCTTCGACGCGTTGTTGCTCACGCAGGTGCATTGCGGCGTTTTCGCGCCGCAGGCGCCGGGTGTCCAATGCGCGTTCGATAACCGGCAGAATGCTGCTGAGCGTGAACGGCTTGAGGATGTAATCGAAAACTCCGCCCTGCATGGCACGTACGGCCGTATTGATGGTGCCGTGCCCGGTCATCACGATCGCGGGCAGTGTAGGGTCGATCTGTTGCGCTGCCTTGCTTAGGGCGATGCCGTCCATCTCGGGCAGCATGAGGTCAGTAATCAACAGCTCGAACTCCCCGGACCGAAGCGCCGCTAAAGCCTGTTCCGCCGAGCTGAAGCCTTGGATACCGTATCCCTCTCGTTCCAACGTATCGCACAGGGCGCGCATCTGCGCCGGCTCATCGTCAACGATAAGCAAGCGGGCCCGGGGAGGGAGATCGTCGCTCCGCACGGCGGAAGCTTCTGGCTTAGGCATGATAAGCCTCAGGGATTGGTGCCGGGGAGCGCGGCATGGGGGCTTTCGATATGGGCAATGTCGACAAATCGGGCCTGGTGACCACCGGAGGATTTGGCGATCGTGAGTGCTCGTTCGGCGGCCGCTATCAGGTCATTCGGGATGGCGTCCGCAGCAGCGCCCCTGGGAGTCGAGCGCGACGAGTTACGACACCCGCCGCCCACTGACAGTGAAATGCGACGACCCCTGGTTGTCGATGTGGCGTGCAATATCTGCAATGCATCAACCGCCTCGATTGCGCGTCGTGCAACGATACTCGCGGCCTGAGCGTCGGATTCTGGTAACAGCAGTGCGAATTTTCCGCCTGCATATCGACCCAGTACGTCGGTGGGCCGCCGCGCCGCCGAACGCAGAGCGTCGGCAATCGATTTCAAACAGGTATCGCCCTTCTCCTCGCCAAACTCGCCGTTGTATGCGGTGAAGTCATCGATGTCTGCCAGCAATAACACCAGCGGTGCCGAGGAGCGCTGGGCGCGAAGCCATTCCAGCGTCAAGACCTTCTCCAGCTGCCGACGGGTGAGCGCGCCCGTGAGGAAATCCATCTTTACGGCGCTGCGCATCGTATCGGACAGCATTTTCAGCCGTTGGTACGTGCGCACCCGCGCCATGACCAGGGGCGGGTGGGGCGGCTTACTGATGAAGTCCGCTGCGCCGAGCTCTATCCCTTTGGCCTCCAACTGCTGGCTTTCGTGGCTGGTGATAAAGATAATCGGTACCTGAGCCAGCGCCGGCTCGTTCTTGAATACCGTGCATACTTCAAAGCCGCTGACATCGGGCATGTCCACATCCAGCAGCACCAGATCGGGTACGGATTCGCGCGCCAGCTTGAGCGCCATGCGACCCGAAGTGGCGAATCGAATGGGTGTGAAGCCGCTGAGGATTCGGTGCAGGATGCGAATCACCATAAGATCGTCGTCGACCAGTAGAATGCTGAATGCTTCTTGCTCTGGCATTGAAGTCTCCGATCGGTGACCACGAAGCTTCTGCCGCGCGCGTCAGGGCCTCACGAAATATCTTAAATGGCGGCGGCGTACCGCACAGGGACCTTTACCCACCACTAGCCTGTTGCCAGTTATCCGCCGGCGACAGTGCTGATTCGATTGCATCGGCCAATGTGGTGGCAGCGAAGGGCTTCATCAGGAAGGCCGCGGCGCCCAACCTCATCGCGCGCTCGCGCAGCATCGGGTTTTCATTTGCAGTCATAAAGATGATCGGTGTCGCCGCCGATCCGACGAGAGTTTGCAGGCGATCTGAGACGAGAAAACCATCTCCCGCGGGCAGCGAAATGTCCAACACCACAACATCCGGCCGATGTTTGACGACCGCGGATACAGCGCTCACGGCATCCTTGGCCGTGTACACCGTGTATCCCATGCTCTTAAGCCGCACACCTATACCGAGCAAGATGGTGTTGTCGTCATCAACCAGTAACACGGTTTTCATTTGACGGGCCTACCTGAAGTGAATGAAGTGAATGAAGTGAATGAGGGAATTCGAACGATTTGTGCGATGTTCGGAAGACCCCTTGCCAGACGGAGCGCCGACTCTACTTAATGCATCGGCGTCGCCGAATAAAACTTGAATTTCGCCGCGCTTCTTGCATTGCCGCAAAGCTCGCCTAGAGAGTTGCATTCGATGCCTTGGGGTCAATTTGCAGTGCCGCCATTCGAATTGAACCCCAGATCATCAATGCAACACGCCACCGTCAGTGGAGAGAAGCAGATCCCACATCTGCGGTAAGCTGTTCATGGAATGTTTGGGTTCGCAGGCTGTCACGGCAATACTGACCGTAAATTCAATCGGGCCGACAGCTGTGGACACAGGAACCGCGGCGAATATTTGCCGCAATTGCCGCGCAACTCGGGCAGCGCCCTTGAACCTCGTCTCTGGCAGGACAATCATGAACCGATCCGTGCCCACCCGGGCAAGCCAGTCGATGTTCTTGCGAATACAGTTTCTCGAGTCGGCGACGAACGCTCGTAGCGCTTCATCACCCACCTCATATCCGTAACGGCCGTTGGCCCATTCGAACTCATCGATTCGACAACTGAGGACTGACAACGCATGGCGGTTACGCTGGGCGCATGCGATCGCACGCGGCAATTGTTGGTTGAAAAAGCGAAGGTTGCGCGCGTTGGTCAATGGGTCGGTTATTGACAAGCGCCGATGTGCCAGATCGCGGTTTCGTAAAGAAAGCTTTGCCTGGGTAATGCTGCGTCTCGCATTGAGGCGCTTTAGAATGTCATTGATCGGGCTGCCTTTGATGATGTAGTCGTCGGCGCCCGCGGCAATTCCTGCCAACCGGTCTTCCTGAGTATCCCGAACGGTTAACAACAACACATAAACACTATCTTCTTGGTACTCACGCCGGACGCGCCTGCAGAGAGAAATCCCGTCCATATTGGGCATTTGCCAGTCGGTGAGCACGATGTCACAGTGAGTTGCGCCCATTACGCGCAGTGCCTCTTCGCCCGACGCGGCTACTTCTACGTCGTAATTCGCTCGCTTGAGCACTGCCGACAGGCACGTTCTGACCACATCATCATCATCAACCACGAGTACGCGGCACGGTCGCGGCGACTCCACATACTGAACCGGGAGGCGATTGTCCGAACTGTTGTTCCATTGTTCTGGCGATACAGTGGTTCCCTGAGCAAGCATGGCGTTCTCCTATCGTTGTGCCGATTGGCCTTATGGCAGCAGTTGCGCCTGATTCGCGCAGTTCACGACGCCCGGATGGAATGCTTCGGCGTCGTCTCGCGAGCGGTATGTCGGAGCAGTTTACGGACGCGCCTGGCGCGGCGCTGTCGGGAGAAGGTAACTATCGGTGGCCTGATAGTGCGATGCGCGTCACACCGATATGAGTTCATATTCAACGGCGACCCGAATCAACTCTGCGCGATTGGCGACACCCAGCTTTACCATCAGCCGATGGCGATATGTGTCGATGGATTTGGGCGATATGGAAAGCTGGCGTGCAATTTGAGTGCTCGACAATCCGGCAACCAGAAGCCGCAGGACCGCAAGCTCGCGCTCGCTGAGGTGCTCGCGCGAGCGTGTCGAAGCGGATCTGTTGCCGAGCGCCTCGACCGTCACCGGCATGATTCCTGCGCTAATGTATCGATCGCCCGCGATGACCGCCTTGACGGCAGCCACGAGATCTGAGCCCGCAGAAGTCTTGGTTACGTAACCGCGTGCACCGGCGCGCAGCGCGCGATGGACGTGTTCCGATGTGTGGCATCCGGAGAGGGCAATAATGTGTGTCAGCGGCCACTCGCTGAGAATGCGGCGCGTGGCCTCGAGACCATTGAGGCCAGGTAATACGAGATCCATCACTATCACATCCGGGCTGAGGCGCCGGGCGGCTAGAACCGCTTCCTCACCGGTTACGGCGGATCCGACGACTGTCATGCCCACTGCTCGACTAAGAAGCGCCATGAGCCCCTCACGCACGATGTCGTGGTCGTCGACCAAGAGAATTTTCGTTGGGAGTAATGCTGGCGTGCCATCCGACGGCTTTGACATCTCCTTGCCGTCCTTCTGCCTGAGTTCTGCGCTCATGGTTATGCTAGATCGGCATTCACGGAACATTCTTGACCTCAGAAGGCGCGCCCGCCGGCGGCAGAGGTAACCTGGGCGCTGCAGCCATGAGCAAATGAATGCATACGGCCGGCACCCTAGCGCGGAGATTCGATCAGGGCTTAGGGGAGGGCGTAGGGGAAATCCTTAGGAGATTCCCCTAACTGTGCCATTCCGATCATCTTGTTGCCCGCGTTTTGCATGCGGATATTGATTTGCACATACACGGGGATTTAGGCTGTGCGCGGGAGATACCATAAATAGCCAAAGGAAAGGATGCAATTATGGCTTTACACCATCATGCAATGTTCGCATGAGCATAACGTGGGCAACGTACGAGTTTGAGGTCTTAAAGATGGATGGCTTGTGGAAAGATGTAGGCGGCGTCTACATTTTCTCGGGTGTGAAAGACAATTTATGGCGCGCCTACTACATCGGGATCACTGATAGTTTCCAAGATCGTCATCCGAATCCCGAAAGATGGGAGGAAGCCAAAGTCCTTGGGGCCACGCATGTTCATGCGAGGGGGGAGTCTCAGGCGGCCACCCGGAAATCAATTCAGAAGGAGCTGATCAGGACGTATAAGCCTCCGCTGAACGCGCATGACAAATCAGATTTGGATGTCACGACATAGAGCGCGAAGGTTGAACCACGGGGCCAAGGCGATAAGAGCCACACCACAAGGAAAATGCGAATAAGCCGCTGCGACTAGGGCTTGAGCGCCACCGACAGAATGACCACGTACGGAGTCTTGGGTAACACGACCGACTCGACGAGCTTGCTCGCGTCGATGGGCAGGTCGTACTGGTAGACATTGTACGTACCGGGATGGGCGCTGCCATCGGGGTTGAGTTTGGCGGTCATCGCCACCGCGATGGACTCTTGGGCGTAATTCTGCGGCGTATGCCAATCGCTAAATCCCTGGTGCAGCACCTCACTCGTGCCGTCTTGGTAATTGACCCTCACGTTTTGATTGGCGTGGTTGCCGCGCACGCCCAAGCCGACCAGATGCAGGGTCGAAAACTGTCCGCTCGGCAGCGGCACCGTCACGTTCGCGACCGCATCGGGGGCGTTCGGGCTAGGCAGCGCGAGCAAGAGCCCTTCGAGGGGCATGCTTTCCAGCTGTTCGAAGGATATCGCGCTGCCGAGACCATCGATGCCCTGGCCGGTGTTTTGGCCACCGAGTCCGACTGCCATCACATTGTAGATCGACGAGAGGTCGGCCGTCACCGTCACCCCCGCAACTTCGAGATTGAGCGACAGCACCACCACGCTGCGATTGGGTGGGAGCTTAAGGCTCGCCAGGGTTTTGTTGTGATCGACCGGCAGCGTATAACCGTACAAATAATAAGGACCGGGGTGGGGCAGGCCATCGGCGTTGAGTCGATAGGCGGTCGTGACCGCAACGGCCTCGCCCGCGTAACCCTGGGGTGTCTTCCAGTCACTCAGGCTTTGATGGATGATGGTGCTCGTGCCATCCGTGTACGTCGCGACGAAGGCTTGATTGCGTTGATTGCCGCGCACGGCCGTGGCGAGCAACGTGATGCCGTAATAATGACCGGCCGGCAGCGGCAGGACGCCGCCGCTCACTGCGTCGGCCTCCCCGACATATCCCAGCGCGAACAGTTCTCCGGACCATTTGACGCTTCCCAATAGAAAGCTGGACGAATAGGCGTTCCCGAGGCCGTCCATCCCGCCGCGTTGTGTGGGGACGGTGTCCCGGCCGATCCCATCGATGTTGAACGCGGCCTGCAGATCCACGTCGACGGCCCCATCCTGCACGCCGATACCCGTGAGCTTCACGTAAGTGGTCTGGAAGAAGCCCGACTGATCGATGTTCGTCACCACGTACCAATTCCCGATCGATTCGCCCGGTCCCGAGGGCGTGAAGATCACCTTGTATGAACACGAGCCGTAGGCGGGAATGGTGCCGCAATCGGTTGAGACGGGACCGAAACCGAACCCCAGAATGTTATAGTAGTCATAGGGCAGGGTAACGGCTACGGGATTGGGATTCTTGATCGTCAGGCTCCGTGTGGAGCTGAGGGTGCCAACTGGCTGATAACCGAAATCGATGACCGTGGGGCTCACGAGGAGCGAGGCGGCGAGGCCGGAGGCGGAGATGTCGAAGGTCGATGTGCCCACGCTGGACTCGATCTGCAGCGCCTCGATCAGCGCTCCGATCTGCTTGGGCGCAAACTGAACGTCAACCTCGCAGGTTACTGAGCCGTCCAAGACCGTGCCGCTGACGCAGGTGTTTTTCACGATCGTATAACTCGCGCCGTTCGTGCCCGAGAGCACGGCGCTCGTCACGGTGATCGGCCCGCCGAATGAGCCGAACTGGAACGCGCCCGCGGTTTGCTGACCCACCAAAATGTCGACGAGCGGCGTGACGTATAAGATGGTGACCGACGGGGTTGCGTCGGCTTGGAGGTGTCGTCCCGGTGCGCGAGTGGCCGGCAAGCCGCGTTGGGACAGGAGTACACAGGCAATCAAGCTGCCCAAACCGGCGGCGCGGCGGACGATCCTGCGTGACATAGTGCTCTCCACGCCGCACTGCGTACGCCGCGCGGCCACTAGACCGACTGAAGTTACTTATTATTCCCGCTGCGGATACTACTCGCTTGCGGACCGTATGCAACGGCGACTCGCAGCGCCGGGTGGCAATGGCGGACTTAGATTGTAAGCCATCTCGTGATCGACACGCGGGCGCCATTGTGCGCAACTTCTACCCAAATCTTGCGAGACTTTCCATCTTGGCCGGTCATTAGTGCAGCGTTCTCTTCAATCTCCTTAAACGCATATCCTTGGTCGCGAGCATCCGCGAACCACTCGGCGACGTGTTCTTCGGAGACGCATCCTTTGGCGTCCGGTACCAATTGGCTGTTGTCGATACCCTCGGACATTATTCTAAAACCAGCTAGCGTGATCATCTGTTTCCGCTCCTTAGTTGGCCGACGGTTGCGCGGCGCCTGGGGTCGAAGGCACATTGGCCGCGTCCATCGTAACGTCCATCCGCTTGTAGTTGGGTCATCTCATGGGGCACCATCGCGACCCACGAATTCTGCCCCATTGGAGCAAGTCGCGCCAAAAAAGCTCCCGCACGTTTTCTTGACGAAAATGGCAGGCAAGGTGCATCCTCCGGTGACCTCGACGGTACTCAATAGGGATTAGACGATGATTGGGGGACGCCGCTATCGACCTGCTCGAGCGCGATGAACAGCTGCGACGGTTGGGGGATGCATTCGCACTCGCGCGCGAAGGCAGGGGCCGGATTATTGCGATCGCGGCCGAGGCGGGCGCCGGTAAAACGGCGCTGACGGAGCAATTCGTCGCCAATCATGCTCAGGTTGCGCGGATGTATTGGGGTGCCTGCGAAAACCTATCCACGCCCGAGGTATTGCTGCCGCTGCGGGACATTGCGCGCGCCAGCGGCGAATCGTTCGATCTCGGCACCGATCACATCCGCTCTTTTGAGTCCCTGTTGCGACTCTTATCCGATGGCGCCAAGCCATCTGTGCTCGTCATCGAGGACATTCATTGGGCCGACACGGCGACGTTGGATCTGATCCGCTTTCTTGGGCGGCGGATAGCCCGAGTACGTGCTCTGATAATGATCACGTATCGCGACGAGGAAGTGGACGCTCGCTCGCCCTTACGCAATCTCCTTGGCGAAATACCAGCTGGAAACGCGGAGCGCATGACCCTGGCGCCCCTATCCCTGGCAGCCGTCACCAGTCTTGCTGCGAAGCGCGGGCGGCGCGGCGAGGATCTGTTCGCCTTGACCGCAGGTAATCCGTTTTTAGTGACTGAAGCGCTGGCGCTGGACTGCGATGTGCCCACCGATGCGGTGCGCGATTCGACGCTTGCACGCGCATCGCGTCTGCCGGACTCGGCTAGGGTCGTGCTCCATGCGGTATCCATATTTCCCCGCCATGCAGAAACGGCAGTCGTCGCCGACTTGGTAAAGGGTGCGATCGACGCCGGTCTGGACGAGTGCGTGGAGAAGGGCATGCTTTCCCTCGAAGGAGGGCTGGTGCAATTCCGGCATGAGCTCGCACGCCGCGCGATCGAAGCGTCTATTGCGCCGGCGCGGCGACGGGCCTTGCACCAGAAAGTGGTCGACGTGCTGAAGCGGCGATCCGATGCGCGCGCGAGTGAGATTGCGCACCACGCGGAGCGAGCAGGAGATGTGGCCGCCTTGCTGAAGTTCGCGCATCGTGCCGGAGAAGAAGCTGCTCGTGCCGGCGCAGCTCGCGAAGCCGCCGCCCACTTTGCGGCAGTGCTTCGCCATCGCGACGCCCTCGATTCTGACCTTCTCGTAGATATCTTGGAGCATTACGCCGAGCAAGCCTATCTCATGGGTGGGGCAGACATCGCCGTGATTTCCATGACGGAAGCCGCTGAACTCAGGCGGCGCGCAAACGACTCGCTTGGGTTAGGACGCGATCTCACCCGCTTGACGCGATTCGCCTGGATGTGCGGCCGCCGCGCCGAAGCCGAACGATTTGTGCAAGAGGCGATCGCTGTACTGCAAACAGCGCCGCCCGGACCCGAACTCGCCTGGGCTTATTCGCATCAATCGCAGCTCGACATGCTCGCCTCCCGCATGGACCTTGCAATCGCCTGGGGCGAGCGCGCTCTTGAGCTGGCGAGGCGGTTGGGTCAAAAGGAAATCATCATTCACGCTTTGGGCAACATCGGCTCGGCAAAAGCCGACGACATCGGTCCAGGGAATTGTGTCGAGTTGGAACAAAGTTTCGAATTGGCCATCGCCGGCAAGTTCCACGATCACGTGGAGCGCGCGTCGTGCAACCTCACGTGCAGTTATTATTGGCGTCGCGACTATCGGGCTGCACTGGAATATATCGATCGCGGTGTTTCGTACGCGTCGGCACTCGAGCTGACTCATTGGGAGGGGTATCTGCGCGGCTGGCGCAGCATGATTAAACTCGACCGGGGGGATTGGGGCGGTGCGGAGGAAGAAGCCCAAGAAATTTGCTGCCGGACCTACGCGGCCGACGTCTACCGCTTTCCCGCGCTGATCGCGCTTGCGCGGCTGCGCGTGCGGCGCGGCGATCAAGATGCTGAGACACCTCTCGAGGCGGCCCGCCGTCTCTCCGCCTCCCTGGCCGAACTGCAGCGCAGTGTGTACATCGCGACGACCGTGGCCGAGAGCGCATGGTTGGAGTCGTCTGTGCCCACACCGGCGACTGACGAAGCAAGGTCGCTCCTTCGCGATGTGCACGCGCTGGCCGAAGAGCGGCACTCGCATTGGGTCGCCGAGGATTCAGCTTTGTGGCTCTACATGTTGGGTGAACCGGTTGCAGGAACGCACAGATTTGCCACGCCATTTCGGGAGCATTGCGAGGGCAAGTGGCCCGAGGCAGCTGCGGGCTGGCAGGCGCTTGGTCGTCCGTATGAGGAGGCGCTGGCGTTGAGTGCCGGAGACGATGCCGCTCAGCGCCAGGCGCTCGAAATTTTCGATCGCCTCGGAGCTGTACCGGCGGCGGCGCGCTTGCGGCGGCAGATGCGTGCCGACGGGGCGCGCGCGGTGCCGCGCGGTCCCATAGCGGTGACCCGCGCTAATTCGGCGGGACTTACTCGTCGGCAGGTTCAAGTCTTAGGTCTGGTCGCCGAGGGCTTGAGCAACACCGAGATTGCCTCTCGCCTGTGCATTTCCGCCAAGACCGCGGAGCATCACGTGTCGGCGATCATGGCGCGCCTTGATGCCCCGACCAGGCAGAAAGCCGCTGCCGCCGCCCGCAATCGCGGACTTCTGGGAAGTTCTGAAAAATAGGGATACCAAACATGCAAGATGGGGGTCCTCGCCCCATTCGCCAAACGACCTTACTCGGCACCATACGATACCTTCAACCGATTCAAAGAAAGGAGTCGCGTATGTCTCGCATCGGAATTTTTGCTTACGGGATTTTCAGCTACGCGGTTTTTTTTGCCGTGTTTCTCTATGGCATCGGCTTCATCGGCGGCTTCCTGACGCCGACGAGCTTGGACAGCTCTCCGATATCGACCCTGGGTCACGCGCTGACGGTGGACTTGAGTCTGCTGGCCGTATTTGCCATTCAGCACAGCGGCATGGCGCGGCCGGGGTTCAAGGCTTGGTGGAAGCGCATCGTGCCGGAAGCCGCTGAACGCAGCACCTACGTCCTCGTGAGTTCCCTGGCGTTGGCGGCGCTGTATGTGTACTGGGAGCCGATCGACGGCGTCGTCTGGAGCGTTCCACAAGGCATCGCCCGCAACTTGGTTCTAGGCCTGTATCTCCTCGGATGGCTGCTTCTCTTATATACGACCTTCCTGATCGATCACTTCGATCTGTTCGGATTGAAGCAGGTGTGGCGGCGTCTCTCCAACAAGGCCTACCGCGCGCCGGTGTTCCGTACACCCAGCCTTTATAAGCTGGTACGCCATCCTCTCTACATCGGCTGGCTGACTATTTTCTGGGCGGCGCCGACCATGACGGTGGCGCACCTGATCTTTGCGCTGGCCACCACGGCGTACATCCTGATCGCCATTCGCTTCGAGGAGCGAGATCTGGTATCCGCGTTCGGGAACGTGTATGTCGACTACCGAGCACGTACGCCGATGCTGATTCCGCGGCTCTGGTCGCGTCCCAACGGCAGGGCGCAGCGCGAAATAATTTAAGCTTCTGCTAAATCGCGCGGCTGGCTGCGCGAGCGCCGGCCGCGCACCAGCATTCCTGCGCGATGCGAAGGTCGGAATTTAGTTTCGATTCAGGTTGCTCCCGTATCGTTGCATCATGGAGCAAATGTCCGTAGTGAATGCTTCGTCGAACATATACGGCGACCTCAATTTTGAGTTGATACCATCCTTTCGATCATTTCTCACCCATCCATTATTCATTTAGTGAAATCCTCATGAAACTATCGCTCGGCGCAATGACGCTTTCCCTCACCGCATGCTCGATATCGGCAATGGCGGCTGCCGTGCCACCGCTCGTGTTGACGTCTTCGTCGACCATCGAAATTCCGCAATCGAGCGGAAAGTTCGATTTTTTGCGCGTCGACCTCAAGCGGCACCGCCTGGTGGCGGCTCACGAAAAAGACGGAACAGTGGATTTTTTCGATCTTCAGAAGAAGACACTGTTGACTCGTGTGAAAGTGGGCGAGGCCGTGGACACTGCGGCGAACGCCGATTCGAGCCTCTATTATCACAGCGTGCAAGAAGGTGAGCGCATCGCCGTCGTCGATGCAGCATCGCTGAAGGAAGTCAAGTCGATCAAGATGCCCGGCCCCACCGACGCCATCCTCTTCGAACCCAAAAATAGAAAGATCTATGTCACCCATGACGAGGGCGCGGATGTATGGGTCATCGATCCTACGAGCGCTAAGATCGTCGCGACCGTCAAGATCCCCGGCGTGCCGGAATTCATGGTCTACGACGAGTCGGCGGACCGGATCTACCTGAACATCAAGACCAAGGATGTGGTTGCCGTGATCGATCCGTCGAGCAACACCGTCATCGCGACGTGGCCGACGGGAGCTGCCAAACAGCCGCACGGGTTGGCGGTGGATGCAGCGACGCATCGCATCTTCGTGGCCGGGGGTAATGCGAAAATGGTTGCAATCGACACGCACTCCGGATCGATCGTGGGGGACACCGATATTGCCGCGAAGGTTGACCAGATCGCCTTCGATCCGTCCAACGGGTTTGTCTACAGCGCCGGTCCCGATCGGATGTCGGTGACTCAAACCGCAGGAAGCAGCTTGACTCTGATCGGCGAGTTTGCGACGGCCGCCACCGCCAAGAACGTGGCGGTCGATCCGGATACGCATTTCATCTGGACCACCTACACCGATGGTAAGAGTTCGTTCGCCAAGTCGTGGGTTCCGCCGAAGCCTTAACATGGCGCCGCGGGCCCTGTAGTATCGGCGCGGGGGAGTTGGCACACGTCGATATCCAGCGGGCACGCATACGAAAATACTCATCGTCGAAGATCAGCGGGGCATCGGGAGTTTTCTCGATGTTGCCCTGCGGGAACGCAAGTATGCGGTGACCTGGGCGAGGTCCTGCGCCGCGGCACGCGACGCCCTATGCGAAGCGAGACACGACGCGATCATTTTGGATTTGGGATTGCCCGATGGCGATGGCCTTGAATTGCTCAAACAGTGGCGTAAGGCGGCCTTCAACGAGCCCGTACTGGTCCTGAGCGCCCGGGATGCCGTCCAGGACCGCATCAAAGGGCTGGACCTTGGCGCCGACGATTACCTGCCGAAGCCCTTCAGTCTGGAAGAGTTGCTCGCTCGCCTTCGCTCTCTTCTGCGACGTCAATCGGCTGTCAAGGAAGCGGTGCTGGAACATCGAGGGATCAAGCTCGATTTGGCCGGACGAACCGTGCACTACGGAGGCGCGCCCGTCGATCTCACCAGTCGCGAGTTTGTGTTGCTCGAGATTTTCATGCAGAACGTCGGACGCATCGTTACCCGACAGCTGCTCTGCGAGACGTGTTGGTCGTCCGACCACGATAACGAGGCGAATCTGCTGGACGTCTACATGAGCCGGCTGCGCTCGAAATTCGAGACGACGTCCGGTTCGCCGCTGTTCAAGACATTACGCGGTGTGGGATATCAGTTACTGTGAAATCTCTGGGCACGCGGCTGGCACTGTGGTACGCATCCGCGGCCACGGTGACGCTCGCATGCCTGATCGTCGCCGGTTATTACCTCCTTGAAATCAATCTCGTCCACGGCCTCGATTATCTGAATCAGGCGCAATTCGAGGAGCTCAAGGCGCATTTGGGCAAGGATTACGCTTCGTTGAACGCCCAGGTGATCGACACCCGAATCCGGGAGACTACGGAGTATGCGTCCGTCCTGTTCTTCATTTCGATCGACAATCGCGCGGGGCCGGTGCGGCAGATTTTCTATTCCACGAATCTGCGCGGTCGCGAGATTCCGGACATCCGAGGTAAGCACGTCTACGACGCGGAATTGCCAGGCACCGGAGAATTGCGAGTCGGAGAATTCATCCTCGGCCCCTTTGATGTGACGGTGGCGACGCCGCGGCGCAGCGTGACGGAGGCGCTTCATGATTACAGCCGCGTATGCTTGTGGCTTCTTGCCGCGGCTATCGCCGTCAGCGGCGGTATCGGCCTGGGCTTGAGCCAGCTGGCCTTGCGGCCGGTTCGATCGATACGCGAAACGGCCCGCCATATCAGTTCCGACAATCTGAGTGAGCGTATACCGGTCGGCACGGTACGCGATGAAATCTCAGAATTGGCGCTGCTCCTCAATCTGATGTTCGATCGGCTGGAGGCATCGTTCCAGCAGATTCGCCGCTTCACCGCCGAGGCGTCTCATGAGCTCAAAACGCCCCTCTCCCTCATCCGGCTTCAGGCGGAGCGGCTTCTGGTGAACGGCGACCTGTCCCCCGCGAATGCGGAGTCGGTTCACGTGCAACTGGAAGAGCTGTCACGGCTAAGTCAGATCATCGAAGAGTTGCTGTTCCTTTCCCGCGCCGAGGCGCAGGAAATCCGCTTGAATTTGGCGCCGCACGATCCCGGCGTCTTGCTCGATAATTTCAGCCAGGATGCCCGAGTCCTGACCGAGCATAAAAAAATGGTGTTCGTTTGTACTCACGAGGGACACGGGTGCGTCCACGTCGAACCGAGGTGGCTGCGCCGTGTGCTTCTCAATCTGCTCACGAACGCGCTCAGTGCATCGGCTCCCGGCGGTAAAATAACCTTGAGGTCGAGTGTCGCCCATGGTTCCTGGCGGGTCACGCTGCACGATGAAGGCCGCGGTGTTCCCGAAGAGTTCCTCGACAAAATATTCGAGCGCTTCGTTCGGCTTGCGCCTGCAAACAGCGACGACGCCGGCAGCGGTCTCGGGCTGGCGATCTGCCGGAGCATCATGACGCTTCACGGAGGGATCATCTGGGCGGAGCCCGCACCCGGAGGAGGCCTTTGCGTCGCATTCACGCTGCCCGTGACCGGCGCAATCGCCTCTGCTCCCCGAGACGCTCCTTCGACCGCCCATTCCCACCCGGTGTTGAAACCCGCCGGCACTGCGTAGATCGTCCGGCGCCAATACCCGCGCTCCTACCCGACGGTTACCATCGTCGGTACTACGAGTTCGCGGAGGTTCAATCAAGAGATAAGAAAGCGCTCGGCTGTTCAGGCTGCGTTAATGCTCGCGGAGTTAAGTGTCGTCGGTTGGACACGGGGACACAATAATGAATAGATATATCAGCTCAATGACCGCGGTATTGGCGGCTCTGTCGATGGGGATTTCGATTTCGAGTCGCGGAGCCGAACCGGACAAACCCGGCGGCGCGCCACCGAGCGATGTGCCGGCCGGCTCGGAGACCACCACTTTGGAGGCCATCACCGTCACCGGTTCCCTGCTGCCGACGACGCCGGACCAGGTCGCCGTGTCGGTGATATCCCTGGACGCCAAGCAATTGGAACAGAACGGCGTGTCGACCAATGCGTTGGAAATCCTCCGCAAGGCAATACCGTCGTTTGCCGGCCGCAGCAATGCCGGGACCAGCAATGCCAACAATGACAACCAGCGCACGGCGGGCGGTTCACAGCTTCAGCTGCGCAACCTGCCGACGCTAATTCTCGTCAACGGCCGCCGTGTAGCGAACAGCGGCGTGGGCGGCATCAACGGCAAGAACTTCGTCGACGTCAATCAGATTCCGGCCGCGGCGATCGATCACATCGA
>Ga0137412_10000523_pt1 | contig 27345 bp, 29 predicted proteins | sample CZODoug2_1_16fun_FD_122160 | JGI IMG/M metagenome (GOLD analysis project Ga0137412, IMG submission 122160) | Vadose zone soil fungal communities from Angelo Coast Range Reserve, California, USA - CZODoug2_1_16fungal (Hybrid Assembly) | ecosystem: Environmental > Terrestrial > Soil > Vadose zone...
GAGGTCTTGGACGTGGCGGATGACGTGACCCCCCCAGAGCCCCGTCACCTGCCACGGCCCACCGACTAGCTTGACGATCCTGCTGGCCAATGGCCGGGTACACAGCCCTGCCATGCCCGACGCCACTGCCATGGCGGTTCGCGAGGGCACCGTGGTGTGGCTCGGTGCCGACGACGTTGGGCGTTTGCAGTTTCCCGACGCCGACGTGGTCGATCTCGATGGCTGTTTCGTCGCGCCTGCATTCGTCGACAGCCACGTCCATCTGACCGCGACCGGTTTGTCGGTGGTCGGTCTCGACCTACGGGCGGCCACGTCCGTCGCGGAGCTACTGCGGCTCGTCGCCGACCATGCCCGCCACCACCTCGACGGCCCGATCTGGGCGCACGGCTGGGACGAAACCGATTGGCCCCGAAGCGTTCCGCCGACCACCCAGGAGCTGGACGCCGTCCTCGGTGGCCGGCCGGCCTATGTGGCGCGGGTCGACGTGCACTCCGCGGTCGCGTCCACGGGGCTGCGGCACCTGGTGCCGGGCCTTGCGGCCGCGTCCGGTTACGACCCGCAACGGCCGCTCACCGCCGATGCCCATCACCTGGCAAGGGCTGTGGCTCGGGAGTTGTTGACGCCCAACCAGTTACATGAGGCCCGCGTCGCCGCGCTGGACCTCGCGGCGCGTTCCGGCATCGTCGCGGTGCACGAGTGTGCGGGACCGGAGATCGGTGGCATCGACGACTGGCATGCGCTGCGCACGCTCGACCACGGCGTCGAGATCGTCGGCTACTGGGGTGAGGCCGTGCGCACCGCCGACGAGGCGCGAGCGCTGCAGGCCGAGACCGGCGTCAACGGGTTGGCCGGTGACCTCTTCATCGACGGGGCACTCGGATCGCGCACCGCGTGGCTGCACGAGCCATACGCCGACGCGCCGCACACCTGCGGCAACGCCTACCTGGACGCCGAGGCCATCGACGCCCACCTGAGCGCGTGCACCGAGGCCGGAATCACGGCAGGGTTCCACGTCATCGGCGACGCCGCGGTCGCGGCAGTGGTCGACTCGCTGGACCGCGTCGCGGACCGGTTCGGCGGCCCCGCCGTCGCCCGGTGCGGCCACCGATTGGAGCATCTGGAGATGGTCACGCCAGAGCAGGCAGGCCGGCTCGGCGCGTTGGGTGTCGTGGCCAGCGTGCAACCGAACTTCGACGCGGCCTGGGGCGGGGAGCACGGCATGTATGCCCAGCGCCTGGGTGCGGACCGAGCCAGGATGCTCAATCCGTTCGCCCTGTTAGCATCCCAAGGCGTGCCCATCGCCTTCGGCTCGGACAGTCCTGTGACCAGCATGAATCCTTGGTCGACCGTGCGCGCCGCGATACGACATCAGACGCAGGGCAGTGCGATCTCGGCCCGCGCGGCGTTCGGGGCCGCCACCCGCGGCGCCTGGCGCGCAGCCGGGGTGCGCGACGGCGTCACGGGGACGCTGGCGCCCGGCGCGCCCGCGAGCTACGCGGTGTGGGACGTTCCCGGTGGACGCGAGGGACTCGAGGTCGCGGCGCCGGCCGACACCGTGCAGCGTTGGTCCACCGACCCGCGGTCGCGGGTGCCCGCACTGCCCTCACTCGGCGCCGACGATGCGCTGCCGACGTGCCGCCAGACGGTGCTCCGGGGTGTCACCATCCATGGCTGATCGGAAGCGCAGGCGCGACTGGTCCCGGCCCGGCGACGCCACCGAGATCCTTCCCGCGGTGCGGGATGACGTCGACGAGGACATCACCGCCGACGAGGACATCACCGTCGACGAGGACATCACCGCCGACGAGGACGTCGCCGTCGAGGAGGCCAACGACACCGAAGAACGGCAAACGAGCGCTCCCGACGCCGACGAGACCCCGGCCGCGGCCACGCGATGGGCACGGATCGCCGCACGGTTGCGCCAGGTATTGGAGCCGCGGGCCCTGCGCCTGGCCGCCGCCGTCGCAGCGGGGCTGCTGCTGTGCCTGAGCTTTCCGCCGTTCGGGTGGTGGTACTTGGCGTTCGCCGCGTTCGCGTTGCTGGCCTGGGTGTTGACCCACCCGGACACCACGCCCGCAGGCGGGTTCGGCTACGGATTTCTCTTCGGTCTGGCGTTCTACGTACCGCTGTTGCCCTGGATCAGCGGGTTGGTTGGGCCGATTCCGTGGCTGGCGCTGTCGACCATGGAGGCCCTGTTCCCCGGTCTGTTCGGCCTCTTGGCCATCGCCGTGCGGCGGCTGCCAGGCTGGCCACTGGCGTTCGCGGGTCTGTGGGCGCTGATGGAGTGGTTGAAGTCGACCGTGCCGTTCGGCGGATTCCCTTGGGGTGTGGTCGGATTCGGCCAGACCGACAGCCCGCTGCTGCCCATCGCGCACTTCGGCGGTGCGCCGCTGGTGTCGTTCGCCGTCGTACTGATCGGTTTCAGCCTGGTGGCGATCGTGCTGGAGGGCGTGCAGTGGTGGCGCCACACTCCTCACACCACAGCCGCGCGGCCCGCCGTGGTGGTGCCCGGCGTCTGCATCGTGGTCGTTCTGCTCACCGTGGCGCTGGCGGGCCCGCACGTACGCCAGTCCGGACTGGGGGCCGGTGACGACCCTCCGGTCACGATCGCCGCGGTCCAGGGCAACGTGCCGCGACTGGGGCTGGAGTTCAACGCCCAGCGGCGCGCAGTGCTCGACAACCACGTTCGCGAGACGATGCAACTCGCCGAGGACGTGCGCGCTGGCCGGGCGCCGCAGCCCGCGGTCGTGATCTGGCCGGAGAACTCGTCGGACATCGACCCGATCAGGAACGGCGACGCGGCCGAGGTCATCACTGCGGCCGCCGACGCGGTGCACGCGCCGATTCTGGTCGGCGCCGTTCTCGCCGCGCCCGGCTACACCCGCGACAACCCGGTGTCGACCAACTCGGTGATCGTGTGGGACGGGCAGAGCGGTCCCGGCGAGCGGCACGACAAGCAGATCGTGCAGCCGTTCGGCGAATATCTGCCGTTTCGCAGTTTCTTCGCTCACCTGTCGTCGTTCGCCGACAGGGCCGGCTACTTCGTGCCTGGCACCGGCAATGGAGTGGTCACCGCCGCTGGCATCCCGATCGGGGTCACCACGTGCTGGGAGGTGATCTTCGACCGCGCCGCCCGCGAGTCCGTCCTCAACGGCGCACAAATGCTCGCGGTACCGGCCAACAACGCCACGTTCACCGAGTCGATGAGTGCCCAGCAGCTCGCGTTCGCCCGGTTGCGTGCCGTCGAGCACGATCGCTACACGGTGGTGTCGGGCACGACCGGCATCAGCGCGGTGATCGCGCCGGACGGCCACGAGCTGGCCAGCACCGCCTTCTTCGAGCCTGCCTACCTGGATAGCCAGATCCGGCTCAAGTCGGACCTCACGCCCGCAACCAAGTGGGGTCCGATCGTCCAAGGACTACTCGTTGCCATCGGTGTTGCGTCCCTGGCCGCGGCGATACTGCACAATGGGAGCTTCGTGCGTCGCCGCAAGAAGGCGACCGACGGCGAAGGGGCGAAATGATGATGGAGCGAGAAGCGCAGCGGGATCGCGCATGACCGTGGAGCGAGAAGCGCAGCGGGATCGCGCATGACCGTGGAGCGAGAAGCGCAGCGGGATCGCGCGTGACCGCTGGGGGCGACCGCCGGAGTCAGCGCACGTTGGTCATCATTCCGACCTACAACGAGCGGGAGAATCTGCCGCTCATCGTGGGTCGGGTGCACGCTGCGCGACCCGACGTCCACGTCCTCGTCGTCGACGACGGCAGCCCGGACGGCACGGGCGAACTGGCCAACGAGCTGTCGCTGGCCGACCCGGACCGCATCCACGTCATGCACCGCACCACCAAGGGCGGCCTCGGGGCCGCCTACCTGGCCGGATTCGCCTGGGGCCTTGGCCGCGGCTACTCGGTGCTGGTGGAGATGGACGCCGACGGTTCGCATGCCCCAGAAGAGCTGTACCGGCTGCTCGACGCCGTCGACGGGGGCGCCGACCTGGCGATCGGCTCGCGCTACGTCCCTGGTGGAACGGTGCGCAACTGGCCCCGCAGGCGCATGGTGCTTTCGCAGACCGCCAACGGGTACTCACGGGTCCTGCTCGGCGTCGACATCAAGGACATCACCGCGGGGTACCGCGCTTATCGGCGCGAGGTTCTTGAGAAGATCGACCTCGGCGCCGTCGACTCCAAGGGCTACTGCTTCCAGATCGACCTGACCTGGCGCGCCATCAGCGCGGGATTCGACGTCGTCGAAGTGCCCATCACGTTCACCGAGCGGGAGCTCGGTCAATCCAAGATGAGCGGGTCGAACATCCGTGAGGCGATCTTCAAGGTCGCCGAATGGGGTCTGCGCGGGCGCCTCGATCGCGCCCGCGGCGTCGTGCGCTAACTAACCGCGGCGGCGGGTCTTGATGATGTCGAGGCGCTCCTTGAGCAGCTCGTCGAGCTCCTCGACCGAGCGGCGCTCCAGCAGCATGTCCCAGTGGGTGCGCGGCGGCTTGGCCTTCTTGGGCTCGGGCACGTCGCCGTCGATGAGGGCGCCCTCCATGCCGTTGCGGCACGGCCAGGTGCCGGGGATCTCGGCGTCATCGGCGAACGGCACCTCGAAGATCTCGCCGTTGTCGGTGCGGTAGCGCGCGACCTGACGCGGCGCCAAGTCGTGGTTGCGGTCGGTCTCGTAGCTCACGGCTCCGAGGCGACTGCCCCTCAAGACACGATCAGCCATCGTCAACATCTCCTCGTCATGCGATTCGTCCGGGGAATCAACGCATTCGAATGACGCGAAGTTCCCGACTCAGCCACCCATGATACCGGGATCGGAGCTGCCAGCGGTTTAGAGTCGGGTTCCGTGGCGCCCGGAACCAAACGACGCAGTCGTGCGCAGCCATGCCGCTGGTGTGGCCGCGAGGTCGCCGACGCCGAATTGGGCAGGCGCAGGCAGTACTGCCGTCAGTCGTGTCGGCAACGCGCCTACGAGCAACGCGCCTTGGTGAAGGGCACGTCGTTGTCGCCCGACTCGGTGGTCCTGACCGCGGATGAAGCCTCTGAGCTATCCGATCGCGTCTTCGAGGTCCGGTGCGCCGCCGAGGACCTCGCAACGGCCATCGATGAAGGAGCCGAGGGCTCCGAGCTGCGCGAACTGTGCGATGCGCTGATGCGCGCGGCCAAGGCGGCCGACGGCTGGCGATGACGCCTGTCATCGTCGCGATCTCGCTTGTATACACGGCTCACAGCTACGATGGCGACGAGCAGAAATGCGAGATCGCCAACCTCGAGATCGGAACGAAGTGACCCTGTCGTCAACCGAGTCAACCCCGGAACCGGCCCCGGCCGGACGGGTGTGGCGGTTCGACGACTTCGCGTTGGACACCGCCCGTTACGAGCTGCGCCGAGATGGCGACGTGATCAAGGTCGAACCGCAGGTGTTCGACGTCATGACCCATCTGGTCAGCAACCACGACCGGTTCGTCACCAAGGAAGAGTTGTTCGACACGGTGTGGGGCGGCCGGTTCGTCGGCGAGGCGGCACTGACGAGCCGGATCAAGGCGGTGCGGCACGCGCTCGGCGATGACGGCGAGTCGCAGCGCTACATCCGGACCGTGCGCGGCCGTGGCTATCAGTTCGTCGGCACCATCGCAGTAGACACGGTCGAAGCGACACCCGCGGTGCCCGAATCGGCGCCGCCGCCGCGCCAGCACATCGCGTTCTGCCGGGCGGCCGACGGTGTTCGGTTGGCGTATGCGGTCGCAGGGGAGGGCCCGCCCCTGGTCCGGGCGGCGAACTGGATGACCCACCTGGGTTACGACATCGAGAGCCCCGTCTGGCGGCACTGGGTTCGCGACCTCGCCGCCCGCCATACCTTCATCCGGTACGACGAACGCGGTTGCGGGCTATCCGATTGGGAAGCGGCCGATTTCACGTTCGACGACTGGGTGACGGATCTGGAGTCGGTGGTCGAAGCGCTCGGGCTGGAACGATTTCCGCTTCTCGGGGTTTCGCAGGGCAGCGCGGTGGCGGTGGCCTACGCGGCCAAACATCCCGAGCAGGTCACCAAGCTCATCCTGTGCTCGTCCTACGCACGGGGACGTGCGGTGCGTGCCATCGACGACGCGGAAAGGCGCGCGGCCGCACTGGATCTCGACCTGGCCAGGGTCGGATGGGGTCGCGATGATCCCGCATTCCGGCAGGTGTTCGCCGCGCAGTTCCTGCCCGACGGCTCCCGCGCTGACTGGGAGGCGTTCGACCACCTGCAGCGCCGCACCACGTCCCCGGAGAACGCGGTGCGCTTCCTCGAAGAGTTCGCCCGCATCGACGTACGCGAACTGGCGCAACGGGTGTCATGCCCGACGCTGATCATGCATTCCCGCGACGACCACCGGGTGCCGATGCGCTATGGCGAGGAATTGGCCGCCCTGATACCGGATTCGCGCCTGGTGGCGCTTTCGAGCAACAATCACCTACTGACCGAGACAGAGCCCGCGTGGCAGGTGTTCTGCTCCGAGGTCGAGGCGTTCGTCGCCGATTGATCGCTGAGAACTGCAGCCTGATCGCTGAGGCATCAATTCCCCCGTCGCTTCGCTCGCCCCGGCAGGGCGCTCAGATCTCCATGCAATCTCCATGCTTTCTCCATGCACCGCCGCGCAGCGCGATCCATGCTGATGACATGAGAAAACAGTTCCGCACCCTGCTCATCGGTGTCAGCGCGATGCTCGCGCTGGGCACCCTGACCGCCTGCTCGAGCGGCTCGTCTACGGAAGCGACGCCCTCGCAGGCGCCGTCATCTGCGGCACCCGCGACGGCCGCGCCCTTCCCCACGTCGGCCAGGTACATGGCCGACATCGAGAAGGACGGAAAGAAGATGGCCATCGGAATCTCCGTCGACGGCAGCGACATCACCGCCTATGCCTGCAACGGCGTCGACGATGAGGCGTGGTTCTTCGGCAATCAGACCAACGGCGCCATCGACATCAAGAACAAGTTCCGCGACACGCTCAACGCGTCGTTCACCGGCTCCGACGTCAAGGGCGACCTGACGATGAACGGCGTCAGCTACGACTTCACCGCCGCTCCCGTGTCCTCGCCTGCAGGTATGTACACGGCGGCACTCAACGGCGTGCGCGCCTCCTGGATCGTGCGTCCCGACGGTTCGGTGACCGGTGTGCAGTTCAACGGCGGCATCACCGGCCGCGACTTCGAGCAGGCCGAACTGCAGCAGCTCAACAACCAGCAGTTCCAGAGTCAAGTCCGCAGCAAGCGGATCCTGCAGCAGGCCGACCAGTCGGTGAAGCTGGCGAACAACAAGCTGACCTCGAAGATCAACGGGACCGACGTCACCGGTGATCTGGTCACGGGCAACACGCGCTTCGCCTGACGCGAACCGCTCATCGAACGGCCCTGCTGGCATTGCCGGCAGGGCTGTTCCCTTTGTATCAGGCAGAGTGGAACCCTTCACGCTCCTCGCGCCGATGCGTAGGGTCGCTGCATCGTGACCACTCCCGTCCAGCCCGCCGCCGTGACCACGGTGGCTTCGCCGACGGCCAAAACGGGCCCGCGGCAGCGCAAGTGGGGCCTTATCCGGCTGTTGTCCCCGATTCTGCTGCTGGCGTTGTGGCAGTTGGGCAGCGCCATCGGGTTGATTTCTCAGGATGTACTGCCCGCCCCGTCGCTGATCCTCGAGGCCGGAATCGAACTGATCAAGAACGGCCAACTCGTCGATGCGCTGCGGGTGTCGGGGATCCGGGTGGTGGAAGGCCTCATCCTCGGCGGGGTGATCGGCGTCGTGCTGGGCACTGCGGTGGGCCTGTCCCGATGGTTCGAGGCGACCGTCGACCCGCCGATGCAGATGGTCCGCGCGCTTCCGCACCTCGGCCTGATCCCGTTGTTCATTCTGTGGTTCGGCATCGGTGAGCTGCCGAAGGTGCTGCTGGTCGCACTCGGCGTCAGCTTCCCGCTGTACCTCAACACGTTCTCGGCGATCCGCCAGGTCGACCCCAAGCTCTTCGAAACCGCCCAGGTGCTCGGCTTCTCGTTCTGGCAGCGGTTCCGCACCATCATCGTGCCGAGCGCCGCACCGCAGGTACTCGTCGGGTTTCGTCAGTCGTTGGCGATCGCCTGGCTGACCCTGATCGTCGCCGAGCAGATCAACGCCGACAAGGGAATCGGCTTCCTGATCAACAACGCCCGCGACTTCCTTCGCATCGACATCATCATCTTCGGCCTGATCGTCTATGCCCTGCTGGGCATCGGCACCGACGCAGGAGTGCGCGCCATGGAACGCCGAGCCCTGAGGTACCGCTCGTGACCGTTACGTCCGAAAGGAGGACCGGCACCGCAGGCGAACTGCGCCACGTCGACAAGTGGTACGGCGGGCATCACGTCCTCGTCGACGTATCCCTGCAGATCGGCAAGGGCGAGATCGTCGCGCTGATCGGCCGCAGCGGTTCGGGCAAATCGACGGTGTTGCGGGTGTTGTCGGGCCTGTCGACCGACCACACCGGCGAACGCGTCGTCGCAGGGGCACCGGCGATGGCGTTCCAAGAGCCGCGCCTGTTCCCGTGGCGCGACGTGCGAACCAACGTCGTCTATGGATTGACCCGCAGCAGGCTGTCGAAGGCGGAGACCGTGGCACGCGCCGACCGCGCGCTGGCCGACGTCGGTCTCGCCGACCGCGCTGGCGTGTGGCCGCTCACGCTGTCCGGCGGTCAGGCGCAACGGGTTTCGTTGGCAAGAGCGCTGGTCGCCGATCCGGAGCTATTGCTGCTCGACGAGCCGTTCGGCGCCCTCGACGCGCTGACCCGGTTGAGCATGCGGGAACTGCTGCTCGACCTGTGGCGCGAACACGGATTCGGGGTGCTGCTGGTGACCCACGACGTCGACGAGGCGGTCGCGCTCGCCGATCGGGTGCTGGTGCTCGACGAAGGACGGGTCGTCCACACCATGGTCATCGACGACGCCCGGCGTGCGCCGTCAGACCCGTCGGCCAACACCGAGCGCTACCGCGCCGAGCTGCTCCACGAGCTCGGCGTCCAGAACTGACCAACCCAAAGCCCAACCGAAGGAACGACCATGTCTAATCTTGGGCCAGAGTCCGGGCCGAGAAACCGCAGAGCGATCGCGGTACACGCCGCGGCATTGCTGATGTTGGTCGGCGTGCTGGCCGGCTGCGTATCCCGACAAGAAAACGCGGGCACGCAACAGGCTCCGGCCACCGTGCCGTTATCCGATCTGTCCGACGTGACACTGCAGATCGGAGACCAGAAGGGCGGCACCGAGTCGCTGCTGCGCGCGGCGGGAGTGCTCAACGACCTGCCGTACAAGGTGGTGTTCTCCACCTTCACCTCTGGCCCACCGCAGATCGAGGCCGCCACCGCGGGCAAGATCGACTTCGCGATCACCGGTAACACACCGCCCATCTTCGGCGCCGCCGCCAACGCGAAGGTCAAGGTGGTGGCCGGCTACGAGAACGGTGGCGATGGCGATCGCGTCCTGGTGCACGCCGATTCGCCGATCAAGACGGTCGCCGACCTACGCGGCAAGAGCATCGCCGTCGGCAAGGGCAGCTCGGCGCACGGCCACATCTTGGCTCAGCTCAAGAAGGCGGGTCTGACCCCCGACGACGTGAAGCTGGTGTTCCTGCAGCCCGCAGATGCGTTGTCCGCCTTCACCAGTGGGCAGGCCGACGCGTGGGCGATCTGGGATCCCTACACCGCGCAGGCCGAGCAGCAGGTACCCGTGCGCAGCATCGCGCAAGCGACCGGCGTCACCAACGGTGCTGGATTCGGCATCGCATCGGATGCGACCCTCGCCGATCCCAAACGCAACACCGCCCTCGGCGATCTCCTGGTGCGCTACGCCAAGGCGACCCAGTGGGCGCAAAACCATCCCGAGGATTGGGCGCGTAGTTATAGCGCGGCAGTCGGTCTCGCACTACCCGTGGCGACGGTTGCGCAGGGTCGGAGCCTTCGAGCGTCGGTGGCGTTGTCCGATGAGTTGATCGGCTCGGAGCAGGAACTGGCCGACCTTTTCGCCGAGACCAAGCAGATCAGCTCGGCGCCCAAGTTCGCCGACTGGGTGGATCACCGCTATGACGACGCACTCAAACCATTTCTGACGAACGACAAGTAGGACCGATATGCCAACTCAAGTTGAATTGCCCGCTCCGCGTACTCAGGCCGAATTGCCCGCTCCGCGTGCGAAGTTCTTCTGGTTTCTGCCCACCAACGGTGACAGCCGCTCGATCGTCGGTGCGTCGCACGCGTCGTCGCATCACATCGTGCCCGACAACTACCGGGCCCCCACCCGCCGCTACCTCGCTGAGGTCGCCCGCGCCGCCGACCGGCTCGGTTACGAGGGCGTCCTGACGCCGACCGGAACCTGGTGCGAGGATGCATGGTTGACAGCGGCGGCGCTGCTGGCCGAGACGGAGCGGCTGAAGTTCCTCGTCGCGTTCCGGCCGGGACTCATCCCGCCGACGCTGGCGGCGCAGCAGGCCGCCACGCTGCAACGGTTCTCGGAGGGCAGGGTGCTGCTCAACATCGTCAGCGGTGGCGACGACGTCGAGCAGCGCCGCTTCGGCGACTGGCTCGGGCATGACGAACGCTATTCCCGCACAGCGGAATTCCTGAACGTGGTGACTTCGATCTGGCGCGAGGAGTCGGTGAACTTCAAGGGTGATTACTACGAGGTGGCCGACGCAAGGGTGTCGGCACCACCGGATCCGTTGCCCGCGATCTACTTCGGCGGATCGTCGGCCGCCGCGCTGCCCGTCGCGGCCGAATACGTCGACGTGTATCTGACCTGGGGTGAGCCGCCGCAGGCCGCCGCGGCCAAGATCGACCAGGTGCGCAAGCTGGCCGAGGCACGCGGCCGCAAGGTGCGGTTCGGGATCCGGTTGCACACCATCAGCCGTGATACGTCGGCCGCCGCGTGGGCCGTCGCGAACGAGCTGGTAGGCGAGCTCACCGAAGACCAGGTGGCGAACGCGACTGCGCTGCACGCCAAATCGGAATCGGAGGGGCAACGCCGGATGACGGCCCTGCACGGCGGCCGGCTCGACAAGCTGGAGATCTACCCCAACCTGTGGGCGGGCGTCGGCCTGGTGCGCGGGGGCGCGGGCACGGCGCTGGTCGGCAGCCACCAAGAGGTCGCCGACCTGATCTACGAGTACCACTCGGTGGGGTTCGACGAGTTCATCCTGTCGGGCTACCCGCACCTCGAGGAGGCGTACTGGTTCGCCGAAGGCGTGCTCCCACTGCTCAAGCAGAAGGGCGTTGCTTGAAATGACCCGGGCCCAACCCCCTCTTGCGCTTAGTCTCCTGGTGTGGACGACTGGTTCGAGCGCAGCCCCGTGGTGGGTTTCGCGCCGTGGATCATCTACTGGGTGGTGGCCGAGGGGCCGAGCACCTGGTTGTACGGCGCACTGTGTGCGGTGCTGTCGGCGATCATCCTCGGAGTGTCGATGGGCTTCGGCGGCCCGCGCCTCCTGGAGATCGTGACCATCGTGTTCTTCATCGCCGTGACGGCCGTGGCGATGATCATCGGCGCCGCTGACCGGGACTGGATGGATACCTACTCCACGAGCCTGTCCAGCGGCGTGCTCGCGTTGATGGCGTTGGGGTCGCTGGCGTTCACCCCGTTCACCGAGCAGTACGCGCGGGTGTCACCGCCGCTGCAGGACTGGGAGAAGCCGGCGTTCCGGCAGACCAACCGCGTGCTGACGCTGATGTGGGCGTTGGTCTTCGCGCTGATCGCGGTGCTCGGCTTCGCGGCGGCCCAGGTCCCGGAGACCAGGGACTGGACCAACTGGGTGATCCCGATCGTGGTGCTCGTCGGCGCGGTCGGGATGACGCAGACCTATCCGGCGCGGGTGCGCGCACGCATCCAACCGGCGGGATAGGAAGCGCGCTACTATCTGCGTATGAATGCAGATAAGCAGGCGTGCACGCGCCGGCTTGCCGACGAACAGGCCGACCTCGTCGTCGAGGTGTTCCGGATGCTCGCCGACACCACCCGCGTGCAGCTCCTCTGGTCGCTGGCCGATCGGGAGATGTCGGTCAACGACCTGGCAGGACGGGTCGGCAAGCCCGCGCCGTCGGTATCCCAGCACCTGGCCAAGTTGCGGATGGCGCACCTGGTGCGCACGCGGCGCGAGGGCACGCAGGTGTTCTACCGGCTGGAGAACGAGCACGTCCGCCAGCTGGTCATCGACGCCGTGCAGAATGCCGAGCACGCCGCAGGGGGAGTGCCCGCCCATCACCTCGACGAGCGCGAGTTGCGCGTCATCCACGACGGGAGCGTCGGCTGATGGGCCTCGGTTTCGGGCACGGACACGGCCACCACCACGGACATCATGCGGGCGACGCCCTCGCCGACAGCGCCGCGGGCATCCGCGCGGTCAAGGTCAGCCTCGTCGTTCTCGGCATCACCGCCGCCGCCCAGGTCGCCGTCCTGCTCGTGTCGGGTTCGGTGGCGCTGTTCGCCGACACCGTGCACAACTTCTCCGATGCGCTCACCGCGATACCGCTGTGGGTCGCCTTCGCGATGAGCCGGCGAAGCGCCACCCGGCGATACACGTACGGGTTCGGCCGCGTCGAGGATCTGGCCGGGCTGTTCGTCCTCCTGGTCATCGCCATTTCAGCGGCGGTCGCCGCGATCCAGGGCGTGCACCGGCTGATCGACCCGGTGCCGCTGTCGCACCTCGGGTGGGTGGCCGCCGCAGGCGTCATCGGGTTCGTTGGCAACGAGGTCGTCGCGGTCTATCGCATCAGGGTCGGCAAGCGCATCGGATCGGCAGCACTGCGGGCCGACGGAATGCACGCCCGCACGGACGGTCTGACGTCACTAGGCGTGGTCGCCGGCGCCATCGGCGTCGCGCTCGGCTTCCCGCTCGCCGATCCGATCGTCGGGCTGGTCATCGCGTGCGCGATCGGAGGGGTGCTGGTGGTTGCCGCACGCGACGTGTTCAGCAGGCTGCTCGACGGCGTCGACCCAGAGCTGGTCGCTACCGCACATCAGGCGCTGGCCGACCGGTTTGGCGTGCAGGCGGTTCGTCAGGTGAGGATGCGCTGGGTGGGCCACCGGCTGGAGGCCGACGTGGAGTTGGACGTCGACCCTCGGTTGACCCTCTCCGAGGCCCACCAGCTGGCGCACGACGCCGAACACGAACTCGCCCATGCGATTCCGACGTTGTCACATGCGATCGTGCACGCCTATCCTGGGCACGAACCGGCGCTCAGCAGCTGAACCGCAGGCCGATCTCGGGTGGCGGTGCGGTCTTCTGCAGACATCCGAACCCCTCGACGCCTGCCGGGGCTAGCTTGACCCCCGTCTGATGGGCGTAGTCGACGCAGAACAGGCCGGCCGCGTCCGCCCTGCAGCGGTAGTCGCCGAACGCAAGGGACTCGCCAGCGGGCAGTTCCTCGCCAGTGCCTTCGGCGAACGGACCGGGATCGCCGTGTGGTGATCCGACGTCGACGCTGGTGCCGTAGAAGTCCACCCAGTTGTTCTTCCACGCCGTCGGGAAGTCGGGTGGGCGGGGCGGCGGATTCGTCAGCTTGACCAGGCACGCCAGTTCCCCGTCCTGGTACTTGTTCGTCACGCAGTTCGCCTCGGTACCCGCCGTGGTGAATGCCACCCCGTCCTCGAGTGGCGTCGACACGCCGTCGAGCGTCACCGAGTGGTACTTGGCGGCGTCGGCGGGCTTTCCGGCTTCGATCCACGCGATGACGTCGGTGATCGCCGTCCCTGCGGCCGGTGGCGTGCCCGGCGCGGACGCGCGTGACGAGGTGGGGGCCTTCGATGTCGTCGAGGCCGCGGTGGAGGACGACGGGGTGAGCGCTGATGAGGACGGCTGGCTGTTTGGCGCTGATGAACACCCTGCAAGCAGCGCAGCGACCGCCACGAGCACAGCAATCCGCATACCGGCCAGGTTAGCGGGCGTGCCGGGAACACGCTGTCAGGCGCGTCCGGCGCGGGAATTGTTCGCTAACGTCTGATGCATGCACGAACGCACCAAGCGCGTCACCGTCGACAGCGGCACCATCGAAGGTTTCACCCGGGATGGGGTGCATCGGTGGCGGTCCGTCCCCTTCGCCCGCCCACCGGTGGGCAAGCTGCGCTTCCGCGCGCCCCAGCCGGTCCAGCCGTGGCCCGGAGTTCGCTACTGCCACGGATTCACCTACTGCGCGCCGCAGCAGCGCAAGTACACCCTGCTTGGCGTTGGCAAGTATCAGCCCATGAGCGAGGACTGCCTGACGCTGAACGTGGTGGCGCCAGAGGAGCCTTCTGACGGTCCGCTGCCGGTGATGGTCTTCATCCACGGCGGCGGCTACATCCTGGGTAGCTCGGCGACGCCGCTGTACGACGGGGCTGCGTTGGCGCGACGGGGCTGCGTGTACGTATCGATGAACTACCGGCTGGGCGCGCTGGGCTGCATGGACCTGTCGTCGCTGTCGACACCGGAGCATCCCATCGACGACAACCTGTTCCTGCGCGACATCGTGATGGCGTTGCGGTGGGTACGCGACAACATCGCCGTGTTCGGCGGCGACCCGGACAACGTGACGATCTTCGGCGAGAGCGCAGGTGCGCATGCCGTCGCCACCCTCTTGGCGGTTCCCGAGGCCAAAGGCCTCTTCGCACAGGCGATTTCGGAGAGCCCGGCCAGCGGGATGTCAGGGCCGCCTGAGGTTGCGGAGACCTTCGCCGCCGACCTCGCCGCTGTTCTCGGTGTCGCGCCGCAGGTCGCGGCAGCGGCGGTGATGGCGGCGCGGCCCGCGGAGTTGGTCGACGCGCTGGAGCAGGTGATGCGCGGGTTGAAGGAGGTGCGCGGAGCCTTCGTCGTCGGGCCGACGTTCGGCACCGAATACCTGCCGCAGGATCCGGTTGCGGCCATGCGCGACGGCAATGCGCACCGCGTCCCGCTCATCGTGGGAACCAACGCCAGCGAGGGCAGGCTCTTCACCCGCTTCCTGCAGTTGCTGCCCACGAACGAGCGGATGATCGACGCCCTGTTCGCCGCCGACGTCGAGTCGAAGGCCCGGATCACCGAGGCGTACCCGGGCTACCCGAGCCCGAACGCGTGCATCCGGCTCGGTGGTGACTTCGCCTTCGCGACGGCGGCCTGGCAGATCGCCGAAGCGCACGGCAGGCACGCGCCGACCTACGTCTACCGATACGACTACGCGCCGCGGACGTTCCACTGGTCGGGGTTGGGTGCCACCCACGGCACCGAACTGTTCGCCGTGTTCGACGTGTACCGGACGCCGTTCGGATCGCTGCTCACCGCTGCGGCGGACCGGCGCTCGGCGCGTCGGGTGAGCAACGACGTGCAGAACCGGTGGCGGGCCTTCAGTAGGACCGGGCTGCCCGGCGACGGATGGCCTGCCTACACCGAACGGGAGCGGACCGTCATGGTGTTCGACCGGGAGTCTCACCTGGAGTTCGACCCACGCGCCGAGCGACGCCGCGCGTGGGAGGGCTTCTCGCTCGCCACCAACTGAGGCCACCGCCGCGATCTGGTGAACCAACTGCGCGGCATCGCCGGATGTGGTTGCGTGGGTGGGTGACTCACCCATTGGATCCGCTGTCGGCCGACGAAATCCGCACTGTTGCCGGGATTCTGCGGCGCGAGCACGGCGTCGACGCCGGCTGGCGGTTCGCCTCGATCGAGATGCTCGAACCCAGCAAGGTGGAGTTGGCTGCCTACGAGGACGACGGCTCGGTGCCTGCCCGCCGGGCGACGGTGGTGTGCTTCGAGCGGGCCGCCAACGCCACCTACAAGAGCGTGGTCTCGGTGAGCGCGGACCGTGCCGAGTCCTTCGACCACGTGCCACGCGTGCAGCCCAACTTCACCGTCGACGAGTTCGTCGAGTGTGATCGGATGTTGCGCGAGCACCCGGACTTCCTCGCCGCGTTGGCGAACCGGGGCATCACCGACATCGACAACGTCTTCGTCGACACGTGGACGTACGGCGACGCCGTCGCACCACCGGAGTACCGCGACCGCAGGCTGGGCTGGTCGGACACCTGGCTCAAGGACGGGCCCGGCATGAATCCGTACGCCCATCTCATCAGTGGACTGCACTGCGTCATCGACCTCAACACGATGGAACTGCTGCAGGTCGAGGATGCCGGGCACATCGAAACCCCCGAGGTGATGGGCGAGTACGTGCCCCGGCACATCCCCGAGCGGATCCGTGCGGCGTCGCGGCGCGAACCGCTCAAGCCGCTGCACGTCACCCAGCCCGACGGTCCGTCGTTCAGCCTGGACGGCAATCTGCTGACGTGGCAGAACTGGTCGCTGCGAATCGGTTTCAACTACCGCGAGGGGATGACCCTGCACACCGTCCGCTATCAGGACGGCGACCGTTTGCGCTCGGTGGCCCACCGGATGTCCTTCGCGGAGATGGTGGTGCCCTACCGCGACTCGTCGGCAGACCACTACCGGCGCACCGCCTTCGACATCGGCGAGTGGGGTCTTGGCTTCATGACCACGTCGCTCGAGCTGGGTTGCGATTGCCTCGGTGAGATCCGCTACCTCGACGCGGTCCTGCACGACAGCTCGGGCGAGCCGTACACCATCGCCAACGCCGTATGCGTCCACGAGGAGGACAACGCGGTGCTGTGGAAGCACGTCGACCACGACGCGGGCGCCGAGGTGCGCCGGATGCGGCGGCTGACGGTGTCCTTCCACGTCACGGTCGCCAACTACGAGTACCTCGTCTACTGGCGGCTCTACCAGGACGGCAACATCGAGTGCGAGGTCAGGGCCACCGGCATCATGGTCACCACGCCACTGGCCCCCGGACAGCCCAATCCGAACGGCACCCTCGTCGACGAACGCACGTATGCGCCCTTCCACCAACACTTTCTGGTGGCCCGGCTCGATCTCGACGTCGACGGCACCGACAACACCGCGTACATGACCGAGTCGTACGCCGAGCCCATGGGACCGGACAATCCCTACGGCCTCTCGCTGGTGGTGCGCAACGTCGCGCTGCGCACCGAGGCCGAGGGCCGGCAGGACGTCGACTTCGCCACCCAGCGGGCATGGAAGGTGGTCAACACCAACGTCACCAACGGGCTCGGCACCCACCCGTCCTACAAGCTGGTGCCCACCGGCGCGATCCCACCGATGTTCGACCCCCGGTCACCCGTGCTGCAGCGCGCCAACGTCATCGGACACACGCTCTGGGTGACCCCGAACCATCCCGACGAGCGTTGGCCCGCAGGGGAGTTCGTCAACCAGTCGGCCGCCGACACCGGTCTTGGCGAGTGGACCAAGGCCGACCGCCCGATCGAGAACACCGACGTCGTGCTCTGGTACGTCTTCGGCATCCACCACATCACCCGGCCCGAGGACTGGCCGGTGATGCCGGTCGACGTCGTGTCGTTCTGGCTCAAGCCCTACGGGTTCTTCGATCGCAACCCGGCGCTCGACGTCCCTGGCGCGCATACGGCCACGACGAGCGCACACCATTAGTTGACACCCGTCAATTCGTGACTAACGATGCTCGGGTGCCCGCACTCGTCGAACGACCCGCCGATCTCACCGCCGAATGGCTGACCTCCACGATCGGGGCGGGTGCCGTCGCCGAGTTCGCGGTCGAGCGCATCGGCACCGGGCAGATGAGCGAGTGCTACCGCGTCGCGCTGAGTTACGCCGCAGGCTCGACGGGACCGGCGTCGGTGGTGCTCAAGGTCGCCGCGGCCGATCCCAGCAGTAGGCAAACCGGCCTCGCCCTCGGCCTCTACGAACGCGAGGTCCGGTTCTACGCGGACATCGCGTCGGGACTCGATGGTCCGGTCGCACCGTGCCATCATCATGCCTACGACCCGGAGACGGGCGTGTTCGACCTGCTCCTCGGCGACGCCGCACCCGCTGTCGTCGGTGACGAGATCCGTGGTGCCACAGTCGAACAGGCCACCCTGGCACTTACCCAGTTGGGGGGAGTGCACGGGCCGCTACTGGGTGATCCGGCCCTTGCGGGTGCGCAGTGGCTCAACCGGGAGTCACCGCTCAACCAGGGGCTGATCGCCACCCTCTACGCCGGGTTCGCCGACCGCTACGCCGATCGGATCGCGCCCGAGCACCGCGACGTGTGCGAGCGCCTCGTCGCCACGTTCGACGCGTACCTCGCGCAGGAGGGCGAGCCCGGGCGCGCGCAGGGCTTGATCCACGGTGACTACCGCCTTGACAACATGTTGTTCGGCGAGGCAGGTGCCGATCGCCCGCTGACGGTGGTCGACTGGCAGACCGTCACGTGGGGGTCCGCGCAGACCGACGTCGCCTACTTCCTCGGTTGCGCCCTGCCGGTGCAACTTCGCCGCGACCACTACGACGACCTGCTGCGTGCCTACCACGAGGCGCTCGGACCCGGCTCGCCGCTGAGCCTCGACGACGTCAGGGATGGCGTGCGCAGGACGAGCTTCTTCGGCGTCATGATGGCGATCGTGTCGTCGATGCTCGTCGAGCGCACCGACCGCGGCGATCAGATGTTCATGACGATGCTCGAACGACACTGCCAACACGTCATCGACACCGAGGCGCTGGCCATCTTGCCATCACCGTCGGCGCAGGAACCGTTGCAGCCCAACGCCGACGACGAATCTTCGCACCCACGTGGCGACGAACCGTTGTGGAGCGAGAGTTGGTACTTCGACTTCGCCGATCCCGATCAGAACGTCGGCGGCTGGATCCGGCTCGGGCTGATCCCCAATCAGGGTCACGCCTGGATCAACGCGCTGCTGTGCGGTCCCGGCATGCCGACGGTCGCCGTACTGGACTTCGAGGCCGACCTGCCAGACGTGCACACCCACGTCACCGGCGACGGCATCGACCTGACCCTCGACGCCGTCGAACCCCTGAGGACCTACCGGGTGGCGCTGCGCGGACGGGGTCAGGCCTACGACGACCCGGCAGGGTTGTTGCACGGCGAATCCGGCCGCCCCGTCGACGTGACGATGAACCTGACGTGGACCACCGTTGGCACGCCGTATCAGTACCGCATCACGACGCGCTACGAAATCCCGTGCACCGTGAGCGGTACCGCAACCGTCGACGATCAGACGTTTACGTTCCAGGACGTGCCAGGCCAACGCGACCACTCGTGGGCGGCCAGAGACTGGTGGGGCATGGACTGGGTGTGGAGCGCGCTGCACCTCGACGACGGCACGCACGTCCACGCCGTCGACATGCGCATCCCAGGAGCGCCGCGGTTCGGCATCGGCTACGTCCAGAAGGCTGGTGACCCGCTCGTCGAACTGCAGAGCGTGACCGCACGGGAAGAGTTCGGCGACAACGACTTACCGGTCGGAGCCACGCTCGCGCTGTCGCCAGGCGGGCTCGCCGCGACCATCGACGTGCGGGGGCACGCGCCCGTGCTGCTCACCTCGCCCGACGGTCGCATCAGCCACTTCCCCCGGGCATGGGCGACCGTCACCACCGCCGACGGCCGCACCGGTGTCGGTTGGCTGGAGTGGAATCGGAACCAATCATGATGCCCCTCCCCGCGAGCGCGCGTGTCTGCGGGCGACACGCCGGTGAATTGGCAACATTTGCGCGCGCTCGCGGCAAGCTGATGGCGTGATGCTGGCCAAGTCGATTGCGTTGTTCGTTCTGGCCGCGCTGCTCGAGATCGGCGGCGCATGGCTGGTGTGGCAGGGCATCCGCGAGCACCGCGGCTGGGTGTGGGTGGGTGCCGGGGTGCTCGCACTCGGGGCGTACGGCTTCGTCGCCGCGTTCCAGCCCGATGCGCACTTCGGTCGGGTATTGGCCGCCTACGGCGGGATATTCATCGCCGGGTCGCTGCTGTGGGGGATGGTCGCCGACGGCTTCCGGCCCGACCGGTGGGACGTCGGCGGGGCCGTGGTGTGCCTGCTGGGCGTCGGCCTGATCATGTACGCGCCGCGCTGATCTCGCGGCGCCGTCTCACTCCAGGTGCGCGGCGTCGTCGTCGAGATCGTCGCGTCGCAGGCCCATCGGCGTCTTGACGGGGATGTCACCGCCGGCGATCACCGCCCGCGTGATGGGGGTCAGCGTGCGGAACAACTCCTCGAGTTCACCGTCGTCGAGTGCGTCGAAGGCGGCCAATGCCAACCTGTCGGTGGTGTCCTCGATGTCCTGCTTGAGCGCGGCGCCCTCGGCAGTCAGTGCTCCGGTGTCGTCGAGGGTGCCCCTGGCGGCCAATCGGGCCGTGCACGAACGCCATTCGTCATCGTCGTACTGGCGGCTGCGCACGAGGAAGTCACGTGGCACCCGGTTGGCGACGCAGTGCAGCACGTTGCAGTCGCGGCCGCTGATGCCGAAGGAGGCCAATGTCGCAACGTGGGCGTCGCCGCGCTGTTCGCGCAGCAGGGTGGTGGCGTGCCACAACGCGGCCAACGGTTCGTCGGGCCATGGCAGGGCCAGGTTGGCCGCGAACAGTGGGCGACCGTCGAGGGCGGCGCTGCGTGCCGCCTTGGCCAAGAGTCGAGCCGCGGTCTCGACGTCGGCATCGTCGGTGACGCCGCACCGGCGCAACGCCGCTACGGCGGACGCCTCGCGCGACCGCAGCGCATCGGTGGGGGAGGCGAACTCCCACGCCGACGGAAGTGCCCGCCCGACGTGAGATGGGGAGAAGTTGTAGAAGATCGCGGTGACCACCTCGGCGGGCACCGGTCCGAGTGGGGCGGATCGGAATGCGAAGTAACCCGTCCAGAATCCACGGAAGCTCACCTCATATGCCGCGCGGGCCTCGGGCGCGAAGTAGGTGAGTGCGTGCACCGGTTCGAAGCGGTCGAACAGTCGACGTGCGGTCAGCGGTTGCCTGGTCACTTCTGCAGTCAACCATCACTCTTCGAGCCGGATTGTTAGTGTCCGATCATGAACGCCACGGTGGCCTTCGCGGAGGTGGCCTTCGCAACGGTGGCCCTCGCGGCGCTCGCCGGATGCATCACCGACGGGGAACACGACGTGCCGTCCGTCTCGCGACAGGCATTGCAATCCGACATCTCAGAGCAACTCGCCAAGGTGGGCAACCCGCCGCAGTCGGTGACCTGTCAGGAGGATCTGATCGGTCAGGTCGGTCGGACCGCCCGGTGCGACGTGATGATGTCCGACGCGAACGGCTTCCAGCCCATCGTCACCATCAGCCGCGTCGACGGCAGCACCGTCGACTACGAGATGACACCGGCGATCTCGCAGGAGCAACTGGAGAAGGACGTCGCCCGTCTCATCGCCCAGAACTCTGGTGACCGTGTCGATTCGGTGGCGTGCGAGTCGGGGCTGGAGGGCAGGGTCGACGCGACAGCGCACTGCGACGTCGACGCCGGAGGCTCGAAGGCCCGCCGCATCGTGCGGGTCACGGAGGTGTCGGGGCTGATGATGGACTTCAATCTGACGGCGGAGTGACGCTGCTCTTCGCTTCGTCGATGATCGCGCGCATCGCCGTTTCGGCGCCTGCTTCGTCGCGCAGGCGGATTGCGCGCGCAACCTCGTCGTGCAGTGCGATGGCGACTGGGTTCGGCGTCTCCGGCATCAACCCGTGATGGGTGCGGCCGGTCAGTATCTCGGCGACGACGCCGTTGAGCGCGCGGAACATCTCGTTGCCGCTGGCCTCCAGCAGTGTCTGGTGAAAGACCTTGTCTGCCAGCAGATAGGACTCGAGATCTCCTGAGCGGCCGTGCATCACCATGTCCGAGACTGCGGCCGCCATGATGCGGCAGTGATGCGGGTTGGCGCGTTGTGCGGCGAGGGCTGCGGCCGCGGGTTCGAAACCTCGCCGGAGTTCGGAGAGTGAGATCAGCTGGGCCGCCCGGTCGCTGGAACCGAGGCGCCAGCGAATCACCCTGGGGTCGAACACGTTCCACTGTTCAGCGGGCTGGATGGTGATGCCGACGCGGCGCCGGGAGGCGACAAGGCCCATGGATTCGAGCACGCGGATGGCTTCGCGGGCGACGCTGCGGGACACGCCGTGTTGGGCGCTGACGCCGTCCAGGTTGATCACGTGGCCGGGGGGAAGGTCGCCCGAGACGATCTGAGTGCCGAGCGCGGTCAGCACGCTGTCGTGCAGAGCGCCGACGTTTGCTTGCTGGGCCACGGATACATCTTCTCATACACCGAGTAGACGTTATAAAAAACATATCTTTGCGCGACAGTATTGCAATCGTCAGATCATTAATGCAGACTGTGTGACGGCAACCACAAGCGGGTAGATACGGCCGGAGAGGCGGAGTAGTGGCGTCACCAGTAGTAGTGATGGGTGTGTCCGGGTCGGGCAAGTCGACGGTCGGGGCGGCGGTCGCACAGCGTCTGCGCGTGCCGTTCGCCGATGCCGACGACTTCCACCCCGCCGCCAACATCGCCAAGATGACCGCCGGGGAGCCGTTGAACGACGATGACCGGCGGCCCTGGCTGGAGACGATCGGCGACTGGCTGGCGGAGCGATGCGGCAGCGGCGGGGTGATGAGCTGCTCGGCGCTCAAACGCAGCTACCGCGACCAACTTCGGCAGCACTGTCCGGACGTGGAGTTCCTCCATCTGGTCGGCACACCGGAGGTCATCGGCCGCAGGCAGGCCAGCCGTCCGGGGCACTTCATGCCGCCGTCGCTGTTGAAGTCGCAGTTCGACACCCTCGAACCGCTCGAATCCGACGAACGCGGCGTCGACGTCGACGTCGACCAGGACATCGACGCCATCGTCGAAACCTACCTATCCCGCACCAATCAGGAGCTCTAGATGATCTCGGGTATTACGTTCCTCGCTGACGACGCACCGAAGCTCGCCGAACCGGTGGCCTCGGGCTGGCAGCTGATCCTGGCCTTCCTCGCGGGTATCGCGGTGATCGTCGTACTGATCACCATCGTCAAGTTGCATCCGTTCCTCGCGCTGCTCTTCGGTGCATTCACGGTCGGCATCGTCGCGGGGGAGAACCTGCAGACCGTATTGACCTCGTTCACAAAGGGTTTCGGCGACACTGCGGCCAGCGTCGGAATCCTCATTGCGCTGGGCGCCATGTTCGCCAAACTCCTTGCCGATTCCGGTGGCGCCGACGAGATCGTCGACACCATCGTTGGGCATGCGTCACCGCGAATGTTGCCATGGGCAATGGCCTTGGTCGGCGCGATCATCGGCCTGCCGATGTTCTTCGAGATCGGCCTCGTCCTTCTGATGCCCGTCATCTACTTGGTGTCACGGCGTTCGCAGCTCTCCCTGATCACCGTCGGAATCCCCGCTCTGGCAGGCCTTTCCGCGATGCACGGCTTCGTGCCGCCGCACCCAGGCCCGCTAACCGCGATCGGCCTGCTGCACGCGGACCTTGGTGTCACGCTCGCTCTGGGCGTCGCGGTGGCGATCCCCACCATCGTTCTTGCAGGCCCGCTATTCGGGAAACTCGCGGGCCGCTGGGTGGTGGTGGACGCGCCCGACACGTTCGACGCGGACCGATTCGGCGACGACGAGGCGGCGCGGCGACGACCGTCGTTCGGAATAACGCTGTTCAGTGTCTTGCTGCCCGTGGTGCTGATGCTCGGCAAGGCGCTGGCAGACATCTTCATCGACGACAAGAGTCAGTGGCTCCGACAGATCTTGGACACCCTCGGCACCCCGCTGATCGCGTTACTTCTCGCGGTGATCGTCGGCATGTTCACCCTGGGGCGCGGCGCAGGCATGACGCGCAACGAGCTGACCAAGTGCATCGAATCCGGTCTGCCGCCGGTGGCGGGCATCATCCTGATCGTCGCGGCCGGTGGTGGTTTCAAGCAGGTTCTGGTCGACAGCGGCATCGGCACACTGCTCGCCCGCTGGGCGGAAGGCGCGCACTTCTCGGTCATCCTGCTGGCGTGGATCCTCGCGGTCCTGATCCGGTTGGCCACGGGCTCGGCGACCGTCGCGACCATTACGGCCTCGTCGCTGATCCTCGGTCTGGTCGAGGGGCTGCCCAGCGGCCAGGTGTCGCTGGTCGTGCTCGCGGTCGGCGCCGGATCGCTGTTCTTCTCACACGTCAACGACGCCGGCTTCTGGTTGGTCAACCAGTACTTCCGGCTCAGCGTCGGTCAGACGATCAAGACCTGGTCGATCATGGAGACGGTGCTGTCGGTGAGCGGGCTGGTCGTGGTCCTGCTCCTGGACCTGGTGATCTGACGCAGCTCAGCCCTTGACGACCTGGGTGCCACCAGCCAGTTCGTCGTGCTTGCCCTGCTTGGTGGGGCTGCCGTTGATGGTCACGGCGATCACGACGATGGCGATGAAGGCGAGCAGGCCGCCGACGAACGGGATGATCGTCAGCACCGTGAACGCATTGCGGATCGCGGACTGGCTTAAATTGGGCTTCGCGGCTCCGGCAGGTCCGTGCACGCTCAGGCCAAGGAGCTTCTTGCCGGGCGTCCAGCCTTGCGTCACTTCGAACGCGACGAAGTAGATGAAGGTGAGCACGCCGGTGAACAGCCCCGTCACCATGATGTTGGACTGCAGATGTAGCGCGAAGAGCACGATGGACCCGAAGATCGCGACGATGGCTCCGTCGTACAGACGGGCGAGGAACCGGGCACCAAGGCCGCCCGGCTCGGCATGCGTCGGGTACGGGCCGGATTGTGGGTCGAAACCACCAGCAGTCATACGGTCAATCTACTGGCGGAGTTCAGCGCCAGTGGCGCTTGTTTACCTCGGCCTTGGCCGTGTCGGCAAGTTCCGCGCTGCGTTGGCGGGCCAGGCTGGCAAGTTCGGGTCCACGGTCCCGGGCCACCTCGGCCAGTTCGGCGCCGCGTTCGCGGGCCGCCTCGGCCAGCTCGGAGCCGTGTTCACGCGCCAGCTTGGCGATTTCGGGCCCGCGTTCGCGGGCCACGTCGGCGAGCTCGGCGCCGCGTTCGAGTGCCAGATGCGCGATCTCGCGGCCCCGGTCGGCACCGACCTGCAATCCGTGACCCAGCTTCTCGGCCAAGACGCCGTCGGTGAGCACGGTACTGGAAGCCGCGCCCACCGGTAGTGCCGTCACCACGGCCTCGGATATCGTGCGCGCGGCGCGGCGGCCCCGCCAGCCCAGTGACGGCTTGCCCTCGGTGTCCACCGAAGCGATGATCAGCCCACCGATCAGGCTGATGTCGGCGACGAAGGCCCGCCGCTGCTCGGCCTTGCGCGCTGGATCGCCCTCGGCCCAGAACGTGTTTCCACCAAGGCTTCCCGGCACGACACTGAGGGCCAGCGCCGCCGAGGCGAAACGCGGGAACCTACCGGTGGCGAGCAGCAGCCCTGCACCGATCTGAACGGCGCCGTTCACCCGCGCCACGGTTTCGGCGTTCCTCGGGACGTTCGGCCCGACCGGATCGGGCAGCTTGGCAAGACCTTCGAGCGTGGGCCGCGCTGCGTCGGCCGCAGGCTTGGGGCTGCGCAACGCCTCGACGCCGCGCCCGACGAAGGTCGCAGCCAGCATGGGACGGGCGATTCGTCTGATCAACATGCCGACCGGATTCCCCGGCCGGCGGCGTCACAAACCTGGGTCACCCATGACTGCCCCGAATGGCGGTCAGTAGTTGTTGCAGGTACCCGCAACCTGGAAGATCAGCCCGGTGTATTGCGCGAGTGCCGGCACGCCCTGCGCTTGCGCAACCATCGCCCGACGACCCTCCGGTGGCGATGCGACGAGCTGTTGCAGCCACGCATTCGCAATCGGGTTGGACGTCACCTGGTTGGCCGCGTCCGGATTCTCGGCGTTCAGCGCCGCCATTACCTGCGGATAGGTGCAAGTCGAATTGATGATCGGGCTCACATCCGGTACTGCGGAGGCGATCCCGGCACCTGTGGTCAGCGCAAACGCCAAACCACACGACCCAGCAACCAGTTTCGTCATCATTCGCATTCTCGTCTACCTTCCGATACCTCAGACCGACCCACCCTGAAGACATTCAGCGGAATGCGGAATGTCGTCGCTGTTTCAACGCTACCAGTGATACCAACCCCGAAAGGAATATCAGCGGCTTAATTACACCAGCTAAGAGCGTAATCGGCGGTGTCGCCAGCGGCGTTACAGCCGGCCGTCAATCGGGTCGCCCAGCCAGCAGAACTTGGCTGAGTCGGGTGGTCGTGGCCACGCCGTCGTCGTAGCCGCCTGCACCGCCGAGGGAGTTCATCACCGCGAGCGTGTACCGCTGCCCGGGTCCTGCGAATCCGACCGAATTCACCACCCAGCCGCCCTGCTCCAGCGACCAGCCGTCCTTGTTGCCCGGCGCCATCGCCGGGCCCGCGCCCCACACGCCCCACTGCTGATTGGTCGCCACGTTCTGCAGTTCGTACACGATGGCTGCGGTCTCGGCAGGTTGGAGGTTGGTCAGCGTGTAGTTGATCAGCCGGTCGAGGTCGTTGGCCGTCGACTTCTGGAATCCCCAGTACGGGTAGATGCTGCTGAACCCGCGTTGCGGTTGCAGATCGGTCATGCCGTACCGGGGGAAGGCGGCGTTGAAGGCCTGGTGATCGGGTCCGCCGTAGCGGGCCCACAGTGTGTCGGTGGCATCGTCGTCGGACGAGTGCATCATCGCGGCCATCAGTTTCCGGTCGGAGTCGCTCAGGGTCACCGTGCCTGCGCGTTGGCGGGTGAGCAGATCGACGACCATCGCCAACTTGATGGTCGACGCGGTCCAGACGAGCTCGCCTGCGTGCGAATTGCGATACGTCGCACCCGTTTTGCGGTCGCGCAGGACGTATCCGACCGAGCCGGGTCGGGTGGCCAGGTAGCCGTCTGCGGCGGCGACGCGGTTCTGCAGGTCGCAATCCGACGCGGTCGGGCCGGGTGAGCAGTCCGCCGCCGCCGTCGGCATCGGTGCTGCGGCGGTCACCAGGAGGGCAGCCAGCGCGGCGGCGACGAAGGGGCGTCTCACCGCACCAGCTTCGCACTACGCTGGACGTTCCCAGACATCCGAGGAGGTTGCGTGACTCTCGTCGCGGGAATCGATTCGTCCACCCAGTCCTGCAAGGTGGTGGTCTGCGACGCGGACACCGGCGAGACGGTGCGTGCGGGGTCGGAGCGCCACCCCGGCGGCACCGAGGTCGACCCCGTGCTGTGGTGGTCGGCCCTGCAGTCCGCCGCCGCGTCCGCCGGTGGTCTCGACGACGTGGCGGCCATCTCCGTCGGCGCCCAGCAGCACGGCATGATCTGCCTCGACGCGTCGGGCACGGTGGTGCGGAACGCCCTGCTGTGGAACGACACGCGCTCGAGTGGGGCTGCCGCCGACCTGGTCACCGAACTCGGCGGTCCTGGGGAGTGGGCGAAGCGCGTCGGGGTGGTGCCGGTCGCGGCGATCACCGCAGCCAAGCTCCGCTGGCTGGCCGACACCGAGCCGAGGAACGCCGATGCGACGGCCGCGGTGTGCCTGCCGCAC
>Ga0137412_10000524_pt1 | contig 27331 bp, 24 predicted proteins | sample CZODoug2_1_16fun_FD_122160 | JGI IMG/M metagenome (GOLD analysis project Ga0137412, IMG submission 122160) | Vadose zone soil fungal communities from Angelo Coast Range Reserve, California, USA - CZODoug2_1_16fungal (Hybrid Assembly) | ecosystem: Environmental > Terrestrial > Soil > Vadose zone...
ACGATCTGCTGCTCAAGCGCTTCTTGATCCGATAGTGCCTGCTGCAACGCGTATGCATACGGCCGAGGATCAATTTCAAACAGCAAGTCGCCTTTTTTTACGAAGGCATTGTCTCTGACGGGAAGGGCGACGAGTTTTCCATTAACCTCCGCCGTGATTTCAATAAAGTTGGCGCGGACGCCGGCGTCGTCGGTGCGAGGATGATAGTCGGTGACCAGTATAGCGGTAAGCAAAGAGAGCGCCGCGCCGAGAATGGTGGTTATCCTGATTAACCGGCCGACACGTTCTTTCGAACGCTTTGGTGGAGTCTGTTCCATCGCGCACCTACCTGAAAAAAAGCAGCCACAGGCCGCAGGCCGACAAGATCACCACGCACGGGTAGAAGATTGCGAGATGTCCGACTTCGGTCTCCAGCCGATACTTCAAGAGGAAATATCGCGCCACGAACGCCAGGACCACCGCCGCAATAATGCAGACCATCCAGGCCGGGAAAAAACTGCCGAGCACATCGATCGCGGGCGCTCCGTTGCACCCGGCGCAGGAGAGGCCGAGTGTGAGCAGGGTCAAAGTTTTCTTGGTCTTCTTCACTTTGTGTCCTCATGCCGCGGTGACGATGTCGCCGGCGGCTGACTCCGCAGGAGATTTCCGGTCACAAACTCAAGATCTACCGCGCCCAGGAACAGTTCGGAGCGCGAGGCGACGCTGGACAGGCGCGCCTGCGCCAACTGACGCTGGGCGGTGACAACATCGACCAAAGTTCGGACGCCGTATTTGTAGGTTTCAAGCGACGCGTCATAGGAGGCGGAAGCCGACTCGAGAAGCGCTACGGCCGCGCGTTGCTTTTGTACTGCGGTGCGAAATCCAATGTAGGCGGACCACACTTCTCGCGTCGCGCGATCATGGAGGTCGACCAGTTTGTCTTGCTCCTCCCGCTTCTTGGACTCCGCTTCTCTCAGAGCGTGCTTGCGGGCGCCGCCGTCAAAAATTCGCCATTGGATCGCGAGCTGGGCGGACCAGGTCGGCTGGCTCGCATTTCCTAAGGCGCCAGAATCGGATGTGGGCCAAAGAGACGTCTGCGCACCCGAAGCGGAGAACGTGATCCGTGGAAGATAGTCCGCTCGTGCGGAGCGCACCTCATCGGCGGCGGAGCGGATTTGGGCCGCCTGTTCGGCGAGGTCCGGACGCGACAGGATGGCGCGATCGATCAGGCCGTCGATCGAAAGAGTCAGCGTCTGAGGAAGAGGGGTATTTTGTTGTGCGTCGATCAAAATGTTCGGTGTGGGCTCCACTCCGATTTCTTCCGTCAGCAGGACTCGAGCGACCATCTCGTCGCCCTGGGCGGACTCCAAGTCGAAAGTGGCCTGGGCTGTCTCTGCCCGGGCGTTAAGCACATCGGGCATGGTGGAACGACCGTTGGCTAGCTGAAACTCGGCGGCGTCCTGCGTGGTCTCTGCAGTCTTTAGAGTTTCGCGTGCAGCCTGCAGCCGTTCCTGGGCAGTGACCAGGTTGTAGTAGGCAGTCGCAACGCGAAACGCTACGTCCTGGTTCGTCTGGATGAAATTGGCTCCGGCGGCGAGCTTCTGCGCAGTTGCGGCGTCGACTTTGGCGTTCCTTTTCCCAAAGTCGAACAGAAGATAGTCCAATGCTATTTCCGGTTGGGCAAACGGTGCTTCCACCATGGAATATCCTTTCGGGATAAGCGCTTTGGGAAAGGGGTTGATCTGGCGCGAATCCCCGAAAGCAGCGATACCGACAAGAACCGGAAAATATTCGCTCCTGGCGATTCCTAGCGATTCCGCCCTCTGCTTGGCCCGCTCCCAGGCGATTCGCGCGGTTGGATTGTTTTGCTCCGCAATGTCGACGAGTTCAGCAAGCGAATAGGAATGCGTCGCGTCGAGCGCAGCGGTCTTATTTGCGGGGACGGAACGAGCGGCGCAGTCCGCGGCCAATTGTGGGGTCGAAGCGACGCCGGAGCACTGCGCCCTGCCCACGTCGGCGCTCGCGAGCGCAACAGCAAGACCGATAGCCGCCCGAACGAGTTGTTTCAGCATAGGTTCTCGTTCGTAATCGCCCTTGCGCGCTTCATCCACGTGAGTACGTAAGCTGGCGCATCGGTAATGGCGATACCGCGGTCTTCGCAGTCGTTAAAAAACCGCACGCCGTCCAAACAGATGGAGTCGAGTTGAGTCAGATCGAGCGAAACCTCGCCGGCAGATGACGCAAGCTGCTTGGTGACGAGGTCCAAGACCTCTCGTCGCAATTTGCCGCTTAAACGAATGACGGTTTTATCTCCCGATACGGTTTTATCGATCCTCAGGGTCATGGCGACAAAGAACGACCGGTTAGAGTTCACGCCTCCAAGGGCTGCCCACGGCAGGCACGAAACCGTTCGGTCCCACAGGAAACACGAGCCGATTTCTTCCGCCTGCGCTCCTACCACCGTTCGCAGTTCTCCAGAGGTGAAGATTAGCTGCGCCGTTCAGGGTCGTCTTGACGAAACTGGTCGTTTTTGTCGCGCCAGACCGCATGGCGCCTGGCGGTCGAACCGCTTGCGAAAGTGAGACCAGGGTTTTGTCAAGAAAAGACAAAGGTGAGCGGTTTTGCAAAGACACGAGCGCGGTGACTGCGAAAACGTAGGAGTCGACGAATACCTTCCTCGAAGGAAGGCGACGCTTGGCGTCTAAACCGAGCTGCGTTTGTCCTATGTGAAAGGACACCTGTTGAAGGGTGTGGTGTGCAAGGACTGACAGTGTCGATTCCTCGAGAATTCAAAGCAATCGTCCAGAGCGAGCACGGCCTGCCTCGGAAGGTTCTGAGAGTCGAGAATTGTTCGCTGAAAACCGACGAGATCGCGGCGGACGAAATTATTGTCAAAGTTACAATGCGACCTATTCATCGTGGAGACATTCACATTCTCTCCGCTCTTCCCCAAGGCGGACCCGTTCAGCCGATTGCGCCTGGAACCTTGAGAGTCCCGGGATTCGAGGGCGTTGGAACGATTGTTCGGCTCGGAAGCGATGTAATGGCGAGGGAGAGCTTTCGCGAAGGGGAGCGCGTCGCATTTTTTCCGGTGAATGGGAGCTGGGGAGAATACGTTATCGCAAATCAACATTCTCTTCTGCCCGTCCCCGACAGTATCCCCGATGAGATCGCAGCGCAGATGCTAATCAATACGGTCACAGCGTCGGTGTTGATCAGAGCGGGACACAACTCACTGAAGCCCCCGATTACGCCGCCGGTATACATTCTGCAAAATGCGGCAGCGTCCGGCGTGGGGCGTTTGTTGACTCGAATCGCTCTGGATCGTGGTGTTGTCCCGATTCGCCTCGTCAGATCAGAAGAGTCCGCCGAGAGACTTCGTTCCGTCTTTCCGGGTCCTCCCATCTACTCAACCTCCGACGGCGATTGGAAAAAACGAGTGCGCAACGCAGTGGCTGGTCACCGGCTAGAGGTGGCGTTCGATGCCCTGGGCGGAAAGGCGATCGAGGAGTTGGCTGAGGTTCTCGACGACGGAGGAACTGTCATTAACTTCGGTTCGCTCGAGAGCAACGCTGGAATGAATATTTATGCGCTGGCGCCAAACAGTGTGGCGTTGAAGAGCGTGTTGATCATGAGTTGGTTTCGCTTGAGCCAAGAGGAAAGGCACGAAGACCTCGAACTTGCTTTGAATCTCGCAACAAAGCACCCCGAACTGTTCGAAGTCTCTGGTGAGTACGGATTCTCTGATTTTCAGAAGGCAATTCAGCACGTCTCCAGTCCAGCCAAGAGCGGGATCGTGCTGCTAAAAAGCCCGGAGTAAGGAGCTGCGATGGAAATCGGAACAATTGGAGCTGGCGCTTTTGCGCGAGCCTTCGCGAAAAAAGCGTTGAAAGCGGGTCACCGGATAAAACTCAGCAATAGCAAAGGACCAGAATCTTTGAGCGAGGCGGTGAATCAACTTGGGTCCGGCGCTACGGCTGTTACGAGAGAGGAGGCAGTTCGTTGCGAGATGGTGCTTCTGGCGGTTCCGTGGGACAACCTTCGAGAGACGCTCGTGAGCCTTCCCGCGTGGAAGAATCAGATTCTGATTGACGGAACAAATCCATTCCACGGTAAAGGTGGAAAGTTTACGCCTGCCAACGTGGGAAACCTGTCGACCAGCCAATTGGTGGCCGCGCTCGCTCCGGGAGCGCGTGTGGTGAAGGCGCTCAATACCATGACGGTGCCGGTCTTGGACGCGGACCCCATCGTGAACGGTGCGCAACGCGTGGCGTTTGTCTCTGCGGATGACGATGGCGCAAAAAAAAAGGTGCAGAACTTGATAGAGAGTTTCGGCTATTCGGTCATCGATCTTGGAAACCTCCGCGACGGGGGATTGATGCAGCAAGCGGGCGGCCCGCTTGCTGGGAGAAGCTTGTTGGAACTAGGAGAGCGTCACACATGAAAGCGATTTACCTTACTGCCTATGGGAATCCAGCGCAGAGCTTAAAACTGCTCGAAGTTCCAGAACCACCCGCGCCAGCAAAAGGCGAAGCTCTTGTGCGGATGGAATACGCACCGATCGCTTACAGCGACCTGCTCTTGGCAAACGGAGTGTACTTTCTGCACCCGAAACTGCCCTCTGTGATCGGTGGTGAAGGTGCGGGGATCGTCGAGGCGATCGGGCGAGGCGTCACGAGCGTCAAGAAGGGCGATCGCGTCACGATTCCGTTCAAGACGTTCGCGTGGGCAGAAAAGGTTCTCGCGCCGGCGGAAGGTCTATTCGTCGTACCGAAGTCAATCGACGCCAAGACTGCCTCGATGTTGAACATCAATCCCACGACCGCCGTTCTTCTCTTGGATGAATTCGTAAAGCTGAAACGGAAGGATTGGATCATACTCAATGCCGCGGGTTCTCAGGTCGCCCGATGTCTGATCGCGGTCGCGAAATCGCTTGACCTCAACGTGATCGGCACCGTGAGAGGGCCCGAACTTGTAGCGGAAATCAAAAAGTTGGGTGCCGACTTTGTCGGCGTGGAATCACCTGAACTTCCGGAACTCATTCAGATTGCAACGGGCGGAAGCCCCATTACGCTGGGCCTAGATGCCGTCGGTGGACCATCGACTGCGACAATCACGAGCGTGCTCGCTCCAGAAGCGCACCTTGTCAGCTATGCGTGGCTCAGCCTCGCGCCAATTCATCTGCCGCAGGGTGATCTCATCGGAAAGCGGCTGCGCATTCACGGTTTCTGGATGTACTACGAGGAGTTTTTGCCGAAAATGCGAGCCGCGCAGAGGCGAGCGGCCGAGGTGCTCGCGTCAGGCAGACTGACTCTGCCGGTTACCGAGACCTACAAGCCGTCCCAAATCAGAGAAGCCGTCGAACATTCCCAACGTGGCGGGAAGATTCTTCTCGATTTAAATTGAGGGTTCGGCCTTAGCCGATTCGTTGAAGGAGTTGCCTTATGCCGATGATCGATGTCTACGCAGTCGCGGGAACATTTTCCAACAAGCGCAAATTGGCTCAAGATTTGGCAAGCGCTGTCATGAAGTGGGAGAAAGTTCCGCCAATCAGCCTATTTAAAAATAATACGGCGGCATTTGTTCACGAACTGTCCGCAGAAGCCATCTCGAACGCTGCCGGTGACGGCAAATCCTACGTGCGCGTCCAAGTATTGACACCTGTAGGAGTGCTCGACCGCGACAAACAGCTGGGTGTGGTGCGAGAACTGGCTCATATTGTCGCCGCGGCTGCGAATGATCCGGAACTCGCGAGCCGCACGTGGGTGCTCATCACGGAATCACCTGAGGGAGGATGGGGAATTGCCGGCCACGCGAACACGGGCGCGGACATCGTAGCCGCCGCCCGGGCTGAGTTGTCGAACGGCAAGTAACAGTGAAACGGAAGGAATTGTCGGTCGGAAAACTGAGACCCCGAGGAGACTTATGAAAGACGATCAGAAAGGGCGGTACGATTCGGGCCCAATGACGGAAGCGTTCAGTCGGCGGAAGTTTATGAGTGTCGCTGCGGTTTCGGGTGTTGCGTTGACATCACTCGGCGCAGCGACGGAGGGCGAACGGATGACGGAAGAGATCAAGAAGGAAAAGATACGCCGTGCGATGCTGGCGGGACCGTCCGAAGTTACGGCCGACGCGACCGTCGGCGAGTTCGATCATCTAGGGAATTTGACCGTGCTACGCCCGGGAACGAATGAATGGGTGTGCGTTCCTAGAGATGAGAACATCATCGGAAAAGTCGACATGGCTCTTGATCCGATGGGCATGGTTTGGTTTAAGGATCTTCTCGCAAGAAAGCCAAAACCGACGAATACCTCACCGGGCTTGATCTATATGCTGAACGGAGCGACGCAAAGGAGTTTTACAGATCCGTTCGATACCACAAGTCCCGCGATTCCCATCGGTCCGCATTGGATGGTCCTTTGGCCGTTCGACGCGAAAGCGGCTGGCCTCTCCACGGTGATGAGGGACGCGGGAACAATGGTGATGTTCGCTGGAACTCCCTACGCGCACTTGCACATATGCGGTTCGCCGTGGGACGGAAACGAGTATCACCGCGGCGACCGAGGAGTTTGGACGATGCGGTACGAACGTCCGTAACGGTTTGATTCGAGCTGCTCATGACCAAAAATAAAAATCGTACATCCCGACGTTCTTTTCTTTCGCTGGCGGCGGGCAGTTTGTTGGCGTCATCGTTGCCGGCGCGACAAGTACTTCCGGGAGACGAGATGCCGCCCTTAAGCACAGCAAAGAGTCATTTGAAATGGGATGTATTCGTTACGCCCAGCATTCCCGTCGTCACAACCGATTTTGCTCCGGGTGAACATGAGCGGCCTTGGCCACCAATCTCATCGACGCTGATCTACGGCTCGCGAGATGCAGTGGTCGTCGATTCCTTCATCACCGTGGAGCAGGCGCGCGCGCAAGCCGATTGGATCGCTTCCACAGGGAAAAACCTTACGACCATTTATGCTACGCACGGACACGGCGATCATTTCTTTGGGGCTAGTGTGCTTTTGGAACGTTTTCCGAATGCGCGGTTTGTGGCGGCGCCAAGTGCTATTCAGGTGATGAAGGAACAGACCGCACCTGACTTTGTCGAGTCATTTTGGGAGTCGCGTTTTCCAGGCAAGCTTCCGAAGCACCTCGTGGTTGCCGAGGAGCTCGGCAAGAATGTGATTGAACTGGAGGGCGAAAGCCTGATCGTTGTTCCGCTCGCATTTACCGACACGGCGGGGACCACATGCCTGCACGCGCCTTCGCTCGAACTGATCGCCGCCGGGGATGGTGCGTACAACGGCGTGCACCCGAGACTCGTAGAATCAAACCAAAATCAAAAACGAGGAGAATGGCTTTCCGCGCTCGACAAGATGGCCGCGCTCCACCCGCGCAACGTCGTTGCCGGGCACAAGAATCTGAAGAACGACGACGATGGTGTACGCGTTATTGCCGAGACCCGCCAATACATTCTGGATTTCGAGGAAGTCGCCGGAAAAACCACGACGGCAAGAGAACTCTACGACGGGATGCTGGTTCGATACCGGGAATGGCTCAACCGGGGAGCTCTTTGGAGTTCAGCGACCGCAGCAAAGAAGTGAAGCAAGCGCTATACATCTCGTTTTTCTTGGGACTGAGTGGGCGCTTTGAAGGACGGCCCGGCGATCAATGACGAGGCTACGGCCGCACCTGCGAAGGAAAGGGCAGCACAGCAGAGAAGTACTGTACGAAATGCGAAGCTGAAACTGGCCGCAATAGCGTCTCGAACCTGCAAGGCTGTGTTTGGGTCGAGACCTGGCGGAGGTTCCATTGTCCGGAGTTCTCCTTCGGCCGCGCGAAGCTCACTCAAAATGCCAGCGGGCAAGTTGAGGTTTGCAAGTTTGTCTTCGAGCCGCGAATCAAAGGCATGGACCAATACCGTTCCGAACACTGCGATAGCGAGCACTCCCGCGACGCGAGCCGCCGCGTTGTTGATTCCGGATGCAGCTCCCGTGTGTTGCGGAATGGCCGAGTTCATGACCACTGTTGTGAGCGGCGCGACGGTGATCGCCATTCCAAATCCGACGAGCAGGGACGAGGGAAAATAGGTACGCCAATAACTCCCGCCAAAGCTCAAGACGGCAAGTAAACAGAAGCCTGCGGCGACGATGGCTGGCCCAACGACGAGCGGAATTTTTCCGCCGTAACGTTTGACCAAGCCTCCCGCCCACCGAGATAGAAAGAACATCAGCAAGATCATCGGGAGTAGCGCGGAGCCGGCGGCTGTCGGCGAGTATCCTCCACCCTGGATGAGGGCCATGGGAAACAGAAAAAAGAAAATGCCGAGCGCCCCGTAGAGAAGCAGGGTCAAAATGTTTGCGCCGAGAAACGGACGCGACCGGAAGAGTGTGAAGGGAACCATCGGCGACGGGACTTTGGTTTCGACGCGAGAAAAGATTGCTAGCAGGGCGCAACCGCCTAATAAGCCGGCGAGCACCAATGGGTGCATCCAACCGAGCCTACCCGACTCAAGAAATCCGGTGATCAGCCCCCCGAGCCCTACGGTCGCGAGAGCGGCACCGGCCCAATCCACGCGTTTCGCTTCCGGAGCGCGACTTTCAGGAACAGAAACAAAACATATAGCGAGGATGACCGACGCCGCCGGGAGATTCAGAAAAAATGCCCAACGCCAGGAAGCGTACTGTATGAGCCATCCGCCGAGGACTGGACCGAAGGCGCTCGTGATTGCGGTGAAGCCTGACCAGACACCGATCGCCCGGCCGCGCGAATCCTCGTCGAAGGAAGCGCTGATGATTGCCAAACTGCCGGGAACCAGCAGAGCAGCACCAATCCCTTGCAGGCAACGCGCAAGGATAAGTTGGTGGATGTTCTGAGCAAGTCCGCAAGCGGTGGAAGCGATCATGAAGACCGCGACGCCGATCATAAACATACGTCGGCGTCCAAAGGAATCTCCCAGAGCGCCGCCGGCCAGGATGAGAGCTGACAAAAGAATCCCGTAAGACTCGACTACCCATTGCACATCGATCAGGTTCGCATGGAAGGATGTTTCGAGCGCGGGAACGGCTACGTTGACGACGGTGCTGTCGACAAATGCCATGCTCGAACCGAGGATCGTCGCCGCCAGAATCCACGGTTGCTTTGCCTTGACGCACGGAGATGCATTCCCAGAAGACAGCACCAAACTTTCGTCACAAGGCGTCTTCATAGAGTAGAGGATGCGCGAATCTGGATTGGTGGAGTTCGGTTTTTTCGAAAATCAGAGACTGAGAGTCGTTGAAAACGATCGCGCGAGCGTACGGAGCTAAGCGCTCTCTTCATGCCAATTGACCGCGACTTGGTCGGGTCGATCGAGGATCGGGGACACATACGAGCCGTTGAAATAGTCCCACGCCCACTCGATAAAAGCTTCCACCTTGGCGCGGGTTGTAACAAGCAAGAGTGCATGGACGCCCAGCCAGACCGCAAATGCGATCGGTCCTGTGAGTTCATGCCTGCTCTTGCCCACCTCGGCGACAGCTGAATTCCTTCCGATCATGGCGAGAATGCCTTTGTCAAAATATCGAAAGGGTTCTGGTGTTCTGCCTTCCATTTCGGCAGCAATGGCATCGGCGCAATGTTTGCCGGCCTGCTGCGCGACGGCGGCGAGCTGTGGCAACGGCTTGCCATCAGAATCTGCGACATTCGCAAAGTCGCCCAGGGCATAGACGCCCGGAAAACCCGTCACGCTTAGATCGGGTTCCACATTGATGCGTCCGCCCCGGCCGGCCTGAATGCCGATTGCGCTGGATAGTGAGGATGCCTTGAGGCCGCCTGCCCAGATTGCTGTCCTCGTTAAAATCTTGTTTCCATCAGCGAGAAGAACATGGTCCGCGTGCACTTCCTTGACCCCAACTCCCAGGATGAGTTCCACGCCGTGTTGCTTCAGCATCTCGTTCGCATACGCTTGCGACTTTTCGGAAAACGCATTCAACACGTTGTGGACGATGTCGACAAGAACAATGCGAGCCTTGCTCAGATCAAGAGTCCGATAGGAGTTTTCCAGGACTCTGTGCAGCAAGTCTGCGAGCGCGCCTGAGGTCTCAGCTCCTGTGGGGCCAGCTCCCACAACGACAAAGGTGAGTGCCCCCTGGTCGATGAGGGAAGGATCGCGATCAGCTGATTCGAGAAGGTTCAGTACACGAGAATGGAGCAATTCGGCGTCCCGAAGGGAATACAGAGGATAGGCATTCTTGTCCGCTCCGGGCGTTCCGAAGAAATTCACCTGCGAACCGGCCGCTAAGACCAGGAAGTCGCCGTGATAAGTTTTGCCGTCGGTTGTTTCGACAGACCGAGTCTTGAGATCGGCGGAAATGACCTCGGCCATTTTTACGTCTACATTGGGGTGGTGACGCAGCACAGAACGCAACGAGAAAGCAGCATTGTCGGATGACAGGATTCCGGTCGCCACCTGATAGAGCAGCGGCTGGAATTGCTGATAATTATTCTTGTCTATGAGAGTTATGTGGACATTTGGGTTCGTCGCCAGTTTTTGCGCGCAGTTTAGCCCAGCAAATCCTCCGCCCACGATCGTGACGTGTTTCATGGTATTACGCTCCAAGTGAAGCCGCTCCGAACCTCGCCAAACACTAAGCGCGGTTTAGGACAGGGTCTAAACCGCAGCGAAGGCTAGCGTTTTCGCGCGGGTGAATTTCGACTAAGCCAAACGGGTTTACTCGATCCGCGCGGCACGAGCGGAAACTGGAAAGAGCCGGGCGTATCGGACATGTTCACTTGATCTGTCACGCCCTGATAGTGCCCACAGGGAGTGTCGGCTTCGAATGTAATTGGAGGCAGGTAGGCATGATCTCCCGAGGTGCTGCCGATCTCATGTGCGTAGGCCTTGTCGAAGATTCCCATGTGCATCAACCACATCGAGAGCCGGACGAGGGAGATTTGGATTCGCCAGCTGCCGCCCCCAATCGCTCTGCGTTTGAGTGTCGCCGCAACCGCCATCGCGGACAGCCAAGCCATGATGTAGTCGTTGACGACGAAGATCTCGGTCAATGCAGGATTCTCGAAAGTTCCTTCTCTCGTCAAAACACCGGTGACGCCGCCCGCATTCTGATCGTAGCCGGTTCTGCCACTCCACGGTCCGGTTGGCCCATAGAGAGACATGTCCACATGAATGATGCCGGGCCGTACCAACGCGAGATCCTCGGCCGTGAGATGGAAGTTGCTCAGATAGCCGGGACGTTTGTTGGCGAAGAACACGTCGGCATCTTTAAGCAAAGTCTTGAGCTTTAACATCCCATCAGGCTGAGCAAACTCAACCGTCGACGATCGCATGCCAACGCTCGCGGAGTAATACGTCTGGTCGAGCTCGAAGTCAAAAGGTCGCCACAGATTCAAGACGTCCGCTCCGTGGTATGCCAGGGCCCGGCCCAAGCCGGCTCCGGCTATGACGTGACCGGTGCCAAGCGCGCGGACGCCATCGAGAGGTGTCTTCGGATTTTCGGCAAATGGCTCCGGCTCGGACTCTCCGATTTTCTCGATCGTGATCAGCGGCCGCTCAGCGAGATGAGCGAATTGTTCGGTCGCGAGGAACTCCTCCGCGCTTCGGATCACGGTTGCCTGCAGGCCCGCGCGATTTGCTTCCTCTTCAAGCTCAAACGCGTTCCATTTTCGTGTGACTTCGCTGATAGCCTGGTGATTGTCCGCGCAGCCAAAGAAGGCCAGAGCCCGAGTCTTAGCCTTGGGATAGATGTTCAGCAGTTGTACCCGGCGCGCATCGCGGGTCGGGTACATGTTCGTGGGGTAGAAAGGATTCGTGGGGTCGCTGGGGGAGGACGGCGCAAAGCCGTTCAGCAACTCCCATTTTTGATCGTAGAACGGACACAGCCTGTGGGGCGCCTGACGTAGATCAATCGAAAGATCCTGGCCTCTGCCGGTTCTGTATTTCCAGACGTCAGCGATCGCAACCGCTTTGGCCATCAATCCCACTCCGGCCATCGTCGCTAGCGGCCAAGGGCTCCTAATGATCGGGTCCTTTCCTTGAAAGGTTACGGACCCTCCGCAAGCCGACGGTTCGAGCCCGACCGCCGCGAGTATTTGCTTTAGCTCGCTGTGTGGATCGAGAACAGCGTCGGACGTTATTGGCGACGCGAGGGCTTTGCGGATCTTGTCTGCAATGGGAGTTTTGTCGTGGCCATTGTTCATGAGTCGTTTCCTCCGCTCTCGTGTTCTCGCCTACGGTATCTGCTTGGCTTTCGCTTTCATCTGAATCAAGCTGATAAGGATTTCGTCTCGTTGTTGCACGGTTTCGTCGAAGGAATACGGCTTGAGATACTCTTTGGTCTCGGCGACCGCTTTCTTGTTCAATTCGGGCGAAAGGTGGACGGTTTTCAGATCGGTCCACCAGCTTTCCATCGGCGGGCCAAGATGTTCGAGGACGTGCGCAAGACCTCCACTGCCGCCGGCAATCTCGAGATTGAGGAACGGTCCCAAAAGTCCCCATCGCAAGCCGGGGCCGTAGGAAATGGCGGTATCGATATCGGCGACGCTGGCGATGCCTTGTTCGACCAGCCACAGCGCCTCTTGCCACAAGGCGGCTTGAAGCCGATTTGTGATGTGACCTTTTATCTCCCTGTGAATGTGAATCGGTTTCTTGCCGATGCTGGCGTAGAACGCGATGGTTCTCGCGACGGCGTCCGGAGATGTGAGCTTTCCTCCCAATACTTCGACGAGCGGAATGATATGCGGAGGACTGAAAGGGTGACCAAGGACGACGCGTTCCGGATGTTTTGCCGCATCCTGAATGGAGCTGATCAGAATGCCGGAGGAACTTGTCGCGATGATCGCATGATCCGGAATCGCGGCATCGATACTGGCAATGAGCTGGCGTTTTAGATCAAGTCGCTCGGGTCCGTTCTCCTGAACAAAATCGACGCCCGACAGGACTTCGGTGACGTTCTTGCTGAACGTTAGGCGTTTCTGTGATGCGGTGCTCGAAAGGCCAAGCTTTTCGAGCGTAGGCCAGTAGCTCGCGACGAGCTCTCGCAGACGACCTTCGGCGCCATCGGCAGGATCTGTCGCTCGAACATCGAATCCACGGGCGAGATAGAAGGCGGTCCAGCTAGCCCCGATGACGCCCGTTCCAACAACTCCAACAGTTTTCACATCCATTTTGTTTCCTCCTTCAAGGTGTGCGCACAACGATTTCGTTAGCGCTGTTCGGCGCGTTCCCAAACCAAATCAGCCATGACCTTTGCACCCGCGGATTGAATTGGGGCCGCGGTACTGAGATGAAGTCGATTTCCCTCGATCTTCACAACGCGAGGCTGCGTTTGGCCGATCCAGCCCGGATACAGCGAGACTGTCATGGAGTGAGTCAGAGCCTGCTTTGCTTCGTCGACGTGGAAGGGACCGGAATAGGCGATGTAGCCGCCGCCTTCTTCGCTGTACTCGTCCGGAGTTCCCTTAAACCAGTCACCGGATGCAAATTGGCGACGTCCGGGTGTCATGAGTTGTGCCGACATGTAGCCGTCAGGGGTGTACATGATGATCCCCTGGGCGTTTTCGCCCATGGGGAATCGTTTCGGCGAACCGTCCACTGGCGTCTCGACGTAAGAAAGCAGCTTCCACGCGCCGATCAATTGTTCTCGCAGACTTTTTTTTGCCACGGTATTCCTCCGGCTTTCGCAGTCCCTTATCGTGTGCAACGAACTGCGATCCAAACGCACACGGTTGCGGCTGATATTCGCGGCGTCTCGCATAAAAGCGATAGCCGCTGCAATGAACGAGCAATGGTTACTCGGCAACGGTTTTTTGTTATAGAAGAAAGCAACCGCTTTTGCGTATTCAGACTGCGACGTCACGCGGCCGGACGGAGTCTAAGAAATAAGGAAACGGATTACAGAGATGCCCAACGATTACCGAAGCGTGACGGCCAGAGCAGGCATCGGGTGTGCTTTGGGAATGTGTTTAAAATGAGGTGGCTAGATTCGCGAGGGATGAAAAAGCAGAGCAGCTGTAAACTGCCGTACGAGTCGAAGGGAGGCGCTGGCAGGGTCTGCGAACACAATATGGATTCTGCCACCGCTCAACAAGCTCCGTCCTGAACGACAATTTAGTGGTGCAGGGAAATCACGAACTGAAACCAGAGGGTGTTCCCTCGAGGTTTGTTCTGCACCAGCGTGTCGCGTTCCCACTTGAAAGCCATGCCACCTAGTTTTCCGATGGGCAGCGTGGCCTGAACGCCAAGGTCGAGGACACGGCCGCGATTTCCCAAGCTGGTCGACCCGTCGGCATTAATACTCACCACCGCTTTTCCGCCGACCGTGTCGTTGGTTGTTTGCTGATAGAAATAGCCGATAGCGCCGATGGAGCCTCTGCCATGAAAGAGTTCTTTCCGGGCGTCGAATTCCGTAAGGAACTCGTTCCCGCTGTGGTAGTGGGTTGCGTGATCCGGGTTGTTAATCACGTAATCGGCGCGCACGCCGACCTCGCTGATGATCCGGCGTGGACTAATCGTAATGGCAGCGCCTGGTGTCATCGCCATGTTGTGCTGGCCTATGTTTAGACTAGCGCCGCGCAGATATCCGGCGCCCGGAGTTTCAAACTGCAGTTCGTAGAACCAGTGGTAGATTCCGCGGTGATAATAGACGGTGAACGGCACAAAATTGCAATTGCCGATGCCGAACTTGGTGAACCGCCCGCTCGGAAGATGCAATTGCTCATACAGGAAGGGAACGGACGCCCAACTCCCAATTTGTCCGCCCAGAAACGGAACACCCCAGTTGTGCGCAACCTTTGGGGCGTTGGCAAAGACACGGAGCTTGAAATCGGAGATCGATACAGCGGTTCCGTGGGAATCGTCGAGTTCGTTGGCGAAATAAAACGTCGTGTACCAGTAAAACCAGGTCTGCCCGGCGCGGGGAACCGCACTCGCCATGGCGACCGATTCGGCGCCGGCCGGCCAAACCGAGCCTCCGTTTTCGGTTGCGGACGCCTCGAATCCGAAGAGCAGCAAGATGGCCGTCAACGCAGTAGCACCGCGGCCGCAGCGGTAATTCGTTGTCGACTTCGCTGTATTCAAGATCATCCGACCTAACGGAGCGCACGCTGCAATCCTTCGTCACGATGGCTGTTCGCCTGCGTCCCGTCTTGAGGAAATACACTCTTTTTGGCGAATCGCATTTATTCCTTTCGACTACTCGGGGTGAGGAGACTATTGGACTATTCCGACGCCCGCTTGCCTTGCCCGACCTTCTGTCGTATAAAGATGACCAGTCGTCTTAAGGAGGGCAAATGGTACAGCCAAGTGTGCCTCCCGGGGGGTTGCGACCCTCTGAAAAGTCCCTTGTCCCTTCCGTTTCCTTTTTTCAATTGACCGAACGCACGCGATCCAATGTACCTGCTGTGTGGAAGAACGGGAAAAACTTCACGATCACAAGGCTTCAGTCTCCGTGCGGGCTTTCTCATCGAATCGTGAAGACGTCGACAGTGAAGGCTCTGCTTGTTTCCATCAGTCTCCGCTCCATTCCCATAGGCGAATATCAGCTCTGGGCAGACGGAAAAGAGGTGCCGATGTCCTACGTTCCGTCGTTTCGATCGAACGTAATCGATTTCGACGCCAGTCCGGCCTGCTGGGCGGAGAGGGCATTCGACTTCATTCACTATCACGTGCCCCGAGAGACTCTCAACGATATTGCGTACGATTTGGAATTCGGGCCGGTTTGCGAGTATCGCCAAGCGACGTTTGAACAAGACCTTGTTCTTGCGCAGATAACCAGGAACATCCTTCCTTCCATCACGCGAGAGAATAAACTTGGCTCGCTCGCCTTAGACCAGTTCGAACTGACCTTGGGGGCTCATCTACTGCAGAGGTACGGAGGCATGGCGAGGATGCATCCCCCGAAGGCAGGAGGACTCGCAAAGTGGCAGAGGCAGCGAGCGATGGAACTCCTGGGCGAGAATTTGAACGGTAACGTTCGGCTCGGCGATCTCGCGAAAGAGTGCGGACTTTCCGTCAGCCACTTTGCCCGCTCATTCAAAGCCGTCTTTGGAGTTTCAAGCCACCAATGGCTGATTCGTAAGCGGATCGATCTCACGAAAGAGCTCCTTACGAAGACGACTCTGCCGCTCAGCGAGATTGCGGTCCAGTCCGGATTTGGAGATCAGGCCGCGTTTACGCGAACTTTTCATCGCATTGCAGGAGCGAGTCCAGGGCAGTGGAGACGAGCGCATCAGGCCAAGTAGTTGCAGGTGTACTTTCTGCAGCAAGACCGGATCGCAGTATCGGCTTCATTCTTTCTACGGCACGACGAGGCGGAATGGCGCGAGGCGACTCAACCGAAGAAAAGCTTTTAAAGGCAGCTCTTAACCTATTCCACGAATTTGGGTACAACGGCACCAGCGTGCAGGACATTGCCAGTGCGGCGCGAGTTCCGAAGGGTTCGTTCTACAACTACTTCAAGAGCAAGGAAGCGCTGGCGATCGCCGCGTCGGACGTTTTCTACCCCCGCGCGCTAGAATTTCTGGAACTGGAAAACAGCTCATCCCCGTTACGTAGGCTTCGCAAGTATCTGCGGCGGACCTTAACGGAAATGCAGAGGTACGGATACGTGCGCGGATGCTTGGTGGGAAACTTCGCTTCCGAGATTACGAACGCGACGCCGGCCCTCAAAAAGCGCGTTGCCGAACTGCTCGACGAGGCCACTCGCCGTATCGCGGTTGTTGTTTCCCAGGCCCAAGAGGCGGGAGAAATAGATTCCGGGATACCAACGATGGATCTGTCCAGGTTCATCTTGAATTCATTTTATGGCGCGATTTTCCGCTCAAAAACCGACAGAACCGAACGTCCGATGAAACTTCTTGAGCGATTCGCGCTGGAACCCTTCTTACTCAAAAAACGCTAACCTGATGAATCAGCCTGGCCTTGGGCCCCATCCTCGCTGCAACAAACGTCCGAGTCAGATTCAATAAAAAGAGTAGGATTCATCAAAAATAATAAAATTCATCAATCTACTCTCCAACCGCAACTATTAGAGTACTGGCCACGACCTTTTGCGTGTGGAGACCGCGCGCTCGAGGCATTCGTCGTCCGCTGATTCCTGTGGACTGATGCCCGATTCGCTCAGCTATCCGTCGAACTCGTCCGATTAGTACGAGAGGAGGGCCCCAGTGCGACTGTCCGCGGGTTTTTCTTTCGGTGCAGCTTTCGTCTTGTTTGTCAGTTCTTCAACTATAGTCTCAGCCCAGACCGCAAGCACGGGAGCCCTAACGGGCATCATCACCGATCGGACTGGCGCGGCTATTTCCGGCGCCAAGGTCACGATAACGAATAACGATACCGGGCAACAGCGCGCGTCACAGACAAACGTCGGTGGCTCCTATACTTTGTGCCTCCTTCCCCCCGGTTCCTATATGGCGCAGTTCAGCGCCACGGGATTTAAGACCGCCGAAGTGGAAACGGTAAGGATCAACGTGACGGAAACCCCAGTGCTTGACGAAGTCCTTGAAGTGGGACCGCAGCGTGAGCAAGTTACGGTGGAAGGCAACGTTGAGGCTGTAGAGACGGCAAGTTCCAGCTTCGGAAGCGTTGTGAGTGGGAGCCAAGTTTCCGGATTGCCGCTGACGACGCGCAACTACACGCAGATTGTTTCATTGGCCGCGGGGGTCAACGCGCCGGTTAACAACGCATCCGCTGTGGGTAACGGTTCTCTGGATGTCAGTGTGAACGGGCTGGACCCAGGCCACAACAACTACCAGATGGATGGTGTTTCAATTACGACGTTTGGAGCAGGCCGTCCAGAGCAAGGATTCTATTCCGGGATCGGAATACCCAGTCCTGATGCAATCAGCGAGTTCAAGATACAAACGTCGCTGTACGACGCGAGCTACGGCCGCAATCCGGGCGCGAACGTCAATGTGGTTACGAAGTCGGGAACCAACGCGTGGCACGGAACCGCCTTCGAGTTCTTCCGTAACACTGACCTGAACGCAAACAGTTTTTTCCAAAACCGCAGTGGCGGCGGCAAGCCGCCGCTGAATCAAAATCAATTTGGGGGCGTTTTGGGAGGCCCGATCAAAAAGGACAAGCTGTTTATCTTTGGTTCCTATCAAGGGACACGTCAAAAGAATGGCGTTGATCCGACAGGAAATTCTACTGGCGTCACGCTTCCGCCTATACCCGCCGGAGACCGGAACGCCCAGGGATTTCAGCCTGCCCTCGGGCAAGCATTTTGCGATGACCCTACCTTCAGCAGAGAAATCGGGCTTGGCGGCGTGCAAGTGGCTTGCGACGGGTCCAACATCAACCCTGTAGCGCTGAACATACTTCGGCTCAAAAATCCGGACGGAACCTATTACATCCCAGGCTCGACGACTGGCACCTATTCGACAGCAACCTTCATCGACCCCGATATCTACAGCGAGGATCAGTACTTGGTGAACGCGGACTACCTAGTCAGTCGCAGTAACACGATCGCGACGCGCTATTTCTATTCCCGGGAACATCAGTCGCAGGGCTTTAACTGCCTGATTATGGCGAACGCATGTCTTCCGGGCGCTGGTCAAAACGATCGCTTCAACAACACGGCGGCCGTGTTGAAACTCACATCGCTCCTTACAACTACGCTGGTCAACGAGGCGCGCATGTCATTCCAGCGCAACGAGTCCTCTCTAGGAACCAACCAACAGTTCACGGATACCGGCGTGGGAATCACGCCGGTAACTCCACAGACTGATCTTCTGGCGCCGCTGACCGTTCTCGGACAGTTCGATTCAGGCGGTTCGACGGAGCCGAACTTCAACCTGACCAATCAATTTCAATCGAGCGATCAGATTTCGTGGTCGCACGGGAAACATACAATCCGGGCGGGTGGCGAATTCGAGCACATCCAATGGCCATGGGTGTTTTCTGGCATTTCGAAAGGATGGCTGTTGTTCCAGACGTTTCCCGATTTTTTATTGGGTTTGTCGGCCTGCGCGCCCGGCACATTTCCCAGCAGCTGCAATGGCGCCAACCCTGGAAGCACCAACGGCACGCCGCTCAGCAATATAATCGCGACAGTTTTGGCGGTGCGTACTCCGCCTGGTGGAATCGTGCACGGCTATCGGGTAAACGACGCAAGTGCCTTCGTTCAAGACGATTTCAAGGTCACTGGGCGTCTAACATTCAACCTTGGCTTGCGGTGGGAGTTCGATGGTTATCCCATCGACAAGTACGGCAATCTGACCAACCTCTGGCTGAGCCAAATTCAGTCGGTGCCGGTCCCGGGAACTAGTTCTGCAGCGGGCACGTATGCCGGCTTCGTTGTTCCTGCAAACTACAGAGGAGCATTGCCGAACGGCATTCTGAGGAATTCGAGTGACGGCCCAACACGCACGGGAGCACCGTGGGACAATCTCGCTCCACGCGTCGGGTTCGCCTGGCAGCCGACGGCCAACCACAAATTGGTAGTGCGTGGAGGCTACGGTTACTTTTTCGATCGCGTAAATGGAAATTCGGTGATACACGCGGTAGAGCAGAGCCCGCCGTACTCGCTCACGCTGGACAATAGCGGCCCTGCGCTCGGCTATGCCACGCTGGCAAATCCTTACGCCAACCAGCAACTAGGCTGGGGCGATACTCGATGGGTAAATTCTCAAACCGGCGCTTCTTCCAATTTGAATTACCCGTTCATGTCCGAAAACTTCACAACTCCACTCGTTCAATCCTACAACCTGGGCGTGCAGTACCAGTTCCTGGCAAAGTGGGTGATTGAAGTCGGTTATATCGGCGCCCACGGGATCCATCTCGTGGATTCTGGACGGCAGGTGAATCTGTCCCAGCTTGCGAGTGTCAGCCATCCTATCAACGGAATAATGACCAACACGGTTGAAAACGGATCTTTACGGGTTCCATTTCTGGGTTTTGCTCCCAATGGACTGCAGCAGTCGGGGTCGGACGGAGACATGAAATACAACAGCTTGCAGATCACGCTCCGCAAACAGTTCTCGTATGGGTTTCAAATGCTAGCCGCGTACACTTGGGCGCGCGCGTTCACGAATTTGCAAGCGAACGCTTCAACGAACTTGGACAGCAACAATCCCAACGATGCCCGCCAGCAGTACGGACCCGACACGGGATACCGCCCCGCACGTTTCGTCGTGAATTACACTTGGGACCTTCCCTACAAATCGCAGAATGGATTTACCGGAAAACTGCTCGGCGGATGGAGCTTGACTGGGGTAACGACGGTGCAAAGCGGTCAACCGCTCACCGTTTTCGACTCGAGAGGCGGTTCGATTTACTGCGGTGGCTGCCAGGCGGCCTTTTCTAATGTTCAGTCCCGGGCACAACTTGCGCCGGGCGCTACATACGCTGACGTTCCGACCCAAGGCGGGGTGGAGGCCCGGCTGGGTGGGGTCAGTGGCGGACCCGGATACATCAATGCCGCGGCCTTCGGTGCGCTGCCCGTTATCGGTGACGGCACCGGGTTTGGCAATTCTGGTATCGGCATCCTTAGGGGTCCAGGCCAATTCAACTTTGACGCTGCGGCGATCAAAACGACTCGTGTTGGAGGACTGCGGGAAGACGCGACCCTGCAATTCCGGGCGGAGTTCTTTAACATCTTTAACCACCCGCAATTCGCGAACCCGGTGAGCACTGACGTATCGCAGCCCAACTTCGGCTGGATTACCGCCACTTCGGTGAACCCGCGTCTAGTTCAGTTAGCCCTGAAGTACTCGTTTTAGCAATCGGTCCAGCTGCCGCGCAACTCGCGGTTATTTCAGTCTCGCGTAGTCCCTTCGTGCCCGCTGCAGGATCGGAATATCGGGATCGGCGTCCTGCCAGAAAGAGAAGAACTCCTCGTATGTTTTCCTGGCGCGGGCCGTATCGCCGATCTGCGCGTCTGCGCGCGCCAGCAGAACCTGGGCCGCCGGGTATACCGGTCCCCAGTTGGCGGCCTTACGCTCAACGATCACTGAGAGGATCTTCGCCGCGTGTTCCGGATGACCATCGGCCAATAAGGCCATGCTGCGCACGACCGCCGGCGGGCCTTGGATGGCAGTCTCCCCTTCGGCGTCCTGTTCGGCCAGGAACCGCTTCGCCGCCGCAGGATTGCATAAAGCGGTGACTACGGGCGGCTGGCGGGAACCGGGGCGGGGGCAGTTTCCCCAAAGAGCCTCGGCGGTTGGGCCGGCATTCAGGTAATCCTTAGGGAAGACGATCCCGTCTGTGATGTGTCGTGAAGCCAGATCCACGGCTTCGCGGAACAGCGCCCTGGCCGCCTTCGCATGGCCGCGGGCAGCAGCATCGTTGGCCTGGTACAGGAACGGAAGCTCACGGGAATGATTATTCCCAAACCACTCAGCTTCCCGCGCCTGTGCCTCACGATCACCTTCGGGAAAGCTGATATACAGGAGCCGCTCGTGAACGCCAGGACCGTCAAGTCCGTTCTCGATTGCCTTTTTCAAAACTGCGCTGGCTTCCTGCAATCGGTTCAGATCTAGCAGAACCATCGCCACAGCATAATAACCCTGGAGAATCCGTGGACCGTTTTGGAGGCCGACCTGAGCCTCGACGAGTGCCTTTTCAAGTTCGCCGGCATCAATGTAGGCCTCAGCTAAGTTGTTACGGAAAACCGGGTCGCGGGGAAACTTTCGAACAAGCAATTCTGCGACCCTCTTCCTTTTCTGCAAATCGCGAGACACGTATGCGTCCACAAATTCGATAAACAAACGCTCATACTCCGTTACGTGGTCTTTCAGTGCCGTGGCCCTGCCGATAGCGCCCGCCGCCGCCGCCTTATCGCCCATATGCATATACCCGATCGCAAGGATCGCAAAGGCCTGCGCAAAATTCGGGTCGATCTCGGTAGCGCGCCGGAAATAAGGGATGGCCGCCGGCTTGTCCATCCTCTTGAGCCACACGTCAGCGCCCATGTTGAAAGCCTGGAGCGCTTCAAGCGAATTTGTCGTCACCGGCTGATTGTAGGCTGGGCCCGAGTTCTGAACGGTGTTAAGGGATTCGCCAAGCGACTGGCGCATGGCATCCGAGGCCCGGTTCAAAGCAGCGACGACATTATCTTTCGCGCTGGCTTCCGCTTGTTGGCGTGCGAAGGTTTCGCCGGTTTGGCAATTTACCGCTTGAAGCCCTATGAGATAGTGCGAACCAATGGGTACGACGGAACCTTCGAGCGTGGCTTTTTCGCCTTCACGAATGCAGACGTCGCGTGCGACTTCGCCGGTCACGCGGGCGTCCGGTGAGCGGCCCGAGCGCGTCAGTGTATTGCGAATTTCCTCCTCATCCATTGCTTTCAGAAATGGGGATTGCTGTAGCTGGAACGCGAGAGCTTGTTTGAGAGCTGAATCGAAAACGGGATCCCCGGTCTTGTTGTCGAAATCAGCGACAACGAGAATGTCGCGGTCGGTGAGTTTCGGCGGGGAGTGGACCCGCTGACGCCAGAACGAAGCGCCTGCGACAGCGATCACGATCAAGGCTCCGGCCGCGATCGCGTATTTCGCACGCCTGCTTGTAGGCACTCTGGCTATCTCTGGAGCGCGAACCGCGTGTTCGTGCGCCCTCAAACCTGCGGTCGGCGCCGGAAGAACTGTCGCGGGTTCCGTAGTCTGAGAAGGCCCCAGTTCTTGGTTTTTCTCGATCGGCTCATCGGCGTCGTTTTCCGACTCCGGAAGAAGCCCGGGATTCACGTCGCTCGGCGACTTTCCGTTGCTGCCGTTAGTAGACCTGAATTTGTTCTTGTCGATTCCCAGGCTGGCCATCTTGGATTGAAGGGTTTGCCGTGGAATTCCGAGCAACGCGGCGGCACCGGATGGCCCCGATATCCGGCCACCAGTTTCCGCCAGAGCGGCCTCGATCATCCGCCTTGCCTCCGCCATCTGTCTAGCTTGCGCTTCGTCCAAGCGACCCACTCTCGGACGGCGCATTTCAGGCGAGGCATCGACCTTGAGCCATGTTTCGTCGATCGAAAACGTGTCGTCGTCGCACAAGACCACAGCACGCTCGACCATATTCTGAAGTTCGCGAATGTTGCCAGGCCACGTGTAGTCCCGCAGGAGTTCGAGCGTCTTCTGATCTATGGCGTTAAAGGTTTTCCCAACTTTGTCCGCACACCGACCTACGAAGTGCTCCGTCAAAAGAGGAATATCATCGCAGCGTTCCCGAAGCGCTGGCATCTGGATGGGAAAGACCTCCAGTCTGTAGAAGAGATCCCTCCGGAATGTGCCCGCCTCAGTAGCACTCCTTAAATCCCGATTGGTGGCGGAGAGAATTCTCACGTCAACTGAAACTGGATCGCTTCCTCCCACTCGTTCAAACTGGCGCTCCTGGAGGACGCGTAGAACCGTGCTCTGGATGTCGGCTGCTAGTTCACCAACTTCATCAAGGAAGATCGTGCCGCCATCGGCCAGTTCGAAACGGCCCAGACGGCGCTGCGTTGCCCCGGTGAAGGCCCCTTTTTCATGGCCGAAAAGTTCCGTAGCAACCAGGGTCGCAGGAACGGCCGCACAGTTCACCGCGATGAAAGGACGGCTCGACCGCTTAGACCCTTTATGGATGGCCCGGGCGATCATCTCTTTTCCAGTCCCTGTCTCGCCCAAGATAAGAACGGTGGAGTCCGTGGCAGCTACCTTCGCCACTTGCTCGAGGACGCACCGAAGCTGCGCAGAGCCGCCAACAATCCCCTCGAACATGGGCATGTTGCGAGTCGCGTCGGACAGGCGGCTGTCCCTGTTAGCCTTATTTTCCAAAGTCGCTAGCACCCCGTCGAACAATTCGCCGCCGCCGAAAGCCAATGCGGGAGATTACGAGGCTACGTCAAAGCACGAGGGCTCGCCCGCATTATTCGTTGATTAAGCTCGATTTCAGGGTAAAAAACGACAAAATTGGTTTGATTTGCCAAGAAGTTCCTGCCGCAACAATACGTCGGCGGTCACATTCAACGCGCGTCCAATGTTCGTAACATGCATGCCAAGGAATCGGTGGCCAACTGTCGGTACGAGAATGGAGTGGTTGAAAATCGATCCGCGTTCGACAGCGGCCGATTCGAACTTATTCTGGTTGTCGAGGCGCGCTTCTTTTCTGCCCCACGGCACAATGACGCCCCGAGCACGACGCCAGCGACCAGCACACCGACCCCCAGCGCTTTCCACGCGAGCGCGCGCCTCAGTTCTGGATCCATGTTTTTTGCGGCACCACCGTCCCGGGCACCGTTTTCGCCGAAATGCTGCTCGCTGTCTTGGCGGAACGGATTGTCTTTGGAGATTCGCGCCGAAAGTCCGATTGCCCGCACGTCCCCCAGGCTGCGGCTTTCCCTCGGGTCAGCGTACCGTTCTCGAAGGTTGTTTGGGAGCGACGAAGCACATCCGCAGGAAACATGGCCGTGGCCGAAAGTTCGGCACCGCCGGATGTTCGGCGGTTCGGCAAGGAGTTAATCGCAAGAAAAATAAGCATTTACGCTTGGTCCTGAAAATGCATTCCCATTGCTAGACCGAGGAGCACACACATGGGAACTGATCTCCAATCACAGCCCGCCTATGGCGAGCAAATGGCCAAGTACTTCCGGCTGAGCAATGCACAGAGCCTAGTCATTTCGGCGTCTGGGAAGCATCCGATCGCGGTTACGCGACTGACATCGAATACCGGTCTCTCCGAGCAGACCGCGCCCATCCCTCCCGAGAAGGCGTACCTTATTTCCATGCACCTTACAGCAGCCGCCGCCAGCGGCTGTGAAATCTGGACAGACGACCACCACTTACGGGTCACGCAGTGGCCCGCCGGCGGCGTCGGAGTGTATGACCTCGAATCGGGCCTTCGCAAGCGGCATCGCGGGCCGCTCGATTGGGTTCACTACCATGTACCTCACTCCGCACTCGATGCGTTTGCGGAGGAGAACGGAAAAACGCGCGTCGAAACGCTCATCTGCTCGCATGGCAAGCACGACCCTGTCCTGCAGCGGATGACACAGTTGATTCTCTTGCAGCTCGACAATTCCGAGCAGCGGTGCGAACTATTCCTCGACCACTTCCGCCTGCTCTTCTGCGCGCACTTGCTCCAGACGTATGCTCCGCTCTTGAGCACCGACAGTAAATTTCGCGGCGGCCTCGCTCCCTGGCAAAAGAGGCGGACCGCGGAACTCGTGCGGGAAAACCTCGACGGGGGCGTACGACTCGCGACGTTGGCGGCGGAATGCGGGCTCTCTGTCAGCCATTTTGCGCGGTCGTTCCGGCGGTCATTTGGAACATCAGCGCACCGCTATTTGATTCTGCAGCGCCTCGAAGTTGCCAAGTCGTTATTTTCGGATCCCGACCTCCCGCTTTCCGAAATCGCTTTGCGGTCCGGGTTCTCCGATCAAGCGGCGTTCAGCCGCGCTTTTGGGTCGTTGATCGGTACTCCGCCGGGACAGTGGCGCCGTGAATTTACCTTTCGCAGATCCCGCACGGAGCCCCCGGACCGGAATTTCTCAAGCGAGCTTGGCGCCGCGTAAAATGGCTGAGCGTTTTCTCCGTTGACGCTCCTCGAACTGTGGCTCATCTATTTCGAGATGCTCACTCCGGCTTGCCGATCAGACGCACGAATACCCTTTTCGTTGCGCACGAAATCCATTTCCGTTGACAACGATTCTTCAATTCTCAGACTCACACGCGCACCAAAGAGAGCTAACCGAACGCGATCTTCTGAATGTCGATCGCGACCAGCACCGGGTCAGGAATCTTGTTCTTTTCGTCATCGAATCCGAAGACACGGCGCCGCACTGGAACCACGATTCCGTCGACGTTTCGATAGTCGTACGCGTAGTTCATCCCACGTGCTCCCCCCATGATGTCGACGACATACTCATGCCTGCGCAGCAATCCGTCGGGCCCGAAATACGAGACCTGCTCGTGGCAGTGACTCGCGATCGTCGCGGGAAACGTCGCCTTGAGCCTGCGCCACTCTTCTCCGTTCTCCTGCCAAGGGGTCAATTCTTCCGTCACGAACGCCGGATGTGCGTAGAGGAAAGGGATCGTGAGGTAGGTCCACAGCGCATAGCTGTCAAAATAGGCGACGTGCAAATCGTCCCAGGGAGTTTCATATGACTGACCCTCGAATGCGCTGCGGGGGTCGTTTCGCGCTTCGATGAGTTTGCCGCTCTCGTCTTCGAGAGTTAGGCGACTCGGCGTAAAGAAGAATCGCTTGTTCTGGCCCACGAGATGCGTGATCAGCCTTTCCGCGTGGAGCGACAATTCAATGTGGATGTCCTTGAGGAAATCTGGCTTACCCTTGACGTGCCAGATGGCGCCGGTCACGGACAAATCGGCGGTGAGGTAATCCCACTCATTCCACCGCTCCAATCCTCCGTGCGCGTCGATCGCGAATTTCAGTAGACTGTTCATTTTGCACCTGGACCTGCGCGTTACGCAGGCGCGCATACCGAAGGAGGTTAGCCGCGGGACTCAGAACCGTCTTGGCGAAAGTTGCCTTTTTTTCGGCTCCGACTCAATCGCTCGCGCGCTACTTTCTCCAGAGCGAGGACGGTCGGGGCGCCGATTCCGAGGAACAACGTGAAAACTGTGCCACAACTGTGACACAAAACCTGTTTTCACTGCCCAAACTGACTTCATTGACAGGGCGCATTTGTTGATTCTACGGAAGTTATTGAAAACAAAGAACGGCTCGAAGATTCCGGCTTATATGGCTCATCCGCTTTTTTTTCAACGAGTTGCGAGGCTTTTGACTTAGGTGTGGTGCTCCCATCTTACCCAAACGGGGGCCTTCAGAATTACTTCTACATTTCTCACTCTTGATTGCGAAAACCATCATATTTGGTCGCAATTTTTCTAGCATGGCCCTGAATCCACGCACGAACACTGGGTCCCCCGCTTGATCCGGAGAAACTACGCCCCTTTAAGATTCGAAGTCAATGGTACGAGGCAACAATTTAACAATCATTCACTTAATTCAGTTGAAGTTGTAGCGTGTTGCCATGGATAGCTCCATTTATTGGGAATCGCGCAAGACGGGCTTCTTCCGCGATTCCACAAAAGCGTCGAGGTCGTCCCGTTTCAATACGTATCGGTGGCCCAGCTCGGCGTACGGGATACTGCGCAATTGGCAAAGCCGCTTCACAAACTTGTGCGTGCAGCTCATGTATTGAGCGGCCTGCGTCATGCTGAACCACGTGTCCGGCACAATGATCTGCTCCGGTGGCTTCTTATTTCGATCTCTATTCACTTATCCCAACCCAACCAGCTCTCTTCAAACCTCAATCGCGGCAGCTGTTCCTGCCGAACCAATACTACCACACTTATCGTTGTTCCACACTCATCGCCTGTGGACTTGTAGAGGGCAAATCAAAATGATGACGAGATGCCTACCGATCCGCGAATCCCC
>Ga0137412_10000527_pt1 | contig 27287 bp, 26 predicted proteins | sample CZODoug2_1_16fun_FD_122160 | JGI IMG/M metagenome (GOLD analysis project Ga0137412, IMG submission 122160) | Vadose zone soil fungal communities from Angelo Coast Range Reserve, California, USA - CZODoug2_1_16fungal (Hybrid Assembly) | ecosystem: Environmental > Terrestrial > Soil > Vadose zone...
CGGATTCAGCGCCGCGTTCACCGTGTGCTGGTGATAGGCGAGGAGCAAGGTGTAACCGTCCGCCGGTGCGTTCGCCGTCAGCTCGCCTGCGATCACTCCCGACGCGCTCGCGCGATTGTCCACCACGACCGGCTGCTTGAGCCCTTCGGTGAGGTGTACGGCGAACGTGCGCGCGAGAATATCGGACGTGCCGCCCTGCGCCGCGGCCGTGATGAAGCGGATCGGGCGGGCAGGGTAGTCCTGCTGCGCCGGAGCGGGAGCGGCGTGGGCGAGGCACAGTGCCAGGATGAGTGCACCAGGAGCGCGGGAAAGTAGAGGGCGGGCTTTCATCAGTGTTGCTCTCGATGTCGGACGCCTATGGCTTTGGAGGACAGGCCCGGTTACCCTTGTCGAAGATGATGCGCCATTTTCCGGTGTCCTCCAACCGCCAGATCGATATGAAAGTGGCGATCAGCGCTCCCTTTGAGTCGCGAACCGGACCGGAGCTTATGGCGAGAGTACCGGAGTCGAGTACCTCAACCTCCTCGGGCTCCCACGAGAAAGGGGCGTCCGGTCCCTCGTAGTAACGCTTCCACCAATCAGCCACCTGTTGTGCGCCCCGAAGCGGTTTGTCGCCGGAGAAGAACACAGCCTCTTGCGATAGAAAAGACATGAAGGCTTTGTGATCCCGGGTCGCCATGGTTCGAGCAAATGTACGCTCCGTGTCAGCCACCTGTCCTTTGGCGACGCCGGGGTCGAGCCGGCCGGTAGGCTTCCCGGGTATCGGGCTCGTCGCACAACCCACTGACACGAGGACGACAATCACAGCGGCTCTGGAAATCATGTGCGTTCCTTTTGCGGCTGATACGGAAGGGGTCGATCGGGCGGCATTCAGCGCGTGAGTTGGAAGCGCTCGAAGCGGTGCAATGCTTCTTCGATTCGCCTCTTGCGCAGTCGGCGCGAGCGATTGCTGACCCAGGTCCATCGCTGCACCAGCAGCTTTTGCCGCTCACGATCGGTCTTGAGATCGAGGACGGCGACGACTTCGTCCCCGACGAGCACGGGCTGTGCGAAGTAGCCGAACAGCCGCTTGTCCCTGGGAACGTAGGCCTCGAAGCGGTGCGCGTAGTCGAAGAACAGATGCAGCCGCTTGCGCTGATGGATGAGCGGGTCGAAGGGAGACAGGATGTGGACCTTCTCATGCGCGGCATCGAAGGTGGCGTCTAGCGCCTCGGGCCGCGCCCAGTGCTGCAAGGTCCCGGCTCCTTCGAGCTCGACGGGCACCAACTCTCTGCGGCTCATTCTGGTCTCGATCAATCGTCGCATGGCGGGCTTGCGCCGGGCATCTAGATAGCAGGCGGAATCGACGCTCACGACACCCTGCGATCGGAGCGCACGGTCGAGCAGGTAGTTCAGGACCTCTCTTTCAGATGCCGCCCTCGGGGGCTTTTCCCATCCGAAGTGCCGCCTCATCAACTCATAGGTTTTCAGCATACCGGTCCGCTGGCTGACGGTCACCACGCCCTCGTAAAAAGCCAACTGCAGCGCGCGCTTCGATGGCTTGCGGCTCCCCCAAGCGTGGTCCTTTTCCACCAGCACGTCATCGTCGATATCCCGGATCGTAAGGGCGCCGCGCTTTCTGATGAGGGCCAGCACCTTGCGCAGGTCCTCTTTCTTCACCGCGGTGAACCACGGCCTGCGGTCCCGCCGGTACCGCTTCATGTCGCCGAGGTAGAACCGCATGTCCCGGGTCGGAACGTATGACAGCGCATGCGTCCAGTATTCGAAGACCGTCTTGTCGATCGTCTGTGCCTGGCGCAGATGGTCGCGTTGGTATCCGGGAATGCGTGTGTAGAGGATCTGGTGATGGCAGCGTTCGATCACATTGATGGTGTCGATCTGCACATAGCCCAGGTGCTCCACCGCGGCGCGAATCGCCCCGGGCCCTTCGCCAAACGGCGCGGGTTCGTCGAGCCTTTGGGCGCGCAGCCAAATACGTCTGGCGTGGGATTTAGTGAGCGCGAAGGGCTTGCGGCCTTTGCGAGACATGGGCGGGCGACAGTGGTGCGTGTCCGCTCGATTGAAAGCGCAGCGCCACGTGGCTATTCGAGCTTGAGATTCGTGGCCTTCACGAGGTTTTTCCACTTCTCGATGTCCGCATGGAAGAATTTCTTGAAGTTCGCCTGGTTGTCCTCGAACAGCGCGGCGCCGGCTTTCGCCAGCATTTCGCGCGTCTCGGGCTGCTTGAGGACGGCCTCGACGTCGCGCGCGATGCGAGCCGCGAGCTCGGGCGGAATCGACGCCGGCGCGAAGAAGCCGTTCCACAGCGTCGCCTCGTACTGAGGCAGTCCCTGCTCGGCGATGGTCGGCACGTTCGGCGCGGCGGGGTAGCGCTGCCTGCTCGTGACACCGAGCGCCCGCGCCCGCCCGGAATTCGCGAGCGGCAAGCCGACGGGCATGCCGGCGAAATAATAGGTGACGCGCCCCGGAATGACGTCCTGGACGGCCGGCGCCCCGCCCTTGTAGGGAACGTGGATGGCCTGGATGCCGGCCATCAGGTTGAACAACTCCCCGCAAAGGTGATCGGAATTGCCGACTCCGGAGGAGGCAAAGGTCAGCTTGCCCGGCTCGGCCTTTGCGCGCGCGATCAGCTCCTGTACGTTCTTCGCCGGAAAGTCCGGACCCACGATCAGGATATGCGGAGTCGCAGCGACCGGCGCGAGCGGCACCAAGTCTCGTTCGGCGCTGTACGGCAGGTTCGGAACCGCGGCCGCGCTGATCGCGAGGCCGTTCTGCGCGAAGAGCAGCGTATAGCCGTCGCCCGGCGATTTCGCCGCCGCGTCGGCTGCGACGTTCCCCGCCGCGCCGCCGCGGTTCTCGACGATCACCGTCTGCTTCCAGTATGCGCCGAGACGGTCCGCCATCACGCGTCCGACGATGTCGGTGGAGCTTCCCGCCGCGTATCCGACCAGCAGGCGCACGGGCTTGGTCGGGTATTGCTGGGCAACAGCGGGCAGCGCAAACGTAAAAATGAAGAGGGCGAAGATGCGGCGAAGCTCCATGGAGGACTCCTTCATTTATGCGCGAACATTTTCTTTCCCGGCACCGGCATCTCGGCGGTGAGGATCTCGCCGTTCAGCGAATCGGTGATGTGGAGCGTGCTGCGCTTCGCGCCGCCGTAGGCGATGTTGGTCATCAGGCGATGCTCTTTGCCCGCGTCTACGAGATGGGTCGGGAGGCAATTCGAGTCGAAGCGCCAGATCCCCACTCCGAGGTGGCACACTGCGAGCCCGTCCTCGTCGTCCGCCTCGATGCCGTCGGGGCCGGCGTGGCCGCCGGAGAGCTGGATCGCGACCCCGGTCTTGGAGAGCGTGCCTCCGGCCATGAGCGGCAGCCGCCAGATCTGCTGCGAGCGCGTGACGGCGAGATACACGTGCGTGTTGGTCTTGTTGAGGGTGATGCCGTTGGGGGAGGGCGCGTTGTCCACCAGGCGCTGCAGCTCGCCGTTCGAGCGCAGGCGATACACGCGCCCGCTCGGATCGGCGATGCCGGTCTGTCCCTGGTCGGTGAAGTACAGATCGCCGTTGTCGGCGAAGTGCAGGTCGTTCAGGCCCTTGAAGCCCTCGCTGAAGGCCGTTGCAAGGTAAGTTTCGATTTTCCCGGACTTCGGGTCGAGCAGCATCAGGCCGCGCTTGTAGTCGGCGATGAAGATCCAGCCGCCCTTGTGGATCTTCAGGCCGTTCGGCCAGCCGTCGTACTGAACGATGAGCTCCCATTCTCCTTTCGGGTCGATGCGGAAAATCCGCCCGAAGGGAATGTCCACGCACCACAGGTTCCCCTCGCGGTCGAACGAGGGCCCCTCGAGGAAGCTGTCCACCTGCGCTCCGCCGCGGTTGGGATCGGACCAGCTGGTGCGCCGCTTCTTGCGGAATTTCGCGGGGAGCGAGGTGAAAGGCCGCGCCTGGATGCGCTTGATTTTCTGGAAGGGGTTATGCATTGGGCCGGGAACGGTGTGGGAAACTGCGGCGCAGCAATTGCGGGACTATAGCAAACTCGGCGACCCCGAGTTATGGACAGCGCGCGGCGGAGGATGCGGGGATCAGCGGCCTGAAAAGGACTAAGATACTCTCATACTCTCGCTGATTGTTCGCGGTTCTCTATAGGACAGGAATCCAAACTCGTGCTGCCGCGAAGCATCAAGGCAAAGGTCACCCTCGCCGTCACGGTGTGCTTCGTCGTGATGCTGGCGACCTTTGCCGCGATACAGGCCTACCTCGTCAGAAACGACATACGGGAAATGCTGGGGGCTCAGCAATTGACCCTCGCGTCCCAGTTCGCCGGAGAAATAGACGAAAAACTCACGGCGACGCACCGGGCGCTGATCGCGGTTGCCAGGGTCATACCGCCTGAAATCGTCGGAGACCCCGTGCGGATGAGAAGGAGTCTCGAAGTCCGGGTCGGTCTCCAGTCCATGCTGGACAGCCTTTTCCTGGTATCCGCCCAGGGCGTGACCCTCGTCGATTTGCCGGACCTCGGGCACTCCGGCTTGAGCGTCGCAGAACGGGAATTTTTTCAGCGCACCCTCAAGGACCGCAAGCCTTACGTCTCGCAGCCGTTCCTCGGGCGGGGCCTGAAGCAGCCGATCGTCGTGATGACTGCCCCGATATTCGACAAACGAGGCGAGGTGGTGGCGATTCTGTCGGGGGCCCTGGACCTGTTGAGTCCAAATTTCCTCGGAAGGATCGGTACCGCAAGCATCGGCAAGACCGGCGCGTATGCGCTGCTCGGGCGCGACCGCACGATCATCGTTTCGCGCGAGCACGACCGGATCATGACCCAGGGTCCCGCGCCCGGCATCTCGTCCTATTTCGATCACGCTGTCGCCGGGCGGGAAGGCTGGGAGGAGAGCACCAACAGCCGCGGACTGCACGCGCTCTTCGGCTACAAGCCGTTGCAAACAGTTCCCTGGGTGCTGGTCGCTGCGCTTCCGACCGAGGAGGCGTACGCGCCCATAGTGGCGGCGCAGAAGCGAACCGTTTTGGTCGTGCTCGCTTTGTTTCTCGTTCTCGTTCCGGTCCTGTGGTTGGCGGCCAGATATCTGCTCGGTCCCCTGCTCGCGCTGCATGAAACGATCCGCCAGATGCGGGGCGGCGCCGGTATACTGCCGGCCTCGCTCGCCGGACGCACGGACGAGATCGGCAAGCTCGCCGCCGATTTCGATTCGCTGTTGCGGGAGCGAAGCCGGGCGGAGACGGCGTTGCGCGAGAGCCAAAAGCAGCTCAGCCTTGCACTGGAGGGCTCGCAGCTCGCCCTGTTCGACTGGAACGTCACGAGCGGCGAGGTTTTCCTGAGCGAGCAATGGGCTGTGATGCTGGGCGGCAAACCCGAGCTGACTCGCATCACCTTCGAGGCGCTTTCGCAGCTCGTTCATCCTGACGATCTGCCCGTCCTCACGGGATTGATTCACGATGTCTTGAAGGGCGCCGCTTCTCATTATCGTGCCGAGCACCGCGTCGGTACGAAAGACGGCAGCTGGATATGGGTCCAGAGCCACGGGCAGGTGACCGCGCGCAGTCCGGATGGGCGAGCCTCGCGTCTCGTCGGAACCAACGCCGACGTGACGGAAAAAAAGAATGCCGAGCAGGTTCTGAAAGCGCAGCGCGTCGAGCTCGAGCGGCTGGCGCAATACGACAGCCTCACGGGTCTTCCCAACCGCAATCTGTTCAACGAACGCATTGCTCAAGCGCTCGCGCGCGGCCGCAGGAGAGCGCAGCCGACAGCGCTCGTTTATTTGGATATCGATCATTTCAAGTCGATCAACGATTCGATGGGCCACGTCGCCGGCGACGCGGTGCTCAGTGGCTTCGCCGCGCGCCTCATCAAATGCGTGCGCGACACCGACACGGTGGCGCGTCTCGGTGGCGACGAGTTCGTGATCCTGCTCGATTCGCTGCGTCACCCGGAAGACGTCCGGCTGGTCGGGAACAAGCTCATCGAGACGATGAAGCCCGAGCTTCATGTCGGCCAGAAGCGGCTCCAGGTCACTGCCAGTATCGGGATCGCTTTCGCGATAGGGACGGAAACCGGAGAAATCCTGCTCAATCGGGCCGATGGCGCGTTGTACGAGGCGAAAAAGGCGGGGCGCAACCGTTTCCATATCGCCCTGCCGATCCCGGGTCCGAACGCCGACGCAGCGGCGGCCTACAGCAGCCTGGCGCAGGGGCGCTAACCTGGCTGCCCGCGACCCCGCGACGGCGCATCGCCCGACCTGAGCCACTCGATCGCGACGATTTCGTCCTGGAACGTCCGTAGGTCGACCCCGCGCATCACGGCGAGCATGGCGATGTACTGGTGGGCGATGCGCAGCTCCGGTGAATCTCCCATGAGCGCAATTTTGTATGCCGACTTGAACGCGATGTCCAGGTAGCGGGAAATCCCGTACCTTTCGACCGTGAAGATCGGCTTGGAATTGCGCACGCAGACCAGGATCCGTGTGCACCGGTGCTCGAGCGCTGCGGCATGCAGGGCGTCCAGGAATTTCCGCGTCTCGTCGGCGGTCTGCCGGCCGAACAACTCGGCCTTCAGGTAACCCGGCTCTGCGCTTATCCGGTGCCACGCCTTGCCGTGGCTCACCTGACGCGGCGCCGCCCCGTCGCCGGCCGGGGGCGGCGTCAGAACCTTGTCTTCTCGCGCTGCATCTTCGAAGTTCATGGGTGCCTAGGACCCGGCTTCGGAGCCACCCTACTTCTTCATCCGCTCCTTGACCGGATCCTTGACGTTCTCGATCCTGTCGATTTCCACATTGTGCAGGCGGCCGTCGACTCTTTCGACGCGACGGATATAGACCGTTTGGACGATATCGCGGGTCTCCGGGTCGATCGCGACCGGGCCGCGCGGGCTCTCCCACTTCATGCCTTTGGCGGCCGCGACGAGCGACTCGCCGTCGGCCTTGCCGCCGGTCCTCTTCAGCGATTCGTAGATCAGGTGCATCCCGTCCCAGCCGCCTGTGCTGAAGAAGTCCGGGTTGCGTCCCCAGGCGGCGTTGTACGCGGCGACGAATTTCGCGTTCGCCGCGGACTTGTGGTCGTGGTCGTAGTGAAAGGCGGTGATGAAACCGAGCGCGGCATCGCCCATGACCTTGAGCGCATTCTCCTCGGTGATTTCACCCTGGCCCAGAATGCGGGTCTTCTTCGAATCGATGCCGAGATCGAGGAGTGCCTTGCCGAAGGCCGCCGGCTGCGCGCCGCCGGGGATGAAAACGAAGATCGCCTCGGGGTTGAGGTCCTTCGCGCGCTGCACGAACGGGAAAAAGTCGGGATTCGCCACCGGGATGCGCACCGAACCGACGACTTCGCCGCCGGCCTCTTTGAACGCGCGCTGGAACGCGCCCTCGGCGTCGTGTCCGGGGCCGTAGTCCGAGACCATGGTGTACATCTTGCGGATACCGCTCTTGTAGGCCCAGGTGCCGAAGGTCTCGTTCAGCTGCGGCACGGTGAGCGAGGTGCGCGCGATGTAGGGCGACTTGGTGGTGATGATGGCGGTTGCCGCGTTCATCACTACCATGAATTTTTTCGCTTCGGCGGAGATGTCCGCGGCGGCGAGAGCGTTGGGCGTGAGCACGAACCCGGCGAGGATATCGACCTTGTCGCGCACCACCAGCTCCTGCGCGTGGCGTTTGGCGACGTCCGGCGCGACCCCGCCCGTGTCCCGGCGGATGATCTCGAGCTTTCTTCCCGCCACGGCGTCGCCATGCTCCTTCACGTACAGCTTGATGGCGTTGTCCATCTGCGTCGCCGCGTCGGCGAACTGGCCGGAATAGGGCATGATCAGCCCGATCTTGACTGTCTGCGCGCCCGCGGGCGACATGGCGAGCACCGCGAATGCTGCTACGAAATTTCGAATCATGGAATGCCTCCTCCGGTTCACTCGGGCTGGATGTTCGCCAGACGTACGATCTCCGCGTACTTGCGGAAAGAGGGCACCAATCTCCGCAGCACGATCGTCTCCCTATTTTTTTCGCCCGAACTTCCCGGTGAGCTTCGCCTTCCCGATCGCATTGGCGTTGATCATATATCCGACAAACGAGGCGCTCGCGCCGCTCACGTCGAGACTGTCCACTTTCAGCGCATACAGCGTGAAGTTGTAGCGGTGCGGCTTGTCGCCCGCAGGCGGGCAGGGGCCGCCCCAGCCCGGGCCGCCGAAATCGGTGTCGATCTGCGCGCAGCCGAAGGGCAGGTTCGCGCCGTCGGCCTTGCCCGCATCCTTGCCCAGCTGCATTGCGCTTGCCGGAATGTTGACTACCAGCCAGTGCCACCAGCCCGCGCCGCCCGTGGGCGCGTCCGGATCGTGCACGAGCAGCGCGAAGCTCTTCGTGTCCTCTGGCGCCCCCGACCACTTCAGCGCGGGCGAGACGTTCTGGCCCGAGCAGCCGAAGCCGTTGAACACCTGTTCCATCGCGATCGGGCCGTTCGGCCGGATATCGGGGCTCACGAGCTTGAACCGGGCGCGCGCAGGGCCTTTTCTTCTTGCCGCCATGGAACCTCCATGCGAGAGAGCGGGAGGGAAGATTGTAACCAAGCGCCCCTCCGGCCGCATTTATAATGCGGCGAACCTTACATTTGCATGAATCCAGCACGGAGGAAGAATGTCGAAGCTCACCCTGAAGCAGGCCAATACCGTCATCGAAAAGGCCCTCGAGCGCGCGCGGGCCATGAAAATCAAGCCGCTCGCGGTGGTCGTGCTCGACGACGCCGGCCACGTCAAGGCCGCGCAGCGCGAGGACGGGGCGAGCATGTTCCGCTTCGACGTGGCGCTCGGAAAGGCGTGGGCCTCGGTCGCGATGGGCGTCTCGAGCCGCGCTCTTCTCAAACGCGCCAAGGACAATCCCAATTTCTTCGTTACTCTCGCCGCGACGGCCCAGGGAAAATTCCTGCCGCAGACGGGTGGCGTCCTGATCAAAAATGAAAGAGGCGAGATCCTCGGCGCGGCGGGGGCGAGCGGCGGGACGGGCGAAGAAGACGAGGAAGCCTGTGTTGCGGGGATTCAGGCCGCGGAGCTGACCGCGGACGCCGCGGGCTGAGCCGGAAAATGAAACACGCCGCGTTCTTCCTGCTCGTCTGCTCCCTCGTCGCCTCCGGGACGTTGCGAGCGCAGCCCGCCGATGTCGCGGGGCTGGCGCTGTACGAAGGCGCCGATCGCGAACAGCGCCTCGTCAAGGGCGCACGCGCCGAGCGCGAGATCAATCTCTATTCGTCGCTCGTGCTCGAGGATCTCAATGCGCTCGCGGCGGCCTTCGACAAGAAATACGGCGTGAAGCTGAAGTTCTGGCGGGCCGGCTCCGAAAAAGTCGTGCAGCGCATCGTCACCGAGGCGCGGGCCGGCCGCTTCGACTTCGACGTCGTCGAGACGAACGGCCCCGAGCTGGAGTCGCTGCACCGCGAGAAAGTGCTGCAGAAGGCCCTTTCGCCGCATTTTCCGGACCTGCTTCCCGACGCGATCAGGGTCCACCGCGAGTGGATCGGGACGCGCCTCAATATGTTCGTCCACGCCTACAACACGAATCTGGTGAAGAAGGCGGAGCTGCCGAAGTCCTACGAGGACTTTCTCCATCCGAAGTGGAAGGGGCGCCTGGGGATCGAGGCCGAGGACGTCGACTGGTTCGCGATGGTGGTGAAGGAAATCGGAGAGGACAAGGGACTGCAGCTCTTTCGCGACATCGTCGCGAGGAACGGGCTCTCGGTGCGCAGGGGGCATACGCTGCTCGCCGGCCTGGTCGCCTCGGGCGAGGTGCCTTTCGCGCTCACCGTCTACAACCATAACGCGGAGAAGCTGAAGCAGAGGGGCGCCCCGGTGGATTGGTACGCGATCCAGCCCGCGATCGCGCGGGTAAACGGGGTCGCGCTCTCGAGGAAACCTGCGCATCCGCATGCCGCGGTGCTGTTCTACGATTTCATGCTCGGTGAGGGGCAGGCGATCCTGGTCCAGGGAAGCTATGTGCCGACGAACCGCAAGGCTGATCCCGGCACGGCAAGAACACGGCTGAAGTTCGTCGATCCCGCGGTGATGCTGGACGAAAGCGCAAAGTGGGAAAAGCTGTACGCCGAGATCATCACGCGGCAGTCGCAATGAGCTCGAAGCGCTGACCATCGATTGTGCTCGTCCTCGAACGCATCATTTCGGTAATAGGCCCGGTCTTCCTGATCATCGCGATCGGCTACGGCTACGGGCGCCGCAATCGGCCCGATCTGAGGACGTTCAACCACGTCTCGCTCCATGTCCTGGGGCCGCTCCTCGTTTTCACTTCGCTCGCGGGCGAAGACTTTCAGCTGCAGGGGAATGCCGCGTTCATCGCCGGCGGCGTGGCGGTGATCCTCGTCTCGGGGCTGATCGCCTGGCCGGTCGCCCGGTTGGCGCGCATCAGTCCCCGCACCTTCGTGCCGCCGATGATGTTCAACAATTGCGGCAACATGGGCCTGCCGCTGGCGGTGCTCGCGTTCGGGCGCCCGGGGCTGGCGGCGATGGTGCTGATGCTGGTGGTGAGCACCCTGCTGCAGTTCACTCTCGGGGCCCGCATCGTCAGCCACCACGCGGAATGGAAAGCGCTCGCGACTTCGCCGATGATCATCGCGAGCGTGGTGGGGCTCGTCTTCGGCGCTTTCGCGTGGAACGTGCCTCCGGCACTGATGATCGGGCTGAAGATGCTGGGCGACGCCACGCTGCCGATGATGCTGTTCGCGCTCGGCGCGCGGCTGACCGATTTGTCGAAGCGCGGCTGGCAGGTGGGCGTTCTGGGAGCGGTGGTCTGCCCGGTGGCGGGGATGGCGGGCGCTTATCTCGCGCAAATTGCCTTGCACCTGCCCGCCGAGCAATTCGCGCAGCTTATGCTCTTCGCGAGCCTGCCGCCGGCGGCGCTCAACTACCTGCTCGCCGAGCGCTATCAGCAGGAACCGGAGCGCGTCGCGTCGCTGGTGCTCATCGGCAACGCCTTCGCCATCGTGTTCGTGCCGCTGGGTCTGACGCTGGGCCTGCATCCGATCTGACTGAAGGGCGACCGGAAAACCCTCCGCCTACTTCGTGCCTTGCATCGGGCCCTGCTGCAGGATGGGCGCTTGCTGAGTCCCGGGAGCCGTGGGCTGCTGCGAGAGGGGCGCCTGCTGGGTGCCGGGCGCGGCGCCCTGCTGCGGGATGGGAACCTGCTGCGCCGCCGGGTTGTAGAGGAATTTCCAATCCGAATACTTCGTGGCGCCTTCGAACTCCTTGTTGGCGAAGGCGAACCCGGCGATCTTGATCGGAGGACCCTCCGAGAGGCTGTAGACGCCTATGATCCCGCCCTCGGGGGCCTTCACCAGGCCCCATTCGCTTTTCCCGGTCATTGGATCGAAGTAGAGCTTTCTCAGGTAGCGTTCGGTGCCGGGCTTGCGCGGGTCTTTCAAGAGGTCCTCGAGCGTCCCGGGAAACTGCCTCGGCCCGCTCACGTAGTACCTCTCGATCGCGCGCCGGTACTGGTTGCCCGCGTAGAGCAGCTCTATTTCCCTGTCCCGCGCGAGCGTGGTCTGCCAGACCTGTCCGGCGAGGGCGAGACCCAGGCCGATGAAGGCAACCGCGAAGAGGACCGTCAGATAGGTAAAGCCTGCTTCGCGCGAATTCACGCTCACCACTCGGTGTAAACGCTGCCGTCGCTCGCCTTGCCCTGCGCGCCGCTTTTCACGTCGTAAACTCCGCCTTTCTGCGGGTCCTCCGGCGCAATGACCACCCAGGTCGCGGCGCTCTCGGTGATGGGATCGATGGGCACCTTGCGCAGGTATTTTTCCGAAGCAAGCGCGTCCAGCGACTCCGGGTACTTGCCCTTGTCGCCGTAGTATTTTCCGATCGCGTCGCGCAGCTGGTACAGATCTTCCCGCAGCACCGCCTCTTTGGATCTTTCCAGGCTGCCGAAATAGCGCGGGACGGCGAGCGTAAGCAGGACGGCGATGATCGCCATCACCACCAGCAGCTCGATCAGCGTGAATCCGGAACGGGCTCGCACCGGATTACCAGTCCCGGTAGGGCTGGCCGTTGATGCCCTTGCCCTGTGCGATCGAGAAGACGTCGAACACATCGTCGCCTTCCTTGGGGTCGTCGGGCGGGCTCGCGTAGCTGCGCTTGCCCCAGGTGGCCGTGGCGGAAAGCGTCGGATCGGCGTTGAAGGGATCGCGGGGGATGCGCCGCAGGAAGTAGATCTTTTCCTTCTTCGGGTTCTTCTGGTCGTCGACGCCCTCGGCGAGGTCCTCGAGTTTCTTGGGATAGCCCGAGTCGCCGACCGACTTCTGGATCCGGCCCTCGTCCGACGCCTGCTTGTAGGCGTCGATCGCCTCGCGGACCTGGCGCAGCGTGCGGCGCAGCTCCTGCTCCTTGGTGCGCTGCACGGCGAGCTCGCTCACGGGCAGCGCGACCGATGCGAGCAGCGCGACGATCGCCACGGTGATGACGAGCTCGATAAGGGTAAAGCCCAAGGCGGCGAATCCCAGGGAGCGGCCGTCTGCCATGGGACTCGACGCTCTCCGCGCTACTGCTGTTGCACGCCGCCGAAAGGTACCATCGTGCCTCCGGGCGGTGCGGCCCCGGGCTGCGACTGCAACGGAACCGATACCGGCGCGGCGGGCTGGACCGGAGCGAAGGAGGACGGCGAGGAGGCCGCTCCGAGGGGGCCGCCGCTTGATGAAGCTTCGGTGCCCGCGGCAAACTCGGTGGTGCGCGCGTCGGGCCGCACGATCGTCCGCATCAGCCGCGGGGTGATGAGGAGCACGATCTCGGTCTTGTCGATGGTGTCGTTGGTGGACGAGAACAGGCGCCCCAGCACCGGGAAATCGCCCAAGCCCGGAACGCGGGTGGCGCTGCGCCGGTCCTCGTCGCTGATGAGACCGGCGAGGATCTGGGTTTCGCCGTCTTTCAGCCGCAGCACCGTGCTGGTTTTGCGCGTGCCGATCTGATAGACGAGCCCGCCGCCGGGTTGCGGGATCGTCTTGGAGATGCTGCTGACCTCGAGCCCGACCTTGATGCCGACGTCGTCCTCGAGATAGATCAGGGGCTCGACCTCCAGCTGCAGGCCCACGTCGAGGTAGGTCACCGACTGGGAAACGAAGCCCCCCGCAACCGCGGCAGTCGTGGTGATCACCGGCACGCGGTCGCCGATGTGGATTTTCGCCTTTTCCTTGTTCTTCACGCGGATGCGGGGGTTGGCGAGCAGGTTGCTCCGGCCGTCGGTCTGCGTGAGCGAGAACCGGAGCAACGGATCGGGAGAGATGGCGAGGCTCACGAGGTTCTGGTTGCGCGAGCGCGCTTCGGGCAAGGTGAGGACACCGGACGTTCCGGCAGCCCCGGCAGCGGCGGCGCCCCCCACGACACTGACCCCCAGCGAGCCGGGGTAGCGAATGCCCAGATCCAGCAGCCGGTTGTAGCCGATTTCGAGCACCTCGACCTCGAGCATCACCTCCGCCTCGGCGATGTCCTGGGCCGCGATCAGCTTCTCCGCGAGGCGGATGGCGTTCGGGGTGTCCTTCATCACCAGGAGGTTGAGTTTCTCGTCGATGAAGATGTCGCGCGTCTTGAGGATGGTGCGGATCAGGTTCGCCGTCTGCCTGACGTCGGCGTTGGCGACGTAAAAGCTCTTGACGACGAGATCCTGGTACTCGCGCAGCTTCTGCGGCGTGTTCGGGTAGATGAGCGCCGTGGTTTCGTTCAGGACCTTCTGCTCGAGCTGGTTGGTGGCGAGGATCAGCTTGATGACGTCCTCGACCTGCGCGTCGCGCACCACGATCGTGGTCCTCTGGTCGGCGCGAACGTCCTTGTCGAACAGGAAGTTGAGGCCCGCTGCGCGCGCGATCACGTCGAACACGGTGCGCAAGGGCACTTCCTTCAGCTCCAGGGAGATGGGCTTGGTGACCGAGCTCCTCAGCTGGAGCAGGGCGACTGCGGGCTTGGTCGTTTTCTCCTCGATCTGGCGCTGCAGCTGGCGCGCCTCGCGCTGAGCCGGGTTCTCCGCGAGCACCGTCGCGAGCAGCTCGCGGGCGTCGCGATATTTTTCCACCTTGACGAGCTTGTCCGCTTCAGCCACGAGCGCCCGATGGCGCCTGTCGAGGTCGACTTGCGCGAGACCCTGCGTGGCCCGCTCGTTGGCCGCGTCGTACTTGAGCACCCGGCGGTAGAGCTCCTCGGCCGCCTCGAACTGCGAGGCAGCCCGCAGCGAATCCGCCTGGGCGAGCCACTGCCCGACGGCGAACGCGCGCAGGCGGAAATACTCCGAGCGGTAGACGTGGTTTTCAGGGTCTTCCCGCGTAGCTTTCTCGAGCGACGCGAGCGCCTCCTCCGTGCGGCCTTCGTTCGTCAGCGCTCGCGTATTGTTGAGCGTGTCGCTGGCGCAGGCTGCGACGAGCGTCAGGGCGAGCGCCGCACAACAGGTCTTCGAGGAGAGTTTCATGGGGTTTCGCCTTCGTTGGCCGGACGGAAATAGACGGTCATGCGTACCTGGGCTTCGAGCTGCGTATCGCCCGCTTTCTTGCGCTCGAACCGCAGCGCGTCGAGCGATGCGATCGGCATGTTCTTGAGCGTGGCGCCGACGAATTGCCGGATCTGCGGATAAGTGCCGCGGATGGGCAGGGTGATGCGGTAGAACACTATGCCGAAAGGGGGTTTTTCGAGGCGGTATTCACCTTGCAGCAATTCGAGGTTCGCGGCGCGCGCGAGGGCGTACACCCGCTCGAGCTCGTCCGGAAGCTTTTCCACCGGAGGAAACAGGCCGTAGAAACGGCGCAGCTCCTCCGCGCGGCCTTCGCTCGATACGCTCTGGAAGGGAGTGCGCGAGCGCAGCCGCTCGGCGACCGAGCGCTGTTCCTGCAGCTCGTTCTGCGCGGGACGGATCGCCGATAAGTAAAACGGGATGCAGAAAATCAGGACCCCGATGCCGAGCACTCCGGTCGAGCCGAGCGCGTGCAGCCATTCCTGGGCGCGCTTCACCGGCTGCTCCTGAAGATCGCCTGCACGCCGAACTGGATCGGGCGCGAGGGATCTTCGACCTGGACATGATGATTGACCAGATGTATTCCGGAAAGGACCCGGGTTTCGCCGAGCCGGCGCACGTAGCTGAGCATGGCTTCGCGGTTCTTCGCCTCGGCCGTCAGGCGCAGGCTGCGCTGCTGGGTTTCCGGCTGCAGTTGCAGCACGGTCACCTCGCCGCTCGAGGCCTTCTCGACCGCCTCTATGATCTGCGCCCAGGGAAGGGTGAGCTGCCGCACCACCGCATCGTTGATCTTCGCTTCCTCGTCCAGCCGTTCCTTGGACACCGCGCGCTGCGGGCGCCGGTCGGCGTTGAGCAGGCCTTGCGCCGCGTCGAGCGCGGCGAGTTCGTGCCGGCTGTCGCGATAGAGCAAAACCATGTCGCCGGCCACCGCGACGGCGAGGATCAGCACCGACGCGCCTATCCACCACGCTCGCCGCGGGGGTGCGACGTAATCGAGCTCGATTCGATGCGCGCTCATAGTGCGCAAAGCGCCATGGCAAACGCTTCCAACTCCGCGGGAGCCAGGCCCTCCGCCGGGGCGAGCGCGAGGCTCCTGAAAGTCCACCCCAGAGCTTCGGTCGAAGGGGTTTCCCGGCTTCGGGGCGCGTGGACATAGACGTCCTCCGAGGCGCCCTCTCCGCCGACCCGGTGCCGCTCGCGATCGAGCAGCCCCGCCCATTGGCTCGGCTCGTCGAAGTTTCCCCGGGTATTGCGCACGGACGACCATCGGCCGTCTTCGAGGCGCGCCAGGCAGGCGCGCTGCGCCTCGACGAGCAGAAACCACGCGCGCGCGCTTTCGACCTGCTTGCGCCACCGGTTGAAGGCCGACATCAGGTAGGGTTGGACCGATACGAGCTTCGCCCGGGCGCCGGCCGGAAACGCGGCGCGCACGGCCTGCATGAGCGACGAATCGATAGCGCTCGCGATGCGCGTCGAGCCGGTCGGGGCGGGGCTCAGCCGCACTTCCCAGGCCTTGCTTCGCTCGCCGTGGACCTTGGCAAAGCAGTAGCGGACGAACGCGGTTTCTTCCTCGGCGTTTCCCAGGCCCTGGCTCCAGGGGACCAGGATAAAGCGCGCAAAGTGGTTGGAGAGCACGACGGTGATCTCCGAATTCGCGTTTGTCGTTTCCTCCGGCAGCTGCCCCAGAGCCGCGACCGCGCCCTGCCAGGGCGAGGTGCCGAGCCCTGGGTCGCAGGCGATCGTGCTCTTTGCGCTCACCCGGGGGTGAACCCCGCCCGAAATCCGCAGGAGCGCGAGCGAATCCGGCGCGAGCGCGATCAGGACCCGGTCGTTAAACAAACGTAACACGGTTGATCTCTTCCAACGTGGATTCACCTTTCTTCACGGCCTCCAACGCCGCATCGCGCAGGAACCGCGTGCCGCTCGTCCGGGCGGCCTCCTTCAACTGGCGCACCGGGGCACGGGCGGTGATCAGCTCGCGCAGCTCGTCGTTGAGGATCATGAGCTCGGCGATCGCCTTGCGTCCCTTGTAGCCGGAGCCGCGGCATTCGCGGCATCCGCGCCCGATGCGAAAGCGGAACGAGGCCGCCTGCGCCTCTGTGAGGCCGGACTCCTTGAGCAGCGCCGCGTCGGGCTTGGTGTCCTCGCCGCAGTGCGGACAGATGAACCGCAACAGGCGCTGCGCCAGGATCGCGTTCAGCGCGGAGACGAAGCCGAACAGATCGACGTTCATGTGCATGAAGCGGCCGATCACGTCGAATACGTTGTTCGCGTGGACGGTGGTGAAAACGAGGTGCCCGGTGAGCGCCGATTGCACCGCGATGTTGGCCGTTTCCGGGTCGCGTATCTCGCCCACCATGATCTTGTCCGGATCGTGCCGCAGGATCGAGCGCAGGCCCCGCGCGAAGGTGAGCCCCTTTTTCTCGTTGACCGGGATCTGCAGCACGCCCGCGAGCTGGTATTCCACCGGATCCTCGATCGTGACGATCTTGTCCTGGCCGTTGTTGATCTCGGTGATGGCGGCGTAGAGCGTGGTGGTCTTGCCGCTGCCGGTGGGCCCGGTGACAAGCAGCATGCCGTAGGGCTCGTGCGACAGGCGCCGCAGGGCCCGGATGTCGTCCGGCTCGAACCCGAGGCTGTCCAGGGAGAGCTGCTGCTGCGTGCTCTCGTAGAGCGACTGCTTGTCGAGCACGCGCAGCACCGCATCTTCGCCGAAAATGTTGGGCATGATCGAGACGCGGAAGTCGACCGCCCGACCGCGGTCGAGCGCCTTGAAACGTCCGTCCTGGGGGACGCGCCGCTCGGTGATGTCGAGCTCGGAAAGCACCTTCACGCGGGAGATGGCCTGCTCGGCCTGCTTGGTGTCCTGGATGAACTTGATCTGCGAGAGGATGCCGTCGATGCGGAACTTGATCACCAGCCCCGCGGCGATCGTTTCCATGTGAATGTCGCTCGCGCCTATCATCAGCGCGTCGCGCAGGGTGGAGCGCACCAGCCGCACGACCTCGCTCGACTCGTCGCTGATCGCCTTGAGCGAGAGATCCTCGATGCCGCGCGTCTCGTCGCTGGCGACGATGACCCCGGCGCGCACCGTGTCGAGCGCGCGCAGGGTCTCCTCGTGGCTCGCGATAAACGCCACCAGGTCGCCCCGGTGCACCAGGCGCCAGGAGAACTCCTGGGGAATGCGTTCCTCCGCCCAGGCCTGCTGGTCCCCGGAGAAGGGGTCGTCGGTCACCAGCCACAGCGCGCCGGCTTCGCTGCGCACGAGTGCGCAGCCGTGCTGCGAGCCCTCGCTGAAGGGCAGCACGTCGAAGGCGGGAGCGGCAGCGCGCAGCTCCTCCATGCGCATGACCTGGATCTTGAGCGTCGCGCCGAGCCGGGCGACGAAGGCGTCCGGATCGAGCCCGAGCTTCGCCTCGAGGATTTCGACGAGCCGCCGCCGCGCGGCCGCAGCCGCGGAGCGGGCCTCCTCGATTTCGCCCGGGCTGATCGACTTGGCCTCGGCGAGACTCACTTCAGGCTCCCGGCAAGCTCGAAGATCGGCATGTACATGAGAACGACTATCGCGCCGATCACCAGGCCGATCGCCGCCATCAAAAGGGGCTCGAACAGCCGCACGAACCAGTCGATCCAGCGCGAGATTTCCTCGTCGTGAAACTCCGCGATTCTCTCCATCATCTCGCCCATGTTGCCGCTTTTCTCGCCGACGGCGAGCATCCGCAGGGCAATGATCGTGGTGAGGCCGTTGGTTTCCATCGACTCGGAAACGGGGCGGCCTTCGCGGACCGCCCGGCTCGCCGCCGCCAAGCGCGCGCGCAACAGCGGGTGGAGCAGCTCCGCACCCATCTGGAGCGCGGTCGGGAGCGGCGTGCCGCCGCGCAGCAGCATGCCGATGGTGCGGTAGAAACGCGCAAGCTGGTACAGCTTCAAGCGCTCGCCGACCGCGGGCAGTTTCCAGAGCGCGTTGTCGATGCGGGCCTTGACTTGGGCGTTGCGGAGCGCGTACACCGCAGCGATCGCGAGGCCGGCGAGCACGCCCATCACGAGACCCCCGTGACCTTCCACCAGCTGGCCCCATGAGAGCAGCAGCTTCGAGAAGAACGGGAGATCGACGCTGCGCTCCTCGTAGATACGACTGAAGCGCGGCACGACGTAGATCAGCAGGAACAGGCTCACCAAGCCCCCCACGCCGATAAGAAGCGCCGGGTAGATGGCTGCATTGACCAGGCGCTTGCGGATCGCTTCGAGCTGGTTCTGATAGGCGACGTAGCGCCCGAGCGCGGGAGCGAGGTCGCTCGTCTTTTCGCTTGCTTGCACCGTGGAGACGTACAGAGGCGGAAAAGCCAGAGGAAACTGCTGGAGCGCCGAAGACAGGGTGTTCCCTTGGCGCAGGATCGCGACGACGCGCTCGAGCAGGGCGCGGAATTCACTGCGGCGCTCGCGCTCGGCCAGCGTTTCGATCGATTCGACCAGGGGAAGCCCCGCATTCAGCAGGACGAGCAACTCCTGGCTGAACAGCACCAGTGGAAAACGCGCCTGTCTGCCGCGCCATGGCGCACCGATTCCCCCGCGCGCGCGCACGCCGAGGACGGTGTAGCCGCGGCTCTCGGCCTGCTGGACGGCGCTCGCCTGATCGAGCCCGTGCAGGTCGAGCGACTCGACTCTTCCTTCCGGGCTGACCGCTTTGAGCTCGAAACGCATCGTCGAAGCGCCGATCTAGTGGTTGGAGATGTCGGCGTTCTCGCCGGTTCCCCCCGGCTGGCCGTCCTTGCCGTACGAAATGATGTCGTAGTCGCCGCGCTCGCCGGGATATTTGTACACATAGGCCTTGTCCCAGGGATCGAGCGGCACATCCTTCCTCAGGTAGGGTCCGTTCCACTTGGGCTCGTTCTGAGGCCGGTTGACCAAAGCGGAGAGTCCCAGCTCGGTGGCCGGATAGTGGCCGGTGTCGAGCCGGTATTGGTCCAGCGCTTTTTCGAGCGCGTCTATCTGAGCTTTGGCCGTGGTGACCTGCGATTTGCCGACCTGCCCGAAATAACGTGGCGCGACGTATCCGACCAGGAGCCCGATGATGGCGACAACCACCAGCAGCTCCAGAAGGGTGAAGCCATGAGAGCGCGAGCAAGGAGCTGAATTCATCGTTTGGACCACGCGGGCGGTATCACTATCAGACGTTGCAGCTTACTCTACATAGTTAATGTTATATCGCAAGCTGGGTCCGGGCGAGTGCAGCTCGCGGGCCGGGCGGGAAGATTTTGCACATGAATACAAGAGGGTAAATGCGCACTAGGCGGCTCGCGGCGCCCAGCCCCTTCTCGCGAACCCGCCTATTGCTCTCCTGCGGGAAGAAGAGTCGCGACGGTGTTCCGCTTCGGTTGCGCGGCAGAAATCTTGACCGGATTGGCGGGCTTGCGTGCCTTGGCGGGCGCGCGATAGATGATGAGCCTCTGGCCGGTGGTGAGCACGCCGACGTGGTTCCAACGGAGCACGCTGTCGGTGCTGACGCGGTAGCGCCTCGAAATTCCGTAGAGAGTCTCGCCTTTCTTCACGATGTGCACCATTCCGCCTCTGCGCGAGGCGACCCGGACCGGCGGACGGAACACGGCGGGCAGGGGCTCAGCGCCGACACCCGATCCCGTGAGGGGCAGCAGCAGCTGGAAGCCCGGGCCGACCTTCGTGCGCGAGGTGATGCCATTGGCGAGCTTGAGCTTGGGGAGCGCGATGGCGTGTTTCGCGGCGAGGCGGTCGAGGTTGTCGCCCCTCTTCATGACGTACGACTGCCAGGAGGTGAGCGGCTGGTCGTAGGCGTCGAGGTTCCTCCGGAACGTGTCCACGTGGTCCGCGGGCAGCACCAGCGTTTGCGTGTGCGGCCCCGAGATCATGGGGCGATTGAGCGCGGGGTTGAGCGCGATCAGTTCGTCCACCGACATCTCGGCGAACGTCGCAGCGAGCCGGATGTCGATGGCGCTGGGCGTGGGAACGACGATGAAGTAGGGCTCGTTCGGGATCGGCTCGAAGCTCACGCCGAAAGCCTCGGGATTCGAGATGATGTTCTTCAACGCCTGCAGCTTGGGCACGTAGCCGCGCGTCTCGGGGGGCATCTTCAGGCTCAGGTAATCGGTCGGCAGGCCCTTGACCCGGTTTCTTTCGATTGCGCGCGCCACGCCATTTTCCCCGAAATTGTAGGAGGCGAGCGCCAGGTGCCAGTCGCCGTGCAGCTCGTACAGCGCCTGCAGATAGTCGAGCGCGGCGTTGGTGGAGGCGACCACGTCGCGGCGCGCGTCGGCCCACCAGTTCTGGTTCAGCTTGAAGGTCTTGCCGGTCGAGGGAATGAATTGCCACAGGCCTGAGGCGTGCGAGCGCGAATACGCCATGGGATTGAACGCGCTCTCGACCATGGGCAAGAGCGCGATCTCGGTGGGCATGCCGCGCTTTTCCACCTCTTCGACGATGTAGTAGAGGTAGAGCTTGCTGCGCTCGACCATGCGTTTCAGATATTCCGGCTGGCTCGCGTACCAGCGCTCGCGAACCCCGACAAGCGGGCTCTCCAGATCGGCCATCGCGAAACCATCGCGGATGCGGTCCCAGAGGTCGTCCGCGGGGCGGGCCAGATCGATTGCGTGCGGAGGCTCGAGATCCTTCGTTTCCTGCGGCTTGGCGATCGGCGGCAGGGGGCCGGGTGTGGGATTGGCCGCGGGCGGCACGGCGGCTGGGGTGGCGATAGCTGCAGGGGCGGCAGCGGTGGCGCGGTCGGCGCTCGCGCTCGGCGCGGGCTGCGCCGCAGGTGCTGAACCCGCGGCCGCCGCAGGCGGGAGCGTTTTTTCGTCAGCGGGTGGGCTGGAATCGGTATTCGAAGGGATGTGCGAGCATGCGGCGGCCAGCACGCATATTGCCGTTGCTGCGAGCAGGCCAGTTAGCTTTTCAGTCAATGGCTTAGCCTTTCGTCCGCAAAAGCCGCGATGGTACCCATGGTTCCCGTGTGGGTCAAGCAAGTGGGCGATTCAGAAGCTTTTTTCGCACAGCCCGAGTCCGATTAACGCACCACCGCGCGAACGGTGTCAGCGCAGTCAGAATTGATTCTTCCATTGGCGCAGCGCGGCGAATACTCCGGCCGGATCGCTGACGCGCTTGCCCAGATACTTGTTCGCGGATTCGATGACCGCGGGCCGCTTCACGCGCAAGAATGGGTTGGTCGCCTTTTCTCGTCCTATCGTCGAAGGCAGCGTCGGCAGGTTGTCGCGCCTTGCCCGAGCGTCGGTCACCTCGCGCTCAAGCAGTGCGGGATTGTCCGGCTCGACGGCCTTGGCGAATCCGATGTTCGCCAGGGTGTACTCGTGCCCGCAATACACGAGCGTGTCCTCGGGGAGCGCCGCGAGCTTCTCGAGCGACGCGTAGAGCTGCTGCGGCGTGCCTTCGAATACGCGCCCGCATCCGCAGGCGAACAGCGTATCGCCACAGAACAACATGTTTGAACCATAATAGGCGATATGCGCACGCGTGTGCCCGGGGATGTCGAGCACTTCGAACGCAAGGCCCAGTTCCGGAACCGCGACCTTGTCGCCGCCGCCAACCGGATGGGTGAGCGTGGTGATCGGTTCGCCGCGCGGTCCGTACACCGGAACCGCGTGAGCTTGCAGAATATCCGCGATGCCTCCGACATGATCCTGGTGATGGTGGGTGGCAAGGATCGCGACCAGCTGCAGCTTTTCGGCCGCGAGATAGTCCAACACCGGCTGGGCCTCGCCCGGGTCGACTACCGCCGCACTGCGCGCGTTGCGCAGCGTCCAGACATAGTTGTCCTTGAACGCCCGCAGGGGGATCACTTGAAATTCGTTTTCGGACATCTTCGTCCGCCATGTTAGCGGATTGGTTCGAGACTCCCAAGGGCGGCTACGTACTCGCCTGGGAACGCGGGCAATTCGACGCGGCGGTCGAGGACGTGTTCGGTTACAACGCGGTGCAGCTCGGCCTTCCGGGCCTGGACTTCCTGCGCGAGTCGCGCATCCCGCTGAAAGTCCGCGCCGGGCTCGAGCCGGGCTGCGGCCTGCGCTCCGAGCCGGTGCAATTGCCGCTCGCATCACAAAGCATCGACCTCGTCGCCTTGCCGCACGTACTGGAGTTCAGCGCGCAACCGCACGCGATCCTGCGCGAGGCGGAGCGCGTGCTGATGCCTGAAGGCAGCATCGTGATTTCCGGCTTCAATCCTCTGTCGCTGTGGGGCGCGGCGCGCGCGCTCGGCCGGGAGCGAAGGCAGGCTCCCTGGTGCGGGAGGTTCATCGGCCTGCTGCGCTTGAAGGACTGGCTCGCGCTGCTCGGCTTCGAGCTCACCGGCGGACGTTTCGGCTGTTACGCCCCGCCCTTTTCTCAAGGGCGCTGGCTCGATCGCTTCGGCTTCATGGAGAAGGCTGGCGACCGCTGGTGGCCGATCTGCGGCGCGGTCTATGTGGTTCGCGCGGTCAAGCGCAACGTCGGCATGCGGCTGGTGAAGCCTGAATGGCGCGATAAGCGCGCTGCGAAAAAAGCCCTGGCGCCGGTCACGCAGAGGGAAAACGGACTGCATGTCGAAAAGCGCGAACAGCGCTGAAGTCGTTCGTATCTATACGGACGGTGCTTGCAAGGGCAATCCCGGGCGGGGAGGCTGGGGCGCCATTGTGCAAATGGGAGGCGAGGAAATGGAGCTGCACGGCGGCGAGCCGCAAACGACCAACAACCGCATGGAGCTCACCGCGGTCATCCGAGCGCTGGAAGCGCTCAAGCCCCCGTGCCGGATCGAGGTCTACACCGATTCGCAGTACGTGCAGAAGGGCATCAGCGAATGGCTGCCGGACTGGAAGCGCCGCGGCTGGCGCACCGCCGACAAGAAACCGGTGAAGAACGTGGACCTGTGGCAGGAGCTCGATCGTCTCGCCGCGGCGCACTACATCGCCTGGCGCTGGGTCAAGGGCCACGCGGGACATCCGGAAAACGAACGCGCGGATGCGCTCGCGAATCGCGGCGTGGAAGAATTGTCGTCCTGAGTCTTACTTCAGACTCAGCCGTTCCGCCGACCACCCGCCGCCGAGCGCTTTCATCAAGTCCACGGACGCGGAGAGCAGAGCCTGCCGGTTGCGCAGCGCCGCGAGCTCGGTGGTGTTGGCCGTGCGTTGCGCGTCCAGCACTTCCAGGAACGGAGAATAGCCGGCTTCATAGCGCATGCGCGACAGGCGCAGAGCCCTGCGCGCCGCGGCTACGCTCACCTGGTAGTCCTCCTCCGACGAGGAGGTCAGGCGCACGGTGGTGAGCGCATCGGCGACTTCGCGAAATCCGGTCTCGACCGCCTTCTGGTAGCCGGCCACGGCCTGGCGCTGGCGCGCGATCGCGGCGTCGGTGAGCGCGCGGTAGCGTCCGGCATCGAATATCGGCAGGTTCAGGCCGAAGCCGAGCGACCAGATCCCCGAGCCGCCGTTATTGAGCAGGGTCGAGAGCGTTGCGCTTTCGCCACCGGCGAATCCGGTCAGGGAGATCGTCGGAAACATCGCCGCCTTGGCGACGCCGATCTGCGCATTGGCCGAGACGAGCTGTTGCTCGGCCTGCTGGATGTCCGGGCGGCGCTCGAGCAGCGCGGAAGGCAGGCCGGTTGGGGGAAGGGGAGGCATCGGCAGCGTTCGCAGGTCCCCGGTCGCCACGATCAGGTCGAGCCGGCCGGTGAGCGTGGCGAGCTGGTGCTCGATAAGGGCGCGCTGCCGCTGGAGATCCTTCAACTGGGTGGCGATGTCCGCCCGAGCGCCCTCGGCCTGGGCGACTTCCAGCTCCGAGGCGATGCCTCCTTTGGCGCGGGCGCGCACGTAGGAAAGCGCATCCTCGCGGGTGGCCATGGTTTCGCGGGTGACGATGAGCTGCGCGTCGAGCGAGCGCAGCGCGAAATACGCCTGCGCGGTGAGCCCCTCGAGCGTGAGGGCGACGACGTCCCCGGCGTAGCGCGTGGCGAGCATCTGCGCGCGCACCGCTTCGACGCTGCGGCGCAGGCGGCCCCAGAAATCCAGCTCGAACGAAGTGCCAAGGGCGAGGCGCACGTCGTTGCGCACCGCCGGAACCCCGGGCGGCGCAGGCAGCGCCGTGGTCGTGCTGGAGCGCGTGCGGTTCGCATTCCCTCCCAGATCGACCTCCGGCAGGAAAGCCGCGCTCGCCGCGCGCAAATTCGCGTCGGCCTCTTCGATGCGCGCCACCGCGAGCCGGATGTCGGCGTTGCGTTCCAGAGCCGCAGCGACGAGCTCGTCGAGGGTCGGGTCGCCGTAGAGCTTCCACCAGTCCGAAGGCACGGCGAGCGCCGTCCCGACATCGGGCTCCGCGTAGGCCCTGGGAACATCCAAGCCAGGCCGCTCGTAGTCCGGCCCGAGCATGCAGCCGCCGAGCAGCAGCACGCCTGCAAGAACCGGAATGCGAATGTTCATGCGCTGCTGCTTTCTCCAACCCGCGCCGCGGCCTGCCGCGCCTTGCGGCCCGTGAGGAAAATGTAGAACAGCGGCACGAACAAGGTCGCGACGAAAGTGGCTGCGAGCATGCCGCCCTCCACCCCGGTGCCCATGGAACGGCGCGCGGCGGCGCCCGCGCCCGAGGCGATCGCCAGGGGCAGCACGCCCAGCACGAAGGCGAGCGAAGTCATCACGATCGGCCGGAAGCGCTGGCGCGCCGCGGTGACCGCGGCGTCGAACGCGGACATCCCTTTCGCGGTGTTCTGCGCGGCGAACTCGACGATGAGGATCGCGTTTTTCGCGGCGAGCCCGATCAGCGTCACCAGGCCTATCTGGAAGTAGATGTCGTTGCTCATGCCGCGGACGAGCACCGCGAGGAGCGCGCCGAGTATGGCGAACGGCACCGAGAGCAGCACCGCCACGGGCAGCGACCAGCGCTCGTAGTTGGCCGACAGGATCAGGAACACCATGACCAGCGCAAAGCAGAACGCGATGATCGCGGCCTTGCCGGCACGCTTTTCCTGAAAAGCCTGGCCTATCCATTCGAGGAAATAGCCGTCGGGGAGAGCCTCGCGCGCGACCTGCTCGACGGCCGCGATACCCTGCCCGGAGCTGACGCCGGGCACGGTGGCCGCCAGCACCTTGGCCGCGACGAACCCGTTGAAGCGGTCGATCTGGTCGGGGCCGACGATGGGCTGGATCTGCAGCATGCTCTTCAGCGGCAGCATCTCCCCGGTGGTGGAGGAGCGCACGTACACGTTGCCGAGGTCCTCCGGGCGCACGCGGAACTGCGGCTCGGCCTGCATCTGGACGCGGAAGGTCCGCCCGAACTTGTTGAAGTCGTTGACGTAGAGCGCCCCCATCGTGCTCTGCAACGCGTCGAAGATGTCCGAGATCGGCACGCCGAGCGAGAGCGCCTTCTCACGATCCACTTCGACGAAGATCTGCGGCACGCTGGCGCGGAAAAAACTGTTGGTGGCGGTGAGATCGGGCTGCTTCTTGAGTTCGCCGAGGAACTGCTGCACCGTATCAGCGAGCTTTTTCGCGTCGGCATTGGCGCGGCTCTGCAGGAACATCTCCATGCCCCCGGCGGTCCCCAGACCCCGGATCGGCACCGGGTTGAAGGCGAAGACCAGGCCCTCGCTCACCGCCGCACCCTTGGCACCGACAAACTTGACGATGTCCTCGGCGCTGGCGCGGCGCTCGTCCCAGGGTTTCAAAGTGATGAAGAGCGTCGCCGAGCTGGTCTTGTTGCCCCCGCCGATCAGATCGAATCCATTGATCATGAAGACGTGCTCGACCGCCGGGTGCTCGGTGAGAATCTTCTGCATCGCCGCGCCGACCTTGCCGGTGCGCGAGAGCGTCGCTCCGTCGGGCAGGACGACGGCTCCGAACAGGTAGCCCTGGTCTTCCGGCGGCACCAGGCTGCCGGGGACGAGCCTGAGCAGCCAGCCGGTGCAGGCGATGACCAGCGCAAAGATCCCGAGCGCGATCAAGGCATGGTTCGCGACCCAGCGCACGCCGTTTGTATACAGGGAAACGAGCCAGGCGAACCCCTGGTTGAACGGCCTGAAAATCCGCGATTCCTGGTGAGAGGGTTTCAGCAGCAGCGCGCACAGGGCGGGCGTGAGCGTCAGCGCCACCACGCCGGAGATGACGACCGCGGTGGTGACGGTGACGGCGAATTGCTGGTACAGCCGGCCGGCGAGGCCGCCGAGAAACGCCACCGGGACGAACACCGAACACAGCACCAGCTCGATGGCGATGATGGCGCCGGTCACTTCACGCATGGACTCGATCGCGGCCTCCTTGGGCGATAGGCCCTTGTCGGCCATGAGCCGCTCGACGTTCTCCAGCACGACGATGGCGTCGTCCACGACGATGCCCGTGGCGAGCACGATCGCGAACAGGGTCAGCGTATTGATCGAGAAACCGAACGCGTACAGACCCGCGAATGACCCGATGAGCGAAATGGGGACGGCGATAAAGGGAATAATCGTGGCGCGCCAGCTCTGCAGGAAGATGAACACCACCGCGAGCACCAGGAGCGCCGCCATGAAGAGGGTCTGGATCACCTCCTTGATCGAGGCCTGCACGAAGCGAGTGGTGTCGAAGGGGATCATGTAGCTCACGCCGGCCGGGAAGCTCTTGGCGATCTCGTCCATGGTCTTGCGCACCGAATTCGCGACATTCAGGGCGTTGGCGCCCGATTGAAGGTAGACGGCGGTGCCGATGGTCGGCCGCCCGTCCACCGTGGTGTAGACGTCGTAGTTGACCGCACCGAGCTCGATGCGCGCGATGTCCTTCACGCGCAGCACGCCGCCGGGACCGCTCGAGCGCAGGACGATGTTGCCGAATTCCTC
>Ga0137412_10000529_pt1 | contig 27257 bp, 29 predicted proteins | sample CZODoug2_1_16fun_FD_122160 | JGI IMG/M metagenome (GOLD analysis project Ga0137412, IMG submission 122160) | Vadose zone soil fungal communities from Angelo Coast Range Reserve, California, USA - CZODoug2_1_16fungal (Hybrid Assembly) | ecosystem: Environmental > Terrestrial > Soil > Vadose zone...
ATTCGTGCGCTGCCGAACATCATCCGCGAATCGGTGCGCGTGAACGTCGAGGCGGACAGCCTGAACGCCGCGGTGCTCGGACCGGACGCCGAGCCCGGCGGCGACATGTACGAGACTTTCCTGAAGGACGTGCTGCGCGACATGACGCAGAAGGCCGGCCAGAAGTGCACCGCGATCCGGCGCGTGCTCGCGCCCGCGGAGCACGCCGCCACGGTACGCGACGACCTCGTCGAGGGTTTGAAGGGCGTGCGCGTCGGCAATCCCGCTCTGGAGGAAACGCGCATGGGGCCCCTTGCGTCGAGAACACAGCTCGCCGACGTGCGCGAAGGCGTGGCCAAGCTCAGTATCGAAGGCAAGCCGGCGTTCGGCAGCGCCGCGCCGTTCACGGGCAAAGGATTTTTCATCTCGCCCGTGGTGATGGAGTTCGCGAAGGACGCGCTCGCGGCTGCAGTGCACGCGCGCGAAGTGTTCGGCCCAGTGGCCTCGCTACTGCCCTACTCGGGCAAAGGCGCCGAAGCAGCCGCGATCGTTGCGCGCGGCAACGGAGGCCTGGTGTCGTCGGTGTATTCGGAAGACGCGGCGTTTCTGGAGGAGATCGTCTCGGGTATCGCTCCCTATCACGGACGGATATTCCTCGGCCATCCCAAGATCGAGATGTCGCCCGGTCCGGGAACGGTGCTGCCGCAGCTGGTGCACGGCGGCCCGGGGCGCGCAGGCGGCGGCGAGGAGCTGGGCGGCGCGCGCGGACTTGCCCTTTACACGCAGCGCGTGGCGCTCGAAGGCTCGCGGCCGGTGATCCAAAAGCTGATCGGAGCGCAGCCGTCCTAGAGCGCGTGCCGCGCGATGCGAACGCGCGTCGCGCGCATGTCGTCGCCGCGGATCTCGCGCAGCGCGTAGCCCACGAATTCCGCCACCACCCCTTTTCTCCAGTAGAGATCCAAGTCGGTGTTGTCCATCGGTTTCGCCGCCGATGCGACCTTGACGGCGGCTTCGGCGATTGCGTCGTCGGTCAGCTTCCGATCTACGAGAAGCTCGCCCGCCTTGGTGAGGAACGGCCGCGAGGAGACCGCGCCGAGCGCGATACGCGCTTCAACCACGGTGCCGTCGCGCGCCGTCTTCACCGCCGCGGCGACGCCGAGCACGGGAAAATCGAACGCACCGCGGCGGCGCAGCTTCCAGTAGCTGCTCTTCCACCCTTCGGCCACGGGCAATTTCACCTCGGTGAGGACCTCGTCGGGCCGGCGCGTCAGATAGTCGATGCCGTCGTTCCTGTAGAGATCGGCGAGCGCCACATCGCGCTCGCCTTGCGTGGAGACGAGGCGCACGCTGGCCCCCAGCGCGATCAGCGCGGGCGCGGTGTCGGTGGATGAGGTCGCAACACAGCGCTTGCTCGCGGTGGCGACCCAGCAGATCTCGCCGTCTTTTTTCAAACAGAAGTCGATCGCCTTGCGCCACTCGTAGTTCTGGTTGTAATAGTTGCACCGCGTGTCCAGGCACAGGTTGCCGCCGAGGGTGCCCATGTTGCGCAGGTGCACGGTCGCGACCTGCGCCACGGCCTGCCAAAGGCCGGCGTATTTTTCGCGCACCGCGCGATTGGCGACGACCTCGTTCAGCGTGAGGCAGGCGCCGAGCACGGCGCCCGAGCCGTTGCTCGTCTTCTTCAAGGCTTCGATCCGGCGCAGCGATACGAGGGTCGCCGGCGTCTGATGGCGCCGCTTCATGTTGGGCAAGAGATCCGTTCCGCCGGCGATCAGCATCGCCTGCGGGCCTTCGGCGGCGAGGATCTTCGCCGCTTCGACGACGGACTTCGGCGAATGAAATCCGAACCAGGGCAGCCGCATCATGCTACGGCTTCCTTTTTCACTGGCGTTCGCCGCGGCGTGTTGACGGAATTCCCGTCGCCGCCTTCCCAGGGCGGCGGCACGAGCATGGGCTCGGGATAGGGCACATCCGGAAAGCTTTCCGGTCCGACTCGCGGCGTTTCGCCCTTGGCTTTTTTCTCGAGGGCGGCGAGCACCTTGTCCGGGGTGATCGGCAGCTCGTCGATGCGTACGCCGATTGCGGCGTACACGGCGTTCGCGACCGCCGGCATCACCGGGAGCAGCGGGCCCTGCCCTACTTCCTTCGCTCCGAACGGACAATTCGGGTCCGGGTCCTCGACGAGCTCGGTGAAGACCTCAGGCATGTCCAGGGACGTCAGGCTCTTGTATTCGAGCAGCGAGGGAATCTTGTGTACCAGCGCGTTGGAGAGCTTGGGGGGCAGTCGCCGGAACACCTGCTCCTCCATGAGCGCTTCCCCCAAACCCATATAGACGCTGCCTTCGACCTGGCCGCGCGCGCTCACCGGATTGATGGCGCGACCGATGTCGTGCGCGATCCACACTTTCGGTACGGTGATCCAGCCGGTGTTGCGGTCCACTTCGGCTTCGACCACGCAGGCCGTGTAGGAGTACGCCGGCGACGGCCCGACCCCCGCCCCTTTGTAGCGGCCGGGAGCGCGCGGCGGCGAATACGAGCCCACCGAGCCGAGCGTGCCGAATTTCGTTTCGGCGAGGACGATCGCTTCGCGGAAGCTCATCAGCTTGCCCGGATCGTCGGCGCGGAACACGCGCCCGCGCGCAAAGCCGACGTTCTCGGGCAAGGTCTCCATGTGCTCGGCAGCCGCTTGGGCGATGAGATCGCGCAAGCGCTCGGCCGCCTGGATCGCGGCATTGCCCATCATCACCGTGACTCGGCTGGAATACGAGCCCAGATCGACGGGCGTCAAGCCGGTGTCGCCCGTGACGCAGCGCACGTCGTAGGCGTCGATGCCGAGCACTTCGGCGACGATCGCCGCGAGCACATCGTCGGACCCCTGCCCGATCTCGGTCGCGCCGCAGAACACCGTGACTTGCCCGCTGCGGTCGATGAGGAGCTGCACGCCCGATTGCGGCATCTTGTTCCAGTAGATCGGCAGTCCCGCGCCGCACAGGTACGCGCCGCACGCAAGCCCGACGCCGCGGCCTTCGGGGAGCTTCCTGTATTTGTTCTTCCAGTCGGAGCTCGCGACCACCTTGCGGATGCACTCGGCAAGGCCGATCGTGCCTATCTTCAGCCAGTTCGCGGTGAGCGTATCGGGCTTGGCGACGATGCCCAGACGCAGCTCGGCCGGATCGAGCTTGAGTTTCTCCGCGATCTTGTCGAGCTGCACTTCCTGGCCGAAACGCGGCTGCGGCGTGCCGTGACCGCGCTTGGGGCCGCAGGGCGGCTTGTTGGTGAAGACCCTGCAGGCGTCGAACTTGTAGCGCGGGATCTCGTAAGTTATGGTTTGAAGGACCCCGGTGTAAAAGGTGCTCGCCGCGCCGTAGCCGCCGTAGGCGCCGCCGTCGAGCAGCGTCTGCGTGTGCATGCCCGTGATCTTTCCGTCTTTCGTCACGCCGGTCCGCATCTTCATCAACACCGGATGGCGGCCGCGGTGCATGTAGAAGACTTCCTCGCGCGTGAGGCAGATCTTCACCGGGCGGCCGAGCAGGATCGCCGCTTTGGAGACCACGATCTCGTGATTGTGCAGGTCGCATTTTCCGCCGAAGCCGCCGCCGTTCGGGCAGGCGATCACGCGCACGTGGGCGGGCGGAATCTGCAGCGCATTGGCGAGCGCGCGATGGATGTAGTGCGGCACCTGCGTGGACGACCACAGCGTGAGCTTGCCTTCGCCATCCACCGCCGCGACCGAGGCGTGCTGCTCGATCGGCAGATGCGTATTGCCCTGGTAGAAGAACAAATCCTCGAACACGTGGTCGGCTTTGGCGAGCGCCTCCTCTACGTCGCCGAATTCGAAGGCCTGAAGGCGGTGGATGTTTCCCTGCTCACCGTACTCGTGAATGCGCGGCTCGGGCGTCGCGAGCGCCTCCTCGGGATCGGAGATGGTCTTGAGCGGCCGGTACTTGACGTCGATGAGATCGAGGGCCTCGAACGCCGTCTGCTCGTCTTTCGCGATCACCGCGGCGACCGGGTCGCCCACGTAGCGCACGCGCTCCGGCGCGAGCGGGTACTCGTCCTGCGTCACCGGCAGGATGCCGAAGGTGATGGGAAAATCCTTGCCCGTGAGCACGAGGTGCACGCCCGGGGATGCTTGCGCGCGCGACACGTCGATCGATTCGATCGACGCATGCGGATGCGGCGAGCGCAGCAGCTTGCAATGCAGCATGCGCGGCAGCATCACGTCGTCGGCGAAGCGCGTGAGGCCCGTCACCTTGGCGCGGCCGTCCACGCGGCGGCGCGGCTTGCCGATCACGTCGAAACGTTTCGTCATCGCTTGGACTCCTGCATGGTCTTTGCCGCTTCTTCGATCGACTCGTAGATCTGCTGGTAGCCGGTGCAGCGGCACAGGTTCCCGGAGATCGCTTCCTTGATGCGGTCGCGGCTCGGGTTCGGCTCGCGCTCGAGCAGCGCCTTTGCCGTCATCAGGATCCCGGGGGTGCAGTAACCGCACTGCGCGCCACCGAGATCGGCGAAGGCCGCCTGCAGCGGATGCAGTTTTCCGCCGCTCGCCAGTCCCTCGACGGTTTCGATCGCACGCCCTTCGCACTCGATGGCGAGCGCAAGGCAGGAGAGCACGGGCACGCCCTCGACCAGCACCGCGCAGGCGCCGCATTCGCCGAGCTCGCAGCCGTGCTTGGTGCCGGTGAGGTTCATGTCCTCGCGCAGCACTTCGAGCAGCGTCTTGTACGGGGCGAAGGAAACCTGCTGCTCCTCGCCGTTCACGCGCAGCGCGAGGTGGACGTTCTTCGGCGCGGGAGTTTTCATTTCACGGCCCTTGGGCGGGGCGCGCGCACCAGCCCTCGCACGAGATATTCGGACAGCGAATCGGCAATCTCCGCCACCGACTGCGCCCCGTCGGGCCGGTACCAGCGCGCGGTCCAGTTCACCGCCCCGAGCATCGCCCGCGTGACGAGCGCCGGATCGGTCCGGGCGAATTCACCGCGCTTCATCCCTTCGGCGACGAGGCCGCGCACGGCGCGCTCGTAGGCATCGCGTTTCTCGATGACGCCGGCGCGCATCGCCTCGGGCAGGACTTCCACCTCGAGATGCGCGGTCGCGCCTTCCAGCTCATCGAGCATGCAGTGCACGTGTGCGCTCATCACGCAGCGCAGGCGTTCTGCGTAAGCGCCCGGCGCCGCGCGCGCCTCCTTCACCGCGGCGAGAAGGCGCACGAGCGTGCGCTCCTGGCAGAACAGCAGGATCTCGTCCTTGCCGCTGAAGTAGTAGTACAGGTTGCCGGGAGAGAGATCCGCCTCCTCGGCGATCTCGCGCATGCCGGTCGCCGAGAGGCCCAGGCGGCGGAACACGCGCGCGGCGGCGCGCAGGATCTCCAGGCGCCGCGCCTCGTTCTTGCGCTGGACGCGCTCCGACAAGGGAGCCTCGTTCGAACTACGATTCAAAACTTGAACCATTGTTCAAATTCTAAGCCGCCGAGGAGCCGAAGGCAACTACCCCCGAAGCTTGAAGCGCTGGATCTTGCCGGTCGCCGTCTTGGGCAATTCGTTCACGAACTCGATCCAGCGAGGGTACTTATAAGGCGCGAGCCTGTCCTTGATGTGCTGCTGCATGGTCGTCTTGAGGGTTTCGCTCGGCGACTGCCCCTGTTTGAGCACGACGAACGCCTTCGGCTTGATCAGGCGGTTGTCGTCCTCGTGGCCGACCACCGCCGCTTCGAGCACCGCCTCATGGCTGACGAGCGCGGCCTCGACCTCTGCGGGCGAGACGTAGAAGCCGGAAACTCTCAGCATGTCGTCGGAGCGGCCGGCGTAGATGAAGTAACCGTCCTCGTCCTGTCTGAATTTGTCGCCGCTCCTGAACCAGGAGCCGACAAAGCTCGAGCGGCTTTTTTCGCGGTCGTTCCAGTAGCACGCCGCGCTTGTGGGTCCGCTCACGTGGAGCTCGCCGATCTCGCCCCGCTCGACAGGAGCACCCTGCTCGTCGACCAGGCGCAGCTCGTAGCCGGGAACGGGCTTCCCGGTCGCGCCGTAGCGCACATCACCCTGCCGCGCGCTGATGAACATGTGCAGCATCTCGGTCGAGCCGATGCCCTCGAGGATGTCGACGCCGGTCCTTTCTTTCCAGCGCCTGCCCATGTCGGCCGGCAAGGCCTCGCCGGCCGAGACGCAAAGGCGCAGCGCGGCGAAGTCTTCCTTCGGAAATTCGGGGCTGGCAAGCATCGCCCCGTAGAGCGTAGGGACGGCGTAGAAAATCGTGGGCTTTCTTTCGGCGAGGCGTTTGAATACCGAAGCCGGTGTCGCGCGCTCGGCCATCAGCACGGCGGTGGCTCCTATGGCGAGAGCGAAAGTCTGCGCGTTGCCCAGGCCGTACGCAAAGGCGAGCTTCGCGGCGGAAAAAAGCACGTCGTTCTCGGTGACGCCGAGGACCCCTCTCCCGTAGAGCTCCGCGGTGACGGCCATGCTGGAATGCACGTGCACCGCGGCCTTCGGCATACCGGTCGAGCCGGAGGAATACAGCCAGAAGCAGGGATCGTCGGAGGTCGTCGGTGCGGGCGAGAGCTCGGGTGAACCTTTCGCGAGGACGTCCCTGAACGCCTTGTGGCCGGATGCGCCGCTGCCCGAAACGATGACGTGCTTCAGGAACGACAGCTTGGGCAGGAACGGTGCGAACTGCGGCAGCAGCTGCTCCGAAACGACGAGCGCCCTGGCGCGGCTGTCGGAGAGCATGTATTCGTAGTCCTTCTGCGTGAGTAAGGTGTTCACCGCGACCGGGATAATCCCCGCCTTGATCGCGCCGAGGAAAGCGGTCGGGAAATCGATCGTATCCGTGAGCGCGAGCAGCACCCGGTGTTCCATCTCGAGGCCCATTCCCCGAAGCCCCGATCCGAAGCGGTTCACGCGCTCGGCGAGCTCGCCGAAGGTAGTTAGACCCGTGTCGTCCACGAACGCGACCTTGCCGGCGCGACCGGCGCGGAGATTGCGCTCGATCAAATCGTAGGCGGCGTTGTAGTCGCGGGGAACATGGATCTTCGGCGGGCTGACCGAGTGGTCAGCGGCGCTGAGCGACGGCACGATCGTCTGACCCTTCTTGATCAGCTCAGGCTGCAAGCCGGGCTGCGACATTGCGAAATCCAGCCGGCGATCCACGCGACGGCGACTTCCTCGGGCATGGTGCCGGCGCTGGCATCGTGCAACATGATCTCGCCGATGCGCCTCGCTCCCAGCTCCGCGAGGATCGCGTCGAAGCGCTTGCCGCCGTTGCAGAAGGTTTCGGCGTAAGTCCGGTCGCCGAGCGCGATCACGCCGTATCGCACGTCGGAGAGGTCGGGGCGCGCACTTTTGAGAGACTCGTACAGGTTCTTCGCGTTGTCGGGCACGTCGCCCTGCCCGTAAGTGGACGAGCAGATCAGAAACAGGCCACCGCCCGAAAATACCCCTGCATCGAGGCCGTCCATCGGACTCACCTGCACGCGGGTCTCGCCATCGTCGAGCGTGAGCTCGAGCTCCTGCGCGACCAGCTGGGCGGTGCCGGTCATCGTCCCGACGAGGATAGTCAGCGCTAGCGCCATCGGCCTTTTCTCGCTCCCGCTTGCGTTTCAATATCGAGTGCATCATACTGCATGAAACGCGTATGGCAAGCATTATATTGCATCGATGAATACAGCGAGTATTAACATTAGGAAACACTCGCAACGGACTGTCCAGACGAAGGAAAGCGATTCGAACGGCGGGCGTGACTACCTCGCGGCTCTGGGTGACCGAGTGCGAGAAGCTCGCGCAAAGCGAGGCATGTCACGCAAGCTGCTTGCCGGTGATTCGGGCGTGTCGGAGCGCTACCTCGCCCAGCTCGAAGGCGGACAGGGCAACGTTTCGATCCTTCTCCTGCGCCAGATTGCAGCAGCTCTCGATATCCCGCTCGCGGAGTTGCTCGCCGAGGACTCCGACGAGGTCGTCGAACTGACCCTCACGACCCAATTCCTGAAGCGGCTGCCGCGGCAGACACTGGCCGCAGTGCGCTCGCAGCTTGTCCGCGATTACGGCAGCGCACGCGACGAGCGCATGAAGCGGATCGCCCTCATCGGGCTGCGCGGCGCGGGCAAATCCACGCTCGGTGCCAAGCTCGCGAAGGCGCTGGGCGCGCCCTTTGTCGAGCTCGACCGCGAGATCGAGCGCGAGGCGGGCACGAGTCTCTCGGAGATTTTTCTGCTCTATGGGCAGGCCGGCTATCGGCGCTACGAGCGGCGCTGCCTGGAAAGAGTGCTGGAGAAAAACGGGCGCGCCGTGATCGCCACCGGCGGCAGCATCGTTTCGGAACCCGGAACCTACGAGCTCCTCCTCTCGGCCTGCTTCACGGTCTGGCTGAAAGCGGAGCCCGAGGAACACATGGCGCGCGTGATCGCGCAGGGCGACACCCGTCCGATGGCCGGGAACGACCAGGCGATGGAGGATCTGCGGCGTATACTCGACGGCCGGGCCGTGCTCTATGGACAGGCCGACGTCACGGTGGACACGGCCGGCAAGACGCCGGAGCAGAGTCTCTCGGCGCTGCGCAAGGCCGTTGCCGCCTAGCATCCAGGAGAGTCCCATGGCCGCAGTTCTCGAAGCTCAACCCTCCCCTTCCCTCGTCACCTACGACACGCATCCGGAGCGCTACAGCCACTGGCGCCTCGCGTTCGACGGTCCGGTGGCGACGCTCGCGATGGACGTGGACGAGGACAAGGGCCTGAAGCCGGGCTACAAGCTCAAGCTCAATTCCTACGACCTCGGCGTGGACATCGAGCTTGCGGATGCGTTGAACCGCATCCGCTTCGAGCATCCCGAGGTGAAGTGCGTGGTGATCACCAGCGCGCGCGAGCGCATGTTCTGCTCGGGCGCCAATATCTACATGCTCGGACAATCGACGCACGCGTGGAAGGTGAATTTCTGCAAGTTCACCAACGAAACGCGCAACGGCATCGAGGACTCGAGCCGCCACGAGGGCCTGAAATCCCTCGCCGCCGTCAACGGCACGGTCGCGGGCGGGGGCTACGAGCTCGCGCTCGCCTGTGACGAGATCCTGATGATCGATGACCGCTCCTCCACGGTGAGCCTGCCCGAGCTGCCGCTGCTCGGCGTCCTCCCCGGAACGGGCGGCCTCACGCGCGTCACCGACAAGAGAAAAGTCCGGCGCGACCTCGCCGACGTGTTCTGCACGACGGGCGAAGGCGTGCGCGCCGACCGCGCCCAGCAATGGAAGCTGGTGGACCATATCGCCAAGCCTCAGGGCTTCAAGGATGCCGTAGCCGAGCGCGTTGCGGCACTCGCGGCGCAGAGCGCGCGCGGAAGCGGCAAAGGCGTGGCGCTCAATCCGCTCAAGCGCTCGATCGACGCCGGCGGGTACCACTACGACAACGTCGACGTGGTGATCGACCGGAAATCACGCACCGCGACGGTCACGGTGTTCGCGCCCCGCCAGGACGTTCCCTCCAGCGTCGAGGCGATCCACGCGGCGGGCGACAAATGGTGGCCGCTCGCGATGGCGCGCGAGCTGGACGACGCCGTCCTGATGCTGCGTACCAATGACCTCGAGATCGGTACCTGGATATTCAATACGCGCGGCGACATCGACAAGGCCCTCGCCGCCGACGCTGCAATGAAGGCGAACGAGAGCGATTGGTTCGTGCGCCAGGTGATCGGTTTTCTGCGCCGCACGCTCGCGAGGCTGGACGTCACCTCGCGCACGATGTTCGCGATCATCGACAAGGGTTCCTGCTTCGCGGGTACGCTGTTCGAGCTCGCGCTCGCAGCCGACCGCAGCTACATGCTGCAGCTGCCGGACGAGGACCCGGGCGCGCCGACGATCGCGGTGTCGGAGTTGAATTTCGGCGCCTATCCGATGGTCAGCCGGGAAGCGCGCATCAGCGCGCATTTCTGCGGCGAGTCGAAACCCGTCGATGTGGCGCGCGCGCGCATCGGCGCGAAGCTCGACGCCAAGCTCGCCTCCGGATTGGGCCTGGTCACGTTCACGCCCGACGATCTCGACTGGGACGAGGAGGTGCGCATCGCGGTCGAGGAGCGCGCGAGCCTCTCCCCCGACGCGCTCACCGCCATGGAAGCGAATCTCCGCTTCCCGGGCAGGGAAAGCATGGAGACGCGCATCTTCGGCAGACTCAGCGCCTGGCAGAACTGGATCTTCGTGCGCCCGAACGCGGTGGGCGAGCACGGCGCGCTCAAAGTGTACGGCAGCGGCGCGAAAGCCAAATTCAATTGGGAGCGCGTATGAGCGCCATCGACTATTCAGAGAAAATTCCGAACAATGTCGATCTCGCCAACGATCGCACGCTGCAGCGAGCGCTCGAGCACTGGCAGCCGCGTTTCCTCGAATGGTGGAAGGAGCTCGGGCCGAACGACTTCGCCAACTCGGACGTGTACCTGCGAACGGCGGTCGGCGTGGACGCGCAAGGCTGGGCGCATTACGGCACGGTGAAAATGCCCGACTACCGCTGGGGCATTTTTCTGGCCGATCCGATCGCGGATCGCACCATCGGCTTCGGGGACTCCTTCGGCCAGCCGGTGTGGCAGCAGGTGCCGGGCGAATTCCGCTCGCAGTTCCGCCGCCTCATCGTCACGCAAGGCGACACCGAGCCCGCCTCGGTCGAACAGCAGCACCGGCTCGGCCACACCTGCCCTTCTCTCTACGATCTGCGCAATCTCTTCCAGATCAACGTCGAGGAAGGACGCCATCTCTGGGCGATGGTTTACATATTGCACGCCTACTTCGGCCGCGACGGGCGCGAGGAAGCCGAGGAGTTGCTCGCGCGCCATTCCGGCGACGTGGACAAGCCGCGCATCCTCGGTACATTCAACGAACCGATCGAGGACTGGCTGTCGTTCTTCTGCTTCTGCTATTTCACCGACCGCGACGGCAAGTTCCAGCTGAAGAGTCTTGCCGAGTCCTCGTTCGATCCCCTCGCACGCACCTGCCGTTTCATGCTGACCGAGGAAGCCCACCACATGTTCGTCGGCGAGACCGGCCTCGGCCGGATCGTGCGGCGCACGCTCGAGGTGATGAAAGAGGTCGGCAGCGACGGCCCCGAGGCGATTCGCCGCCGGGGGGCGGTGGATCTCCCGCTCTTGCAGCGCTATCTCAATTTCTGGTTCAGCTCGTCGCTCGATCTCTTCGGATCGGAGGTTTCCTCGAACGCCGCAACGACTTTCGCCAGCGGTATCAAGGGACGCCCCGACGAGACTACGCAGTACCAGGACCACGTGTGCGTCGATTCGAGCTTCGAGATCGAAGTGCCGGACGGCAAAGGCGGAGTCATGAAGGACACCTCGCCGATGCGCAACGCCATGAACGAAGTGCTGCGCGACGCCTACATCAGGGACTGCGAGATCGGTCTGAAGCGCTGGAACATGCAGATCAAGCGCGCCGGTTACGCCTTCGAGCTGAAGCTGCCGAGCAACCGCTTCCGCCGCGCGATCGGTGCCTGGGCGAACATTCCCACCGACCTCGAGGGCCGGCCCATCGGCCGCGAAGAGTACGACCGAAGCATGCCCGGCTGGCTGCCGGGCGCATCCGACAGAGACTACGTCAAGAGCCTGATGCAGCGCGTGGTCGAGCCCGGGAAGATGGCCGCGTGGATCGCGCCGCCGGAGCGCGGCGTCAACAACCTGCCGGTGGACTACGAGTACGTGCGCCTGAATTGAGCCGCGGAGCCACGCGATCGTCTCGCGCTACTGCTTGCCTTCGAGCCGCAGCAGGGCGCGTGTGATTTCGAGGACCATCTTCCGGTGCGGCTCGCTGAGCGAGTCGAATTTTTTTCCCAGCCAGGCCGAATCCACCGCGTAGGTCGCGGTATCCTGCTTCACGGTCGTATGCGCCCGCTCGGGCTCGCCGTAGCGCAGCCAGTGCGGCGACACCTCCAGCCACTGCGCCAGCGTGCGCAGCTTGTCCTGCGTGGGAAGGGCCCCACCGTACAACCATTTGCGCGCCGTCTGCGCGGTCACCGGCTCGCCGTGATGCCGCAGGTTGAACTCGCGCGCAAATCGCGTGGGACCGGCGTCCAGGCGGGCCTTGCGCATGGCTTCCTTGAGACGCCTGCTGAAATCTCCTTTTTCTTCGGCGATCGTCATGCCGTGGAAATTATCACCGGGCGCGACCACGTACGGTTACTTTCAGTTTCATTTTTTGGTAACCCATGGTAGCATAGATCGGTCGGGTATGCGTCGGGCTCCAATTCAAATCGCCGGCGGCATGCAAAACCATGACCTGGCGGACACACGATCTTTCGCAAATCATCGAGCAGATCCCGATCGGGGTGGCGGTAACGCTGCCTTCGGGTGCCATCGAGTATGTCAATCCTCATCTGAGCGCCATGCTGCGGTCTCCGCCCGCGCAGCTGGAGGGCGTCGATCTCGCCGACTTGAGGATCTCCGGCAGCTCCTCGCAGAATGAGCGGATGAGGCGCCGGCTCCTCGCCCGGGAGCCTTGGCGGGAGGAAGCGCAGTTCGTAACGGCGAGCGGCGACAAGCTCCCGGTGCTCGAATCGGCATACCCCCTGCGCGACAAGGAGGGGCGGGTCACGCATTTCATTCACTTTCTGCAGGACCCGAGCCTCGTTGAGATCTCCGAACCCTCGATGAGCACGATGTTCTACGACAAGCTGACGGGCCTGCCCAATCGCAATCTTTTCCACAACAGGCTCTCGCTCGCCATGGGGACGGCGCGCCGCAGCCGTCATGGCTTCGCGGTCCTTTCGGCTGACATCGATCACTTCAAGCTGGTGAACGACTCGCTCGGGCACGACGCGGGCGACGAGCTCTTGCGCCAGGTCGCGGCGCGCATGCGCGCGTGCCTGCGCGAGACGGACACGGTTGCGCGCCTGGGCGGAGATGAATTTGGCGCGATTCTCGATCGCGTTCTCGACCCCGGGATCGCGGCGAAAATCGCCGACAAGCTGCTCGCCGCCTGTTGCGGGAGCTACGAGCTCAGCGGCAACACGCTGCACCTGACAATGAGCGTCGGCTTGAGCTTGTATCCGCGAGACGGGCAGGAGGCCGACATTCTGCTCAAGCGTGCAGACCTCGCCATGTACCGCGCCAAGGCGACCGGCAGGAACCGCTCCGAGCTTCGCGATCCCGGTCGGGCGCGGCGATATGGATTCGCCTAGGACAGGACTACTGAACGGCGATGCGGGCCGGATCGCTCACGTGCATCCGCGCGCTCAGCTCCCGAGTGACGTGCACCACGCCGTCGGTGTCGACGAGCATCGCGCAGGAAACGCCCATGCGCGCCGCGGCTTCCTTCCAACCGTCCGTCCCTTCGATGAAAATCGGCTTGGAGGCCGCATCGGACAACGCGCCCGCCCCTGCCTGTTTGCGCACCAGCACGGTCACCGACTGGACCCCCGGAACCGGATAACCGCTGCGCGGATCGATGATATGCGAGTAGCGCTTGCCGTCGATCTCGAAGTAGCGCCGGTAGTCGCCTGAGGTGCCGATCGCTTCGCCGTCCGCCAGCTCGATCGTGGCCAGCACACCCTTCCCGCGCGGGGATTCCAGGCCGACGCGCCAGGGACGCCCCTCGCGGCGCCCCAAGGCCATGATGTTGCCGCCGACGTTAACGAGCGCGTTCTCGATGCGCTTTTCGCGAAGAATGTCCGCCGCGCGATCGAGCGCGTAACCCTTGGCGTAGCCGCCGAAATCGAGTTGCACGGCAGGGTTGGCGCTCGTCACGGCGTCGCCTTGCACTCGTAGATCGCTCATGCGCGGGTTGGCGCGGATGAGTCGGGCGATTTCTTCGGGGTCCGGCAATGGGCCTCCGGGTTTGTCTCGGTGAAAGCTCCACAATCCGACCAGCTTGCCGATCGCGGGATTGAACAAATCCTGTGACTGCCCGGCAAGACGCTGCGTCTGGCGAATCAGCGCAGCGATCTCCTTTGTAGTCGGGATGTTTTTTTCGCCACTGGCGATCGCACGGTTGAGCGCCACCAACTTCCCGGGCTGCCACGCGTGCAACTCGCGATGCATGCGGTCGAATTCCCGGAAAACCCGCCCGACCGCTTCCTGCGCGCGCACCGCATCGCGGTCGACAACCGTAATCTCGACCATGGTGCCGAACACGTAGGAACTCGCGCGGTATTCCGCCGCGGTCGCGCGCACGTACGGGAGGAGCGCAACGGCGGCGAACAACAGCGCTCCCTTGTCGTATCGCGGTTTCAATGCCGCCCCCGGTGCAGTCGGGGCACGAGAAAAAGCCAGGCGCCGGTTAGAGACACGGCCGCGAGCAGCAACGCCAGCAGATCCACGAACACCGGTCCGTAGCGGCCCGCGAACCTGCCGCTGTGCAGATCGAGCAGCAGTTGCTGGACCGAAACCCCGGGCGTCAGCGCCTCTTCGTAGGCCTGCCGCTGGGCTACGGAAAGTTCGGCCGGCGCCGACCAGAGCACACTCCGCTGCGTCAAGGGACGCCACGACAAGGCATCGGCGCTCGTAAAAATCCCCGATGCGGTGCGAAGCACGATGCCGCGTGCGCTCGAGCCTATCGCCTGCACGGGGGCACCCGGCAGAGCTCCCCTCTCCAACTTTTCGATCAACTCTCCGTCGTCGCGGAATAGGTACAGCGCTGTCTCGCTCGCGACCGCGAAGATATCGGCGAGCTCGATCAGACCGACGGGTTGCGGCAACCGCTCGCCCGAAATCTTTCCATCGAGCAGCCAGCGGCCGTTCGCGGCGACCAGCACGTGATGGCCGGAACGGAATGCCTCGCGCGGAGCTTCGGATTGGATGCCATACCAGCGCGCAAGCCAGCCGGCGTGAACGTAGCGGCCGTCGAACCCCAGCCACGCGCCGTGATTCAAGATCAGGCCCGTGACGGCGAGAATCAGAAAAAACAGCATTGCTGAAAATCCGATCCGGGCGTGCCAGCGCCGCAGCAACCGCAGCAGGAAAAGTCTCAGCAACATCTACTGGCGGCTCATCCGGTCGAAAAAAAGCGCGAGCCGGGCCATGCGCTCCATCGCTCCGACCGAGAGCGTGGCGCCGGCAATGCCGTCGATGCTCCGGTCGAGCGTATTGTCCGGCGCGAGCTTCGAATTCCTGAACTGCTTGAGAAACGCCGGGTAGCGGATTTCCCCTCCCCGGCTTTCTCGGTAGACGAGCACGCGCACGTGCTCGATGCGCCCATCGGCGACGACGAAACCCGCGGTAATGAATTCCTCCTTGCCGATCTCCTCCAGGATCCACACGCTCCTGTGCGCATCGCTCCAGTAGCGCTGGCGCAATTGCGCCGGGGGATGGCCCAGTATCGCCGCGGCTTGCGCCTGGATGTCTTTGGTCAGCCAGAGCACTTTGGCCTCAGGCCTGGTGCCGAATACCTCGGCGACGAATGCGTCGGGCTCCTGATAGACCTCGCCGCGCACCCATCCCGCCGCGGCCGCGCCGAGCGCGAGCATCAACAACGCAAGCGATCTGCGCGGCCTCCAATTCATCAGAACATGAATCCCAGGCCGAGGTTGAACCGGTCTTGGAATTTATCGGTCGCGTAGCGCTGGACGTCGGCCTTCAGCACCACCTGCGGATGGACCCAGAAATTGACCCCGATGGTTTTGATGCGTTCGATATTGTTCGCGTCCTGAAGCTGGCCGTTGGGAGGATCCTCCTGCTGCTTGATATCGATGCGCTCGTAGCGAACGAAAGGCGCGAGATCGAAATTGCCGCGCTTGTACACGTGATATGCCGCCTGGAAGTAACCCCCTTTGAGTGTCTTGGGCGCGGCAAAGGCGTCCGCGGGCGTGGGGGCTGCCGCGAAGATTGCAGCGGTCACTTTGTCCGCATCGCCGAGGGTGCCGGCCGCGTAGAGCCCCTGCAGATCGAGGCCGCCGACGCGGTACTGCGCGTGCACATCCCACAGCGTGAGGCGGGCCGAGACACCCTGCAACGCAGAATTGGACGCGCCGTTTTGCCCGGTGTTGCCGGTAAAAACGCCGCCGCCCACCAACAAACCCGGGCGCCGATAGTTGAGCGCGCCGTAGACCGCGAGATCGCGAGCCTTGGCTTGCTGTCCTTCCTGATGCGCGCTGCGGATCCCGGTAGTCCGCTCGTCGAGCTTGCCCGAATCGAAGCTCATCGTGATGCCCACATCGTACCGAATGCCTTCGCTGACGATACCGTGAACACCCGCTCCCAGCTCCCGCCAGGTCGTGGGAATGATTCGGGTTTCGACCTGGTTGCGCATGACCCCGTAATAGGTCGGCGGCTCGTGCGTTTCGTTGAGGATGCCGAGGGGGATGAGGAACAGGCCGCCTTTCAAATTCACCGCGTCGCTCATCTTGTAATTCAACCAGGCCTGTTCGATCTCGGCCTCGCCCTCGTCGTCTTTGCTGACGATCGCGTGCTCGAGCTCGACTTCGGAATGGAGGGTGAGGCGCTCATCGAAGCGGTGATTGAAGCCGAACACGAAACGCTGCAGATCGGCCGTGGCATCACCGCTCCGGCGAAACTTGCTGTACCCCACTTCACCGTAGCCGACGACATGGGTGCCCCCGTCGGCGAGCCCCGAGCTCCGGTCGAGCATCGAGCTGTAGTCGAGTGAATACGGCGAAGCCTGTTGCGCCGGCGCAGCCGATCTGCGGGCCTGGGCTTTGAGGTCGTCGATTTCCTGCTGCAGGATTTGAAGCTTTTGATCTACGGTTGCTTGTCCAAATGCAGGTGCCGCCGCGAACGCGACGGCCAATGCCAGCCCTAAACTGGATTTCTTCATTACGTCTCCTACCGAGTTGACGAGCGGAACATGGCTGGCTAACTCAGCTGAGACGCTGACTGGCTGGCTCCCTGAAATTCCCTGGGCGGAGGCCTAGCACCTCCCAGGGTCACTACTCACGACGCGGCCGGCGTTCCCTTGCGTTTTCCGCCAAAGGCCGACCAGGCGATCCACAGCGCGGGCAGCAGGACCAGCGCGTAAGTCAAAATCGCGCCGTATTGCCCTTCGGGACCGTAGGGCTCCGTGGCGATGTGCCAGTACTGATTGTTGATCGGCAGCACGTTCGCCTCGGTGGCCTCGTGGAACGCGTATACGAGCAGCTGCAGCGCAAACAAAACGAGGAAGATCGAGGTCACTTGGAAAAAAAGCCCGAGATTGATGCGATGTCCGTAGCGAGACCAGCCCCAGGCGAGCAGTCCCGCGAGCCCGATGCCGACGAGCGCGCCCCAAAACATATGCACGGACTCCTCCTGCCGCGCGAGCGTCGCGGTGATAAACGCCATCTCCATGCCCTCGCGGGTAATCATCAGCAGCACCAGCAGGAATACGCCGATCCATGGGCCTGCACCGGGCGCTTGAGCCGCGGATTCGATGCGTCCGCCGATTTCGCCGCGCATCTTCTTTGCATGCTTCAGCATGTACACCACCATCGAGATCACGAGTGCGGCCGCCACGGCGGCGAGCACCGCCTCCCAGATCGGCAGCACGGCGAACTCGGCGAGGAACACGCCGAGCACGACCGAGAGCGTCACCGCGATGGCCGTGCCCCACCAGGCCGCGGGCACCAGCCCGTCGCGCCCGGTCTTGCGCAGATAGGTGATGGCGATCGCGACGATGAGAAACGCCTCGATCCCTTCGCGCAGCGTGACCACAAGCATTTGCAGCATTGCTCTACCCCGATAGTGTTTGTTGGACTTCGCTGACCCCGATCGGAACTACGCAGTGAGAATCAGTTTCCGGTTTTGCGTCAGGCGCAGGCGGTACTCGCGGCCATCGTGCTCGATGATCAGCTCGCCGCGTTCACCCAGCAGCTCGGTGCTCATAACCCGTCCGCCCTCGAAAGAGAGCCCAGGCCTTTGATTCGACATATATTTTTTCTGCCAACTCGATTGCATAGACAAATGATAACCATTCTCATTACTGCTGTCAAATGCATCGGGCACGCACGTAAAATCGGTCACCGCCGATGAACAGAATCCGATTCGCCTTCGCGCTCGCCGCATTGCTGCTCTGGGCGCCCGCATGGTCGCAGACGGCTGAACCGCAGCGCAGTTCGCTCCCGTCGCGCGAACTCGCGCCCCCGCAATTGCTGGCAGAGCTGCTCAAGGGCGGCTACATCCTCTACTTCCGTCATGCAGCGACCGACTTCAGCCAGAACGACGCGGGAATGAAGAGCTACGAGGATTGCGCCAATCAGCGCAACCTCATCGACCGTGGCCGGTCCGATGCGCGGGCTGCCGCCGCGGCAATCAGGCATCTGGGCATTCCCGTGGAACGCGTTCTCGCGAGTCCGTTTTGTCGCACGGTGGAAACGGCCCAGCTCCTTTTCGGACGCGCGGAGAAAATGCAGGAAGTGCGCGGCGGCCCGAGCGCTCCGGCGGACGCGGAGCGCTACGCAGCCCTGCGACGGGTCCTCACCACCCCGGTACCCGCCGGGGCCAACCTCGCGGTCGTCAGCCACGGCAATCCCTTCTACAGCGTCGCCGGTCCGCCGTATCTCGCCGAGGGCGAAGCGGCCGTGATCCGGCCGCTGGGCGCGGACTTTCAGGTCATCGCGAGAATTCGGGTGGATCGCTGGTCCGCGCTCGGGAGCGCGGACCGAAACTAGAGAGCTAATACGCGCCGGACTGCGCGTAGTTTTCGAAGCGGGTGTATTCCCCGAGGAAGGTCAGCTTGATCGTGCCGATGGGGCCGTTGCGCTGCTTGAGGATGATGATTTCGGCCACGCCCTTTTCCGGCGTGTCCGGCGTGTAGACCTCTTCGCGGTAGATGGCGAGGATCAAGTCGGCGTCCTGCTCGATCGCACCGGACTCGCGCAGGTCCGACATGATCGGGCGCTTCGGGCCGGTGCGCTGCTCGACCGCGCGCGAGAGCTGCGAAAGCGCCACCACCGGAACTTTCAACTCCTTGGCGAGCGATTTGAGCGAGCGCGAGATCTCGGAGATCTCGGTGGCGCGGTTCTCGCCTTGGCTCGTCGCCTGCATGAGTTGGAGGTAATCGACGACGATCAGTCCGAGATGTCCGTATTGCCGGTGCAGCCGCCGCGCGCGGGCGCGCAGCTCGAGCGCGTTCAGCGCACCGGATTCGTCGACGAGGATAGGCGCGTCGTGGAGCTTCCCGACCGCGTTGGTGAGACGGTTCCAGTCGTCGTCCGAGAGCCTCCCGGTTCGCAGCTTGTGCTGATCCAGCCGCCCGATCGAGCCGAGCATGCGCATCGCAAGCTGGCTGCCCGACATTTCCATGCTGAATATCGCCACGGGAAGCTTGTTTTCCACCGCGGCGTGCTCGGCCATGTTGAGCGCGAGCGCGGTCTTCCCCATCGAGGGGCGTCCGGCGATGATGATGAGGTCGCCCGGCTGCAGTCCGGAAGTCTCGCGATCGAGGTCGCGGTAGCCGGTCGGAATGCCGGTGATGTCCGATGGGTTGTCCTTGTGATACAAGAGATCGATGCGCTCCATGACCTGCGTGAGCAGGGGCTGGATCTCGATGAATCCCTGCCGCGTCCGCGCCCCGGCCTCCGCGATCTGGAATACTTTGGACTCGGCCTCGTCGAGAAGCTGCCCGACCTCTTTGCCCATGCGGTTCAAGGCGCTGTCGGCGATCTCGGTGGAGACCTCGATGAGTTTCCGCAGGACCGCGCACTCCCGCACGATCTCGGCGTAGCGCCTCACGTTGTGCGCCGATGGCGTGTTGCCGGCGAGCGCCGCGAGGTAGGTGATGCCGCCGGTCTTGTCCTTGTCCTCGCTTACCTTGATCGCCTCGTCCACCGTGACCACGTCGGCGGGCTTGCCGCGCTCGATCAGTCGGGAAACGTGGCGAAAGATGCGGCGGTGATCGTCCCGGTAGAAATCGCCGTCGGTCACCACGTCGCCGATCTTGTCGAAGGCGCCGTTGTCGATCAAGAGGCCCCCGAGGACCGACTGTTCCGCGTCGATCGAATGCGGCGGAACCCTGAGGTTCAGCAGCTGCGAATCGGAGGCTGCTTGCGGTAGCGGCTGGGCCATGAAAGCGCTTGAAAACCTGTGGCGGAGACTTTACAGCGTAAACGCGCAAACAAAAAGGGCCGCTCAACGCGGCCCTTCTATCAATGGCTTGCGTTTACTGCTGCGCAGTTTCCCCCAGCACAGAGACTTTGATGTGAACGAGGACGTCGGTGTGCAGCGCGACCGCGATCGAATGGTCTCCGACGGTTTTCAACGGCCCTTGCGGCAGGCGGATCATCGAGCGCTCGACCTCGAACCCCTGCGCTTTCAACGCCTCGACGATATCGAAATTGGTGACCGAGCCGAACAAATGTCCGTCGACGCCCGCCTTCTGGGTGATCTGGACCATAAGGCCCTCCAGCTTGGTTCCCTTTTCCTGCGCCGCCGCAAGAGTCTGGGATTGTGCGGTCTCGAGCTCCGCGCGTTTTTTCTCGAATTCGGCGAGGCTTTCGGGCGTTGCCCGCTTCGCCTTGCCCTGGGGCAGAAGATAGTTGCGGGCGTATCCGTCCTTCACCTTGACCACGTCGCCCAGGCCGCCGAGGTTGACGACTTTTTCCAGAAGAATCACTTGCATGGCGGCTCCTTCAGTGCAGATCGGTATACGGCATCAGCGCGAGATAGCGCGCGCGCTTGACCGCCGCCGAGAGCTGGCGCTGGTAATGGGTGCGCGTTCCGGTGATCCGCGCCGGAATGATCTTGCCGTTCTCGCCGATGAAGTCTTTGAGCAGATCGACGTCCTTGTAGTCGATCCACTCGATCTTCTCCGCGGTGAAACGGCAGAACTTGCGGCGCTTGAAAAGCTGCTTCGAGCCCTTCTGATCGCGCTTGCCGTCGCGGCCCTTGCCTTTTCCCTTGCCTTTGCCGAAACCGCCTCGACCTCTGGGTGGGGGCATGTCTACTCTCCTTCTACGAATTCGATCTGTGTCGCGTGCAGCAAAAGCGTCCGGCTGGAACGGCTTTTTGCGGCAAGAAACCCGTTTACTTTCACGCTGCTTCCCAGCTTCGCGGCGGCGAGGAGCTTCGCTTCACGCTCGAATGCCACCGCGGCAATCTCACAACTCACCTTGCGCTCACCGCCCGCCTCCGTTTGCAGAGAATCGTGCTGCAGCCTGAATTTCAGCACCGGGACGCCCGCGGGCGTATGCCGCAGCGCATCCAGCTCGATCAGCCTGCCTGAGACCGTGACCCGGTTTGCCTGCGCCAACGCTTAGGCGCTCGCAGGCTCGGCGGGCTTCGCCGCCACCGGCTCCGCGGGCTTTGCTGCCTCCACGGGCATCGCCGCCTCCGCAGGCTTGGCAGCTTCAGCGCGCGGCGCTTCGCCCGGATTGAGGACGGACCTCGACTTCTCTTCCTTCATCATCGGCGAAGGTGTGATCCATGCGCGTTCCATTCTGATGATCAGGTGCCGCAACACCGCGTCGTTGAACTTGAATGAGTGCTCGAGCTCCGTGAGCGTCTCGTTATCGCACTCGATATTCATGAGCACGTAGTGCGCCTTGTGCACCTTGGCGAGCGGAAAAGCGAGCTGGCGGCGGCCCCAGTCCTCGAGCCGGTGGATCTTTCCGTCCTTCGAGGTCACCGTGGCGCGGTAACGCTCGATCATCGCCGGCACCTGCTCGCTCTGGTCGGGATGGACGATGAAACACACTTCGTAATGTCGCATGCAAACTCCCTATGGATAAAGCCGCCCGCTCGTTCCGCCGTTGCGACGCGGCGGAAGCTGGTGCGGCAGGGTTGAAAACAAACGACCGCTGAAGCGGTCGTCGAAGTGGTTGAATTCTAACCGAATCGGGGGCTGACGGGCAAGAGTTTGCGCGGGCCGCTACTGCCTCGTGATTCATCTCGCCGTGGAAAACCTTCAAACGCTTCAAGACTTTGATCCGAAAATCGCCGGATAGCAAAGAGGTGTTGCCGGAATGAAAAAGCGCCAGGTGGTTGATGCGATGGGTCATATTTCGTCGCCCCCAGGGAACGAAGCTATGATATCCAACACTTTCGCCAGCCATTGTGTCAGGCATACAAAACACTCAAGGAGATCCCATGCAGTACATGAGGCTCACCGAGGTTCAGCGACACGAACTGATGGAGTCGCTCGCGGCAATGAAGGCGTTCCTCCGCGAGACATTCGAGTCGCTCACGCGGCAGGAAATGCAAACGCCCGGCCCTGCCGGCTCCTTCTCGCCCGTGGAACAGGTATGGCACCTGGCCGACCTCGAACGCGAAGGATTCGGCCTTCGCATCCAGCGCCTGCAAACGGAAGCGAACCCTCGTCTTCCGGACTTCGACGGAGCGAAAGTCGCGCGCGAACGCGACTACCGTTCACTTTCACTTGCTGCGGGGCTGCGCACCTTCGAGGCCGCGCGCGAGGCCAACATCGAGACCCTCCGGGCGCTGTCGCCGGAGGCCTGGGTGCGCGGCGGCACGCAGGATGGCGTGGGCACCGTCTCCCTCTGCGATATGCCTGCGTTCATGCATCAGCATGACCGGGCGCACGTCGCTGAAATTCAGGAATGGAAGCGCTTCACCGGCCGTGATGCCTGAACCGGTTCTGCCATCCGATCCGATGACCCTCCACACCGGCGGCTGCCACTGCGGCCGCGTGCGGTTCGAGGTCCGCGCTCCCGCAGATATCCGGGTATCCGAATGCAATTGCTCGATCTGCAGCAAATCCGGATACCTGCACCTCATCGTGCCGTCCGAGGGTTTCAAGCTTCTCAGCGGGCGCGAAGTCCTGACCTCCTACGGCTTCAACACGCACACGGCGAAGCACCTGTTTTGCGCCGTCTGCGGCATAAAATCCTTCTACGTCCCGCGCTCGCACCCGGACGGGTTCAGCGTCAACGCGCGTTGCCTCGATCCCGATACGGTCGAGAGCATGACCGTCGCGAAGCTCGATGGGAAGCAGTGGGAAAAACAGTATCCGCAGGGACGCGGCGAGTTTCGCCAGGAATAGGCATCTGCCCGCCCTGGCCAATCGAGGTGAAAACCATGTGTAGAAACATCAAGACCCTCTTCAACTTCGAACCGCCGGTGACCGAAGAAGAGATTCGCGCGGCCGCTCTGCAATTCGTGAGAAAGGTGAGCGGCTTCAACAAGCCGTCGAAGGCCAACGAGGCGGCGTTCCTTGCGGCCGTTGCCGAAGTAGCGGCAGTCTCCAGAAACCTACTCGGCTCGCTCGAGACGAATGCAGCGCCGAGGAACCGTGCAGAAGAGATCGCCAAGGCACGAGCGCGCGCCGCTGAGAGGTTCTCGACGTGATCCGTCCGGCCGACAAACATCACCAGGTTCTCGCCCACCTGCGCAGGCAAGAATGGGACAAGGCCCACGCGATCGTCATGGGCATGCGCGACAAGCTCGCGTTCCACATCCATGCGCTCCTGCACCGGATCGAAGGTGACCTCGACAACGCGCGCTACTGGTACGACAGGGCGGGCGTCCAGTTCAGTAAGTCGAGAACCTTCGCGTCGGAGATCGACGAAATCGCGGCGGTGCTGGCTACGCGCCCGCGCGCCTTCGCCGCGACTCGAACAGGCACACGCCGCTCGCCACCGAGACGTTCAGGCTCTCGACGCTCCCGCGCATAGGGATGCGCACCAGCAGGTCGCAGCGCTCGCGCGTCAGTCGGCGCATCCCCTCGCCTTCCGCACCGAGAACCCACGCGATCGCCGCGGGCAGCTCCGACTCGTAAAGCGTCTTGTCCGCGCGCTCGTCCGCGCCGACGATCCAGATGTTGCGCTGCTTCAATTCGTCCAGTGTGCGGGCGAGGTTCGTGACCATGTAATACGGCATGGATTCGGCCGCGCCGCTCGCCACTTTGGATACCGCCGCGCTGATGCCCGCGGCACGGTCCTTGGGTGCGATCACCGCGTGGGCGCCGGCGGCGTCCGCGACGCGCAAACACGCTCCGAGGTTGTGCGGATCGGTCACGCCGTCCAGCACCAGCAAGAGCGGCGCTTCCTTCACCGAGTCGAGCAGGTCCTCCAGGCCCTCGCGCGCCGGTTTTTCGAACGCCATCGCCACCACGCCCTGGTGGCGGCCGCCGCCGTAGAAACCGTCGAGGCGCTTGGTCGGAACGCGCATGAGCGAGACGCCGGCTTTTTCCGCGGTGAGGACGAGGTCTTTCGCGCGCGCGTCCTTGCGGTCCTCATCGAGATAGATTTCCGTCACCGACGCCGCATCGGCCCGGAGCCGCGCAAGCACCGCGTGAAATCCGAAAACGGCGCGGGTGGGCTTCAACTTCTACGATCTCGCGCGCCGGCGGAGCGAGCGTGCATGGCGCGGGCCGCTTGCGGATTCTCCCGCGAGCACGAAATCGATCCGGCTCGTCTCGAGATCCACCCGGACGATCTTGACCTTCACCCTTCCGGCCAGGCGGAACTCCTTCCTCGTCCGGTCGCCGAGCAGGCGGTGCTTGGTGGCGTCGAAATGGAAATAGTCCTGGCCGAGCTCGGAGATGTGCACCAGCCCTTCCACGTAGACGTCATCGAGCGCAACGAAAATGCCGAAGCTAGTCACCGCGGACACCGAGCCCTCGAACTCCTCTCCCACGCGGTCGCGCATGTAGTAGCACTTGAGCCAGGCGGAGACTTCGCGCGTCGCATCGTCGGCGCGGCGCTCGGTCTGCGAGCAGTGGGCCCCGAGCTCCGTCCAGTTGCCCGGGTTGTAGCGCTGCTTCTGGAGCGCCGCCTTGATGGCGCGGTGAATCAGCAGATCGGGATAGCGCCGGATCGGCGAAGTGAAATGGGTATAGTGCTCGTAGGCGAGCCCGAAATGGCCGACGTTCTCCGGGCTGTACTGCGCCTGCTGCAAGGAGCGCAGCAGCACGGTCTGCAGCAGCTGCACGTCGGGCCGCTTGCGCGCGGTCTCGAGCAGCTTCGCATAGTGTTTCGCAGTGGGCTTGTCGCCGCCCGACAGCTGCAATCCGAATTCCTTGAGAAACTCGCGCAGGTTCGCGAGCTTCTCCGGAGTCGGCCCCTCGTGAACGCGGTAGAGCGCGGGCTGATTGCGTCTGGAAAGAAAATCCGACGCGCTGACATTCGCCGCGAGCATGCATTCCTCGATGATGCGATGGGCGTCGTTGCGCTCGACCCGGTCGATGCGCGAGACGCGCCCCTCCCCGTCGAAAATGAACTGGGTTTCGATCGTCTCGAAGTCGATCGCCCCTCGCTCCTCGCGCGCCTTGAGGAGCGCTCTGAAGAGCTCGTTCAACACCTTCAAGCGCGGCAGCAAAGGGCTCAGTTTGAGCCCCGCCTCGCTTCTGGGATCGGCGAGCGCAGCAGCCACCAGGGTATACGTGAGCCTCGCGCGCGAGCGCATCACCGCCGGATAGAAGCGATACTTGCCGATCTCGCCTTTCGCGCCGATCGCCATGTCGCAGACCATGCAGAGGCGATCGACTTCCGCGTTGAGCGAGCACAGGCCGTTGGAGAGCGGCTCGGGCAGCATCGGGATGACGCGGCGGGGAAAGTAGACGGAATTGCCGCGCTCCCGCGCCTCCAGGTCGAGCGCGTCGCCGTCGCGTACGTAGTGGCTCACGTCCGCGATGGCGACGACGAGCCGGAACCCTGCGCCCGTCTTTTCGCAGTACACGGCGTCGTCGAAATCCCGGGCCGTTTCGCCGTCGATGGTGACGAGCTCGAGCGATCGCAGGTCCTCCCGGCCGGCGGAATCGCCCGGGCGCGGCACGGGCGGAAATTTCGCCGCAAGCGCCTCGGCCTGCGCCGAGAACTTGAACGGCAATTCATGTTTTCTGAGCGCGATCTCGATCTCGATTCCGGAGTCCGCGGCCTCCCCGAGCACTTCGACCACGCGCCCTATCGGCTGAGTGTGGCCGTCGGGCTGCGTGGTGAGTTCCGCGACCACAACCTGCCCTGCCCTCGCATCCCCCGCGTCCTCGGGCGCGATGAGGATGGTCTGGCTGATGCGCCGCTCGGCGGGCTGAACGAAGAGGAACTTGCGTTCACCGACCAGGCGCCCCACCACTCGCGTGTTCACGCGCTCGATCACTTCGACGATCGTCCCCTCACGGCGGCCGCGCCGGTCCACGCCCGACTCGCGCACCATCACGCGATCGCCATGCAGGACTTTTCGCATCTCGTGAGGACCGAGGTACAAATCCTCGCCCTCCTCGGCGATCACGAAACCGTAGCCGTCGGGATGCCCCTCGACGCGCCCCTTGATCAGATCGAGCTTCGCGGCGACCAGGATTGCGCCCTTGCGATTGCGCAGGATTTGCCCGTCGCGTTCCATGGCGCCCAGACGCCGCTCGAAAGGTTCGCGCTCGGTTGCCTTGATGGCGAGCCGCCGCGCGAGCTCCTCGTCGGTGAGCGGGACGCCGGCTTGCGCCAGCGTCTGCAGAATGAACTCGCGGCTCGGAATCGGATGCTCGTAGCGCGACGCTTCGCGTTCGCGATGCGGGTCGGCTGCACGTGCGATGTCGCGCTTTTTCATTGACAAATCGGCGCTTTCCTATAGAATCCGCGCTCGGGCTGAAGACCGGAACTGGCGCGGCCCTTTCGCCGAGGTGGCGGAATTGGTAGACGCACTAGGTTCAGGTCCTAGCGGTGGCAACACTGTGGGGGTTCGAGTCCCTTCCTCGGCACCATTCGGCGAAACAGGATTCTAGCTTGTCTGCGCGTCGCTCAGGTTCCTGAGCCGAGAATTTCCCAGGCAGCAAACGTTCTCCCGGTTCCGGGAATCCCGAGCCCAGCGCGCAGTGAATCCCCTCCGGACGGCTCCGCTGCTTTTGTGTTTTGCGGGGCATTTCGCCTGCGCCGCGCAGTTCCCTTTGTGGGAGGCCGGTTTCGGAATCGGAGCCACGACCCTCCCTCACTATCGCGGCTCGGATCAATCCCGGACCTGGGTGCTCCCCATACCCTATCTGGATTACCGCGGAGAGGTCTTCAAGGCCGACGACCGCAGGTATCGCGGCCTGCTCGGCGACAGGATCGAGCTCGAGTTCAGCCTGAGCGGCTCCCCGCCCGCCAAAGACAACGACGCGCGGCGCGGCATGCCCGATCTCGATGCCACGCTGGAAATCGGCCCCTCGCTCAATATCGCCCTGTATCGATCCGGCAACGGGATGGAAAGCCTGGAAGTGAGACTGCCGGTGCGCACCGTCTTCTCGTCGGATTTCTCCCATGTGAGACAAACCGGCTGGGTTTTCCAGCCGAACCTGAGCCTGGATTTCAAGAACGTCCTGGGAAACCGCGGATGGAACCTCGGCCTGCAGGGGAGCCTCATCTACACGGACCGGCGCTACAACCGGTATTTCTACGCCGTCGATCCGATGTTCGCCACGGCGGACCGGCCCGCTTTCGACCCGAGCGGCGGCTA
>Ga0137412_10000530_pt1 | contig 27244 bp, 23 predicted proteins | sample CZODoug2_1_16fun_FD_122160 | JGI IMG/M metagenome (GOLD analysis project Ga0137412, IMG submission 122160) | Vadose zone soil fungal communities from Angelo Coast Range Reserve, California, USA - CZODoug2_1_16fungal (Hybrid Assembly) | ecosystem: Environmental > Terrestrial > Soil > Vadose zone...
GGCGGCTGTTCTATATCGATTGGCCGCTGCTCGACCGACACCGTGACGGGTTATTGGATCGGGTGGACCGGTGGGTCGACGCCCGCCCCGACCGCGGCATCACCTCGATCGACGGGGCCACGCTCAGAGCAACCGCCGAAACGCTGGCGGGTCAGCCCTTTCGCACCCGGCCAACGTTCAACACCACGCCGTGGGGTGGTCATTGGGGGCAACGCGTGCTCGGCATGAATACCGACGCACCGAACACCGCACTGGGTTACGAGCTGATTGCCCCGGAGAGCGGCGTTCTGGTGGGCAATGGGCCGGATCGGGACGTGGAAATCCCGTTCGGAATTGTCGTCGCGCTCCATCCCGAAAAGGTATTGGGCGCGGCCGTACACGACGCATTCGGCACCTCGTTCCCGGTACGGTTCGACTACCTGGACACGATCGGCGGCGACAGCCTTTCCGTGCACTGTCATCCACAATCCGATTACATGCAGCGGGTATTCGGCTGGCCCTACACCCAACACGAGACGTATTACGTCATGGAGACTTCCGGTGATCGCTCTATATACCTGGGATTGCGCGGTGACGTGGACATCGACACCTTCTCCGCGCAGGCGCATGCAGCCGACCACGACGGCATTCCGTTCGCGATCGAGGATCACGTCCAGACTTTTCCCGCCGACCGCCATCAGCTCTTTCTCATTCCCGCCGGGACACCACACGGCAGCGGCGAGGGCAACGTGGTCCTCGAGGTGAGCGCGACCCCGTACCTGTACTCGCTCCGGTTCTACGACTGGCTGCGCCGCGGCGCGGACGGAACGCAGCGGCCGGTGCACGTCGAGCATGCCTTCGCCAATCTCAATCCCGAGCGGCGGGGTACTGACATCGCCCGTGACCTGATCCAGTCGCCGCGGCCGCTGCGCGATGGAGCATCCTGGAGCGAGGAGGTCCTAGGTGCGCTGCCCGAGATGTTCTTCCAGGTACGCCGGTTGGTGCTGGCCGGCGACGAGCCGCTGCCCGACGACGCAACGTCCGGATTCCACGTGCTGACCGTGGTCGAGGGCGGCGGCGTCATCGTGTGCAGTGGCGATCGCGAGCACGTGCTGTCCTACGCGGAGACGATGGTGGTGCCAGCTGCGGTGGGCACGTACACGCTGCGGCGGATCGGGGCCGCGCGGGTGCGGCTGGTCAAGGCGCTCACCCGGTGATCCCCGCGCTCGAACTGGGTGGCACGCATGTGAGCGCCGCTCTAGTGGATTTCGGCGGCGACCAATTAGCCGTGTCGGGCGCATACCGAATTCCGCTCGAGGCACACAGCCCCGCGGCCGCGCTGCTCGATGCGATGGCTGACTGCGCCGGCACGCTCGATATGCCCGGCAATGTCCACTGGGGAATGGCGGTGCCCGGCCCATTTGACTTCATTAGCGGTGTCGCGCACTACCACGATGTCGGCAAATTCGAATCGCTGGCCGGCGTTGATGTCGGTGCCGAGTTGCGGCGGCGCCGCGGGCCGATGACGATCAGCTTCCTCAACGACGCGCACGCGTTCACGTTGGGCGAATGGCGAGCGGGCGCGGTTATCGGTCACCGGCGTGTCATCGGGTTCACCCTGGGAACGGGCGTTGGGTCCGGGTTCCTGAATGACGGCCGGATTGTCGACAGTGGACCGACCGTCCCGCCGGAGGGCCGCATCGATCTGACCACAATAGACCGACGCCCGCTCGAGGACGTGGTCTCGCGGCGCGCGATGCTGCGCGAATACGCCGCTCTGGTAGGCCCGTCCGACGCCGACGTGCGCGACCTCGCCGACCGGGCCCGGGCCGGGGACACAACCTCCGCGGCGCTGTTCGACGCCACGTTCACGCAACTCGGTCTGGCCGTCGGCCCCTGGATAAAGCGCTTCGACGCCGACGCGGTCGTGATCGGCGGCTCGATGTCGCACTCCTGGGACCTGATCGGCGGGCCGTTCACCGCCGCCCTCGGCTCGGACGTACCCGTAGAACTGGCCGTTCTCGGCGATACGTCCGGTCTGGTCGGCGCGGCGTGGTACACGCAGGTCGATAAACCACCCCAAGAGCACGCACAATAGGTGCGTTCCGTCGTCTCCCTCCCGGACAGGTGCCCATCATCGTGCAGGCCTCCTCCGCACACTCCCCCACGATGCGGGACGTCGCCGCCCATGCCGGAGTCAGCCCGATGACGGTGTCCCGCACCTTGCGCGACGACCCGGCCGTGTCCGAACCCAATCGGCAACGCGTTCTCGACTCGGTGGCCGCGCTCGGCTATCGGCGCAACGAGGCCGCCCGCAGCCTGCGCAGCGGGCGATCGCACGGGATCATCGGGCTGGTCGTCACCAATCTCGCGAACCCGTTCTATTCGCAGCTCGCGCTCGGCGTCGAGCAGTTCGCCGCCAAGCACGGCCAGCAGGTGCTGATCGGCAATACCGCCGAGGACGTCGAACGCGAACGCGAGCTGCTGGCCGACTTCGCCGCCCGCCGGATCGACGGCGCGGTAGTCGTGCCGGCCGGCACCGACCATCGCCACCTGCGTCCCGCACATTTGCAGGGAATGCCAGTCGTGTTGGCCGGCGCACCACCGCGCCGGGCCGCGCTCGACCACGTTCTCGTCGACGACTTCGGCGGCGCGCACGCGCTGGCCACGCAATTGATCGACGCCGGGCACAAACGAATCGGCTTTCTCGGGCTGCCGACGCATTTGTGGACCGGCGTCGAGCGACTGCGCGGATTCACCACGGCAATGGCGGCGGCGGGGCTGTCCACGAAGCCGAAGCTGATCGATCATCACATCGCCGACATCGCCGCGGCGCAGGACATCACCCGCGATCTGCTCGAGCTCGCGCATCCGCCGACCGCGATTCTCGCCGCCAACAACCGCAATACGATGGGCGCCTATCGCGCTATCCGGCATGCGAAGAGCGGCACCGCACTCGTCGGGTTCGACGATTTCGAGTTCGCCGACCTGCTCGACCAACCGCTGACGGTCGCCGCCTACGACCCGACCGAGGTCGGCTCCGCGGCCGCGGCCCTGTTGCACGACCGCGTACTGGCGACCAACCGGTCCCGCACCCGCGGCATCACGATCGCCGTACACCTCAAGCACTATTGAGCTAGGGCGTGTCTCTTAAATCCCGACCTGCTGCGCGGCGCCGAGACGACGACCGGCTACGTTGTCGTCCTCGGCAGTACGAACTAATACAACCGTCGTCCTCCGCCTTGCCGGACGCCGCCTCGATCACCGCTCGCGACGGCCAGGATTTAAGAGACACACCCTAGGCGCCGCCCGGCCCAGGCGTTGAGCTCGTTCTCCAGCCGGGCCGCTGGCCAACGTTCGGCCACCGCCGCGGTGAGCAGGTCCGCCTGCGACGCAGGCGCCAGGCTGCCGATTGCCGGATCGCGGTCAAGATCGGTCGGGAACGGATAGCCCTCGGCGCAGCACGCAATGACGTTTGCCGCGGCACGGTCCCCCATTCCCAGCAAAGTGCGATAGAGCGCGATCGACATGCGGTGGCGGTCGACGGTTTCCATCGGCCGCCCGAATGCCGAGGAAACCTGCAACAGATTGGCCACCCGCCGCACGTCGGCCGAACGGTTGGCGCCGGCCGCGTGAAACAGTGCTGGGTTGAAAAACACCGCATCGCCCTTTGTCAGCGGCAGTTGAATGTGGTTGCTCGCGAAATACTCCCGAAAATCCGCCCGCCGATATGCAACATAACCGGGCAGGTATTTCTGGGAGTGTGGCAGATACAGCGTCGGTCCGGTCTCGACCGGCATGTCGGTGTGCGCCACCGCGCCCTGCAAGGTCAGCGCCGGAGAGAGCCGGTGCACGTGCGCCGGATAGCCGGCCGCCTGCCCATCGGACTGAAAACCGAGGTGGTAGTCCCGATGCACGGTCTGCGCGGCGCCGCCGGGATTGACCACATTGACCTGCGAGGTCATCTGGTACGCGGGTCCGAGCCAGGCCGTACAGACCGTAGCCAACACGTCGTTCGCGTAGTAGCCGGCAAACGCCGCCGGATCGCGTAATGCAAGCTTTTCCAGCGCATTCCAGATGCGATCGTTCGCGCCCGGCTTCGCGAAATGGTCACCCACGGAATTGCCGGCTGCCCGCTGCTCGGCGACGATCTGCGCAAACACTTCGGTCACCCGATCAACGACCGCGAGATCGGGGAATGCACCGGTTACCACGACGATGCCCGGGCCGTCCATGAGCGCCCGGGCCAGCTCCGGCAATATCCCGGCATCAGGCCGCAGTCGCGCCCCGGAATAGACCAGCACGTTCTGCCGTACGGCGTCGGCGTGCGGGTAGTCGGCCAGATCGGTGACCGCCGACACCACCTCGACGAAGTCGGCCAGCCGGCAGTCTTCCGCGGTCGGCCCCGGGCCGGCACTCATCGGACCCAGCCGGCCGTCCCGCTGCCGCTCGGCAATGATCTGCCAGTCCGTCGCATCCAGCTCTCTTGCCATTCACGAACCATCTCGCGCAACTACCTTTCATGCAACAGGCGCAACACCGCGGGCATCATCGGCACCGGCCTCGGCGCCCTCGCCATGGCCCGGGTGATGAATCGGCGCGGTTTCGCCATCGGAATGGTGATCTGGTCCGGCACGATCGGCGGTGTCGGCGGACCGTTGCTGCTGATGACCGCGGCCGCGGCGGCGAGTCCGGCTTCGACGGCGGTACTCTCCCCCGGCGGGTATCCCCTGCTCGCCGGCGCGGCCGGCGCGCTCGTCCTGCTGCCCGCGGCCGTATTGCTCGCGTACCGGACCGAAATGCGGCCTGCGGAACCGGAAAGGAACATGCCGTGCCTGTGCGAGTCGGTGTCATCGGAACGGGAAATATCGGCAGCGCGCACGTGCGGCGACTTGCCGGGCAGATAGCCGGTACGACTGTTAGCGCCGTTTTCGACGTCGCCGCCGAACGAGCCCGAACGGTCGCCGACGCGGTCGGCGCCCGCGCCCACCACCAGGCAACCGACGTCATCGACGACCCGGCGGTCGACGCCGTGCTCATCGCGTCACCGGCCGACACCCATGCCGAGCTGGCCCTGGCATGTCTGGCCGCCGGCAAGCCCGTGTTGTGCGAGAAACCCTTAGCCAGCACGGCAGCCGCTGCGTTGAAGGTGCTGCGAGCCGAGGCGGCGCTCGGCCGCCGGGTCATCCAGGTCGGGTTCATGCGCCGCTACGACAAGGGTTATGTGGCAATGAAGGCCGCGATCGATGGCGGCTCGATCGGGGTACCGCTGCTGGCGCATTGCGTGCACCGCAACGCCTCGGTCCCGCCGGGATTCACCACCGAGATGGCGATGACGGACTCCGTCGTACACGAAATCGATGTGGTGCGCTGGCTGCTCGGGCAGGAATTCGTCTCGGCCAGGGCGCTGACCGGTCTCGCCTCACCGCTGGCCCCGACCGGAGTCCGCGACCCGCAGTTGGCGGTCCTGGAAACGAGCAGCGGCGTACTGGTCGAGGTGGAAAGCTTCGTCAATTGCCAGTACGGGTACGACGTGCGGTGCGAGATCGTCGGATCGACTGGCACCGTATCGCTGGTCGACCCAACCGCGACCACGATGCATTCCGCTAGGCAGCGAACTCAAGAAATAGCGCCGGATTGGGGCACACGGTTCGAGGCCGCCTACATCGCGGAGCTGCAGCAGTGGGCCGACGGCGTGGCCGGCGGAATCGTGTGCGGGCCGAGCGCCTGGGACGGATACGCCGCCGCCGCGGTCGCGGAAAGCTGCGTAACGGCACTGAGCAGCGACGACCCGGTCCAGGTCGCGCTCGTCGACCGACCGGCGCTTTACTGACCGCTCGTTGGGCCGTGCAACGCTGGAGCGCCTCGGATCCGTCTTGAGAGCGGAGGTGTCCATGCCCGAGCACGATGTGGAGTTTTCGCGGTTCGTCGTCGACCGCTCACCGACTCTGCTGCGCCTGGCGTATCTACTGAGCGCCGATCGGGCCGGCGCCGAGGACATACTGCAAACAGCGCTGATCCGGGCCTACCTGCGGTGGAAGCGGATCGCGACAAATCCAGAGGCGTATGTACGGCGGATCCTGGTCACGACCGCGGTTGATGAACGACGCCGGCCGTATCGGCGTCGCGAGCTGGTCGCCGCGGATGTCCCGGACCTGCCGGACGACGCCGAGGAATCCGCATATCTCGACAGCAAAGATGCCCTGCTGGCGGCGCTCCGATCGTTGCCGCCGCGGCAGCGGGCCGCGGTCGTGCTGCGGCACTGGGTCGGACTGGACCCGGCACAGGTGGCCGAACTGCTCGGCTGCTCGACCGGGACGGTACGCAGCCAGACCGCCCGCGGGCTGGACAAGCTTCGCGCGTCCTATGCGCACCCGAACCCGGAGGAAGGGGCAGTCAGATGAACGACCACGACCTGCTGGATCTGCTGGCCGCGGAGGCACCGGAGCCTGCCCCCGATCATGCCGAGCGGTTGCTGCTCCAGGCCCGACACACTCGCCACCGGCGCCGGCGGCTCCAGCTGCTGGCCGGTGCCGGAGCCACCGCCGTGGTGGCGCTCATCGCCTCGCTCGCCGTCACGAATTCGGCCAAGCACGTCGTGTCGAACAACGACCCGGCTACCTCCCCGACCGTAAGTCGCCAGCAGACCGACCCGGCCGGGCCGATCCCGGAGCCCGCGATCTACGCCGTAGTGATCCGCGCGCTGGGCGGCGAAATGCAGCCGCGGGTCGGCCATTGGCCGGTGCTCTACGTGGTCGATCACACCTGTGACAACGTCGCGGCGCCCACCCGGGGAAAGTGCGATGCCTGGCCGTTGTCCGCGGCGCTCCGCACGGGCCTGGACGCCGGACTGGCGTCCTACGGCCCGGTCACGTTCGTCCCCAATACCAGCGCGGTCACCGACAGCCACGACCTGCACATCGTCCACGGCGGCATCCTCATCGCCCTCGGACCGGTCCAACTGAACGGCCGACACGCCCAGGTGCAGGTGTCGATCGTGCACGGCGGAAAGGACGGCCGCGGCGCGACATATCAACTCACCGGCAGCGGCAACCACTGGCGCATAACGGGAAACGACGGCGCCGCATGGATTTCCTGACTTACGCGGCGGCTGAGTTTCCGGGCGCTGGCCGACCGAGCGGCGCGGTTGCCGTCGACGCCGGGGCCGCGGATGGGCGCAGGAAGCTGCTGCCGCCGGGCCCGGCCGAAACCGCCTGATGGGTTGCGCTGTTGGCAACAACCTGCGACCAGGAGTTGAACCAGTCGGTCCAGCCATCGCCAGGTGTGCCGGCCACCGGGCTACCGGTAACCGTCACCGGATTTCCAGGCACCGCCATGTTGTAGTAGATCTCGGCGGCGGCCGGCGGCATATTCACGCAACCGTGGCTAACGTTGATGTAGCCCTGCTGCCCCACCGACCAGGACGCGGCGTGCAGGAAAATCCCGCTCCAGGTAAACCGGGTCGCGAAAGGCACCATGAGGTCGTAATAGCCGGGCTGCCCTGGCGCGATATCGGCCGGCTTCATCTCTTCGGGATTTGATTTGTTGATGGTGACGTAGGTGCCGTTGGGCGTGTCGTCGCCGGGCTTTCCGGTGCTGATCGGCCAGTCGTACTTCTTCTTGCCATCGACATAAAGCTGCATGTGGTGGGTGGTCGTGCTGGCGGTGACGATCACCGACGACCCGATAGTGAAACTCTGGGAAAGGTTTGCCGCGCCATATACGCCGGCCGCCGCCTGCACCCCGTTGAACCGACCGGTGAAGCTCACCCGGGTATGCGCCGGCCAGTAATCGCGCGGCCGGAAATCCACGTGCGTGGCATCGAGCCAGGACCAGGCACCAACAACGGGCTTCGACGTGCGCAGACCCAGTGCCTTCTCGACCGCGGCCTTGTTGGTGACCGGCTGGCTGAAGCTCACCTGGATCGGCATGCCGACGCCGTACGTGGCGCCGGCGGTCTCGCTGATCTGGGCGGTGAACGTCTGGGTCGGGTTGAGCGTGCGGAATGCGCTGGTGCGGCTCACCGACGCGCCGGCCGAGTTCACCGCGGTCGCCGTCACCGTGTAGAGCTGGCCGACGTTGAGCGTCGAGGTGCTGCGCCAGCTGGTCTTGTCCGCGCTCAGCGTCCCGGTAACCCGGTCGCCGGCGGTACGCACCACCACGCGCGACACGGTTCCGCGGGCCGCGGTCACCCGGATCGGCGCGCCAGGGTCGATCTGATGGCTGCTGTTTGCCGGAGTGATCGACACCGTGGCCGCGGGCACCGACGGTGTGTTCGCGGCCTCCGCCGGCTTCGCGTCGCCCTTGGTCGAGGTCGCGGTGGGTGCGCTGTTGCCGCCGCCGCCCTGGTCTTCGCTCGTCTGGGCCGAGCTACTCCCCGCGCATCCGGCGGCCAGCGAACACACCGCCGCGACCGCCGCGGTGCCCGCCAACGATCGGAGAAATCCCCGCACCCCTACCCCCAACGGTCGACTTCCGCGTGTGTGGTTGGCCTACCCACACTTGTAAGACTCCTAGCCCGCACGATTCGTTGTGCAGTTTGGCAGGGCAAGCTGAAGGGCGTCTTAGAGGGCGTCTCGGAACGCGGTGAGCAGCCCGGTGGCGGCGATGAAGGCCCTCAGTGATGGTGGCCGCGCCGGCCGAGAGTCTCCACCGGCGTCGCGCCCGGGCGGGTCCACTGCGGCACCGGTCGGCTGCTCGGACCCCAGGTGGCGTTCCCGTCGGCGTCCGAGCGCCAGTACCAGCACGGGTCGTTCCCCTCGGGCCAGCCCTCGGGGTTGTCCTGCCACGCCTCGCCGCGTCCGTACGGCGTCATGTCGAGCAGGGCGAAGGACCCGCTGAACGCCTCGTTGCCGCGGCCGGTCGTCGAGTAGGTGAGGAACGTACGGTCGCCCTCGCGCAGGTAGCAGGTGAGGTATCCCATGTCCCCGCCGGCCGGTCCGTCGACTCCGTGCACCGAGTACCAGGGCTGGGTATAGCCCATGAATTCCACAAAGGGGGCCACCTCGTCCCACCCGCCCGTGGTCAGGACGGCGAACGAGATGCCCCGGGCGCCCAGGTACACAGGGTCCTTCAGGTGCCAGGCCGCGTTGGTGCAGCCTTCGCACTGTCCCTGGTGCGGCGTGCCGTCCCACCACATGTGCTTATAGACCACGAGCTCGTCGCGGCCCTGGAACAGGTTGATGAACGGGACCGGGCCGTCGGCTCCGACGACCTCGACGCTCCCGTCGAACTCCACCATCGGCAGCCGGCGGCGGGCCGCGGCTAGCGCGTCACCCGCACGGGTGTGGGCCTTCTCGCGGACCAGCAGCTCGTCACGGACGGCCTGCCAGGTAGCCAGATCGACCACGGGCGGGCGACTGGTCAGCCAGCTGGTGGGATCTTTCGGCGTGCTTGTCATGGGTGTCCTCCGTGGCGTCTGGTGCCGGCGGGTTCCGCCGTCGCGGGCAACCTCTCACCCCTGCGACGAACACCACCGCCCCGATTCGACACCGCCTCCCGGACTTCTTTCGGGGGCTTCGAGACGGGCATGATTACAGAGTTACTCCATGGTGCGACCGGTACAAGGGTCAGGCGTGCCAGACCGCGTCGTGTTCGCGATGGGTGGACAAATACGCGCCGCCGGTGAAGAGCGTGTCGTAATAGTCGAGGTCGATGTGCTGCGCCTGCAGGTAGTTCATGATCCAGATCGTCGGAACGGTCGCCGGAAAGCGGCCGAACGTCTCATCGACATATGTGGCCTCCAATACGAGCAGGTCGCGTAGTTCCTCGGTGACCGGCGCGGCCGCCGAGCGCACGGCTCGGCTGTCCTTCCACGGGCCGGGCGTGTCCGGGTGAAATGGACCGCCGGGGCCGTACTTGCGATCGAGATAGGCATCCACCGCCGCCGCCATATTGGAAAAATGCGGCCGGCAGAATCCCTCGAAGACGCCCGGCAGACCGGTCGGGTTCGGCAGCGGCCAGCGGTCGTCGGTCTCAACGTGAAAGCCGAGCCCGGGCACGCCGGCCGCCCCCAGCACCGTGAGCCGGTCGATGCCGTCGAAGCTCCAACCGCCGAGGCCCATCGCACCTAGCAGCAGATGACCGTTGTACGAGGACGTCATCAGCTCCGCTGTCGCTTCTGTTATCGAGTATTGCTCCACAAAGGACAGTGGGAACGGCTCGGCGGCATGGGCGAGGCCGACGAATCGCTCGATGCCGGGGATGGCGCGTCCGTTCACGTCGTCATAGATCAGGTAGCCGTTCTGCGCGAAGAACGCCAGATTCGCGATCGTGTGCTGCGCGATATCGGCAACCGGGATGACGAGCAGCGATCCAGGGTGATTGGCGATCCAGGTGTTGTGACCTTCGAGGAACGGCTCTTCGCGCGGAATGTGCAGCCGCTGATCGGATAGTTGCCGAACCCGGCCGAGCAATTCATTGAGTCGGTCGACCGGAATGCCGTCGCCTTCCGCGATCGGCGCAACCGGGTGGGCATCGCGGGTGGGGAGAAAATACGTACCCGACTCGTCGGTGAAAAAGAACTCCACCGTATGGAATCCGGCGGCCGAAGGAAACGTACGGCCACCGGCGGCCCCGCTGTAGTTCGGCAACGCCGGCGCGTACCCGGGATGGTGACTGATGCCGTAATGCCAGCCGGTCACGCCGGTGACGGCCGAGAGCACGATCGCGCGCTCCACCTCGCTCAGCGGCCGCGGCTCGTGCTTGCTCCGAAAAGCCAGCGGCCCGGCCGGTATCTCACCACCGACCGGGAACCGGCGCGATCGTCGGCCGTTGATCGCGTCGAGCAACGGAAATCGGGCCAGCCGCTGGATCGCCGCTCGTTCCCGGTCGGTGAATTCCACGCTCAGCGTGGGATCGACGTGTGCTTGAACTCGTTGAGGTTGGGCCACCCGGTGACCAGGTCGACCGCGCGCTCGATATTGCGGATCGAGGGCTGTGGGTCGGCACCGACCGGCGCCCGATCCATCAGCCGGATGAACACCGACTGCTCGCCGCTGATGAACGTCGGCACGCCCCAGACCTTGTGCGACTCGACATATCGCTCATGCTCGGCCCGGACGGTGGCCAGCACCTTGCCCGAATCGATGCGCTCGAATGCCACGTCCGCCGGCACGCCCTGCTCGGTGAGCACCCGCTCCACTACAGCCCGGTCCTCCAGGTGCAGTGCGTCGTCGTGCCGCGCGCCGAACAAGGCGCGGTGTACATCCCGGAACTGCGCGGGAAACTCATCGCGGACCACGACGCCGGCCTGCAACGCCAGAATGCCGCTGTCCTGCTCGGGCTTCTCCCAGACGCTGGGCTGGCCCTCCTCGACGTGCGCCTGCCCCAGGGAGAACGGCAGGAATTCGACCTGCCAGTCGGCGCCGGCGGCCAAGCCGGTCAGCAGGTGCTCGTGCACGTTGCGGGCGAACGGGCACCGGTAGTCCCAAGTGACGGCAAAGCTGAGTGACATGACGTCCCTTCCTGCTCGACGATGGTCCCCGTAACGACCGGCAACACGGCGACCGTACCGACGATTCCCCGCCGCGGACACTAGTGTCTGGGCGCATGGGACTGCGCCATAAGCTACTGCTGCGGCAGTGGTCGGTGCTGTCCCGCTTTCCCGACTTCCGGCGGCTTTTCCTCGGCAATTCGGTGTCGCTGCTCGGGTCGAGCGTCACCACGGTGGCGCTGCCGCTGACCGCGGTGGTGTATCTGCACGCCTCGCCGGTGCAGATGGGTGTGCTCGGCGCGGTGGCGTTCGTGCCGCATCTCGTGTTGGGGCTGCCGGCCGGTGTGTGGATTGACCGGCTGCCGTACCGCCGGTTGATCGTTCTCGCCGATCTGGCCCAGATGCTGCTGCTCGGCACAATTCCGGTGCTGGCCAGTTTCGGGGTGCTGCGCATGTGGCAGCTCTACGTCGTGATCGTGCTGGCCGGTGTCGGCGGTCTGTTCGAGACCGTGACCGCGCAATCATTTATCCCGCGTCTGGTCCCACGAGCTCAGCTGCTGCCGGCCAACAGCGCGATCATGCAGAGCAACGCCGCCGTCAACACGACCGGGTCGGCGCTGGGCGGCGTCCTGGTCCAGCTACTCACCGCTCCGGTGGCGATTACCGTGGATGCGTTGTCGTTCCTGCTTGCCGCATTGGTTAAAGCCCGGATTCGCACGCCCGGTCCGGTCGTCGTACCGACAACGCCACGACGGCAGCACTTGTGGGCCGATGTGCTCGAGGGACTGCGCGCGGTGTTCGCGCATCGCATCGTTCGCGCGGTCACCATTTCGGCCACCATTGGCGCGCTCGCCGGCCAGATGCAGGCCGTCGTCCTGGTGCTCTATCTGGTCCGCGACCTCGGACTCTCAGCGGGTCTCGTCGGCGCGGCCATCGCTATCGGCGGCGTAGCAGGCATTTTCGGTGCTCTCGTTGCGGTCCCGATCACCGAACGCATTGGCCCCGGGCGCGCGTTTATCACCGGAACGTTTCTCGCCGCACTTGCTGGAATCGTGCTCGCCCTGGCGTCCGGTCCTTTTGTGCTGATGTTCTTGGTGCTGACCGTGGCACAGCTGCTGCGCGGTCTCGGTCCGTCGCTCTATGGCGTCAACCAGCAGACATTCCGGCAGGCCCTGATCCGGCCCGAGCTGATCTCCCGGGTGAACGCAACCTGGCGGTTCCTGGTGTACGGAACGATGCCGATCGGCGCGCTGCTGGGCGGATTGCTCGGGTCGACATTGGGTATGCGCGCCACCCTGATAATCAGCGCCGCCGGCATGCTCCTCAGCACGGCGATAGCGTTTATCTCGCCATTGCGAACGCTCCGGGAGCTCCCGGCGCAGGACCGGCCCGCGGGGCAGGTCGCCGACGAGGACCAGGCCGCCGCGTAGCAGGCCCATCGGCCGCATGTCTCTCGTCGATCATGAAGTTAGTCGGGCGACATGCCGGCAACACGCCGAGAATTCGCTCGCTTACTTCATGATCACGAGGCTCGACGGTATTTCTTCGTGAGCTCTTCAACCCGGTGGGCCGGCCATGCGCGCTGCTCGCCGTTCAGGCCGGCGTACAACAGCTCGAGCCGGACCTGCCATTCAGCGAGCGCGACGGCTCGCTGATCGGCCAGCTCGGCGGGAATTGTCTGGGCGACGACGAGCCTGGTGCCCAACGGCTCCTGGTGGCCGAGCTCGATGCGCACCCGGCCGCCGGCGGGCGCCGGATATTCCAGTAACCGCGGCGGTTTGGTCACCTCACCCGCCGGCAGGCTCTCGGTCAGCGCCGACCAGACCGCCTCGGCCGGTTGGATCAGATCTCGCTCGAACCGCACCAGATATCCGTCCGGCTCGTCGCGCAGCTCGCCTTCGGCCAGACCGAATTCCTCGATATAACGCTCCGCCACGGCCAGAAAAGCGTCGCGGATCGGCGGCTGACCGTCGAGCTGGCCGGTGAGCGCGTCCAGGCAGCCGTGCCAGCCGGGCATTTGCCGGGCCACCGAAGGAAAATCGCTCCACGTGCCAGCACCGCTCATCGCATGGCTGAAGAATAGCCGGCAGCCAAGCTCATCGGGAACGAGTTCGAACCGCAATACCGAATCGAACCATCGAAACGCATAAATCTTCGGCGGATCGCATTCGAGCACGACACCCTCGCTGTAAGGCGATCCCAGATCGACTTCGTCACCACCGAAACTGAATTGCATCGGCGCGCCGGCGCGTAATTCCGTATGCACCGTGGCCGGAAACCAGTGCGCCATTTCGGTTGGGTCGGTGACCGCCTTCCATACCTTTTCCGGCGGATGCTTCAACGTACGTTCGAAGCGCAGCACCGGCTTGCCGTCAATGGTGTGCAGCTCTCCCAGCGGAGATTGCATGACTACCTCTTTCCGTCGGGCATTGTGTCGAGATGGCGTTCGAGGGCGTCGAGGCTGGCGCTCCAGAGCTGCCGGTACGGCGCGAGCCAGGCGTCGATCTCGGCCAGCGGCTCCGCCCGCAGCCGATACCAGCGGCGCTGCGCGTCCTGCCGCACCTCGACGAGTCCCACCTCACGCAGCACCTTCAAGTGCTTCGATACGGCGGGTTGGCTCATGGTCAGCTTGTCGACCAATGTCCCGACCGGCTGCTCGCCGGCCCGCAGCAGATCCAGAATCCGCCGCCGGCTGGGCTCGGCCAACACCTCGAACGTTGATGCCATGTCAGGCATATTACCCGTCAGGCATATTAGCGCAAGCATCGGAATGCAGCCGTTGACTCCCGTGGATTGCCGGCATAACGTCAATCCACATCCCTCACAACCGATGGGACGGGCTTATGTCCAGTTTGGGAGCGCTCCCAGATAGGGTTCTATCCGCTGGTCGTTGGTTGGCGGTGGCGGTCCTCAGCACGTCCGCCTTGATCGCCACTGCGGCCCCGATCGCCGCCGCACCGCCCGACGGCCACATCCTGCCGGCGGACAGCCGCTTCTACGTTCAGCCCGACAGCAAAGCGGCGCTGCAGGCGCTGACCGACCTGCACGATGGTCATCTGCAGGACGCGCTGACGATGGCGAAGCTGGCCAGCTATCCCGAATCAACCTGGTTCACCAGCGGTACGCCCGCCGAGGTACAGGCGGGCGTCGCGCGGGTGGAGCGTGTCGCCGCACCGCAGCGCGCGATCCCGGTCCTGGTCGCCTACAACATTCCCGGTCGCGACTGCTCGCTCTATTCGGCCGGCGGTGCCGCCTCTGATGCGGCCTACCGCCAGTGGATCGCCGCATTCGCCCGCGGTATCGGCGCGGCTCGTACCGTCGTCGTTCTGGAGCCGGATGCGCTGGCGAATCTTCCGTCGGACTGCGGCCAGGATCCGGACGGGACGGCCACACCGGCTCGCCTCGCCGATCTGAATTACGCCGTGCAGGTCCTTGAGGCGCAGCCTCGCACGGTGGTTTACCTCGATGCCGGCAACAGCTCGTGGCAGGCGGTCGGCGCAATTGCATCGCGGCTGGTCGCCGCGGGCATTGCGCAGGCGCAGGGTTTCTCGCTGAATGTCTCCAATTTCCACGCCACCTCGGAAACCAACGAGTATGGCGGCTGGGTCTCTCGCTGCATTTGGTTCGCCACCCACGGTCCGGCCTGGGCCGCCGGTCATTTCGATTACTGCGCCAGCCAGTATTACTCGTCGTCGGCGCCGAATGACGGAAAGCCGGGCGACAAGGTGGTTGGCTCCGACCCGACAACCTGGCACTGGACCGATCTCTGGTATCAGCAAAATACCGCTGCCGCACCGCCGGAGCAGCTGAGCCATTTCGTCGCGGACACCAGTAGAAACGGTCAGGGATCGTGGAAACCGGCAGTCCCCCCGGGCCCAGGTGACGCACAAACGTGGTGCAACCCGCCCGACCGCGGCGTGGGTCTGCGGCCGACCGCCGACACCGGAGTGCCACTGCTCGACGCGTACCTGTGGGTGAAGACGATCGGCGACTCCGACGGGACGTGTACGCGGGGACTGCCCGATGGTTCGGCCGACCCCGTCTACGGCGCCGTCGATCCGCCGGCGGGCGGCTGGTGGCCGGAACAGGCGTTAACCCTTGCCCGCAATGCCAATCCGGCGCTGACCTTTGCCTGGCAGCACTAGGCTCTGGTCAATCTCGGCGGCGCATCACGTGGCGTTTGCCGCGAATGCGGCGTCGAGAATGTCCAGCCCCTCGCCGAGCAAGGCGTCGCCGATCACGAGCGGCGGCAAAAACCGCAACACATTCCCATATGTGCCGGCGGTCAGCGTGATCAGGCCCTCGCGGTGGCAATCGGCCGAGATCCGCCCGGTCAGCGCCGGATTGGGGATCGTGCCGCCGGGCTCGACCAATTCGACGGCCAGCATTGCACCCCGGCCGCGTACATCACCGACCGCGTCGTATTTCTCGGCCAGCGCAACCAATCGGGGCCGCATCACCGATTCGATCCGCTGCGCCGCCCCGCAGAGATCCTCCGCCCGCATGGTCTCGATCGCGCCGAGGGCGGCCGCGCAGGCCACCGGATTTCCGCCGTACGTGCCGCCCAGTCCGCCGACGTGCACGGCGTCCATGATCTCCGCGCGACCGGTCACGCCGGCCAATGGCAGCCCGCCGGCAATTCCCTTGGCCGTGGTAATGATGTCCGGCACGACATTCTCGAAGTCGCAGGCAAACCAGTCGCCGGTGCGGCAGAAGCCGGTCTGGATCTCATCGGCGATGAACACGATGCCGTGCTCCGCGCACCACGCCGCGACCGCTGCCACAAACCCCGGCGGCGGCACCACAAAACCGCCCTCGCCCTGGATCGGCTCGAGGATCACCGCGGCAGCATTTTCCTCACCGACCTGGGTATGCACGAGCGAGGCGAATTGCTCGAATGCCTCCGTTACGCATTTCTCCGGCCCGGTCGGCCAGCGGTACGGATACGCCATCGGCACCCGGTATATCTCGCCGGCGAACGGGCCGAAGCGGTGCTTGTACGGCATACTCTTCGCGGTGAGCGCCATCGTCAGGTTGGTCCGGCCGTGATAGGCGTGCTCGAACGCGATCACCGCCGACCGGCCGGTGTAATGCCGAGCGATCTTGACCGCGTTCTCCACCGCCTCGGCGCCGGAGTTGAACAATGCCGAGCGCTTGTCGTGCGTGCCCGGCGTCAATTCGTTCAGCTTCTCCGCGACCGCCACATACTCTTCGTACGGGGTGATCATGAAGCAGGTATGAGTGAAGTCCTCGACCTGCCGCTGCACACCGGAAATCACCCGGGGCGCCGAATTCCCCACCGATGTCACCGCGATGCCCGCACCGAAGTCGATCAACTGGTTGCCATCGACGTCTACCACGATGCCGCCGCCGGCCCGTTCGACGTAAATCGGAAGCGTCGTACCGACACCGGGCGCGACGGCCGAGATCTTGCGGGCGTGCAATTCATTCGACCGTGGTCCGGGAATTGCGGTCCGCAATATGCGGCGCTGCTCGACCGTCATACCGTCGCTCCTCGGCCGATGTCAGAAATCGATGTTGTGCATGACGTGCTTGAGGCGGGTGTAGTCCTCGAGGCCGTACATCGACAAATCCTTTCCGTACCCGGAATGCTTGAACCCACCGTGCGGCATTTCGGCCACGATCGGGATGTGGCAGTTAACCCAGACACAGCCGAAATCGAGTCGCCGGGAGACCCGCATCGCGCGGCCGTGATCCCGCGTCCACACCGAGGACGCCAGGCCGTATTCGACGTCATTGGCCCAACCGACCGCTTCGTCCTCGTCGGTGAACTGCTGGACGGTGATAACGGGGCCGAATATCTCCTGCTGGATCGCCTCGTCATCCTGCCGCAACCCGCTTATAACCGTCGGCTCCCAGAAATAGCCGCGGTCACCCTGTCGCGAGCCACCGGCCAGCACCCGCGCATGATCGGGCAGCCGGGCAACGAAGCCGCCGACCCGGTCGAGCTGGTTGGCGTTGTTGAGTGCGCCGTAGAGAATGTCGTCATCGGCCGGCGCACCGGTCTTTGTATTACGTGCCTGCTCGGCCAACGCGGCCGCGAGATCGTCGGCGAACCCGCCGGCGGCCAGCACCCTCGTCGCCGCGGTGCAGTCCTGGCCGGCGTTGAAGTAGCCGGCAACGGCAATATTCTCCGCGGCGGCTTTCACGTCGACGTCGTCGAAGACAATGACTGGCGCCTTGCCGCCGAGCTCGAGATGCGTCCGCTTGAGGTCTTTCGCCGCGCTGGCCGCGACCTCGTAACCGGCGCGGGTAGAGCCGGTAATCGACACCATCGCCGGGATTTTGTGTTCGACGATCGCGCGGCCGGTGTCGCGGTCACCGCAGACCACGTTGAACACGCCGGGCGGAAAGAATTCGGTGGCAATTTCGGCCAGCAATACCGAGGAGACGGGCGTCGTGTCGCTCGGCTTGAGCACCAGACAGTTGCCGGCGGCCAGCGCGGGGGCGACCTTCCATACCGCCATCATCAGCGGGTAGTTCCAGGGCGTGACCTGCCCGACCACCCCGATCGGCTCGCGCCGGACATAAGAGGTATGGCCGGCCAGGTACTCTCCGGCGCCGCGTCCCTCGAGCACCCGGGCGGCACCGGCGAAGAACCGGATCTGATCCACCGCGGGCGGGAGCTCCTCGGTCCGGGTCAGCTCGATCGGTTTGCCGGTGTTCTCGCATTCAGCCGCAATGAGCTCCTCGGCCCGCGCCTCGATGGCATCGGCAAAATGCAGCAGGGCTCGCTGCCGGTCGGCGGGAGTGACGTCCCGCCACGACTCGAAGGCGCGCGCGGCCGCCCGATAGGCGGCATCGACGTCCGCCGGGCCGGAAACCGGCGCCGATCCGAACACCGCACCCGTGGCCGGGTCGATCAGGTCCGCGCGCTCGGCCGCGTCGACCGATCTTCCGTCGATGACATTCTGCACGTGCCGCATCGCAGCTCCCCAATTGTCAGCCCGTCGCAGTAAAATACACTAAACTCAGATGTTTACATGTCAAGATGTCGACGACGGTGCGGCCTCGACCGGAGGAAGAGGCGCCCGAGGGAGGTGATCGTGACATCGGATAGTCCGCTCGGCGTCGGCCTGACGACGGCCACCGCCCGCGCCATCCTCGGCAGCAGCGAGCGCGGTGGGCGGGCGGAACAGATTGCTGCTCGGCTGGGCCAGGCGATCCGGCTCGGGCTGATTCTCGACGGTGAACAACTGCCGCCGGAGGCACAGCTCGCCGAGCAGCTCGGCATCGCCACGGTCACCCTGCGGGAGGCGCTGGCGACACTTCGCGAGCAGGGTCTGGTAGCCACCCGGCGCGGCCGGTCCGGCGGCACCTTCGCCCGCGCCCCGCTCGATGACGAGCCCGATGCGCTTCCCCGCCGACTCCGCGAGTTCAGCACGCAGGACATTCGCGAGCTTTCCGACCACCGCAGTGCGATCTCCGGAATGGCGGCGTTCTTGGCCGCCGAACGGGCGCTGCCCAACGAGATCGGCGGCCTGCAGGCGCAGCTGGATCGGCTGCGCGCGGCCAAAAGCCTGAGCGAGCGGCGGCGGGCGGACACGCAGTTCACGATCGAGGTCGCGGCCGCGGCACAGTCCTCCCGGCTCACCCAGCAGGAGGTGCTGCTGCGCGCCGAGGTCGGCGACCTGTTGTGGCTGCAACGCACCGACGCCGACCACGAAGAATCGGTGGAGTCCCGGTCGCAGCTGATCGAGGCGATCCGATCACGGAAGGCCGAGCAGGCGCGGGAACTGGCCGAGCTGCACGTGGCCACCGACACCCGCCGACTGCTGGCACTGCGCCTTGACTGTTACGACGATCTCCTCGAGCGGCAAGGCCCGTGGCCGTGACCCCCGTATCCGCGGCGCGGGCGGTGCTCGCCGATATCACCGGCGAATTCGAGCGGATCTACACCGCACTCGAGCCGCTCAGTGCCGCATTCGCCGCGATAATCGAGAAAAGGCCGCGGGTCAATCGCGAGGACCTCGCCCCGCTGCGCCCGTCGATTTTCGCGATGCTGGCCGATCACCGCGATCTCGTCGCCGGTGCCGGCCTGATTACCGCGCCCGGCCTGCTGGCCGATTCCGTCTACTGGCTCGAATGGTGGTGGACCCGCGCATCGGGCACGCCCGAGGCACTGCGGGTGAATCTCGACCCGGCCGCCCCCGATTTCTTCGACTACGCCAGCGATGACTGGTACGCCGCCCCGATGCAGACCGGATTGCCGCACGTTTCCGGCCCCTATGTTGACTACGCCTGCACAAACCAGTACGCGCTGACGGTCTCCGTTCCGGTACGGGTGCATGACCAGCTCGTCGGTGTCGCCGCCTCGGATGTCCTCGTGGCGAGCCTCGAACAACGCATTCTCCCGGCGCTGCGGCGGCTCGATCCGCCATTGGTACTGGTGAATGCGGCCGGCCGCGTTGTGGTGTCGAGCGCGCCCGACTACGCCCCGGGACATCTCATGACGCGCGGCGTCGGCGAGCCGATCGCGCTATCCGGAGCACGAACGATCGGCTGGCGGTTGCTGGCCGTTGCCTAACTGGTTAGCGGTTGGCGATCGGGTTCTGCAGGGTGCCGACGATCTGCAGTGCTCCGGCCGGATCCTGCAGGTCGACCATCTGCTGGTTGTTGCGTAGCTGCAGGCGGTTCAAGCACGACAATGCGAACTCGCCGGCAAACAGGTCGTACCGTTCGAATTTCCCAGCCAGCGCTGGCATCGACCGCTGGTAGGCCGTGACGCAGTCGGCGACGGTCGACCAGAACTCATCCTCCGCGAGCAGGCCGGCCGGGCTGAGAATGCCGTTGAGGAACCGCAGGAAACAGTCGAAGACGTCGGTGAAAATCGATAGCGTCTTCAGCTCGTCGGGCACGTCCGCGCGAATGCGCTCGACTGCCGGCGGCAGGTCGACGTCCTTGCTCATTACGGCTATTTCTTCGGCGATGTCCTTGAAGATGGCGCGCTGTGGCACACCAGCGTCAAGCACCACGATCACGTTCTCGCCGTGCGGCATGAAGACCAGATCATAGGCGTAGAAGCAATGCAGCACCGGCGTGAGGTATGCGTCGAGGTAGCTTTCCAACCACGCACGCGGGCGCAGCCCCGATTCGGCGATCAACGCGGCCGCGAACGAGTCACCATTGCGGTCGACATGCAGGAGGGAGGCCATCGTCACCAGCCGCTCCCCCGGCCCCAGCCGCGGGATCGGGCTCTCCCGCCAGAGCGCGGCGAGCATTTTCAGGTACGGCGATCCGTTCGGGCACGCCGCGCGGAATTGTTCGTGGTGATAGCCGATCGCGGCCCGTTCCCGCAGGATGCTGAATCCGGTCCGTCGCAGCACCTCGTCGTTCGCTATTACCTCGGCGAGCCAGTCGTTGATTGCCGGGGTCGCCCTCATATATTCGGCGGACAGCCCACGCAGGAAGCCCATGTTCAGCACGGACAGCGCGGTCTTCACGTAATGCCTGGACGGTACGCTGACGTTGAAGAACGTCCGGATCGACTGCTGTGCAAGGTATTCGTCGTCGCTCTGCCCGAGGAGGATGATGTTACGTCGGGCCAGCTCGCCGGCGAACGTGACTGCCAACCGGTTCCACCACTGCCACGGGTGTACCGGGATCAGGTAGTAGTCGGCCGGGTCGAGCCCGACATCGCTTATCGTGCCGGCGAACCGGTCGCGAACGGATTCGTCGAGCTCGGCGGCGATCAGCTCGTCGTAGTCCAGGTCCGCGCCGGCCGAGTAGGTTGCCCGGTCGCGCCGCACGGCCAGCCAGATCAGCCGTACGGGTGCGGCTGCCTCGGGCGCGTACGAACGGTATTCGGCCGCGTCGAACCCGAGCCGACCGCTGTTGGCGATGAAGCACGGATGGCCCTCGGTCATGCCGGTCTCTACGGTCTGGAACTCGGCATGCGCGAGCGTGGCGGCGCTGACGGGGGGCGCCGCCAGCTTAAATGCGATGCTGGCAAGCGTGCTGCCGATCTCCTCGAGATATACGGGCAGAACATGCTCGGACAAGCCGAGCGTGCGACGCAAATCGAGAATGAAGTCAACCGCGTCCAGTTCGAGCGCGCGTTCGGCACTGTAGCGACCGATGCTGTCGAGGTCGACGCGCCAGTGGTCCAAGGTGAGCACCCTTGCGGTGAATCGATAGTGCACCGATTCGTCGTCGCTAAGCACGCGATAGGAACCGTCGGGCTGTCGATGCGGCGTGAGCACCCGCTCATGGCTCAGCTCGGCCAGCGCCTTCCCGACCAGTAGCCGGTTGGCGCGACCCCACAGCTCCGGCGTCAAATGGGCAATCGTGCTAGCCAGCTCGGTCATCGGCGTACTCCGTTATGGGCTCCATTGTGCGCACCCTCGCGGGCGATGAGATAGTCGTCGCGGGTGCACACACTGAGAAATGCATTCTTGTCCGCCAGCGGCACGGTGTCGATGATGCGAAACCCGACATACGCGTTCAGCTCCTGAACCGCGGTGTTGTGTACGTCGGGCTCGACCACGACCCGGCTCGTCGACAGCTCGGAAAACAGCATCTCCATGATCGTGACGATGACCGCCCGGGTGAAGCCGGTGACCGGCCGCGTCGTCGGCGCGACCAGGAAATGCATACCGACATCGCCCGGCTGCGGTCGGTAGACGCCGGCCAGCTCGCTCTTTGCCGGGTCATATCGTTCGACCAGAAAAGCCGGCGTACCGCGGTAGAGGCCGAGAAAAGCGGCGCGGTCGGCGGCAGCGGCAATCTCACGGAACTCACGCTCCACGTCGGCCCGCGCGGCATTCTGCATGAGCCAAAACGCCGATTTCGGATGGGTGAGCCAGCGGTGCAGCAGCTCAACGTCGGCCACCGGATTGACTGGGCACACGACGAACTCGCCGAGCGGGTCCGGGCGGGAGAATACCGCGCTCATACCGACATTGCCTCCACCTCGGGTGCGGCGAATTCCTGGAATGCGATCGACCGCTCGATCGGGTAGTGCTCACGGCCCAGCAACTCGCGAATAATGTAGGAATTCCGGTACGCGGCCATGCCGAGGTCCGGCGCCACGAATCCATGTGTGTGCAGCTCGGCGTTCTGCACAAAGATTTCCCGGCCGGCCCGGTCGATGCTGTAGTTGCGGGCGACCGCGAAGCGTCCGGCAGCGTCCCAGTTGATTCGGTGCCGGACCGGCTCGAGAAACTCCGGCACCTGGTAGCGATAGCCGGTGGCCAGCACGAGCCCCTGAGTGGCGTGGCGGAAATCCCGCTCCTGCTCGACCTGGCGGAGTCCGAGCGTGTAGCTGCCGTCGATCGGGTCATGCTCGGCGCCGGTCAACGCGGTGTTCGGCAGCAGCCGGGTCGGGCACGGCCGGGCGCGACTCTTGCGATACAGCACATCGAAGATGTCGTTGATCAGCTCGGCGTCGATGCCTTTGTAGAGGCCCTTCTGCTCGTTGGTCAGCCGGTCGCGGGCGGCAGCGGGCAGACCGTGGAAGTAGTCGGTGTACTCCGGCGACGTCATCTCCAGCGTGAGCTTGGTGTATTCGAGTGGGAAGAATCGCGGAGAGCGGGTGATCCAGGTCAGCTCGTACGAGTGGTCGTCGATGTCGCTCAGCAGGTCGTAGTAGATCTCCGCGGCGCTCTGTCCACTGCCGACAATCGTGATGCTGTCTTTCCCCTGTAGTTGTGCCTTGTTTTCCAGGTATCTGGAGTTGTGGATAGCATCGCCGCCGAGCCCGCGGCAGGCGTCTGGAAGGTACGGCGGCGTGCCCGTACCAAGGATCAGCCGAGGCGCGACATAGCGTTCGTGCGGTCCGGCGTGCACCACGTACCGACCGTCGTCGTACTCGATCGCGGTGACCCGACGGTTGAACCGGACACTGGCGAGCCTGGCCGCGGCCCAGCGACAGTAGTCGTTGTATTCGGTACGGAGCGGATAGAAGCTTTCCCGGATATAGAACGAGTAGAGCCGCCCGCGCTCCTTCAGGTAGTTGAGGAACGAGAATGGGGACGTCGGGTCGGCCAGCGTGACCAGGTCGGACATGAACGGCGTCTGCAGCGTGCTCGACTCCAGCAGCATTCCGGAGTGCCAGTCGAAATCGGGCTTGCTCTCCAGGAATACGCCGTCGAGCTCGGCGATCGGCTCGGTGAGGCAGGCGAGCCCGAGATTGAACGGACCGAGTCCGATCGCGATGAAGTCATGGGTTGTGGTCAACGGAGCCCCCTACACAGTCAGCCGACACGTTGCAGCGCTACCTGCTCGCGCTCGAACTGCTCGGCATGCCGCGCAATGAGATCCAGAACATCGGCGATGTCGCGCAGCGTGGTATTCGGGTTGAGCAACGTGAATTTCAAGTAATGCCGCCCGTCGACGACCGTTCCGGCGACCACCGCGGAGCCGGTGGCGAACAGCGCCCGACGAACGTGGCGGTTGAGCCGATCGCTGTGTTCGGCGTCCCCGCGCGGAATGTACCGAAATACCAGCGTGCTGAGAGCGGGTTTGGTGACGACGTCGAAGCGGGAGTCGGCCACCAGCATTCGCCATGCCTCGCCGGCCAGGCTCACCACATCGTCGAACAGCTTGCCGACGGCGTTGGCACCCATTACTCGGAGGGTGAGCCAGAGCTTGAGCGCGTCGAACCGCCGGGTGGTCTGAATGCTCTTGTCGACCTGGTTGGGCACGCCGTCATTGCGCTTCGGATTCAGGTATTCGGCGTGATGGGTCACATGTCGCAGCGTCGTCCCGTCGCGCACCAGGATTGCGCTCGAGCTGACCGGCTGAAAGAACGACTTGTGATAGTCCACAGTCACCGAGTCCGCGCCCTCAATGCCGGCCAGCAAATGTCGCCTATTCGGCGAGACGAGAAGCCCGCAACCATAGGCGGCATCGACGTGCAGCCAGGTATCGTATTGGCGGCAGAGAGCGCCGATTCCGGGCAGCGGGTCGATGCTGCCGAAATCGGTGGTACCCGCGGTCGCCACCACGGCCATCGGAATGAGATCGTCGCGCCGGCACCGGTCGAGCTCGCGGCGCAGCTCGTCGGTACGCATCCGCTTCTCCGCGTCGCACGGCACGGAAATCACGGCGTCGTGCTCTAGCCCGAGCAGCATAGCCGATTTCACTACGCTGAAATGGCTGCAGGCAGACGCCAGAATACGCAGCCGGGGCAGTATTTCGGACTTCCTTATGGCGGTGCCTTTGCGGGCCCGGTGGTAGGACTCCTCCCTGGCGAGCAGCAACGCATGCAGGTTGGACTGGGTGCCGCCGCTGGTGAATACACCGTCCGCGGTTGCCGGGAATCCGATCTGCCGCGCCGTCCAGTCAATGAGGCGCCGCTCGATCAACGTGCCGCCAGCGCTCTGGTCCCATGTATCCAACGATGAATTGACCGCGGACAGCACCGCCTCGCCCATGACGGCCGGGATGACGACCGGGCAATTGAGATGGCCGAGATAACGCGGATGATGGAAATAGACGGCGTCCCGTAAATACACCCGATCGAGCTCGTCCAGTGCGGCGGCGGAGTCGAATAGCGGCCGCTCCAGGTCGATCGCGTTGATGGCCGGAGCGAGCTCCGCCGGCGTGATCCCGGTGGTCGGCCGGTCGGCGCGGGCGAACGCGGCCGCGACCCGGTCGACGCCCGCCGCGACTGCCTCCCGATAACGCTCGAGGGTGTCGCCGCCCAGCAGATGTGCCCTCCAGGCAGTCGATCCAGACGTTCGATCCTCGGCGGTGGGCGCGAGGCAACTCACGATCCGTCCTCCATTTGATTAGGTAAGCCTAACCTAGCAGGGGCGCGTAATTTGGTCTAGGGAGTCCGCAGTGGCCAATATCGCTCTCGATATCGCCGGAGCACGTTCGTGATCATGCACAAATGGTCCGCGACACGCCTTACGAAACAGCCAAACCCGCATGATCACCGAATCTCGGGCCAGGTTTCATGATCGGGATCGGTTTCGTACGCACAACGTTGACGAAATCCATCCCGATCATGGGTCTCGGCAGGCCCGGATACATGATCATGAGTAGCTGACCCTGCGGAATCCGACGCTCAACGCCTCACGATCATGAAACCTCAACCCGATCGGCGAGCGTCGACGCCCTCCCGCATTCGTCCATGATCATGATGGGCAAACCCGGCGGATTCCGACGGTTTCGCCATCACGATCATGAAACCCGCGACCGAACCAAGATCGGGATGGAATTCGTCACGTCCCAAAGTCCCCGTGATCATGCACAAACACAGGCTCCCGTCGGCGTGTCATCCAGACTTTCTGCATGATCACGGAGGAGATGCGATCGGCGAGTTAGGTGACCTTCTTGGCCTTCTGCATTGCCGCGACCAGCAACTCGATCAGCGGCGCACAACCGGCGTAGGAAAACCGCGGTTCGCTCAGCCACGGCGTTACCTGCCCGGCCTTCACCGCGGCCAACCGCGTCCAGGTCGGATTCGATTTCAGCGCAGCGGGCTGCAGTGCTGCGGTGCGATTGTCCAGCATGATGAGATCGGCCGGATATTTGTCCGCCTTCTCCCAACTGAGGTCTTCGAAGAAGCCGCCCGTCACATGGTTCGGCATGACGAAATCGACGCCGAGCTCGCGATAGTAGCTGAGATCGGCGTACACCGATGGATCGGAAACGTAAAACAGGTCGGTACTCGCCGACCCGGCCAATACCTTCAGCCTGGGCTTATCCTTGGCGACCCGGCGCAGGGCATCCACGGCCTTGTCGAAGCGCGTTTTCGCGGCGGTCACCTGGGTCGCTTTGAGATCCGCGCCGAGTGACGCGGCCAACTCCGCATACCGCCCGATCGGCTCGGGTAGCGACACATGCGCGGCATTGATGCCGATGCTGGGTGCCAGGTCGAGAATCTTCTTCTTGCTGTCGTCCGGCACAAACCAGAGCGCGGATTTTTCGTACATGTTCGTGATGAGCAGATCGGGCTGCAACGCCGCGTACTTCTCGATATTGAATTCACCCCAGACGTTGCCGACGATCGTCAGCTTGCTGATATCCAGATTGCCAGCCTGCACGTCCGGCTTGCCGTCCTTCAGCTTCGTCGGGCCGAAAACGCCGACGATCTCCGTCGTCAGGCCGAAATCGTGCAACGCGGCCGCAGAACCGGTATAGGCCACAACGCGTTTCGGCCGATGCTCGGCGTTGACCTTCTTCTTGCGGTCGTCGGTGAACGACCACGCATCGCTCGCCGTCGATGCCGAGCTCTTGGTGCTCCCACATGCGGTGGCCACGGCACCAATGGCCAGCGCGCCACCGGCCGCCAGTAGCCGACGGCGGGACAGCTCGATCTGCTGAGCGCGGTGCATGCGGGCCCTCTCCCGAACGTCCGTAACGCGGTCGAGGTTAGGCTAACCTAATAAGCGCTCAGACCCAACGCCGCCCGTCGATTGCGGCCCAGATCACGCGTCGTAGTCGACGGTCAATTGCTCGGAGCTCGGCACCGCTTGGCAGGTGAGTACGAAACCGGCGTCCACTTCGGACTTCTCGAGCGCGAAGTTGCGCCGCATCCGCGCCTCACCGGTGACCAGCCTGGCTCGGCAGGTGCCACAAACACCGCCCTTGCAGGCGAACGGCAGGTCGGGGCGGGCCCGCTGCGCACCTTCCAGAATGCTGCTCCCGCGGGGAATCGCGGCCGTTGTCCGGCGACCGTCGAGAATCACGGTGACCTCGCTGCCGGATACGCCGGGCTCCTCGTGGTGTACCGGCTCGGGCGGCAGCTCCTCGACATAGAACAGCTCCCGGTGTACCCGTTCGGCCGGCACGCCAAGCCCGGTCAGCACCGCACGCGCGCCGGTCACCATGTCGAAGGGCCCGCACAGCCACCAGTGC
>Ga0137412_10000531_pt1 | contig 27240 bp, 19 predicted proteins | sample CZODoug2_1_16fun_FD_122160 | JGI IMG/M metagenome (GOLD analysis project Ga0137412, IMG submission 122160) | Vadose zone soil fungal communities from Angelo Coast Range Reserve, California, USA - CZODoug2_1_16fungal (Hybrid Assembly) | ecosystem: Environmental > Terrestrial > Soil > Vadose zone...
CCGGCTTCTTCCATGCGCGACGTCAAGGTCGTCGCGGCACCCATCCCGGCCGCATCCGCATCACAAGCAACGTAGAGGCGTCGGAGCGTCAGGGGTACCAGCAGCGCCGCGAGATGATTTGCCGAGAGTGCCGCCGCCATGGGCAGGATCGGAAGCACAGAGCGTAGCGAGAGCATGGTCTCGACTCCCTCACCCGCAACGAGCACGTCATTCGCCACACCAAAGCGGACCGCGTTGCCGAGCAGATCACCCATCGCCCGTCTTGGCGTATCGATCGGCGCCTTGCCGAGCCGGTTGGGGTCAAAGCCGTCGGGATCGAGCCAGGTGCGGTGGACGCCGGTGATCACGCCATCAATATCAGTCACGCAAGCGATCATCGCCGGCCAGATCTCGGCAGGCAGCTCTTCGTAAGCCCCGTGGTAATAGCAACGAGGCTGATACCGTAGACTGCCACCGTGATGCAGGTCTGCAATTCCACGCCGACGCAAGTATAGCTCCACGAGAGTCCCCTCGGTCGGACGCGATATTGCAAACAGGCGCCTTGCGGCGTCTCGTGAGCCGCGCTGCACCGCTGGAAGAACAGGCCCCGGGGCAAGCTCTGGAGCCGGACGAGGCAGGTTCAGAAATCGCCTCGCCTCGTTAGCGACATCGCGGAAGTCGCGGAGACCGAGGCGTTCGCGGATAATATCGAGCAGATCACCGTATTCCCCGGTTGCGGCATCGGTCCATTTGCCGGCCGGCCCCTTCGGCGACTCGTAGAGCCGCACAAACAGGGAGCGACCCGGTGTATTCTCGACGTCGCCGACCAGCCAGTAGCGCCCCTCGCGCTTGCCGTTTGAGAGATAGTGGCGACACACCGCCTCGGCCTCACGCGCGAGGCGGCGTGCCAGTTCGGAGGCATCGCGGGACATCACGCGACCTCCCGTTCGCCGATACGCTCGACCGGATAGCGTTCCAGCACCTTGGCGAGGACACCGACGCCGCTGGCGTCAGTCGGCACGAACATGCGCAGCTTCCAGGAGATGATCTCACTGAAGAGCCCATAGGCGCGCAGGCGATCGCGTACGGTGTCGGAGAAATCAGACAGCTCGATGCGGTGCGCGCCCATGACACGGACGCGCCGAAGTTTCAGGCCCTCGGCAAGGTGGAGAACCGTGCGACCTTCAGCCAAGACGGCGAACGCATCCTCGGGATTGAGCGTGGGCTGCTCTCCGAGAAGCGTGTTGGCGACCCAGGCCTGCGAAACCTTCCTCCCGATGATGCGCTCGCCGGCATCGGTCTGGAGCCGGTAAACGCGCGTCGATTCGTTCGGCAACTGCTTCCAGATCGGCAGCAGGAGCCCGGCGACGACATGGATCGTGGTTGTCGTGAACTCCGGCACCTCCGCAAGCTCCGCCTGCCAGGCTGCCCTGAATCGCGTGCGATCCGTCTCGAGCCAGCGGCTTTCCGCCATGGCCTGCAGCGAAACGTTGTGGCTTTCCATCGGCCGCAGCAGTCGCACGCGTGGCTCGATCTCACCGTCATCACGCATCAGGCTCGGCGCCAGGATCCGCACGGCGGCGCGGCCGGAACGCTCGTTGATGACAAGGACGGCGCGGCGATCGGAGAGCCGGCCAAGCGCGTCATCCAGGGTCACCGGCTGGTTACGCTCGCACTGGGCAATGGTGAGCAGCCGCGTCTCCGCGCCAGTGCCGGGATGGCCATAGATCGCGCGGCGGTCGGTGACGACGAAGCTTTCCGCCCGCAGCGTCTCCAGGCCCGCGTCATAGATCCCCGAGGCGATGGCGCCTTCGATCCGCGCGGTCAGCAGCTGCTCAAAAGCCGTGAAGAGGACGTTCTGCAGATCGATGGTCAGCGCCAGCAGACGGTTGAGGAAGGTGGTGATCGGCGGCAGCTCATCCTTGAGGCCGTTTTCGTCGATGAGCTTCAGCCCGGTGGCGTCCTCAAAGGCCTCGAGGGAACACCCGTCGACCTTGCCTTGGACCAGAAGCATGTAGAGCTGACGGAGAGCATCGCGCCCGTAGGTGCTCTCCAGATTGTCTTCGGGACGAAACAGCCCCTGCCCGCCGGTCTGGCGCTGACCGCGCGTGATCGCGCCAAGCGTATCGAGCCGCCGCGCGATGGTGGAAAGAAAGCGCTTTTCAGCTTTCACATTGGTTGCGATGGGACGAAACAGCGGCGGCTGCGCCTGGTTCGTCCTGTTGGTGCGGCCGAGCCCTTGGATTGCCGCATCGGCCTTCCAGCCGGGTTCAAGCAGGTAATGCACGCGCAGGCGCCGGTTCCGGGCCGACAGTTCGGCGTGATAGCTGCGCCCCGTGCCACCAGCGTCGGAGAAGATGAGAATGCGCTTGACGTCGTCCATGAACGCCGCGGTTTCGGCAAGGTTCGCGGCGCCGGCGCGGTGCTCGACCACAAGGCGGTCCTTTTTGCGGATGATGCGGCGCGAGCGTCCGGTGACTTCGGCGACCATGTCGGTCCCGAAGCGCTGCACGATCTGGTCGAGCGCGCCGGGCACCGGCGCCAGCGAGGCAAGCTTCTCGATCAGACGATCGCGTCGCGCGACAGCCTCCCGGCTCTCGACCGGTTGGCCGTCGCGATAGACCGGCCGGGATAAGAGGTTGCCTTCGGAATCGGTGAAGGGCTCGTAGAGCTGAACCGGGAAGGAATGGGCGAGATAGTCGAGCACGTATTCCCGTGGCGTGATATCGACCTGGACGTCGCCCCACTCCTCGGTGGGAATCTCCGCAAGCCGGCGCTCCATCAGGGCTTCGCCGGTCGAGACGATCTGGATGACGGCAGCGTGGCCTTCCTCAAGATCGCGTTCGATCGAGCGGATCAGGGACGGCGTCTTCATCGACGTGAGCAGATGGCCGAAGAAGCGCTGCTTTGCGCCTTCGAAGGCCGACCGCGCGGCGGACTTCGCCTGCGCGTTCAGCGTGCCGCTCTCACCGGTGATATTCGCGGCCCTCATGGCGGCGTCGAGATTGTTGTGAATGACGCTGAACGCGCCGGCATAGGCATCATAAATGCTACCCTGCTCGGGCGTGAGCTTATGCTCGATCAGCTCGTATTCGACGCCTTCGTAGGAAAGCGAGCGCGCCGCATAAAGACCAAGCGCCTTGAGGTCGCGCGCCAGCACCTCCATCGCCGCGACGCCACCCTCCTCGATCGCCTCGACAAACTCGGCGCGGGTCGCAAACGGAAAGTCTTCGCCGCCCCACAACCCGAGCCGTTGGGCATAGGCGAGGTTGTGAACCGTCGTGGCGCCGGTGGCGGAGACATAAACCACCCGCGCATTGGGCAAGGCGTGCTGCAGCCGCAGCCCCGCCCGTCCCTGCTGCGAGGCGGCCTGGTCGCCGCGCTCGCCCTTTCCGCCCGCGGCATTCTGCATCGCGTGGCTCTCGTCAAAGACGACCACCCCGTCGAAATCCGGCCCCAACCATTCGACAATCTGCCGGACGCGCGAAAGCTTCTCCCCGCGCTCATCGGAGCGTAGCGTGGCGTAGGTGGTAAACAGGATGCCTTCCGACAGGCAAATCGAAGTCCCCTGGCGGAACCGCGACAGCGGCGTGACCAGGAGCCGCTCCATGCCGAGCGCGGACCAGTCGCGCTGCGCGTCCTCGATCAGCTTGTCGCTCTTGGAGATCCAGACCGCGCGACGGCGGCCCTTCAGCCAATTGTCGAGCAGGATACCTGCGACCTGGCGGCCCTTGCCGGCGCCCGTGCCATCGCCCAAGAACCAGCCGCGGCGAAAGCGCACGGCGTTCGCGGCATCGTCGCGAGCGGCGGCCACGACGTCAGACGTCGCGTCGACCGTCCAGGAGCCCGCGAGGAAAGCTGTATGCGCTTCGCCGGCGTAGATCACACTTTCGAGCTGGGCGTCCGACAGCAGGCCGTGAGCCGTGACGTTCGCCGGAAGATGGGGCTGATACGAGGGCTTTGGCGGGGCGACCGAGGCCATCGCCGCCGACTGCACGAGCTTGGTGGGATGGGCCAGCGATCCCGCGATTCGGATCGATTGCAGCGCATAGTCTTCGTAAAGCGCATCCGTGAGCCGGACGCCTTCCGGCGGAGTCCAGTCGACCGTCTCGTATGCGAGCGGGACGCCTTCTGGCGCGGCAAGCCCCGGTGTGGACGATTGCCGCGCCGCAAGAGAGTTGGCAGCCAGCGGCAACGCGGGACGCCGAATGGTGCTGGCCGTGACTGGTGCGGCGGCAAGCGGCAACCTGGGAGGAACGAGCTTCGTCACCCAATCGAGCAATGTGGCGACATCGCTCGCGAGGCCGGGCGAGACCGGAAACACATTCGGATCGGCGGCGGGCTGCTTGTCGACCACAAGCAGCCTTGTATCGGTATGCGTTCCGTGCCTCGCATAGACGGCGCCGTCGACGGCCGCCGAGAACACGACGCGACCGCGCTCCTGCAGACTGACGAAGGCGTCGGTCCATGTTGGATTGTCAGGCGCAAAGCTGGCGCTGCTGATGGCGACCAGGCGTCCACCGTCGCGAAGACGCGCCAGCGCCGCTGAAACGTGCCGGAACGCGGCGTCGGCCATGCGTCGGTCGACATTGGCCATCGCCGAGAACGGTGGGTTCATCAGGACCACGCTTGGCGCGATACCCGCATCGAGATGGTCGTCGATCTGCGCCGCGTCGAAACGCGTGATGGCGAGGTTCGGGAAAACGAGGTCAAGCAGCCCTGCGCGCCCCTCAGCCAGCTCGTTCAGGACAAGCGAACCGCCGTAAATCTCGGCCAGGATGGCAAGCAGCCCGGTGCCGGCGGAGGGCTCCAGCACAAGGTCCGTTTTCGTAATGCCAGCGGCTATGCAACTGACGAAGCCGAGAGGAATCGGCGTCGAGAACTGCTGAAGTGCACAGCTCTCCTCGGAGCGACCGGTGTGGGTGGGAAGGAGCGCCGCGACCTTGGCCAGCATCGAGAGCATTGAAGCCGGCGATGCCGCTTTCGCGCGCATGGAAGGACCATGCTCGCGAAGGAAAAGAACCGTCGCGGCCTCACAGGCGTCGTAGGCGGCTTTCCAATGCCAGGCACCGCTGGCATCGGAGGCGCCGAAGGCGCTCTCCATGGCCGAGCGCAGGATTCCTGCCGCATCGATGCGCCGTCCACGTTCGAGGTCCGAGAGGAGACGCCGCGCGGCTTGAACAACGGCGGATGCCATGGCGGCCGCCGAACATGAGAGGTTGATCATGAGACTTGAGGCCTTCAGGAGAGCTTGGAAGGATCGAGCAGCCGGGCGCTCTCTCGACCCGACCGGCTCAAACCCGTCCCGGCCGGCCTCTCACTCTCCTCACGCCGCGGCCTTCACCGCGCGCCACCATGCGATGCGCTCTTCACGAGCGGCGTTCGCGAGCCGCAGCAAGAGATCGCCATGGCAGGACCGAGGCGCGCAGAAGCAGACGAGATCGCGGCCGCTCAATTCGTCGAGTGCGCGCAAGAGATGATGCTGCTCGGCAAGCCAACGCTCGTACTTTGCGATGACCGCCACGCGTTCGCCGTCTCGGCCGATCCTGAACGGATTGCCCCATTTCGAGCCACGCCCGATATAGACGGCATCCGCCGGCACGCCTGTATGATGCTTGTTGAGAACCTTGCACATCGCATTGCCTCCTGATCCATCTGCGACGGGCCGGCGACCGGGCGTGGTTCAGTCACGCGGGTCACGCATCGAACCTCCGGACGATGCGGAAACGGCTTGCCCGTTGACGCGCGGGCCGCCACGCTCAGACAGGCCCAAGGAGCGGCGGATCAGGAGGTGGATGGGTTAGTCCGGGGATCAGACGGCGCCAGATAGGCGTCGAACGGATTGCCGTCGGCAAGATGGCCGAAAGGCGTGAACACGAAACCGGCTCCGTCGCGACCAACCGCGCATATGACGTAGCGCGGTTCGCCGGTTGACGCGTCCGTACATTCCATGACTGCAAGATTGCCGTCGGCCGCCGCACGAAGCAGCGTCTGGAAGTTTGCGCGCGCATGATTGGGAATGCTCATGGCGCACCTCGCCGGGCGGGGTCTGCCGCATCGTCGTCGAGATCCGCTCCAGAGAGGAATTCCTCGATGAGGCCGTTGGTTGATTTCCCCCGAATGACGTCCGCGGTGATCGGCATTGCCGTGCCGCCGAACCCGTCGGCTCGCATCCAGCTGCAGGTGAATGTGCCGACGACGCTGATGTAGGCAGGCGTCTGCGAGCGCTTCACCACATCCTGAGGGAAGAATTCCCAGGACGTGGCGGCAAGATCCAGATCGATCTCCGCCGCATCGGCGCCTGCCGCGGCAAGCCTCTCGGTGACATAGCCATGCGTGGTACTGTCGCGGTCGGGCGATGAAGCGAGCACATCGATAAGTTCATCGCGTGTCGCGCGAACGACGGTGCACGGGTTATCCTTGGCGAAGAAGCACCACGCCTGCCCGTCGCGCTCGGGGTTGAAGAGTGGGGTCATATCGGTTTCGGGAATGGCCTGTTGAATAACCGTCTGTTCGAAGTAGTCGGCCACGTCATGTCTCCAAAAATGGGAAGCCCGGCACGATGGCCGGGCTTCAGGAAAGCGAGTGATACATCGCGTACGGGACGGAACGCGCCGTCCCACACCGGTTCATTCAGCAGCGATGCTCGGCTGCTCGTCTTCGTTGTCGGGCTTGTCCTCGTCGTCGGCGAGGAATTCGGGCAGTGGCGCCGCGTCGCCACCCTGTTCTGGCGTCGACGCTCCGGTTTCAGCGAGGCGCAGCGGCTCGGGCAACCAGCCGGCGCCATCGAGAAGGCGTTCGGCTTCGCTAGCCATATCGGCCTTCTTCAGATGGTCGATCAATTGTGCCGACGCCTCACCCTTGGCTTCTCGTACCGCCTCCAGGATATGCTGCTTCGTGACGCGGCCGAGATAATTATCGACAGTCGGCTTCCAGCCGGCCTGCACCATGTCCAACCCGACCGCCCGCGCCAGCACGCCGGCCCGGTCGAGCCTGCGAGCGACGCTGTGGGCGGAAACCCGACCCTGATTGTAGCGGTTCGCCGGCTCATAGAGCGCATTGACGGCGAAGGACGCGCAATGGGCAAGCAGCACCGCTTGTGCGTTGCTGTCCAACCCGGTGAGCGTGTCCCAGAGGTCCTTCTCGTCGGCCGGGAGCCGCGCCTTCCAGGCTTCATGCCGGGTCTCGATGGCCTTGGCCGAAGTACTTTCCTTCAATCCCGGCGCCTGGGCAGGGAACATCGGGGTATGGACGGCAATCTCAAGACAACTGCCCGACGATGCGAACCTGTAGAAACTCGCAAGCACGAAATGGTGCAGCACCGCCTGGAAGGCGATCGATGGATGCTCGGCCAGCGCATCCCGCAACGCGAGTGTCCGATGGGCGGTCAGTTCGACGATCAGACGGTCCGGCAGCGGCCTTGCAGCATCGTCCTCATCATCCTCGGCTGGCTCGGTTGATGCGCCGCCGACCGTGATGGCGGTGCGCTGCACCGTATTGGAGGACTCCTTCTCCCCGGAGGCTTGGCCGTCCCGGCCGGATTCGGGCTCGACCATCGGAGGTTCGTCCTCCGGCCGGACATAGCCGCGGTCCACCCACAGCCGACCTTCGGAATCGATGCTGATAAAGACGCCAGCACGGGCGATGTCGGCGGGATCGTAGATCATCGCTCTGTGTCCGAACGCAAGCAATGCCGCCTCGATCTCGCCAAGGCGTTGATCGACCTCATCTGGCAGCTCATCCGCGTCCTGATATTCGGCCTCAAGCCTGTCATGGTCGGTGTTGAGCGAATCGATCGCGGCCTGCTCCTCGATCGTGCGATCGGCCGGCGTCCCCTCAAGCTCCCGCAGACCGTTATTGTGACCGTATGGGAAATCGACGGCGACCGCGATCCACTTCCAGCCTTCGGCCGCGATCGCCTCGGCGTCGATTTTCAGCTTCTCGGTGACGAGCCGGTCAAGCAGCGGCACATCCTGCAACCAGCCGCCGTCGTCGTCCTCGAACAGATCGCGCAGGATCGGACCGCCTGCCTGCTCGTATGCGGCGAGGCTGACAAACTGCGCGCGGCGATCGGACGCGCGGACGGTGTTCTCGGTCAGCATGCGGCGGATCTGGTATGGCTCGTCAAAGCCGGAGCGGCTCACATTGTCCCAGACCTGTTCCTGGCGGGCGTGGTCGCCGGTGATCGCGAACGCCATGAGCTGTTCGAGCGTCATGCCGTCCTTGGCATAGATCTCGCACAACACAGGTGAGACCGAGGCCAGACGGAGGCGCTGCTTGACGACCTGGGCGGTGGTGAAGAAGGCGACCGCGATCTCTTCATCGCTCATGCCCTTCTCACGCATGTCCAGGAAGGCCCGGAATTGGTCGAGCGGATGCAAGGCGACGCGATGAACGTTCTCGGCGAGCGAGTCATCCTCTGCGAGGATCTTTGTGGAAGGATCACGGACGATGCACGGCACGAGTCCGTCCTTGGGGAAGCGCTTGGCCTTGACGAGACGCTCAATGGCGCGGTAGCGGCGCCCGCCCGCCGGCACCTCGAACATGCCGCTCTCGTTGCCATCCGCGTCGAAAAGCGGACGGACGTTGAGGCCCTGCACGAGATCCTCGCGGCGGGCGATGTCCTCGGCGAGCTCCTCCACATTGATGTCGGCTCCGATGCGGCGAACATTGGAGGCGCTGAGCACGAGCTTGTTGAAGGGGATGTCGCGCGAACGCGAGAAGACGATCTTCCTGACAGGCTTGGCCATGTAGATCACTCCACGACGGGCGGCCGAAAGCCTCTCTCTCGGCCTCCAACCCGTCATGGCGCCCCGCGCGGCCCTCTTCCTCTCTGGATCGCCGAGCGACGGAGATCATGCCGCTGCGTGATCTGCGCCGCCCGGCTCGGCCGCGACGTCTCGAGCCGTTTCGCCCAGGAATCCGAGCAAGTAGTCCGCGGCCTTGCTGGCGTGGGAGGCCGCCCGCACAATCGCGCGATTGTCTTCGCGCAAGATGTCGAGCCACGCGCCAATATAGTCGGCGTGGCGCACCGTAGGCACGATGCCGAGCGACGCGCAGGAAAACGCAGCGCCCAGCTCGGCGATCAGCTCCTCGAAGGCATATTTCCTGGTGCCGTAGGAGCCGCCGAGATCGCGATTGAGGCGCGACCTGTGGCCGCTGGCGTGGCAAAGTTCATGAAGCGCGGTGCGGTGCCAGTTGACCGGCTCAAAATAGGCCGCCGGCGGTGGCACCTGCACGTAATCTTCGGCTGCCGCATAGAAGGCACGGTTGCCGCCGATGCGAAAGTCGATACCGGTCGCCTTGATCAGGTCCTCGACCCTCGGCTCGATCATGCCGGGAAGCGGAGGCGGTGCGGCGGTCGCGATGTCCTCGGGCAAGCCGTCACATTGGTCGGTGTTGAAAACGGTAAACCGCTTGAGGAATGGAATGGCCTGGGCCTCCTCCCCGGTCTCCCGCGCGCGGCGCTTTTCGTCGGCCGGTACGAAGCGATCGGCATAGACCACGCTGGTGCCGCGCTCGCCCTTACGCACATGGCCGCCGAGGGTGAGCGCCTGGCGGAAGGTGAGCCAGCTTTGCCCCGAAAATCCATGATCGATGACCGAACCCCAGAGGATCAGAATGTTGATCCCGCTATATTGGCGACTCGTGGCCGCATTTTTCGGCAGCGCCAGTGGCGCCGTGGCCGCCGCACTGCCCCACGGCTGCACCCACGGCAGTCGGCCGGCTTCGAGCTCGGCGATGATCTTGTCGGTGATTTCGTCATGGAGGCTCGCCCGGGTTTGGCCGGCCCGAGCACGAGCATGATGTCTGGACATCGCGGATCTCCGCGACGGGCGCCGCGAGCCTCTCTCGCGGCCACAAACCCGTCACGGCAGAAAAGCCGCACTCTTAACTCTTGCGGCGGAGGCGGCGCCCTGACGAAGGCACCCATGTCGATCAGGCTCGTGCACGAGCGACGAACTTGCGCGTGCTACAGCCGCGCGGAGCGCCTACATTATTGATCTTGAGCCACAACATTGTGCATGGGCGACCTCTCGCAAAGTGCGTCCAGCAGCCGGACCATGAAATTCCGAGCAACGCATCGCCGCGAGAGCTTCCGGCCGCCAGGCCGACAGGTGCGCAGCCGCAGGAGCGTCAGCATGGCGCCGCCCTAGGGCGGGACGCGGGACCGACTGCCGTCCCGAGACCGGTTAAAGAGGCACCCGCAGGAGGGTCAGCATAGCGCCGGCGCGGAACGCGGCGGGACCCGGGACCGAGTGCCTCCGGCGAGGGGCACATGATGGTGCGCGAAGGATCGAAGCCGCACGGCCGAGACGTTGCGCGGCTCCGGTTCACGAGAGCCCGGTGCGGCGCTTGCCGCACGCGCGTCAAGGCAGGACTTGGATGCTTAAGCTCGAGGAGCCGAACCGTCTCCCTGGCTTTCCTCTCCACATCGTAGATTCTGACCTGAAGCATGGGAAAACGCGTGTTCAGCCCCTCCGCAGCTGCCTTCGCGCTATCCTTGGTCGCAAATTCGCCCTTCAGTCGCCCATCCACGAAGGGCGAGAGCGCGCTACAGCGGGCCTGGGTTCACCCAGCCCGCGCTTTGCAGGCGGCGATCCGTCACGACAAAAGCTCAACTACTTTTTGTTTCGAAACGGGATCATCCAGACACACAGCCCACTCCAGCAAAGCCTGTCGGACGGTCGTGGTAAGCACGCCGTGGAGCGCCAGGCGATCGAGAACGAGCGAGCGATCCGCCTCGCAGCGCGCCACAGAGAGATCGGCAAGCAACCGCACATCGTAGCCAAGCCGCACCCCTTCCAGCGCGGCAATGAAAACCTCCTCTTCGAGAAAACCCCCGCCGAGAAAAACGACACCTACATTCGATGCCGCCAGTGACGCCGCAAATCGTTCATTCCGCCACAACGATAGACTGTCGCCATCCAGCGAGGGCATCGACAGTGCTAATGCCTCGGGCAGTAGTGCTAAATCGTAATCTCCGATCGCGTGCAGACCGACGCCGAGGACTTCAAACGCGGCCGGAAGCAAGCATAGACTCTCCTTACGTCGCGCCACGAGCCTGAGCGAAACGGCGTCGCGTTCCTTTCGCGCGTGATTGATCAGAACGAGCCGGCTGTGCCGCGGGTCCGCCAGCATCTGTTCGACCAATCACTCCGACGTGGGGAACACCGGCGGCTATGCCGCGCTCTAAATGGCTTCTGGCTGAGAGAGAACTGGACCTTCGACGCCGGCCCGATGATACAGGCCTGCCAGCGTCTCGCGAGAGCGATGCAGGAAACCGGCCAGCGCCATGGTTTGACCGATGCGTTGCGGAGCAGCGAGCCGCTCGAGCGGCCATCCCGCGCGCCGAAGAATTCGCTCCATCCTCGTGTCGGTGACGGTTATGATCTTGTCGGCGTCCGATAGGCCGAGGCTCTCAATCATGGCGGCAAACAGCATGAATGTCGCGCGATTCAGGCCGTTCTCCGCGACGTCCACCGCAAGCTTGGTGTCAACGCAAAATCGAGAGCTTTCCAGGATACGGTGACCTCGGGGCGCCTTAAGGCCCGTCAGCAGTTGAGGGAAAGTATCGCTGAGCATCGTTGGCCCGGTCGTGGGGAGCAGCCTGACGGAGCCAATGACTTCTCTTTCAGAGGACAACACGACCAGATATGTCGGATTGAGCGCGTCATAGACATCGAGTTCGAGGCCGCCAGAGGTGGATACGCTCCAGTCCAGACGGTCTTTGAAAACACGTCGACGAAGGCGATACATCGCCGCCAGCAAGTCGAGGTTCGGACCGAACTGGCGTTGTGAGAGCGTGATGACGTTCATGGTGATCTCCGTTTGAAACGGTAACATACAACCAGAGATCGCGATCAACGACAGCTGTCATATTTTGCAGGCGCGTTCGGTGCGCGAAGAAAGTGCAAGTTTCGCTCGAAAGCCTGCAGAAGCCACGGAAGCCCAAACCAGACCCCGGCCGCGATCTGAAGCATCAGGTTGAGCGCAAATGCGGTCTGATAAGCGATTTCGGGATAACGCCCGGCGACCGGCACCCAGTGCGCAAGTACAAGGCCCGTTGCGGTTTGCAGGGCGAACGCTGCGCCGATGTGGAAAAAGTTCAGGAGTCCGTTGGCCCGCCCGGCAAGCTCTTTGGGGACATACTCCGCGAGACTCGCATAGCTTAGAACCGTAGCCGCCCCAACCGCCGCCACAACGGCCCATAGGAGATATGACGGTAATGGCAACCGCAGAATCAAGGCCAGCTGTGCCGTGATGGAGATGGTTGCGACGATTCCGAGGAGGGCTTGTGGACCGATGCCACGTCGGCCCAGTCGATCGGTTGCGATGCCTAACAGGAGTGCCCCCAGGCTGACCGCGACGGCCATGATGAACAAATGCCACACGAGCGCGGTTCGATCGAGACCTTCGACGTCTCTGAGCCATTGCGCCGCCCATAATCCATGTAACGCCCAGGCTGTTCCAATGGAGGTCGCCGAGAGCGGCGCCAAACGCCAGAAGCGGGGATCGGTGTAGACCCTTTTCAGACTGACGGTGGCCATGCTCTTTGCAGTCGGTCCAGCCTCGGGCACGACGAGATAGATCATGGCGGCGCAGCCAGCCGTCACAGCGGCGAACAGACCGAAGAGTTCGCGCCAGCCGATCAGGTCGAGCAAAAGGTCCGCCGGCGATGTCGCCGTCACCGCACCCAGCGCGCCGAGCATGATCATGAGGCCATTGAGCAGCGGCACCCGATCCTTCGGGAACCACAGAACGAGGGCCTTCAATCCGGCGGTCAAGGCAGCGGCTACACCGAGACCCATCAGCGCGCGGCCAGCCAGGAGTGCGAGAAAATTGTCCGACACGGCAAACAGCGCCGCGCCTGCCGCGGCGGCCACCAACAACGCGCTCTGGATCCGTCGCGGGCCATATCGGTCCAGAAGCACGCCGATCGGTATCTGGGCAGCCGCGAAGGTTAGGAAGTAAACCGACGTCAGGAGGCCGAGATCGCCTGCGCCGAGTCCCAGTTCGGAGATCAGCGGAGCTGCGATGAGGGCGTTTATTGTCCGAAACAGATAGGACAGAAAGTAGCCGGCGACGAATGGCAGAAACACCCTCATGATCAGGACGTGGTTTTGCAGCAGGACTCCGGTCACCTGACGTAATCCCGCTTGCCGGGCCGAGGCTGATCCTCGCGGCGCTAACGGCGTCTTAACGCCGGCACCGGAGGCCTCAGTGAACGGATTTGCCTGCCACGCTGCAAACTTGCTGGTGCTGCGCACCTCCTGGGCGGCGGCAGTCTCCCCTGAGACGACATCGACCCAGGTCGACGCGCTGACGTTCGGTTCGTGGGATACGGATGCCGCGTCAGGCGGGCCACCCGCCTCCCGATCGCCGGCGGAAACAGCGGACCTCTTCGAATCGACCCGGCCGATGGTCTCCTGCATGAGAGGGGTCCCGCGTTCAATGCGGCGTCCCACTTGTGCAGCGAGTTCCTCGAAACGCGCTGAACCGAGCTCGCAGGCACGCTGGTGCGTTTCAGCCGGAAACTCCGGCGTCACGGCCAAATGGAAGCGCGCGTGAAGAGCAACGGTTTCGTTGACGATTTTGAGGTCGCGGTCGAGATGCGAGATCTGGCAGCTCAGCTCGGACAGGCATCGCCCGAGCGTGACCGCCTCAACCTCCTCGGGCTCAAAAAACCGATCCAGCGCGGCTTCGACGAGCGCCGATTTTGTCAGCTCACGATGCTTGGCCACCGTCGTCAGTCGTGCGGCCGTGCGTTTCGAGAGATAGACGCCAATCCTGGGTTTCATTGTGTGGGCTCGCCGAAATGAAATAACGGTCACCAAGGGCGACGCGGCGCGCTTCGGCCTGCGTCGCTTTGCTGGTTTTGAAGCCTTCGAGGGGGCGCCCTGGCGCGCGGATGCTTTGCCTGACTGCTTGATTGGGGACGGCCGACGGGACGTCTACCGGTAGCGAGAGCGATGTAGACCGGCGTCCGCGTCGGCATCATCGAGGTGATCGCCGGAGCCGACTAGACGAACTGATCGGTTGACGTCCGGTTTTGAGCTCATTCTGGTTGCCGGATAGGCGCGACGCCAGCTTCCGCGCTCAACAGCACCAAGGAAGCTTTCGACGTGCGCATTAAACGCCGAGGGCTCTTCCAGGTTGATCGCATGACCGGTGTTGGGACATATCCAAAGTCCGGCATTGCGAAGCGACGACTTCAGCATGAGGTTCGCGTCCAGGCAGGCTACGTCTTCATCGCCTACCGCGAGCAACACCGGAATCGCCATTTTTGAGAGTTGGTCACGGAGATCGAACAATGGCGGCCGGCGCGCCTGGCAATGCGTCATTGTATTCGACATCCCTCGCGCCGAGTGCTTTCGCAAGTGCTCCACGAACTCCTGCCAGGCTTTCGGATCCTTATATTTCAACTGGATACGGGCGCCGCCCCGGGCCATCCTCTCCGCGATCGCGCCCATCCCGTGTTCAATGAAGATGCGAGAGAGAACGGAGGTTTCCTTCTGCCAAGCGTCCCGTTGCCAGGGAAGAGAACCGGATCCAACGCTGGCCGCGACGATCGCGTTGACTTTTTCAGGATAGCGCAGTCCAAGCTGCAGCGCGGCATATCCTCCCATGCTCGAGCCTATGACATGGGCGCGTTCGATCGAACGGTCCTGCATGACCGCTACGATGTCATCGACTGAAAACTCCCAGCCATACAAGGCGGCATCTTCGGGGACATCGCTCGGCGGATAGCCGCGGGCATTATAGGTGATGCACCGGTATCCGCGCGATAAATAGCGGACCTGAGCCTCCCATTGTCGACTGTCAGAGCCAAATTCATGGACGAAAATGATCGGGTAGCCGTCGCCATTCTCTTCAAAGTAAAGCCTTGCTCCGGCCGCATCGACGTATGGCATCGCTGTTGTTTTCCCTGTCCCGCAACTTGCACGGCCGATCAGCGAGTGGATCGGGGCGTGATCGGTTCGTTTTTTGATCGGAAGCTATCGAACATTTGTTGTTGAAGATCGGCCGCCGTCGACAGCCACTATGGTGCAACACCTGGGTCATGGGCGGTGTCGATTGCGGCCGGACCGATTTTCGACACCCTCATCGCTCACGGCTTTCGTCGCAGCCTGCTGAGCCCCTTCGACCCGGGACAGCTGAGTTCGGCGGTCAGGCTCGAAATCGTCAGTCGCCAATTTGACACCTCGATCAAATTGAGGCGCGCCTGTCCCGAGCTGTACGGCGTTCGCCATGACATCGCGCCGCTCGATATGCTTCCTGATCTTTGATCCCGACGTGTGGAATCAAAGCTGACCGCAACCGTGGCGGGTGCCGTTCACGACAGGTATGCTGCGCGCAGCCATAGCCCGCTCGGAAGACGCCGGACGGGGAGCGGTCGCGCAGCCGTGCATTGCATGAGCTTAAAAATGTCCGTGGCAAGATCGGCTTCAACCGCTCATTGAGGCCGCGCCGCACCTTCAAGTCGCAATTTGACGTATCCCGACGATGGTCGGACGCACGCCCTCGCCTTGAGCTCGGCCTGGTCGAAGTTCTTTATCAGCGCAGATGAGGTTGCCAATCAGCAACGCATCCCACGGCCGCCGTGGCGCGGACAGCAGATCGCAATCGGTGCATCGCAAAGATGCGGTCTGCGGGACGATTGACCTGCCAGACGTGCTCATAACAGCTGGCCGTGACGAAGGGCCTCGGCAACACACTGCGCAATTGTGCCGGCGCCAAACTTCCGCCTCGCGTTGACGAGGTGAAATACGACGGTCCGGGGAGCGACTTGGACGAGCACCGCGATATCGGCAATCGTCTTTCCGCGAGCAACCCACGACAAGCACTGCGTCTCTCGCTGCGTTAAGGCCGTTACCTTGAGAGCCCTGTCGAGCGGCCGATCGTGCCGCGCCGAAATATGGGTATGAAAGTACAAGCCGATCAGGCGAAGCATGTCGGACGTTTCGGCAAGCCTGCGCTCGGTATCGGCAACCGATTCCGAACTTGCGACTGTAAACGCGGCGATCCGTCCAAAGCCCGCCCTGATCGGGACCGTAACGCCGGACTTGATTCCAAACGTCGTGGCTTCGTCAAAGAGCCTTTTCTGCCCTTTTGCTCCACCAACGGCGGCGCCGCCTCCCCAGGCGAACAGATCGTATTCCTTTGCAGCGCGTTGGACGACCGGGTCGATGTCCTGGTAGCGGAGCTTGAAATATCTGGTGGTCCAGGACCTGGGATAGGACGATATCAGCACGGGCGTCTCATCAGCGATACGCAGATAAGCAAAGCGTTGAAACCCTAGTCGTCTCGTAACGCGCGAGGCAACTTTCTCGAAGCCTTCTTCGTCCGCGGCGGTCTCGAGCGCGTCGACAAATTCCTGGAATGCTTCTTCAGTGAGCTTCATTTGAGATTTCCGAGGCGCGCTTGACCCGGCCACATTTGGGGCGCCTGCTTTTTATTTCTTGCGGATTCGGTCCGGCCGCGGGTTCGTCGGGCAGCACAACCGTTGGCTCCGCTGCCAGGGCCCGCGTTCGAGCGCGTCACAAGGTGGTCAGTACGGCTCGACAATTCGGGGGGCGATCGCATCGATGACGGCTGCAGTTCTATTTTATTCAACTTATGATTGTGTAAACCCAGGATCCTTAGCGACGTCCCAGCGAAGCTCTAACGTCTTCCTTGCATTGATACGCTGCCGCGTCTGCCCGATCTCGATGAAGAGTTCTCCGACGAACTCGCCCCACTGAACGCCCTCTATGACGCGCTCCTGCTCCAATGAAGAGCGAGTTCATTTCGACGCAGGTTCATCAATCTCAATCTGCTGCTCTCTTTAGCTTTTGGAGCAACCTGAACTCGGCACCGAAAATCTCGTGTCTGTCGCATTGACCCAGCCGAACTCGGCATAGAACGGCTGCAAACTACCGGAGGGCGAGAAAAGTTCGATCGCTGGGGATTTCGGGTCTGTCGTCTCGTGATACTGCACAAGGGACAGGTGATCGATCCGGCCACCGCCTTTCCACAACCTGAGCCTCGTCGCGGCCGCTCGAACATGGCTCCTCAAAGTTCAAAATCCGCCACACCGCCAAGAGGGCGCGCCATAACCGCAGGCCGCGGCGAAAGATGCGGTGAACGCTTAGCCCCCGAGGCGCACGGCTAGACTAGAATTTAGAGCCTCCAAGGCGAGATCGAGCGCCCGTTTTCGATCATGATCTATGAAAGGTCTCAGTGCGCTTGCAACGCAACGCGCGGCATCCTGTAATGCCTCGTCGTGAGCCGCCCTGTTGAGCCGATCAGCGTGAGCAAGTTCGTCCCGATCGCTATTCACTTCTTCTCCTGTGTAAAGCGCTTCCGCCCACATCGACGCGCCGACGGCCAAGGCACGCGATCAAACCTCGTTCTAACAGGTCGTCTGCACCATTCCGCCGATCCGCCTCGACTCGCATCTGATTGGCGGAGCCAGCCCGGGGCTTGCTCCGGGCGCGGTGTTGACGACGACCGTGGGCGAATCGACAAATTGCTGTCCCCTGAAAGCGAATGTCGGCATTTTCCCATTCGAGGGACCGCATTGATAGGTCATGGCGTACCAAGTGACAGGACCAGGCAACAAGTCCGCCACCAGACCGCCTGAATGGCTTTCACTATCGACAACCGAATACTGCCCGCCACACACTTGTGATGCTTTTTGCAGGCAGCCTACCGAAGATTGGCTGCACTTGGCGGTGTTGAGCGCGGCACCCGTGGGCCCATTGAAAGACGGACCAGCTGTCTCCATGCATCCCGGCAAACCTAACGCCACAAGACAAAATAGAACCATTCGAAACATTGAGCCCCCCCGGCGAGCTGCCATTGATCGCCCACCGGCGGCCATCCTGATTCAACCCAAGAGTGAGATCAAGTATAGCGGTGCTAATTTACCTTATTGACTCTTGAATGAAGCTGCCGCAGCCATGCACCGCTGTCGCAATCCATGTGAGGACGTGGATCGGTGCGTCCCGATAGAAGGATCATGGGTGGGCTCCCGTCTCGCTTGGACATCATCCTGAACCAAACCCTGCGAAGGTCGGCGGTGTCGTCCCGCTGATCGCCGCCTGCAACGCTGAGAGTGGTACTGCGCCACATTCAGATGAGCGTTCACAGAAAGGCGCGAGAAACGGAGGGGCACCCGTGGTACGCAATGCTGGTGCCGAGCACGAGTTGCTGATGATGCACTCGGGGCGTGCCGCCACCACGCGGCCCGGCGGCCCCCGGTACGCACCCGAGACCAGCCGAAGGTGCTGCAGCTATTTAGCCGAGGACAATCCGTTCCGGGCGATCGATGTCAATGAGTTCAAGCCGTCAGCCGCTCAGTTATTCAGGTCGATTTGGCTTCCGTTTCGAGGCGCCGGCTGTAGCGTGACATGGCAAAGGAGAAGACAAAATAGATCAGAGCCACGAACAGGTAGACCTCGACGCTGAACGATTGCCAGGCGGGATCCACGATCGCGGTCTTCGCCGTCGTCAGCAGGTCGAAGATGCCGATGATCAGGACCAGGCTGGTATCCTTGAAGAACGCGAGGAACGTGTTCACCAATGGCGGTATGACGTGCCGGATCGCTTGTGGCAGAATGACCAGCGCGTTCTTCCGCCAATATGACAGGCCGAGCGCGTCAGCCGCATCGTGTTGACCGCTGGGAATGGCCTGCAAGCCGCCGCGAATAACTTCCGCCAAGTAGGCCCCGGCATAGAGCACAAAGGCTACCTGCGCCCGCAGCAGCTTGTCGATGTTGAAGCCATCGGGCAGGAACAGCGGAAACATGACGCTCGACATAAACAACAGGCTGACAAGCGGCACACCACGGATGAGTTCGACATAGAGGACGCAAAGCGACCGGATCGCGGGCAGCCTGGAACGACGGCCAAGCGCGACGACAATCCCGAGCGGAAAACCGAAGGCCAGCCCGAATGTCGCGAGGATCAATGTCACCGGCAGCCCGCCCCAACGATCCTGGGGCACGAAAGACAGGCCCAAGATGCCGCCCCACATCAGCAGGCCAATCACGACAAGTGCTGCAACCCAAGCTAGCATGAGCTCCTTGCGCCAGCAGCTGCGGCGGCTCGACACCAGGAAGAGGGCGATGAAAGTCAGCACCGAAAGCGCGGGGCGCCATTGCTGATCGAAGGGATAAGTGCCGAACAGGATAAAGCGATACTTTTCGGGGATGACGGCCCAGCAGGCACCAAGCCCGCGGACGGCCCGGCACGCGCCAGTCTGATTGCTGGGAACCGTCCAGATCGCGTTCCAGACACCCCATTGCATGAAGCTCACGCACGCCTTCGCGAGCAAAAAGATCAGCAGCAGGGAGATGACGGTCGAGGGTATCGAGGAAAACAGATTGGCCCGCAGCCAACCAATCGCGCGGCCTCTCCCGCTCCTGCGCGATCGCGACCGGCCGGAGGGAAGCGGATCTTGCGGCGCATCCGTCAACGACGTCATCGGTCAGCGCTCCGACAGCGCGATGCGCGCATTGTACCAGTTCATGAACAGGCTGATGCCGAGGCTGATCGTCAGGAACACCCCCATGATGAGCGCGATCGATTCGATCGCCTGGCCGGTCTGGTTCAGCGTTGTATTCGCGATCGATACGATGTCCTGGTAGCCGACCGCGACGGCCAGCGACGAATTCTTGGTCAGGTTCAGATACTGGCTGGTCATCGGCGGTATGATAACGCGAAGGGCCTGCGGCATGACGATGTGCCGGAGGGCGAAACTACGGCTCAGACCGAGCGCCATGGCTGCATCCCACTGCCCCCTCGGAACGGCCTGGATGCCGCTCCGCACGATCTCGGCGATGAAGGCTGAGGTATAGGTAATCAGCGCGACCAGCAGCGCGAAATACTCCGGCGACAGTGTCAATCCGCCGACAAAATTGAAGCCGCGCAACTGGGGCATGGCAATCGTCCAGGATACGCCGAGCCCCCACGACACCAACGCTGGGAGTCCGGCCATCAGAAAGAGCGCGTAAGGCCAGACTGAACGCGGCGTCCCATCGAGCAGCTGCCGCGCGACAAATCGCCGACGCAGCGCGTGCGACGCGATCAGCCCGAGCGCGGCGGCACCGATCACCCAGAGATTTCCAGCTTCGATCGGTATCGAGGGCAGCACCAAGCCGCGATTCGAAAGAAATACGCCGCCGATTGGCATCCATGCGGCGCGCGCCGCCGGAAGCCCCTGCATCAGCACGTACCAGAACAGGAGCTGAAGCAGCAGCGGAATATCTCGCAGCACTTCGACATAAACCGCCGCCATGCGTGACAGCAGCCAATTGGACGACAGACGCGCGATGCCGATCAGCGTTCCAAGCAACGTCGCGAGCGCGATGCCGATTACCGCGATACGGAGCGTATTGACGACACCGACCGTGAATGCGCGCAGATAGGTGTTCTGCGGGCTGTAGGCGATCCAGGCATCGGCAATCGGCATCCCGGCCTCGCGGCCCAGAAAGGCAAACCCGGTCGAGATGCGGCGCGCTGACAGATTGTGAGCGGCGTTGGACCACAGCCAGAACACCACGGCGATCGTAATCGCCACCACGACGACTTGCCAGACATATCCAGCGGGACGCGCGTGGCCCAACGAGAAGCGCGTTGGCTTGCCGCGAGCGGGACCTGACGCGGATGTCGTCACAGCACAAGGATCCTTCTGTCAGCAGCGATCTTCGGCCATGCGCTCAACGGGGAGCACGTTTCATTTGTTGCACAATATGACACTTTGTGCAACAATCGTTGCATGTCCCAGCCACAGCCGAAGTCTTCGCCGCTCAATGAACTCTGCAGCGCCCTGCCCTCGTTGCCGACGCGGCTGCGTGAGGTCGCGCGTTTCGTTGCCGCCAACGATTACGACGCCACCACGCGTTCGATGCGCGATCTGGCCGCCGTGGCGGGTGCCGATCCCGCCTCTTTCACCCGGCTGGCAAAAGCGCTTGGTTATTCGGGGTGGGATGAACTCCGTGGCGCTCTGACCGAGGCGCGCCGGCCCGCCCAAACCGCCCCGTTCTCGGGCCGAACCAAGGCACGGCGCTACGGCCCCAATTCCGATGTCACGCTGGTCGCTGACAAGCTCGAAGCCGAAGCGGCAGGCCTTGCCCGCATCTCCTCAAGCGAGGTGGCAGCGGCTGCCAAGACTCTGCGCAAGGCCCAGCGGATCTGGATCGCTGGCTTTCGAAGCTGCCGCAGCGTGGCGGAACTGCTCAATTACCAGCTTCGTCTATTCCGGCCCGAGGCAGTACAACTGGTTGGCGGTTCCGGTCCCGAAGATCTCGACCTCGGGGCATTCCGTGCCGGCGACGCCGTCGTCGTCGTGGGCTTTGCGCCCTATTCGACCGCAAGCGTGCTCTCGGCGCGCGCGGCGCGCCGGCCCGGCGCCGCGCTGATCGCGATCACCGACACGATCGCCGCCCCCATGGCGGAGGGTGCCGATCACCTGCTCCTGTTCGAGGCGGCCGCCTCGCCCGGTTTCTTTCCGAGCCTGACCGGCGCGATTGCGATCGCGCAGTCGCTTGCCGCCGTCACGTTTACGCTCGGCGGCACGGGCGCGAAACAGCGCCTTGAGGAAACCGAAGCTCGCCTCGCGGCGATGTCGCAATATGTTGCCGAGAAAGGTTGAGGGCAATGGGCGCCAGACACAGCCGGGTGCTGCATCGAAGCCTGCGCGAAACGCCCCCTATGGCGACCGGCGGCGAGGGCATATGGCTGATTGCCGAGGATGGCCGCCGGATTCTCGATGGCTCCGGCGGGGCCGCCGTTTCCTGTCTCGGACATCAACATCCGCGCGTGATCGAGGCCATTGCCAGGCAGGCGTCGAACCTCTCCTATGCCCATACTGCCTTTTTCTCGTCCGAGCCGGCCGAGGCGTTGGCCGACTTGCTCGTCGGCGATGAACCCGGCGGCCTCGCCTACGCCTACTTCGTCAGCGGCGGGTCGGAAGCGATCGAAGCCAGCATCAAGCTGGCGCGGCAATATTTCATCGAACGCGGTGAACCGCAGCGTCAGCATTTCATCGCCCGCCGCCAGAGCTATCATGGCAACACGCTCGGAGCCTTGGCGGCCGGCGGAAACGCCTGGCGCCGCGAACCCTATGCGCCGCTGCTGTCGACGGCGTTCAGCCACGTAACGCCGGCCTTCGCCTATCGCGAGAAATTTGACAACGAATCCGAAGCCGATTTCACGGCGCGGCTGGTGACCGAGATCGAGGCTGAATTTCAGCGCCTCGGCCCCGGCAGTGTAGCCGCATTCATGGCCGAGCCGGTGGTTGGCGCCACCGCGGGATGCGTGCCACCTCCCGAAGGCTACTTCAGGGCGGTGCGCGACATCTGCAACCGGCATGGCGCCCTGCTCATCCTCGACGAGGTGATGTGCGGCATGGGCCGCACCGGCACGCTTCACGCCTGGCAGCAGGAGGGCGTTGCACCCGACATACAAGCCATCGCCAAGGGATTGGGCGGCGGCTACCAGCCGATCGGGGCGATGCTCGCAAGCGCCGCTATCATCGATACGATCCGGCAGGGCTCCGGGGCTTTCCAGCACGGACATACCTATCTCGCGCACCCCGTCGCCTGCGCGGGGGCGCTCGAGGTGCAGCGGATTATCATTGAAGAGAAACTGCTGGAACGCGTTCGGGATCTCGGCGGCCACCTTGAGCGACGATTGACCGAGCGCTTCGGCAATCACCGGCATGTCGGCGATATCCGTGGGCGCGGCCTGTTCCAGGCCATCGAAATTGTCGCGGACCGCGCCAGCCGCGCGCCGTTCGATCCAGCCCTCAAGCTCAACCAGCGGATCAAGGCTGCCGCGTTCAACCGCGGCCTTGCCTGCTATCCGGCAGGCGGGACCATGGACGGCCGCAGCGGCGACCATGTCCTGCTCGCACCGCCCTACATCGCGGCACCAGACGACATCGACATGATCGTCGACAGGCTCGGCTCTGCGGTAGACGACGCATTGAAGACCGTTGGTCAGTAGGAGGAGCAGAATGAAGGTAATCGTCATTGCAACGGGATTGCTCGCCGCCTGGATTTCAGGGGCAGCCGCCGGAACGCTCGATACGGTCAAGCAGCGCGGCACGCTCGTGTGCGGCGTCAGCGCCGGCTTTGCCGGATTCTCCGCACCCGACTCCCAGGGTAACTACAAGGGACTCGACGTCGACTACTGCCGCGCGTTGGCGGCGGGAGTACTCGGCGACCCCACCAAAGTCCGCTATGTCGCGCTCACGGCGCAGAACCGGTTCACCGCGTTGCAATCGGGCGAAATCGACGTGCTCTATCGAAATTCCACGCAAACCTATCTGCGCGGCGTAACTCTCGGCCTGCGACAGGGGCCGGTCAATTTCTACGACGGCCAGGGCTTTGTGGTCCGGCGAGATAGCGGCGTGAAGGATCTCAAGGGATTGAATGGCGCCACCGTCTGCGTCGCGCAAGGAACGACCCATGAGGTGACGCTCGGCGATTACGGTCGGGCCAATGGCATCGAGTGGAAGCCGCTGGTGTTCGATCGCGTCGATACCATGTACCAGACATTCTTCAGCGGTCGTTGCGACGCTATGACCCAGGACGCCTCGGCGCTTGCCGGCGCGGTCGCAACCGCGGCGCCGAACGCTGCCGACTACGCCGTCCTGCCGCAGACAATCAGCAAGGAACCGCTCGGACCATTCACGCGCAATGGCGACGAGGTATGGACGGACATTATCGCGTGGCTCCACTACGGCCTGGTCGAGGCAGAGGAACTCGACATAACCTCAGGAAACGCAGACGAGATGGCGAAGTCCAGCAATGTGCCGGCCATTCAGCGTCTGCTCGGCAGCACCGGAGACCTCGGATCGCGCCTTGGTCTCGACAACAAGTGGATGGTTAAGGCCGTGAAGGCAGGCGGCAACTACGGCGAGATTTTCGAGCGTAATGTGGGCCAAGCGAGCCCGTTGAAGCTCGAGCGCGGCCTCAACGCAGCCTGGTCCAAGGGCGGCTTAATGTACGCCATCCCCTTCAAGTAAAAGCCTGACGCCGCGGCTCGGCGGGCAGTATTTAGAACCGCGACGCGTGCGCTCCCCGTTACTGTTTTAGACACAGGCGGAATTTTCCAGCTCTGTCGAGATCGTGCAAAATTGCGGACAGGTGCGCTCGCAGCTGAGGTCCGCGTTAGCGGCGGAATTCATATCTTGGTCAAAATCCAACCTGCAAGCAATCCACCGACAGACGCCGCGAGAGCAGTTAATGTCGCCCCCCATACGATATCCGGCACGATGACAGCCCACTTCCAATACCTGAGCAAAACGATGCTTGCTAGTTCAAAGGCCGCGTAGAACAAAAGACCGAGCTGAGCGCCGCGAGATGCATTTTCTGGCCAATCCCCTGGCGTATCGCCATTTACGAAGGACACTATGCAGGCAACGTAGAGGACATAGAAAAGAACTGCCGGCCTTGGGCCATCCAACATGACATCGCGCGCATTTTCGCCAAATAGCAGGCGGCCAGTTCTGCGGAACATGTAGTCTAGAGGAAAGGCGATGATCAACGTAGCCAAATAGACAATCAAGCTTTGCTTCATTTGGACTCATTCGCAGCCATAACCGAGTAGCGGTGGGTCTTTTCGTTAGAAGATAAAGGTACTCGAACGACGACGGAAGCAATATTCGCGGAGGAAACCCGGTGGGTACGGGCTCCTTGGGCCGAACCGGCCGCCTAAGCTTTTCGCTTGCGGGCCCCGAGGCACCAATCGCTCAGCGCCGACTAGACCACGAACTTGATTTTACAAGATGATCACCATTTCGGGCTTCGGCGCTCGAGCCGGTCCAACCGCTCCGACCAAAGGTCGCCGCTGCTGGATATTCCAACGTTCGAGGTGACGAGCAGGTGTTCGCGGTTCGACGCGCTTGCCAACGAACATGCCGCCCCCCTCTGGGACTCCACAACAAGAAGTTGATTGCCATCGAAAGCTCCGCTTCGCGCTGCCAACTGCTATTCGCTCAAAGCCAGCACCTGCACTACAAAAGGAACGACAGCGCTGAACGGCGTCGCCCCGAAGCGTTCGCCCACGTCTGGTACCTCGGAGGGCGCAACGAACAGGAAGACCGCAGCCGGATCGATGAAGCGCCGGATGCCAGGGACACACGATGCGGTCGATCTTGGGTCGCGAACGCGTCACCCAGACGGTGCGACCGCGCCCGTCCCGCTTCGGGATCTTGTCGGCGGGGACTGTCGGTAGGTTCGCCTCATTCCAGCCGGCTGCCCCGCCCTCGAGTATCTCGGCGGCGATGTTCCCGTGGCGCAGCCAGCCGGCCGTGCCTTCGCTCAGTTTCCGTCCCTTGTGGCAGATGACGACGACGGACTGGTCGGTAAAGCTTGTCGCCCAGTCCTGGACATTGAGGTGGAAGTGACGCGTCGCGCCTGGAATCAGTCGCGGATCAGCGTCGAAAATCCTCGTCGATAGGTACGTCGATTAGCGTCGGCGCGTGCGCCGTGCCGATCAGACGGGAAAGTTTGTCGCTGGAAATCGAGGTGTACGATGACATGCTGCGCCATTGGTGATCGTGATGATCAGCACGCGTTCTTGGGCAGGTCGCCTCGCGGGGAGATCGCTTTTCCCCGCAGCGCGAATAGACCCCCTAGCCGACGGTCCTGTCGACTGGCTGCGTGGGACGCCATTTTGCGGTCGATCACGAACAATTCAGCGTGTCGCCGTGGGAACGTTCCGCAAGCTCGAACTAAGATCATGCCTTGCCCGACTTCATCTAGAACCCAAAGTTGAACCGATGCTTTTTCAATCGACACTCGTATGTCCGCATTGCTCCGTCGCGAAAACCGAGACGATGCCGACAGATGCCTGTCAGTTTTTCTATGAATGCGCCGGTTGCGGCAAAAAGCTGAAGGCAAAGCCAGGCGATTGCTGCGTATTCTGTTCCTTTGGTTCGGTGCCTTGCCCGCCGGTTCAGGCAGAGCGCTCCGGCGAGCACGGTTCCGCGGCGTGCTGCCCGGGTACTGCTCACTGACCTCGCCAGGCGCCTAGAAAGTTCCGATCGGTGCAGACCCGCGACCTCGATTTTGCCCAGAGCCACGCTATCATGGACTGAGGCTCAACCTCCTGAACATCCAGACCGCATCATCCAGGAATCGCAGGTCAGGATGAAGGTATCGATCAGACCCGGTCACGCCGTGCCAAAGTTCACCCGTTTTGCTCCAGGATTCCCAGGCGATCTGAACGGATTCGCGCTGGCACACGCCGCTTGGGGCGACCAACTGAGCAGCGCGATCGGGCAACCACCAGGCTGTGTGCGGAAATCAACAAACCATTTCGACCGCGAATACAACGCGAGATCCGTTCCAACAGGTTGATCACACTTTGTTTGCGGTGATATCTCAGTGGCTCGAAGAAACGTGGGGAACGGATGTGGCGGTCTCGACATGCATCAAGTGCGGCGGACATGGCTTTGAACTCAGCCTGTTCACGCCGATCGGCGATTCCCGCAAGTTGACGTTGGTTCAATGCTCAAACTGCGGCACGCCCGTCGGTGCGCTCGAGCCCGGAGGTGGCGCTCAGATTGAGGCCCTAAGGCGCGAGGTCGCCGCCATCGATGAAAAGCTCAACCGCATCGCGCGGGCGCTGCAGGACGACTAGCCCGATATCGTCGCTACTCCACTGAATTCGCGCGGCGATTGGGGTGAAACCACCTGGCTCCGCGGTCGACGTTTTCCAAGCATATATCGAGCCTACACACGCCATGATTGTGGCGGCGATTTCCTCACAATGATACCTCTGCCAGAAATAGAGGGGACTTGGGGAGCCAATGCGAGACGTGGTGACCAGCTTCTACGCTGGCGGCGAACCTTTGAAAAGATCGCGCCCGGATTTGGCGCCTTCTTTGCAATCACCCTATTCTTTTGCTTGGTTCAATCCGCTCACGATGGGCTCATTCGACGCAACCGCGGCTTCGACAGCCAGCGATGGTGGTATCCGATTTACTAAATTCTGAGGCCGACGTAGCGAGACCCCTCTATTGACCCCAATGGATATCGTCGATTGGTCGCCCTTGTCGAAATCTCGCTTCGGAAATTAAGCTTATCTTACGTCGCCAAACTCCTACTTCCAGGTGAACAGGAGCAGCGTGCTCATAAGCGAGAAACGGTCAGGGAGCAAGACAGCCGGCGAACTTGAACGAGAAGCCCGTTTGCCGGCTCGACGAGGCACGATCTACATTCGACCTTCGCGCCAGACAAATCCTCCTGATAGAATTCGAGC
>Ga0137412_10000532_pt1 | contig 27180 bp, 24 predicted proteins | sample CZODoug2_1_16fun_FD_122160 | JGI IMG/M metagenome (GOLD analysis project Ga0137412, IMG submission 122160) | Vadose zone soil fungal communities from Angelo Coast Range Reserve, California, USA - CZODoug2_1_16fungal (Hybrid Assembly) | ecosystem: Environmental > Terrestrial > Soil > Vadose zone...
CGCGATGCTGGCCCACCGGGACGGCGGACGCCTGATCGCCGGCACGTTCACCGGAACGGGGAAAACCATCCGCGTTGCCGACGTCATCGTCGGGAGCCTTCTGGAGGCCGGTTATCCCGAAGCCGACGCCGCCCGACTGTGCTGGTCGATCGTGTATTTCATCCTCGGTCTGACCCAAGAGCAACAGACACCGACCGCCCAACCACGAGCCCAATTCACCGAACAACTCGACACCGGCGCATACCCGGCACTGGCGAAGGTTGGCATTGAGCTGATGCTCGAGGACTCCTTCGATGCCCGGTTCGACTACGGGATCGCCCGCCTGCTCCACATCGCCTAAATTGCCGCCGTCACATCCGCACGCATTGGCGGCTAAACGTAGTGCCGGCCGGGATGTATTTGGGCCCGTAGCGGCGGCGGCAGCTGGCGGCGAGCCGAGGGTATGCCCGCACCGAGCGGCTCATGGTGTCGCCGGCCGGGGTTCCTACGGTTGTGTATCGGTGGGTTAAATGCGTGGTGAGCATTCCATCGTGCAGATGGTGTGCGGCAAAGGAAATAGCAAACGGCAGTCCGGCAACGGCTTCCTTCCAGGTGTGGCGTTGTGCCGGCTCGATGCGGAATTCCACCTGGACGTGACGGGCCATGAGCTGATGCGCCAATGTCTCGACCCGCCGGATTTCACGAGTGAAAGTACCGCCGACGTCTAAGAATGCGGCCATGGGTTGGCGGATGTCCAGCCGGCCGAGGTAATCCGTCGGCGAATTTTGGACATACGCCTTTTTGCTACCGCCCAGCAACGGCCGGATTACCGAGCGGCCGGGATCCCCGTATGGTTCGAAGGTCACCATGACCGAAAACGTGCCCTGTTGGCGCAGGCCCAGGTTCAGACCGCAGTAACCACCGCTGGAGAGTCCACCGATCGCGCGGCCGCGCCGGTCGGGAATCGTCCGAAAGTGCGCATCGATATACCGCACGACAGTGCCGGTGAGATAGTCGGCGATCTGTGGTCCGGCGAATTGGTTCAGGCATTCGGAATCATGCGGACGGCCGCCGAAATCGTTGGGTGCGACGACGATCATCGGGCCGATCCGACGGACCCCGATCAATGCGTTCATTTCGTCCGGTACGCCACCGGCGGACATCCAGTTGGCCGGACTGCCCGGGTACCCATGCAGCAGGTAGATGACCGGATAGTGACGGTGCGCGTTCGCCGGATCGCCGTATCCCGGCGGCACATACACGTAGGCGAGCTCTGGTGGAACCTTTAATTTCGGTGCGCCAATGCGGACCTGGACGATCGTGCTCACGGTTGGCCCGCCGCGTTTGGTCTGTATTTTGATCGAGGGAGGTGCAGGCAGGCTCGACGACGAACGTGCCGTTGGCAAAGACCCGCCAGAGTTATACAAAACTGCCGCGCAGGTGGCCGCCAGCAACACGGCAACAGCCAATAAGCAACCCGTTCGCGCGCGCATACCAATAAGGATGCGCCGGCCGGCTTCGAGGTTGTCCGACTCGATATTCTGGTGATCGATAAACGGCGGGCGCTGACCGCCAGTTATCAGGCGAATAGTTCACCGATCGAGTCGAGTGCGCCCTTGCCCTTCGGCGGTCCGAACGGACCCTCGCTGGGCTGCACGATGACGAAACCGTCGCCTTCCAGCTGCAGCTGGTACAACTCGCCGGCGCCGCCCTTGACGATCGACTTCATTCCCTCGGAGCGGTGAATACTCGTTGTCAGAGATGCGGTCCAGCCGATGACCGCGTCGGTGTCGATCAGCACGGGCGCGTCGGCGGTCACCGGGATGACCATGGGCTGACCGTGTGCGGTCAGGGCGATCGAACCGGTGCCGGAGAAGCTGCAGTTGAACAACCCGCCGGCGTTCATTCCGGCGCCTTTAACCAGCCGAATCTCGTATTGCACCGACGGATCGAAACACAGGACACTCTTTCCCGCGATCGAGAGTCCATCACCGTCGATGATGAATACGTTCTTGGCGTTATCGGCAAACCAGATTTCCCCGTGGCCCTCGATTTCCATTAGGCCCACGCCCTCGCCGGTGACCGCCCGCTTGACCAGCTTGCGCACGCCCTGGCCCTTGGTCCGGATCGTCAGGTCGCCCCGATACGCAACCATCGCGCCCTGTCGGGCCAGCATCTGACCGTCCACTGTGTACCGAACGCAGTACGGATTCTCCAGGTTCATTCCCGGCTGCGTCGATGACTTGACGGTGTGCTCGGCGATGAACGCGTCCCACATCGCGGTCTCCTCTCGTCGAGGATGACGCTACCGGGCCTTCGGGCGCGTGCCATGCATCTGATCCACCTTCGAGACCACTGGCCGCACTACGCGGGTACGTCGCGAATGCGAGATTCGGGCACTCTAACCGCACCAATGTCACGTTCGCGCGGAACCAGCACTACGCGGTACGTCGCGAATGCGAGATTCGGGTGCCGGCGACGGCTGGCTGCCAACATCGATTAATGGACGGCCCAAATATCCTTGAGGCGCGCGCGGGACGAAGCGGCCGTCTCTGTGCGACGGCGCGCCAGTGGTCGCGCCTCAGGAGACGCTTTTGCTGCCCGCCGGTCGTCGTCGGGCGGTTGCGCCGGCGCGAGATCGTGGTGTTGTCGCTGCCGGTCGGGCCGGGCCGGTCGTGTCGCCGATGGCAAGCGTCGTCGGTAGCTCGATATGTCGGGGCGGACTGGCTGGCTCGCGCAGTCGGCCGGCGAGCAGCTCGATGGCCAGCCGGCCCATCTGCTCAGTGGCTCGCTGCACGCTGGTGAGCGTTCCTGGATCGGGCAGGACCTCGAGGGCGTCGAAGCCCGCCACCGAGAATTGCCCGGGAATGTCGATGCCGCGATTACGTAGCGCGGTGAATACCTGTATGGCCACTACGTCATTCACGCAAAAGGCGGCGGTCGGTGGGTCCGGCAGGGCGAGCAGTGTGTCCAGGGCCCGCTCGATCGACTCTCCGCCGGCCGTGCTGACCCGGGCGATCAGCGATTTGTCGTAGGTGAGCCCGTTGCGCTGCAGGCTATTGCGGTAGCCCTGCAACCGCAGCCGGATGCTGCTGAGTTGTCGTGGCTCGGCGTGGATGAACGCTATGCGGCGATGTCCGTACGCGGCCAGGTGAGTGGTCAGCGCGTCGGCGCCGCCGATGTCGTCGACGCCGACCCGGTCGTGGCGGTCATCGAGGTAGCGGTCCAGAAATACGACCGGGCCGCGCACCTGCTCCAACGCCGTCGACGCGGTGTCATTGATGGGCCAGAGCGCCACGCCCGCGCAGTCGGCGGTGGCGGTCAGCTCGCGTTCTTGGGCGGAGCGGCGGTTGTCCGAGTGCGCCAACAGCACCTGGATCCCTTGCCGGTGCGCCTCATCGACGACCCCGGCCAGGACGCGCAGGTGGATCAGGTCGGTGAGGCTCGGCATGATGACCTTCACGATCGGCGCCTGCGCTGGCGTCGAATCGTGCTGCGCGTCCGGGACGGTGGCGACGTAGGTGCCCCGACCGCGCTCCCGGCGCAACACGCCCACCTGCACCAGGCGCTCCAACGCCTGCCGGACCGTCGGGCGGGTGACGCCGAAGCGGGCGGACAGCTCGCTCTCCGAGGGGAATCTGGCATCGGCGACCATCTGGGAGCCGACGATGAATTCGAGCAGCGCGCGTTCGAGCTGGTGATACAGCGGGACCGGGCTGTGCCGGTCAAGCTCGGCAGGCACCGGCCACGGGTCGCGATTGCCGGTGTGCTGCACGTCCTCACTCCTTCCGATGTGGTGCCAACGACCATAGATCCATGGCCGGCGCGGCAACGCACAGGCAGTGCATCGTGGCCAGTGTAGACAACTTGTCATTATCTCTTGACAGGTTCTGTGGAGCCGGGCGACACTTCCTGTCCAGAAAGCCGTGCTGCCCGACAATCCCGATTCACTCGGCGGGCCGACCGGCGGTTACGACCATGGACACGTCTGACGATCGGTTTGATCCATGAGGAGAAATGACGCGGCCGCGCCCGGATGGCTGACCTTCCGGGCCAGAAATACCATCACCGCGTACCTGTTCGCGCTGCCGATGATCGCCGGCGTTTGCATCTTTACCCTGTATCCGCTGATCAGCTCGCTGTATCACTCATTCACCAATTGGAGCGGCGTCGGCGCGGCCAAGTGGGTCGGGTTGCAGAATTTCCGCTACCTGCTCACCGACGACCCGACGTTCTGGCCATCGCTCAAGGTGACCGTGTACTACATGGCGCTGAGCGTCCCGGCGGGCATGATTGCCGGGCTTGGGCTTGCCATGTTGTTGAATCGCGCCTTCGCCGGGGTCCGTGTTTTTCGGACGATCTTCTATCTGCCGGTCGTATTGCCGTCGATCGCGGTGCTGACCTTGTGGAAGTACATCTTCGATCCGTCGTACGGGCTGGCCAACGAAATACTGTCGGACCTGCACCTGCCGACCAGTCAATGGCTCGCCGGCAAATGGACCGCGATGCCCTCGATCGTGGTTGTCGGGCTGTGGAGCGTCGGCGGTTCGATGATCATATTTCTGGCCGCCCTGCAGAATGTCCCGGCGGAGCTCTACGAGGCCGCGCGGGTTGACGGCGCCGGCGCGGTCCGGCTGTTCCGGTCCATCACGCTGCCGATGATGACCCCGATCCTGCTACTGCAACTCGTGCTGGGGCTGAGCGCGGCATTCCAGACCTTCAACCAGGTTCAGGTGTTGACCAAGGGCGGGCCCGGCACCTCGACGAACCTCTACATGTTCAAGATTTACAACGACGCCTTCGGCAATTACACGCAGCTGGGGCTCGCGTCGGCAGAGGCGTGGATTCTCCTCATCATCGTCCTGACCATCACAGCCCTCACATTGCGCACATCGCGCATGTGGGTGTTCGAGGGAAACGAGAGGTAGCCGCCGATGACCTCTGCCGTCACAACGGACGCAGCGCGCCGGCCGGCTCCGCTGACCATGCCGACCGGTCCCGCGCTGCAACGAAAAGTGCCGCTGTCGGTTTCGCGGATCGCCTGGTATGCACTGTGTACGCTTCTGTCGGTCACGATGTTGACCCCGCTGTTGTGGATGCTCTCGATCGCGCTGAAGACCAATGGCGACATCATCTCGCTGCCACCGCAGTTCTTTCCGTCAACGTTCACCTGGCGCAATTTCGTCGATGGCCCACGCGAGGTGCACTTTTACCGGCTGCTCGGCAACACGTTCGTCATCGCGCTGATCTCCACCTTTGGCGCGGTTGCCAGCTCCATGCTGGCCGGTTATGCGATCGCCCGCATCGACTTCAAGGGAAACCGGGCGCTGTTCTACCTCTTCACGTTCTCAATTTTCGTACCCGGCATCGTCACCCTCATCCCGATCCAGCGGCTCTTCTTCTCGGCAAACGCCATTGACACCTGGTATCCACTGATTCTGCCGTCCTTCTTCGGCAATCCGCTGTTCATTTTTCTGGCCCGGCAGTTCTTCCTGTCGGTGCCGCGTTCCATCGACGACTCGGCAATGATTGACGGAGCCGGCCATTGGCGCATCTTCACCCGGTTGATGCTGCCGCTGACCAAGCCGTTGTGGATGACCATGACGATCCTGGCTTTCCAGGCGTCATGGAATGACTTCCTGAATCCGCTGGTGTATCTCAACAGCCCGTCCAAATACACGCTCTCGCTCGGCATGGCCAGCTTTCTCGGTGGGCTCAACTCCGGCGCCAGCCCGGAATACAACTATTACATGGCCTCGAACCTGCTCTTCATGATCCCGCCGCTAATGCTTTTCTTCTTGGCGCAGCGGCATTTCATGATGGGTCTCGGCGCGCTCGGCATGACCAGCAAATGACGGACGAAGGGCGACGACCATGAATTCCAGCAGGAAGAAGTTGATCGCCGGCATCGCGATCAGCGCCGGTGTCCTTGCCGGCTGCGGTGGCCAGGGAGCCTCGACGCAACACAAGGACGCCCATTCGGTACGCCTCGTGTCATGGGGTACGAACGAGCAGATCAAGCTGTTCCGCGCCTCGCTCGCGAAGTTCACCAAGAAGACCGGTATCGCGGTGCAGGTCATCCAGGAGCCGGGCACGAACTATGCACAGAAGATCAACGCGCAGATCCTCTCCAAGAGCCTGCCGGACATTTTCTGGTGCCAGAACAGCATGGCGCAGGACCTGGGGAGGCAGGGGAAGCTCTTCAATTGGAGCGACTACGCCAGCGGCAAGGCCAGCGGGGCGACGGACGCCGGGCTGGACATCACGAAGTTCTCGCCGGGCGCGGTCGATACATACCGCACGCCGGACGGTGGGCTCGCCGGAATACCGAACGAAGCCAACACGTACGGCGTCTTCTACAACATCGACGCCTTTCGTACGGCCGGTGTCCCACTGCCGACCGCCGACTGGACCTGGGACCAGATGTTCGCCGACGCCAAGGCGCTGACCATCAAGCACAACGGGAAGGTCACCCGTACCGGCATGCAGCAGGTCTGGGGGCTGTTGAACAGTCCGCCAGGAATGGCGTTCTATTCCGTCAGCAACGGCGGCGCGCCGCTGGCGAAGCAGAAGAGTCTGGTGGGTGTCACGTCGTTGCAGGCCGATCCGAAACTGGTCGAGGGCACGCAAAAGCTGGCCACCGCGATCAAGGCCGGATACATCACCGGGCCGGATTTCACCGGCGCGAACACCGAGGGACAATTCATCAACGGCCAGGTGCCGATGGTGTTCGGTGGGCAGTGGATATCGTCTGACTTCTTCGCCGCCAAACCGAAGATGAGTTGGGGCTACGCGCCGCTGCCACACGGCACGGCCGGTCAGGTCGCCCCGGCCGAGGCCAACGGATTCTGCTCGCCGAAAGACCTGGCAAACCCGACCGACACCTGGAAGGTGATCGCATGGATGGACGTCCACGCGTTCAACGACGCCTACAGCCAGGACCCGATAGCGCCGATCGCCTACCTGCCCGGCTCACAGGGCTATTTCCAGGCACTGGACCGCGATGGCTCGGCCGGCAAGTCGGTCGCCGATACGGTCCGGGCCGAATTGGCCAACCCGAACAAGCTCGGCACCACGCTCCTGGATCCGTGGAGCAGCAAATCCGGAAACATCACCACCGCGACCTGGAATCCGGCCCTACAACACGACAAGAACATCGACGCCGCCGTGCACAGCTGGATCAGCAAGAACCAAGCCTTGATCGACGGCCACTAACTCAATGACGCAGGAGGAGAAATGGCACACCGTACGGCACGACACAGAGTGCTGGTCACGGCAGTGGCGTTGGTGGCGGTCGCGGCATTTACGCCGGCCGCCGGTGCTGCCGGCCAGAAATCACTGACGGTCACCGGAGCCACCGAGCTCGCCCCGCTGGTGCAGAACAGTCATGTGAACATCACGAATAGTGCGCGGGACAATGGCCAGAGTGCCGGCTACGGCGACAGCTCGGTGTGGATATTCGACGACACCACGCTGCGCGATCCGGACGGATTCATCTCCAACAGTGGGGCAATCACCCACGACCTCAACGCGGCGGACGGCATCACGGTCACGTCGGATAATCCGTTCACCATTCACCCGGACGGCATTCCGCAGGAGATCATTCCGTTCACCACCGCGGAAAAGGCATTTGAAGCGGCGCATGCGCGGACCACCGGATGCACCTCGACCTCGGATCCCCTGTGCGGCTCGGTCTTCGCCGACTGGCCCGGACCGGTCATCGCCGACCCGGCGCGCCACCGCGTCCTGTTCACCTACGGCAAGCTCTGCCGCGGAAGCGACCCGGGAACGCCGTGTGCCTCGGATTTCGTCGGCCAGCCGCTCGGCATGGGCATCCTCGCCCTCGACATGCGCACCCACACAGAGACCCGACTCACCGAGACCGGGCTGCCGCAGCCGATCAACAGCGTCGAGGGCCCTGACCCGACACTGCTTTTCACGCCGTCGCAGGCGTTTGGCGGCGGGTCGGCCGTCGTTGTGAACGGCTTCTTCTACGGTTACGGCAACTGCCAGGACACGATCTGCGCGGTCGGCCGGGTCCCGCTCGCGGATATCATGGACCGCAGCCTGTGGCGCTACTACACCGGCGATGACGCGAATGGCAATCCACAGTGGAGTGTCGATGACAGCAACGCCGTCCGGGTGATGCAGCAGGGTGCCGCAGGCGGCAGCGTCGCGTGGAATCCGGGGATGAACGCGTACCTCGACATTTACATGGACCGCATCTCCAGCGAGGCCGTCTATCGCACCGCGCCAACGCCATGGGGTCCGTGGTCGGCGCAGCAGCACATGTTCACCGGTGCCGCGACGACGACGCTGTGGGACTACGCCTGCTTTGCACATTCGGAATATCAGCAGAACAACGGCCTGACCCAGTACGTCACCTACTACCACACCGGCGACGGCCAACAGCACCTGGTCCGGGTCACCTTTGCCGGTAGTCCGCATTACCGGCACGTCCTGGTTCCGCGCAAATAGCGGCGAGTGCGGCCAGGAGGGCGGCGGTGACGGGCGGGTCGGGCGGCTCACCATAGGTCGCCGCATAGACATGTCGGTGCGATCCGGGCAGTTCGCTGGCGATGATCCCCTTGGTGCGATGGGCGCGCAGGGCGAGCCCGGGGATGGTGGTGACGCCAAGGCCGGCCACGACCAGTGCCTGCATCACGACCATATCGTCGGTTGTATAGCCGATTCTGGGGGCGAAGCCTTCGTCGGCGCACAGCGACAGGAGGTGACTGCGGCACCGTTCGCAGCCGGCAATCCAGGTGGCGTCGCGTAGTGCGGACAGCTTGCGACCGCGCCGGGATGACAGCAGGTAGACGGGGTCGTCGAGCAGATGATGCAGGCGAACGCCGTCGGGCTCGGGCTCGCTCTCGTCGTAGCGAAAGATGAGCGCGACCTCGATCTTGCCGGCGCGCAGCATGTCGAGGGCCTCGGGCGGATGCGCATCGGTGAGGCTGATTCGCAGGCCGGGATGCTCGCGGGTCAGCAGGCCGACCGCCTGCGGCAGCAGCGAGCCGATCGCGGAGGAGAAGCCGGCCAGTCGTACGTGGCCGGCGTTGAGCCCGACGTGGGCGGACAGCTCGGCGTCGGCGGCGTCGATGCGTCCGATGATCTCGCCGGCGCGATCGGCAAGGAGCCGGCCGGCCTCGGTCAGCCTGATGCCGCGGCCTACCCGCTGCAGCAGCTGCGCCCCGGTCTCGGCCTCGAGCCGCGCGAGGTGGTGACTCACCGAGGGCTGCGAGTAGTGCAGCTCCTTCGCGGCTTCGGTGACGGATCCGTGGCGGGCCACGGCGGCGATGACGCGCAGTCGAGTGACATCCAGCATTCATCAACCATATCTATGGTTCAGCTCGAATGTTGGCATTAGACGTATGAGTCGAACGCGGGGACGCTCATGGCATGACAACGACACAGACCCGCCCCGCCCCCGAACTGACCGAGCTCCTCGCCGGCGTCCGCGCCGCGGTTTCGGCCAATGCCAGCTGGTCGGACACCGCCGAGCTGGTGGCCGCGCAACTCCGCGGCAACCTGCCGAGCCCCGATGTCCTGACCGCCGAGCAGCGCCTCGGCGCACCGGATGGCTACCGCAGCCACACCCTGTACGTAGAGCCCAACGGGTCTTTCTCGATCATCGCGCTGGTGTGGCGGCCGGGCCAGATCACCCGGATCCACGATCACGTCACCTGGTGCGTGTTCGGCGTCATCCAGGGTGTCGAGCACGAAGACCTGTACGACGAAAAGCTCAACCTGATCGGCCAGAGCGACAACCGGGTCGGTGAGGTCAGCGGATTCGCACCGCCCGGTGACATTCACCGAGTGCACAACACGTCCGACGCAACCGCGATCTCGATACATATCTACGGCACCGACGTGACCCGTATCGGCTCCAGCGCCCGGCGCTTCTACAACTGAGCTCAGATCTGCGCGCAGAACGGCCGGAACAGCTCCAGATCACGTTCGAGCCTGGCGATTCGCTGGAATCCCCAGGTGTCGACTCCCGGCCGGTCCTCTTCGGTCAGGACCCTGGCCGCCATATCACGCAATGCGCGGGCCAGCAGCGCGTACTCAATGTGGTCAGGGTCGAGATCCCGGGCGCCGTACGCGGCGAGGAATGACTCGCCGTCCGGCCGTTCGGCGGCAATCCATACGTCATGTTCGCGCGGACCGAGAGTCGCGTGGTCCCAATCGAGGATGGCCACGACCAGGCCGTTCTCAATGAGAATGTTGTTTCCGCCGAAATCCTGATGACAGACAACCCGCGATACGTTCTTTGCGCTGGCTCGCTCGATCGTCCGTTCCAGTCGGAGAATGTGGTCGAGCAATTCTTCGCCGCGGTCCTTGATCCATGGGTGATCAAGCCGCTCACGCAATTGCCGAATCTCGGGTTCGTCAATTGTCGCGTACGGAAGATCGATGCCGCGGACCTCGTGAACGCCCCGCAGCGCCAAGGCCGTCTGGCGCTGATCACCGTCGGTCTGCGCGCGGCCGTGGACGAACGGGAAGACGGCGTACGGCCTGCCGCGCCAGAATGCACAGAGCTCGCCTGTCACGGTCGGAATCGGCGTCGGAACCGGAAGGCCGGCAGCCGAAAGGTCGTTGAGGAGGGTCAGTCCGGCCGGCGGCAGCCGCTCTCGCCACATCTTGACGAACCAGATTCCGTCGGCGGTCCAGCAATCACTCGCAAAACCGCCCGGGTGACCGCGGAGCGACGTAACGGTCATTCCGTAGTCGCGGTTGAGATCCAGCGACGACAGGGTCGGCGGGGTGGTCATGAGCGCAATCCTGCTGGTTCGGTGCCGAAAGCGCCGCTGAATTTCCGGGACGTCCTCGATGTCAGCGAATTCCCAGGCCTAGAGGCTGCGTTGGTACCGGCCGAGCGCCACCAGTGCGAACGTCTCCATCGCCACGACGAGGACGGCGAGCGCGCCGAGGTGGACGATCACCGAGGCCCAGTCCGTGCCGAGCATCGCGGACCTGGCGGCTTCGACCGCCCAGTTGACCGGATTGGCGCCGGCCACCCGCCGCATCCACACCGGCATCTGCGCCGCCGACGTGAGCATCACCGACGTAAACATCAAGGGGAGCACGGCGAATTGGCCGACCGCGATCATTGTTTCCTGCCGGCGAAACAGTAGGGCGAGGGCATGGGAGAGCGCCGCAAATGCCACGCACACAAGGGAAGCCGCGATCAGGATCGCCACCAGTCCGGGCAGGCCGCCGTCCAGCCGGGCGCCGAAGGGGAATGCGACGGCGACGATGACGAGAGCCTGCCCGGTAGCGGTGATCGCGGCCTGCACCGCGCGCGAGACCAGCAACGCACCCGGCGGCAGCGGGGTGGCGAGGAATCTGTCGATCGCGCCCCGTTCGATGTCCTGGACGACGCCGCCGCCTTCCCAGACGCCGTGCGAGAACGCGCCGAGGATGGCGATGCCGGGGGTGAGGAACTGAAGGTAGTTGCTGGTGCCGAAACCGCCTAGCCGCGGCAGTTTACCGAAAAGCTGGCTGTAGAGAAGGAGCCAGACGATTGGCTGGACGAGCATTATCGCGAGCCAGATCGGCTGCCTGCGCAGCAATCGGTAGCTGCGCCCGAGTAGCACAACGTGGTCGCGCAGTAGGTCGGTCATCCAGCCACCGCCGCTCGGCGGGCGGCATCGTCATCCACGGTGAAGCTGCGGCCGGTGTGATGGAGATAGACGTCATCGAGGGTCGGGCGGGCGACGCTGGCCGACTCGATCTGGCAGCCGGCCGCCGCCAGCCTTGAGAGGATTGCCGGCAGTGCCTGGTTGCCGTGCTCGACCCGGGTGCGAAGCAGGTTGCCGTCGAGCGTCACGGCCCGCGCGCCGACGGTGGCCGCGGCCATGACCATATCGGCCGGGGGACTACCGGCCAGCTCGATGGATACGGAGTCTCCGGCGAGTCCGGCCTTGAGCGCTTCCGGCGTTCCTTCCGCGATTACCCTGCCGTGGCTGATGATCACGATCCGATCGGCGAGTCGGTCGGCCTCCTCGAGATAGTGGGTCGTGAGCAAAATGCTCAGTGTCCGCTCATGCGCCAGGCCGGTGAGCTCGTTCCACATTGTCGCCCGCGCCTCGGGATCCAGGCCGGTAGTGGGCTCGTCGAGGAAAAGCAGCCGGGGGCGGTGCACCATGCCCATCGCGATCTCCAGTCGCCGTTGCATGCCGCCGGAGTAGGTACGAACGATCCGGTCGGCGGCATGGGCGAGTCCAACGAGGTCGAGCAGTTCCGCTGCGCGATGGCTCGCCTCGGATCGACGCAGGCGATGGGCCGCCGCCTGTACGAGAAGGTTTTCCCGGCCGGTCAGGTAGGCGTCGGTGCCGGCGCTTTGCGCGACATAACCGATCGCGGCCCGTACCGACCGTTGTTGCGTATGCACGTCATAGCCCGCGACGAATGCGGACCCGCCGTCGGCTCGGGTGAGTGTCGCGAGAATCCGTACGGTCGTGGATTTGCCGGCGCCATTGGGCCCGAGCAGGCAGACCACCTCGCCCTCGGCGACGGCGAACGATACGTCGGCCACCGCCTCGACCGCGCCGTAGCGCTTGGTCAGGTTTCGCGCCGTGATGATGTCGGTCATGACGTCTTGCGTCGCCGGAGTGGGGTCACATCGGTCGCCGGCTCAAGTGCGGTGCCGGCCTCTCGGGCAATCGCCGGCAACATCGCATCGAGCTCGTCGTGCCAGGCGAGTTCGGCCTCGAGATGCAGCTGTGTGCGCCGATAGCCGGCAATGCCGGAGGCCGGTAGCTTGCCCTCTTTCTCGTACAGGTCGCGGCTTGCGACAAGGTCTGCCAGCGCGCTCGTGAGCGCGTCCCGGCGGCGGGCCAACCGCTCACGCAACGCCTTGTGGTCGAGACCGGCTGGCCACTTGAGCGCGGCTTCCACGGTTGTTGAGTGCAGAATCGGCTGGGTCAGCGCGCGGTCACGATGAATGGCGAGCTCGGCGCGTCCCTCGGCGGTGATCGCGTACACCGTGCGTTGCGGCCGGTTTCCCTCCTGCTCGGTGCGTACCGGCTCGATCAGACCCTCGGCCGCCAGGCGGTGCAGCATGCCGTACAGCGCGCCGACCTTTACCCCGCCCCACTGCTCGATGCCGGTCAGCTCCGCGGTACGTCGGATCTGGTGACCGTGCAACTGACCGCCGGCGAGCAGCCCGAGGATCAGCAGCCGAACGGGGTTGGCATCTCTCATGCGACTAGTCTCATACGACTAGTCGCACGAAGTCAACCCGCACTGATTGTTGATCATGACGATATTGTCGCGACACGCCGACGACACGCCGAATTTCCGCACACTTTCGTCGTGATCAACAAGTCAACCGCGAAATACTCGCGCCGATCTTGAAGAAACGTTGTCGGTGAGAACCATGGAAGATAGGCCGGTGTTGCCGGATCGGCTGGGAGGTCGGATGCCACGCGTGGTGTTGGTAGTGGGTCCGTGCGGTGCCGGGAAGTCATCAGCCCTACAACGGATGCGGGCCGTGCTTGGCGAGCGGGTCGGTGAAGTGGCAGTGCTGGAGACCGACACGATCTACATGATGATCGATCCTACGTGGGCGGCGTACAGCGCAACCTACGACACTATCGCCAAGCGGGTGGCTGCCCGAACCGCGGCGCAATTCGTCCGCGAAGGCTTCGATTGGATAGCGGTCGGATCGAACGGGCTGCAGGATCATCGCCAAGTTGACGAGTTCCTGACTCAACTCCCGCGCGGTGTCGAGGTCTTCCACCTTTTTCTCGATCCCTCTACGTCCAGCGTGCAGGCTCGGATTGCGTCTCGCGCGCATGCTCTCGACGCGCATAAGACGCCGGAGTGGCTTGCCGAGAATGTCGCATGGATGCGCAGCTTCCATCGGCCGGAGAGCGCGTTGGTCGACAACAGCGACCTTGATGTTGATCAGACTGTCGAGGCTATTTACGCGGCCGTTGCCAGCGGACGCGGGCTAATTCGACCTGCGGACAAGCCGTGATCGACCACGGGTACTGCTTATCCAGGGCCGGCCGTGGGGCGGCTCGGCGGCTGCGGGTGTTTATCCAGACGTGTAGATTGTGAGTATTCCAACGAACGGCTTGGTATGGCGGGGAAGGCGTACTAGATGGGCGATGTAAACGTCCTTGAGATTGCCAGTGTCACCCTGGCCACGCATCGAGACTCTATGCCTGCGATGGAGACATTCTATTGCGGCCTGCTTGGGCTGCCACGGCCGCACGACGACGAGCGTGACGCACTAGTTGTCGGTGTCGGCTCGGCCCGTCTTGAGTTTGTCGCCTCAGCGATCGACGCGCGTCCCTTTTACCATTTCGCATTGCTCGTCCCGGGAAACCGCTTCGCCGCGGCACATGCTTGGGTCGCAAGCCGTACGGATCTGCTATCGCGACCGAGCAGCGATGCGACCGTATTCGACTTCGATTTCTGGGACGCGCAAGCCTGCTACTTCCACGATCCCGCCGGCAATATCGTTGAATTCATCGCGCACCGCGGACTCGCCGAAGTCGCCGACGTAACCGATCCTTTCTCCGCGAGTGAGCTGGTTGGGATTTCCGAGATCGGTATCGTCACCCCCGACCCGGGCGCCGAGGCCGACACGCTACACCGTGATCTGGGGATCGATATCTGGTCCGGTGGCGTGGATGGCGCTGACAGTCTCGCCTTTGTGGGCCGCAAGGCGCACACGCTGATCCTTTGTCGTCCCGGCCGGGGTTGGCTACCCACCGGGCGCCCAGCGGAAGTCCATCCAGCCGACATCACTCTGGTTGGTGCGCGTAATGCCGAAACCACTCTCAATGGGCCGTACCAAATCCGTCTGATTCTCCCGCGCCGATCTTGAGGTTATGGCTGCGATTTGTCCCGAAATCGGCAGCCATAACCTCAAGATCGGCGAGCCGAGGACCCGTTTGATCTGAAGCGACCAGCGCGTTGTCCGGTCGGCCGGACGTCCCGTCAGGTGAGGTTGAGTCCGCCGTCGAGCATGATGACTTCGCCGGTGAGGTAGTGGTTGGCCAGGATGCTGGCGGCGAGATCGGCGACGTCTGACGGAGCCGCCGCCCGGCGCATGGGCGACCGGGTGCTCCACAGTTCCTGGGCCGCCGACCAGCTTGCCGTCATCGGGGTGTCGACCAGGCCGGGGGCGATGGCGTTCACCCGTATGTCGGGGCCCAACGTTGCGGCCAGCAGCTTCGTCGTGTGGTTGAGAGCGGCTTTGCTTGCCGCGTAAGGGATCGACGAGCCTTTGGGGCGGACCCCGGCGTGGCTGGTGATGTTAAGAATGCAGCCACCAGCAGCGCGGGGCGAGATCCGCAGCTGCGGTGCGGCGGCGGCGGTCAGCGTCCACGGCGCAATCAGGTTGACGTCAAGGATCTGCCGCCAGACCTCCGGCGTAGCGGCATCGAGATCGTCGTGCGGGATCGGCCAGCTGATCCCCGCATTGTTGACCAGCACATCCAACCGCCCCCACGCATCCACGCTCTGCGCCACCAGCTGCCGGGCCTGCGCCTCCTCGGCGAGATCGGCCTGCACATATATGCCGTCAAGCTCCCGAGCCAATGCCAGCCCGGCATCTCGGCTGGTACGCGAATGGACGACCACCCGCATACCATCGGCCGCCAATCGCCGCGCGATCGCGGCCCCGATCCCCGATGCACTACCCGTCACCAACGCCACACCGCCACCAGAACCCATGGACGCGATACTGCCAGCCAACGCCAACCGCTCACGCAGCACGTCGGACCCGATCACCCGCAGCGTAAATCGAGCCGACAAGCAAACAGCCGAACTGAGCAACGCAGGCTAATTGCCTTGACGGGAGTGAAACCCTCGTGTGCATGAAGATCGGAGCTGCGGTCCGTACTAGTGCGGGTGTGGTACGCGGAATGCAGGAAGATCTGGTCGCGATATTCCGGGGCATTCCCTATGCTCTACCACCGGTGGGCCGGCAACGATTCGCCGCCCCGGCCACACCACAGCCGTGGGATGGGGTCCGCGATGCGATCGAGTTCGGTCCGCCGGCTCCGCAACGCCGCATCTGGGACGCAGCGGGTAGCGACGATTCGGCTGACTGGTTGACGCTCAACGTCTGGTCGCCGGACCTCGGTAACGTGGGGCTGCCGGTCATGGTGTGGATCCACGGCGGCGCCTATCAGCAGGACACGTCGGCCAACCCGCACTACGACTGCGCCGCGCTCGCCGCGGCCGGCGCGGTGGTGATCAGCATGAACTATCGTCTCGGCGCGGAGGGTTTCGCCCATATCGACGGAGCCCCGGACAACCGCGGGCTCCTTGACCAGGCCGCCGCGCTGCGCTGGGTCCAGGGCAATGTCACAGCGTTCGGCGGCGACCCCGCCAATGTCACGATATTCGGCCAGTCCGCTGGCGCCGGGTCCATTGCGGCTCTGCTCAGCATGCCCTCCGCAGCTGGGTTGTTCCGGCGCGCGATCGTGCAGAGTCTGCCCGGTACGTATTTCTCCAACCGGCTCGCTGCCGCCATCTCGACCGCGATTGCCGCCGAACTCGGCACCACGCCCACCGTCGAGAATCTCTGCGCAATAGCGCCGAACGAGCTGGTCCGCGCGACGGAGGTGATCCGCCAAACATTGCCGCAGCATGTTGATAGGTGGGGGCCGATGGCGATGACCCCGACACCGTTCTCGCCCGTCGTGGACGGTGACGTGCTGCCGCACGCACCCTGGTCGGCACTTGCCGCTGGTGCTGCCCGCGGCATCGATCTGCTCGTCGGCCACACCCGGGACGAGTACCGCCTGGTCGCCGCGCGGTTCGGCGGCGAGGTCAGCGATCAGCGCCTGACCGAGACATTGGACCGACTTGCGCCTGCACCGGACGGTGGCGCTGCGTACCGCGCGGCATGGCCCGATGTCGCTCCGGCGACGCTGTATGAGACGGTCAATGCCGACTGGCTGATGCGCATGCCAACTTTGCATCTCGCCGCTGCTCAAATCGCCGGCGGCGGGCGGAGCTGGATGTATGAGCTCGCCTGGGGATTTGGACCGGCCGGGGCATCGCACAGCCTCGACGTGCTGCTACTCCTCGGCACGCTCGATTACGACGACGTACGTGACGCCGATGGCAGCCCGGGGGAGGCAGCGCGGCTGTCCGAGCAGATGCGCATTGACTGGCTGAGCTTCGCAACCACCGGCCATCCCGGCTGGGCGCCCTATAACTCGACCAGCCGGACCACCCGCGTCTACGACGTTATTCCAACCGTCCAGCCCTACCCTGAGGCGAAGTCCCAGCACATCTGGCGTGGACACCGGTTCGGAATCCTCGACCTGCTCGACTAAGCGAACCCGATCTGCGCCGGGGCGGGGCTCAGCCGGCCGCGTTTTGTAATGAGCCATCCGACTTGACGTGTGGCCAGCGTTACGTTAAGAAGGGAATCTTGCCCTTTCGGGGTGGGACGCACACAAGGAGAGTGCGGCCGCTACGCCCCGAAAGGTCTCAGTCATGCGTACTGGGCTTCCCAATGCCCGCGGCCGCAAGCGCCTGCTTGGCGCATTGTCCATAGATGCTTTGGGCACCGGCCTCTTTCTGCCATTTTCGATCCTCTATTTCACCGCTACGACCGACCTGGCTCTGAGCCAGGTCGGTTTGGCGTTGTCCATCGCAGCGTTCGTGCGCATTCCAGCGACTGCCGCCGCCGGGATGCTTTGCGACAGATTCGGCGCCCGCACAACGGTTATCGTTTCCAACCTTGCGCAAGCGGTCGGATTCGGTAATTACCTGCTGGTGAATTCCTTCGGCCATCTGCTTATCGCCGCGCTGATCGTGCAGTTGGGTAACTCGGCGTTCTGGGTCGCCTACCCAGCGCTGGTACATGACGTGGCCGGCGGAGAGAATCAGGAACCCTGGTTTGCCTTGATCACCGCGCTACGCAATGCGGGGCTCGCGGTCGGTGCGGGTGGCGCGAGCGTTGCCGTTGCGGTCGGTGGCACCAATGGATATACCGCAATTGTGGCCGTCAACGCCCTGTCGTTCGCCGTCGCGGCAATTCTGACCCGGCTGGACCGATCCGGACGTGCGCCCGTCGCCGATATCGATGAGACTCCAGAACGAGCCAGCTGGGCCAGCGCCCTTCGGGACCGCCCCTTCCTGGGATTCGTCGTGCTCAATATCGGTTTCGCGCTGCTGTCAATCGCATTCGTTGTCGCGGTGCCGGTATTCCTGGTCAAGGCGGTGCAGCTGCCCCAATGGATGCCCGGCACCATCCTCGCGGTCAATGCGGTGCTCGGCGCTATAGGCGCTACACCGGTTGTGGCCGCCATCACCGGACGCCGGCGAGACCGGACTCTCATCACGTCACAGACCATCATCGGCCTCGGTTTCGCGGCGGTCTTGTGTTGCGCGTACGTGCCTATTGCGATCAGCGTGTGCCTCGCTCTCGTCGCGGTCGTGCTGGTGACCACAACCGAACTGATCCAGGGTCTGGTCGTGCCGTCAATCGTGAATGAGTGCGCCACGGGGCCGAGTCGTGGGCGGTACAACTCGCTCTACCAGATGGCATTCAGCACCGGTGACATCATCACACCCGTTCTTATGACCATGCTTCTCGCGCACGGGCCCGCTGCCACCTGGATACCGCTGGTGGCCGTCGCCGCACTCGACATGGTCGGCATTCGCCTGATTGCCAGCCGACTACCCGCATTGCGGCATCGGATCGGGCGACCGAATCGCAGCGAGTCCGACACGAGTCGAATCATCGAAGCCGACGGCCTGTGAACCTGGTCGGCTCGCGATCAAGACGGTGACCCGCGAGGCAGGCAAAGTGCGCCCTACCGTGTGATTTGACGCCGATCACACGTTAGAGCGCACGTTGCCTGGGTTCGGACGCACCTGGGGAGCTCCCGCAGAAATATAGGGAGCGGCCACCGATGCCAGGTTTCGGCTGGCCGGCGAGCATCAATGGCATCGGTCATCCGTCGGAGGGGGAAATCATGCGTTATCGATGCTGGTCGGTGCCGAGGTGGCCGTAGTCGGTGCCGCCGCGAGGGCGATGCTCACCGGCAGGTGCTGCGGCGGGCTCGATCCGTCGTTCGGCGCGGGCGGGTCAGTTGTCACCGACTTCGGAGGTTTCGACCTCGCCGCCGCTATCGCCATCCAGGCCGACGGCAGGCTCGTCGCCGCGGGCGTCACCGACAACGGATTCGCGCTGACCCGGTACACCCCGAACGGTCGCCCCGATCGCTCCTTCGGCACCGACGGCAGGGTCATCACCTCGATCGGCGATGACGGCGGAGCCATCAGGGCGGTTGCGGTCGGGCCGGACGGCTCAATCGTCGCCGCCGGCCAGGCGTTCATCGGCCCGAAGGTCGCCATCGCGATTGCGCGATACAACCCCGATGGGTCGTTGCGCGGCGGCATCGTCACCACCATCGTCGGCAACCACAGCTTCGCTGCCGCAGTGGCGATCCGGCCGGACGGCTCGATCGTCACCGCCGGCGAATCCGATGGCCGTTTCCTGCTGGCCCGCTATGACCGCGACGGTTGCCTCGACCCGAGTTTCGGCTCCGCCGGCACGGTTGCCACGGCCATCGGCGCCATCAGCGGGATCGGCGCGATGGCGTTGCAATCCGACGGCAAGCTCGTGGCCGTCGGACGGTCGCAGCCGCGCCCGGGCCTCGCCCCGCCTTACGCGACCGTCGTCCGCTACAACGAGAACGGCACGGTCGATACATCGTTTGGTACGGCTGGCGTACTGATCGCCGGTGAATCCAGCGATGCGAATGCGGTTGCGATCCAGGCCGACGGGAAGATCATCGTCGCCGGAGCGCGGCTGGCTGGCCGGCCCCGGTTCATGATCAGTCGCTGTACCGCCGCCGGCGGCCTGGATGCGTCCTTCGGCGGCAGCGGAGCGGTCACCGGACCGCACGACATCGGCGCCGCGACAGCGGTTGCGGTCCAGGCCGATGGAAGGGTTGTGGCGGTCGGATACCGGCGCGGCAAGGCCGAGTTGGGCACCGCGCTCGTGCGGTACGACCCGGATGGCGGCCTCGACGCCACATTCGGCCAACGGGGCACGGTCACCGTGCCCGGCGAGGTGCCGTCGGGGCTGGTACTGCAGGGCGACGGAAAGATAGTGGTCGTCGGGGATAGCGGCACCGGCGGCGACTTCGTCGTTACGCGCTATCTCGCCCGATCTGGTGTCCGATGTGGACGATCCGGCCAGACGTTGCAGCGTGTCGCTTAAGTACAAATCCATCAGGGAATGATCAGTTTGACCCGCCGCATTGTGGCATTTATTGGCGCAGCTGGTCGATCGGGTTGATCATGAAGTTGGTCGAGCGACACGCCGCCGACACGCCGGTAATGGTCTCGCTAGCTTCATGATCACCGAGGTGGCGTCCAGCCGTAGCATTGCTCGAGCTCGGTCAGATCGTAGAAATAGCTGCCTTTTCGGATTGGCGTGCAGCTTGATTTGAATGCTGTCTGCTTCTCGTTATAAAACATCCGTACCACGTAATCGTGGCCATTCTTGAACAGGTCCCACTGAATATTCGCCGCCATGGGTGCGACCTCGGCGCCGCGGAACGGGTCGTCGGCGTAGGTGAACGCCGTACCTTCCGGGAGCTGTTTCGTGCTGCCGGGTAGCTGCAGAAGCGTCGCGAGCGGGAAGATCTCCTCGGCGTGGGTAAAACGCAGCTCGGCCGCCAAGTGACTGGTGCCGTCCCGTTTCGCGTCGAGCCGCGAAAACATGTCGTCGAGAAGAATGCCGGCCATTTTGTACGTGATGTCATCGCCCTTGAATGCCGGCCCGTTCTCATAGAAGGACGTGACATCGTCGAGATAGCCGAACCACGCAGCGTCCGCGAGCGATATGTAGCGACTCATGTGCCAGCGGCCCTCGGCGGGCATGTCCAGGGTGACCGCGTCGAGGTTGTACACCGCCTCGGCGGCGTCGATCTCGTCGGCGAATTCGTCCGCGTAGTCGCCGGCGGCGATCCGCCGCACGAATGCCGGGCTGAAGCTCCGCCGCAGGACGTCGCCGGCCACGTCGTGGGTACGCGGTTGATCGCGCGCGGCATTTTCGGCGGCGGCAACCCGCGGGTCATTCTTGACGTAGTCCTGATAGTCCTTGTTTGCCGCGGCTTTGTGGAAATACAGCAGGTCGTCGTCGGTCCGGGTCGGGCCGATCGCCGATGCCAGCCGCGGGTTCGCCGACACGAGCCCCCGGACGAATTCGGTCGCGCTGGCCACGGTGCGTTGCTGACTCGCGGCGACCACGTCGATTCGTGTCCCGCCGCTCCGGGCCGCCTCGCTGAAAAGGCTGGGCAGCCGCTTTTCCATACGTACGGCGGTTTCTGCCATCTCCCGCTTCCCGCTTGCGGTGAGCAGGCCGTAACCAACCGCGGCATTGGCGTCCAGCAGCCGCTGGACCTCAGGGCCGAGGCCGCGGCCGCGGGTGGTGAGCGCACCCGCGGACCGCGCGGTCTGCCAGAGGGCGAGCAGCGCGTCGCCGTCGTCGCTGTCGGACAGGGTCCGCGCGCCGTGCCGGGACACATTCTCGGTGAATACCGGGCGGAATCCGGCGGGCACCCGTTGGTAGGACAGCCGATTGCCCTGCGGCTCATACGGCGTTTTCGTGGTAAACGCATCCGACGCGTGACTCCGGCCGCCGCGATGGGCGGCCTGCGCCTGAGCCGGGAGTACGACCGACAAGGCCGCGAGGACAAGAGTTGAGGCGAGCAGGCCGCGTCTCATAGGGGGTTCTGCACCTTCGTCGGGGACGTCAGCACATCCCGTACGCATGACGACGTCCTGCACTCCCGGTGTCGCAGCGGTGAATAGCACCACAACGGGCCGCGAGCCAATGTCACATTCGTACGCTCTATGCGTACCAAAGTGACATTGGTCCGGTCAGCTGATGGCTGCGCTGGTCAGCGGTAGAAATACGGATCGAGCACGCTGACCTCGGTGATGTGGTCGACCGGCAGCCCATTCTGGCTCGCGGCCTGCCGTATCGCTTCTGGCGACGGACCGTCGTAAATGCAATACGTGACGCTTTTGTCGCCACTCACGTACGACTGCACCCAGGTGACGCCGTGTACGGCATTGTTGTCGACGACGGTGCGGCAGGTCGCAGCACCCTCGGCATCCAACGGTATGTGCAGCCCATCGACGAACGTTCGTTGAACCAGATATCGCGGCATGATGCACGCTCCTTTCTCGATCGAGTGTGCGGCCGAGAAACGCGCGCGACATCGGGAGCGAATCCCTAAGTTCCGCCCGCCGTCTCCCCATATCTGGCGGCGTCGCGGCGGGTTCGCACGCCGAGCTTCGCCAGGATTGCCGAGACGTGGTGATCGACGGTCTTTTCCGAGATGTGCAGCCGAGCGGCGATCTCGCCGTTGCGCAGGTCTTCGCGGAGCAGCTCCAGCACGTCGGCTTCGCGCGCGGTGAGGCCGTTCGGATGGACCATTGTCGACCGGCGGGGGGCGCGGATCCCGAGGTTGCGCAGCTGCCGCGCCACCCGATCCGCCGCGGGCCGGGCGCCGAGCCGTTCCAACCGCTGCAGCGCCTCGCGCAGCCGTTCCGGACTGCCGGTCAGGGCCATCGCCGCCTCGTATGGGCAGCCGATCTCATCCCATCGCTGGGCCGCGGCGGCCGGCTGCATCCGGTACGGCTCGGCGGCGCGGTCGCTGACGGCGGTCTCGCCGAGCCATTGTCCGAGCTCGCCGATCAGCCAGCCGTGATCGAGTCGTACTGCCTGCTCGTAGGTGTCACGTACCAGCGCGTCGGTCGGCTCACCGGCCAGCCAGGCACGCTCGGCCCGAGCCGCGGCGACCGGTCCGAGGCGCTGCAGGTCGCCGGTCTGCCCGGCCAGCACCCACGCGTCCTCCAATGCCTCGGCCGCGCCGGGATCGCCGCGCCTGGCGCGCAGCCGGCCGAGCACCGTGAGGGTGACAATTCGGCTGGGCGCCCCGCCGGCCGGCTCGGATTGCTCCAGGATCGAGTCGACCCGGGCCCAGTCCCCCCGTTCGAAGAGACAGCGGGCGAGCCACGCGGTCGCATACCGCCGGCTGCCGTCGAGGTCGCGGTCGCTGCACCAGTCGATCGCCTGCCGCAGCCAGCGTTCGGCGGTGGCGTATCGGCGTACTTCGCCGGCACCCGAGCCGAGATTGACCAGCGCGGAGGCGACCGCCACGTCGTCCCCGGCGCCCTTGGCCACCTCGACGCTGCGGGTCAGGATTGGCTCGGCCAGCTCCGGGTCGTCGAACCAGTGCGCCGTTCCTACTGAGTTGAGGGCACGGGCGAGGAGCACGCGATCACCGAAGCGCTCGGCCAGCTCGATCGCGCGGTTACCCGCCTCAATCGCGCCGGGGATGTCGCGCCCGAGCATGCGCAACCGGGCCGTCCAGTTGTATGCCGCGGCCAGGCTCGGGCCAGGTGGGAGCCCGGCGGCACGCTCCATAGCCGCCCGGGCTGACGCGTGCGCCTCGGCGTTGCGCCCGCTCGTCCACAGATATCCCGACCGGGCGGCCAGCAGCGCGGCCTCCCGCTCCCGGTCGCCGACCGCACGCCACAGCTCGAGCGCATCGGCTGCGGCCGCCACCGCGTCGGCGTCGCGATCGATGGCGGCGCAGGCGTCGGCGTAGCGCTCGAGCAGCTCGGCCCGATCCGCTGCGGGCTGGCCGGCGGAAAACCGCAGCGCCTGGGCGTAGTGCTCGACCGCCTGGCGGTGGGCGCCGAGCGCGCGGGCCCGCCGGGCCGCTTCCGGCGCGTGCTCGAGGACGGCCGCGGCGTCGCCGGCCTCCTCCGCGTGGTAGGCGAGGGCGGCCGGATCGGCGTGCCAACCGCTCAGGTCGGCCAGCGCCCGCTGGTGCAACGCGGCCCGCCGGGCCGGCGGGATGCTGTCACGGACCGCGAGGCGGGCCAGCTCGTGTCGGAATCGCAGGTGGCCCCCGTCGCGCACCAGCATGCCCGCGGCAACGCAGGCGTCGATGGCGTCGGGCTCGGCGTGCACGAGTTGCAGCACCGCATAGCCGGGAACGATCGCGACCGCATTCAGCGCATTTCTGGCGTCGGCCTCGAGCCGGGACGCCCTGGCCAGCACCGCGTCGCGCACGGTCGCCGGCACCGGCTGCTCCGGGTCGGCCAGCGCCTCGGTCACGAAGAACGGGTTGCCGCCGGTACGGGCGCGCAGCTCGGCGGCCGGCACGCCAGCCGGCTCGGCCAGGGTCGCTACCGCATCGAGGGACAGCGGCAATAGCTGTAGCCGAACGACGGTCCGATCGGTGGCGAGCGCCCCGAACAGCAGTAGCAGCGGATGATCCGGCCCGATCTCGTCATCGCGGTAGCTCACGATCAACAGGCTCTGGGTGGTGGCGATGCGACGGCCGATGAAGACCAGCAGGTCGACGGTCGCCTCATCCGCCCAATGTGCGTCCTCGACGACGGCCACGGCCGCGTTGCTCGTGAGGTAGTCCAGAAACGCGCTGAACATCTCGTGCCGCGGGCTCTCGGCCGCCATCACCGCCGCCAACTCACCGCCGGCCCGCCGGGCGAGGTCGCGCAATGGGCCCAGCGGCCGCGGCGTCCGCAACGCATCGCAGCCGCCCCACAGCACCGGCCGGTCGGTGGCTGCGCCGAACGTCCGGATCAGCGCGGACTTGCCGATGCCGGCCTCGCCGGTGACCAGCGCGAGGTGACCCGGCGGGCAGTCCTGCAGCTCGGCGAGCAGGTGCTCTCGCTCGAGCAGCTCCATACGCGGATCCTAGGGCGAAGTGGCACTATCTGTCGGTTCGGATATTCATGCGATAAGGACGTTGCGATGGATTCTGCCAGCGCGCCAGCCGGATATCGGCGATCGGCCGGCTCGCGCCGCGGTGCGGCCAGGCGGCGCGAGCTGCTCGACCTGGTCACCGCGGATCTCGCGAGCAACGGCCTGGTGGACTTTTCGCTGCGCCGAGCCGCCCGCGCGGCCGGGACCACGCACAAGGTGCTGCTCTACCACTTCGACGGTGTCGAGGATCTGCTCACGCAGGCCGTTGTGCGGCTACGCGAGCGGCGGATCACCAATGCGCTCGCCGCCGCCACGAGCGGACCGGCCCCGCGGTCGCTGGCAGCGCGGGTCCGGGCGATGTGGCCGGCCCTCACCGATGCCGAGTCATGGGTGCTCGACCAGGCGATCGGGCTGGCAATGTATGACGCCAACCGCTACGCCCAGCTCGCCCGGGACGCCTCCAAGCAGTATCTGCCGGCGCTGCTCGATCTCTGCCCTCCACAGTGGACCGATCAACGCAAGCATGAGGTCGCGGAGATGATTCTGGCCGTGCTACGGGGTTTTCTGATCGAATGGCGGACCAGTGGGGACGGTGCTGGCATCGATGCCGGCTTCGAGGCCCTGGTACGGGCTCTGGCCCGCGAGGAGGCCGCCGACTAGCCCGTCCACCCACGGACCAAAGTGCGCTCTGGCCGGTGATCGCCCGCCGATCACCGGCCAAAGCGCACTTTGGTCGGGAGGGGCCGGCGCGGATCACAGTGGGTCGCCCCGTTTCCCGCCCATCGGAGAGCGTTCTCCCCATCGGGAAGGGCTCTCCCCGGCGGAAGCGCTCTCCGTTATCGATCTTGACCTTATCGCTGCCCGCCGCCCGTTTTGTCCAGCAATAAGGTCAAGATCGGCGAGGGAAACGCGTGGCGGACACGGATCCGCGGCCGCTGGACAGTATGCGAACCGCGTGGTTCACTTCTGGCATCGATGGGTCAAGCAGAGGTCGGTGGCGGAATGTCCGTGCAGCGGGAAAAGGTGCGATTCGGCAGCGGTAATACCGAATGCGTCGCCTGGCACTATCCGGGTACGAACGGTGGTTGCGTGGTCATGGCCGGCGGCGGCGGGGTGACCAAAGAGCCGGGTACCGACCTGTTCGCCAAGCGATTCAACGAGGCCGGATTCGCCGTACTCGCCTTCGACTACCGCCATCTCGGCGAGAGCGGCGGCCAGCCCCGCCAGGTCGTGCGTATCGGCGAGGGCCTCGAGGACTGGCAGGCCGCCGTCGAATTCGCCGCCAGCCTGCCCGGCGTCCACCCCGCCAGGCTCGCAATCTGGGGATTCTCCCTGTCAGGCGGTCACATTTTCCGGGTCGCGGCCCGCAACCCACAGCTCGCGGCGGCAATAGCGCAGACCGCGAACGCCGACGGGCCGGCCGCCGGGCGCAGCGCCGCACGCCACCAGAAGCCACTCGCGATGCTGCGCGTCACGGCCCGCACCCTGCTTGACACACTCGGCGGCCTGGTCGGCCGCAAGCCGCTGCTGATCCCGCTCGCCGGCGAGCCGGGGACCGTCTCGATGCTCACCACGCCGGACGGGCTCGACGGCAACTGGGCGCTCAACCCCGGCGACAAATACCCCGAATGGCAGCAGGAAATCGCTGCCCGCTCCGTGTTGCCGATCGTGCTTTACCGGCCGGGTCGGCACGCGAGCCGGATCCAGTCCCCGCTGCTCGTCCTGGTCTGTGACCAGGATCAGACCGCGCCGCCCGAACCGGCTGCCCGGGCGGCGAATCGCGCCCGTCGCGGCGAGCTCGTCCGGATGTCCGGCGGGCATTACGAACCGTTCCTGGGCGGGCACGAGTACGCCGTCGAGGCCGAGTTGGCTTTCCTAAACAGGAACCTGCTCGGACCTGCTCACGCGGATCGAGCCGCCGCCGAATCCGCGCGTTAGACATGGACCAGATCGAGCTGTCCGCCGGGACGATCGAATACCCGCGACACCGGCGGCGACGGGCCCGTACTCGTGCTGTTGCACGGGCTGCTGATGGACGCATCCCTGTGGGACGGGCCGATCGCCGAGCTGTCCGCCGACTACCGCTGCATCGCGCCGACGATCCCGCTCGGCGCGCACCGGCACGCGATGCGCGCGGACGCCGATCTGTCTCTTCCCGGGATAGCCCGGCTGGTCACCGAATTTCTCGAGCGCCTCGAGCTGTATGACGTGACGCTTATCGGCAACGACACCGGGGGAGCGCTCGTACAACTGCTTATGGGCGAGGGTATTGCGCGCGTGCGTCGGGTCGTGCTCGTCTCCTGCGAAGCATTCGACAATTTCCCGCCCGGGCTGACCGGCAAGACAATTGCACTCACCGGACGGTTCTCGCCGCGATTCTTCGGCCTATTCATGCAACAAATGCGGCTGCGGATGCTCCGGCGACTCCCGATCGCATTCGGCTGGCTGACCAA
>Ga0137412_10000533_pt1 | contig 27176 bp, 25 predicted proteins | sample CZODoug2_1_16fun_FD_122160 | JGI IMG/M metagenome (GOLD analysis project Ga0137412, IMG submission 122160) | Vadose zone soil fungal communities from Angelo Coast Range Reserve, California, USA - CZODoug2_1_16fungal (Hybrid Assembly) | ecosystem: Environmental > Terrestrial > Soil > Vadose zone...
GTCTACCAGGATTTCATGCGCAGTGTCCTCGCCATGCCCGTGATCGTCGGCCGCAAGACCGCCAAGGAGCGGTTCGCCGGGGCGGCGAACACCATGACCTGCGAGGGCATCATGCGTGACGGCAAGGCACTGCAGATGGGCACGTCGCACGAGCTTGGCCAGCGGTTCAGCCGCGCCTTCAACATCAGCTACTCCAGCGCCGAGGGCACGACCGAGCTGTGCTGGACCACTTCGTGGGGCGCATCGACACGGATGCTGGGCGGGCTGATCATGTGTCACGGCGATGACTTCGGGCTCGTCCTGCCGCCGGCGCTGGCACCGGTGCAGTAGCCACACGGGCTCGACAGCGGTAGCGCGTCCAGGTGGTTCATTGAAATACGTGACGCGGCAACGTAGTCGGAATGTCCAGCGAACTGAGCAGCCCGGCTGGCGCGGCCACCACATAGGGCACGGCGTTCACGACCCGCATCGCGGTCACGGCCATCGCCGCGTGACCGGCGCCATGCCCTTGAGCGGCGCCCACTGTCATCGCGCAGTGAATGTCGGGGTCGCCCTCGATGTCGACCCGGTAGGTGGCGTCGGCCTCGGAGGTCGGCCAGTTCGGGGCGACGTCGCGCGCCATCCGGATGATGTGCTCCATCACGATCGCCTCGCGGCCTCCGACCACCCCGGCCGCCCTGGTCCGCACCGCGCCACACGTGCCGGCCGGGATGGTGCCGAACGCCACCTCGATGTCGCGGTCGGTCAGTTCGCGGTCGAGGCTGCCGCGAATCTCATCGACCTCCACGCCGAGCCCGTCGGCAATGAGGTGAATTGGTGCCTTCCAAGCAATTTCGATGAAACCCGGTGTCTTCAGCATGGGTTCGAAGTCCAGCGGGCGGGCAAAGCCCATCCCATTGATCATGACGTCGGCTACCGGATAGTGGTCGTTGAGCGCGATTTCGGTGGCCGTGAGCGTGCGGATCTTCTTGGACTGGGTGGTCATCAGCAGCGCGAGCTGATCGGATGCGAATCCCGGGAAGATGCCCGATGCGTAGAACGACGCGCCACCGGTGTGGGCTGCGGCCGCGAGTTGGTCGCGCCACTCGGTGGCAAAGTACGACGGGGGGTACACCAGGCTGGTGGTCGACGTAGACACGACGTTGATGCCCGCTGCGAGCAGCTTGAGATAGTCCGGGACCGCGCCTGCGTCGCGTTGTGGGCCGCTGGCGGCATAGACGACGCAGTCCGGCTTGAGTGCGATAAGCGCGTCGGCGTCGTTGGTCGCGGCCAGCCCGATGGGGGCGCCACCGACGAGTTCGCCTGCGTCTTTGCCGACTTTGTCGGGTGAATGAACCCACACCCCAACCAGTTTCAGATCCGGCCGGTGCCGAATGCCATCCACGGCAACCGAACCGACCCCTCCGGTCGACCATACGACCACGCGAATGGGGTCGGTCACAGCTTCCTCCTTGCTCATCCGCGGACCATCTGGGCTTGCTGATGGGCCGCCACCGCTGTCTGCAGATAGCGCCACGCCACGTCGGGTTCGATGCCACCGCACAATGGATGCAACGGAAGCGACTTCCCAGCGCGGACGAATTCCGTTGCCGCCGTGGGCGTCAGGATGCGGTACGGTCCCCCGGCCAGGCGCAGCTCGGCCACGGTCTTCGCCCGGGTAATGCTGGCCACCGAGTCGTCCCCGTGCCGGTAGGACGCGGCCATAGCGGCATCGTGGAGCAGGTGCGGACCCAGCTGCTCCCATGCCTGATCTACATTGTCGGCGACGAAAACCGCTGTCGGAGAATCGGGAACAGGGAATTGCACGAAGCCCGGGACTTTGCCCATCGTTCGGCACTGGGCCTCGTAGTAGGTCCTCAACTCGGGCCGGTCAACCTGGGAGATGAAACCCAGGCCGTGCCTGGCGGCCCTGCGGACCGCGGCCTTGCTGCCGCCGGCGATCATCATCGGGGGCCCGCTGAGTGACGCGCATCGTGGCGTGACCCGCACCTGTCGGCCCCGGAACTCGATCGACTCACCGTTAACCAACGGAATCAGAACCCGGAGATACTCGTCGGCGAGCTGGCCCCGAGCAGCCATGTCGATGCCGAAGTGGGTGTACTCCTCCTCGCGATGGCCCACACCGAACGCGTATGAAACCCTGCCTCCGCTGATGAGGTCCAGCACACTGATCTCCTCGGCGAGCCGCACCGGATCCCATAGCGGTAGTGGCACCGCCGCCAACAGGATCGCCATCTCCTGGGTTCTCGCCGCCACGGCCGAAGCGAGGATCAGCGGGGTCGGGAGGTGCCCATCGTCGGCCCCGTGGTGCTCCGACAACACCGACAGCGCCGCCCCGCGCGTCTCGGCCCACTCGCACATGTCCAACACCGCGGAATAGTGAGCGGCCGCCGAACCAGCCCAATCAGGAACCCTCATGTCGAAACGCATCGTCAGCACGACCGTCAATATCCTTTCCGCACAACGTAACTACTGTTTGTTCGACAGGCCTATGCGAGCGGGTGCGCAACGACCGCCATTCGGCTGGAACGCTTCCGAAGGGCGTCCGCCGGGCTGAGCGCTCGCCCACGTGGACCAGATCCCTTCCGAGAAGGGTCCCGGTGCGCCGCTCTGCTCATAGAAGCCCTGTGGGTCATAAACTTTGGCACTCGGCCACGGCCAGGGGCACACGATCGAGGTTGCCGCGCCGGACCATCGCGTGACGGCCGTGTACACCACTCCGTAGGTCATGAAGGCGAGATTGACCCCGACGAGCATCGTGAGGAACGAACCCAACACCGGCCGGGTCGGCAGGAGCCCGGCACGCCGCGCCAGCCGCTCGGCGACAGTACGTCCGGTGTCGTCTCGATAAATCAGCACCGCGGCCGGAATCATCAGAATGCCGATCAGCGAGGACTGCCACACCAGGGGGAATTGCCAGCGCGTACCGACGAAGACTGATCCGAAGGGGATCACTTGGGTGAATGTGTACAGGCCGACGCGGACGCACAGCTCTTCCATGGCGAAGTCGTAGACGAAACCGAACGCGAAAACGAAACCGGACAAGCTGATCAACGGATGCCGCGACACGAACGAGTCCAGCGGGCGGCGCGCTTGCAGCCGCCGCAGCACCCAGATCGCGGGGAAGAAGGGCGGCACCACGAAGATGGCAATGGCGGCAATGAACAGCGGCTCGACCGTCGGAGACAGCGACACGATCGGCCAGTCCTCGGGCCAGTGCCACAAATCGGGGTTGTAGGCCGCGAACGTCGCCCAGTTCATCGGGGCATCGAGCCAGGCGAGTGTGCTGACCGCGATAATCATCAGCAGGTAGGGATGCTTCGGGTATCGGCGCCACAGGACGGCGATCAGGGCGATGATGCTGACCAGCGCCAGGTAGCTGAAGATCTCGATCGTCACGATCCAGTGGCCATAACCGAAAAGCGGATCCGACAGCGGGTGCGGACCGCCGGTGTCGTTGGGGTTGCGGATACGCGGCGAGACTGCACCGTACCGGGCGTTGTGGATGATCAGACCCAGCAGCACCACACCGACGGCGATCGCGAAAACCAACCACGGGGAACGTTTCATCGAGGCCGCGGGCTTATCGAGCTGTTCGGTTCTCATCGCGGTCACCCGATCGCTGCGGCGCCCGGCCAGCGATAGGCGCCGAAAACCTCGGGAACCACAACGCCCGGTGGCGCTTTGAGCACGTACGGGATGGCTCGTAGGGCCGAGATCCCCACTGCGACGAATCCTCCTGAAACGTTGCTGAAGTGCGCGATGGGGTCGGTATCGACGCGGACCTCGGCGTCGATGTTCGGAACGCCGTCGACGCGGATTCGCACGGTGTGGCCGTCGAGCGCGAGGTCCCAGTCGGGGATGTCGGGTGTACACGTCCAGTACTCCTCGACGACCAGCACGGGCTTGCCGTCGTGATACCCGGTCCAGGACAGGATTTGGCCGACGACCGTTCCGGCCGGCAACGTTGTGCAGTCGAGTGTGACGTCGTCGGGTGATGTCGCCGTCTGGATGACGTGGTCGATATGGTCGATGTGGACGCCGAGGGCATCGGCGGCGGCGCCGATGGCCTGTTCGGATTGAGTTGACACGGACCGGAATGCGGGCGATTCAATGGAGATTTCCTCGGGCCGTTTGCCCATGCCCATGAGGTCGACGAGCATCCGCTCTTCTGGCACGTGCGAACAGTCGACGAACTGCTGGACGGTGATGGTGTCGACGCGCTGACTCAGGGCGGTCAGGCTGACCGCCAACTTCTCGAGCATGAATCCCGGGTGCTCGCCGGCTGGGCAGAACCGCGAACGTCCTACGATGCACGCCTTGCGGATCCGATCATCGACACTTGAGCCGAGCGTCGGCAGGTGTGCGTAAGACGTCACGGTGATCACGCTCTTACCGGTCTCGAGGATCGCGACGATGTCGTCGGTGTTGGCATCGAAACCGTAAGCCTTGCTTGCTGAATGCAATACGACGTCGGCGTCGAGGGCCAGGATAGCCGCCTTGTCGTTGGTCGCGATGATCCCGGTGTCGGGTCGGCCGACGAGGGTTCCTGCGTCAACGCCTACTTTGTCGGGCGAATAGACGAAAAGCCCAACGAGATCGAATCCCGGGTTGTCGATGACCTCGGCGAGCTGAACCGATCCCACAGGGCCAGTAGCCCATTGGATGACCCGGATAGTCACGTCTGCTCAGACCTGTTGCGTCGCGAATACATTCCTGGGAATGGTCAGCGGCAGGTCGACCGCGCTGAGGAGCCCGGGCGCTGCGTTGACGACATAGGGCACGGCGTTGACGACACGCATCGCGGTGGCCACCATCGCGCCGGCACCCGAGGTCATCGAGGCGATGCCGGCCCGGCCGGGGTTGCGCAGGGTCGCCGCCAGTGTGCAGTCAATGTCGGGGTCACCGGTGATCACCACGCGGTAGGACAGGTCGCCGATACCGGTCGGCCAGTCCGGAGCAACGCTGTGTGCCAGCCGGGTGACGTGTTCGACGATGATCGCCTCACGACCATCGACGACGCCGATAGCTTTCATGCGGATCGCGCCGCAGGTTCCCGCCTCGACGGTACCCATTGCGACGTGCAGGGTTTCGTTGGTCACGGCTCGGTCGAAGTCTTCGCGTACTTCTTGGACTTCGACGCCGAAGGCGTCGCCGATAAGCCGGAGCTGGCCCGCCCACTCACCGGCGATGGCTCCAGGAAATGAGATCCAGGGCTGGTAGTCCAGAGGCTGTCCGAAGCCCAATCCGTTGATCATGATGTCGGGCACGCCGTAGTCGTCATAGAGCCCGATCTCATAAGAGTGGATCGACTCGATCGAGGACGATTGGGTGGACAGCACGAGCGGCAGGTAGTCGGCGGCGAATCCGGGTTCGATGCCCGAGGCGTACAGCGACACCTGGCCTTGCTTGGCTGCGGTGGCCAGTTGCTCGCGCCACTCAGCGGGCTCGTAGGCATGCGGATTGACAAGCCGGGTGGTGCTGGTGGTGACGACGTTGATGCCTGCTGCGAGCAATTTCACGTAATCGGGAATTGCGAGGGCGTCACGTTCGGGTCCGGCGGCCGCATAGATCACGCAGTCAGGCTTGAGAGCGATGAGCGCATCAGCGTCGTTGGTCGCCGATACACCGATGGGATCGCCGTTGGCCAACTCGCCGGCATCCTTGCCCACCTTCTCGTCGGAGTGCACCCATACTCCGACCAGGTCGAGGTTGGGGCGGTTGGTGATGGTGCGAATAGCGATCGACCCGATCCCTCCGGTCGCCCATACCACCACGCGGTGCTTACCTGCGTTCATCTGTTCCTCCTGAATTACGCCAAACCTCTTGTTTTGCAACCGATCTATTACTTCAACGGTGTTGCTATGCGATCTTGACGGGCAGCCGGGCCCAGCCCCGCACGCTGGAGGTTCGCGCCCTACTCGCGTGCTCGTAGTCGACGTCCCAATCGGTCCATCGCTTGAACACCTCCTCGAACGCGACCCGCGCTTCCAGCCGAGCCAGCGATGAGCCGAGGCAGAAATGCAAACCTTGCCCGAAGCTCAAATGTGCTGCCTTACGGTGGATGTCATAGCGATCGGGATCAGGAAAGTGCTTCTCGTCGCGATTGGCCGATGCGTTGAGCAACAGCATGTGGGACCCTTCGGTCACAGTCTGCCCGTATAGCTCGGTGTCCTGGGCGACGTAACGCCCCTGCACCGGCGACGGTGGCTCGTAACGCAGGGTCTCCTCGACCGCTGACGGGATCAGCGAGGGATCGGCGACGAGTTCTCTTCTCTGATCGGGATTTTCGCCGAGCAACTCACCCATGAACCCGATCAGTCGAGCGGTGGTCTCACCACCCGCGCCGGCGATCATCGCGGTGTAAGCGATCACTTCACCGCGGTCCAGGGGGCGCATGGTTCCGTCCGGTTCTTCCACGTGTGCGTTGAGCAGCTCGGTCATCAGGTCATCGGAAGGGTGCGTCGCCCGCCACTCGATGTAATCGGCGAACTGTCCGATCGACTCCTCCAGGGTCGTCGCGGTCAACAGAGTGCCCCCGGATTCCACCGTGATGCTTTTATCGTTGCGCTCGCGGATCTGTTGCTGCCCTTCCTCGGGAATACCGAGCAGGTAGCCGATCGTCCGCATGGGCATGATCGCGCCGAGGTCGGCGACGAAGTCGAAACCGTCCAAGTCGCGCAGCGGATCCAGTGCACGCGAACACAGGTCACGCACCAGCCCTTCGACCGCCAACATGCGGCGGGGGGTGAAAACCCGCGACAACAGGCGGCGGTGCAGGTCGTGCAGCGGCGGATCTTCCCATAGCAAGATGCCGGGCGGTATGTCGATGCCGCTGAACAAGACGTCGGCGGTGGTGCCTCTTCCCGAACGATATGTCTCCCAGTCGTGCAGTGCAGGTGAGACATCGTCATAGCGACTGAGCGCGTAGAAGTTGTACTTGTCGTTGTAGTACAGCGGGGCCTCGGCGCGCATCCGTTTCCACACCGGATAGGGGTCGTCGTCGATCGTGTGGTCGTACGGGTCGTAGTACAGCTCGACTGTCGAATTGCTCAAGATCAACCTTCTGCTAGCGGGGCTGGTTGGGCGTGCCCGGGAATAGCTGCTCGGTGGGTCCTGCGGTCACCCAACCGCCGAGTTTCGTAATGAGATGTGGCGCGAAAACCGAGCCGTAGACAAGGTGTCCGACGACGACAATGGCGACGATGGACAGCACCGAAGACTGCAGGCGACTATTCGATTTCTTGTCGGCCCACATCTCGATGACGTTGCGGCCCTCAGCATCGGTGCGCCCGAGCAGGTAGGTGAAGACCATCATCTCGATGCCCATGGCCAAGGAGTCGTACAGCGGATACTGGTGTTTGGTTCCCTCGAATATCGCGAGTCCGGGGATCACGTAGCCGTAGTAGAAGTTGCCGAAGTGGGCGCCGGTAATGGCGTTGAACACGAAAGCCCAGCAGAAACCCACCAGCAGGCCGACCGTCAGGAGGGTAATTGGCCTGCGCCAGTGGAATTTTGCGCTCAGCCATCGGCCAAGTGCGGCTCCGATCAGGGCGGGAAGAACAAAGTAGGAGACGTAACCGATGGGTACCGACGACGGCAGCCCACCCCACGTCACGTTCAGCGGCCACCACGACGGCATCCGGGGCAGACCAGGCGGAAACTGTGCGTACATCGCCCAGTCATAGGGGGACTCGATCCAGGAGAACGAGAGCGCGGAGATGCTCAGCAGAAGCAGTGGGTGCACGCGTCGGCGACGGTAGCTCAGATAGGCCCCGACCAGAATAAAAGCGATCCCCGAGACATAGGCGAAGTACATTTGCCCCTCCAGCAGGGGCGTGATCTTCGCGTTCACGGGCGGCCGTCATTGCTGGGAGTGCGCCGCGCTTCCGGATCGAAGCGGAGAACCAGGCCGAATGCCAGGGCAATCAATCCGAACAACGTGCCTAGCATGATCACAGCACCCACGCCCAACACCTCTCCTGTGAGGAAAACAACTCTTTAGATAGTGACGACTATCCTATGAACAGTCAACCATCAGATTCGGCTCGAGGAGTGAACACCCTTGCCTCAGCGCTCTCCCGCCAAAAAGCCGGTCGCGGTCTCGGGATCGCGCCGGCCGCGGGGCGAACCACGCAAACTTCTACTCGCCGCGGCCCGCGACCTCTTCGCCCGCCAGGACTACCGCAGCACCACAACACGTGAAATCGCCGAAGCCGCAGGCGTTACGGAGCATCTGCTGTTCCGTAATTTCGGTTCGAAAGCGGGGTTGTTCCGAGAAGCCCTCGTCTTGCCGTTCACCGAATTCGTCGACGACTTCGGCCGCACGTGGGACTTGGTCGTCCCCGAGGAGACCGACGAAGAGGAAATGGCGCGCCGCTTCGTCGGGCAGCTCTACGACCTCTTCGTCGAACACCAGGGGCTGCTCTTGACACTCATGGCCGCTGAAATCCTCAGCCCAGAGGAGCTAGCCGAAACAGGCATCGCCGACATCAGGCGAGCCCTCACCGTCCTTAGCCAGATCGGCGCGGAAGGCATGCGCATCCGCGGCATGCGTACCAGCCGCCCCGACCTGCCGGCTCACTCGACAGTCGCCATGATCGCTGGCATGGCCGCATTGCGTTCGACTTATTTCGGGTCCGAGCAGCCGTCGAGAGAAGCCATCGTCGACGAACTCGTCCAAGCGATTCTGCACGGATTCCTGCATCGACAGGATTGACCATCCCGCGCAACGCCTTTGTCACGCAATAACTTAGGTATCGGCGCGGGTCCAGAATGGGTGACCCTCCTGCGCGATGCAGATCAGGAACAAGCCGTCGGGCCCCTGCGCGACGTAATTCAAAAACTGATGGCAGTCGGCGTTTTCTTCCTTGATGCCCGCCATCGGCGGTGAGCGGAACCATCTCGGCTGGTATCGCCTGGGCGAGCCGCAGAACATCAGCCGTCCGGGTTGGGTGGCGGGCACGTAACCACCTGAGACACCGAATGCGTAGTAGGTGGTGTTGTCGCACGGCGCGCCCAACACCATGTTCGGAGCGATGCCTGGAGTACAGGCCGGGTAGTCGCACACAGTCGGTCCTGCGGCAGCCGTCGGCGGCATCAACGCGCCGACTCCGATCAGCGCAGCCACCATCACCACGATGAAACGCACCGAAATAGTTTTGCATGGGCGATAAGAAAATTCTCTTCTTCGGAGAAGATCGCATACGGACGCCGTCACATGGATTTTGCGCGTCCGCATAGCGCATCCGGCCAGCGACTTTGGGGTGATAACGTGATTCTCCGTGTGTAGTCCGGAAAGAGCCGTGAGTCGCGGTGTACTCGCGCCGGCGATTGCCCAGGACCAGTGACGGACTCCGACGCCGACCGATCGACCACCGAAGCTCCAGATTCGCTCGCGGCAGCAGAAGAAGAGCTCATCCGTGCCGAGGAGCGCGCCGAGGCCGCGCGAGCACGCGCGGCCGAATTGCGCCGGGAGGCCGAGGCCGGTTCGAGCGAACAGTCCGACGCGACCGAAGACACTGCCGGTGCCGACGCCAAGCCGGCCGCCTCGCGATTGAGGCGTCGGTGGCCAAGGCGGCTCCGTCGTCCCACCCGGAAAGCGGTCGGTGTCGGCACCGCAATCATGCTCATCTGCGCCTCATTGGCAGCCAGCGGTTACATCGTGTGGCAGCACCGCACCCTGGTGCAGCAGCGGCAGCACGCGGAGGAGTTTGCCGCAGCTGCCCGGGAGGAAGTCGCAACGCTGATGTCGATTGACCCCGCGCACGCTGCGGAGAATGTCCAGCACACCATCGACGACACGACGGGAGCGCTCAAGAGCCAGCTGGAAGCGACGTCAAGCTACATGGCCAAAAATGCCCAGGATGCGCAGGTCACCACGAAGGCCACCGTGCAAGATGTCGCGGTCGAGTCGATGACCGATAATTCGGCAGTCGTCCTGGTAGTCGCGAAATCCGACACCATCAACCCTGACAAGTCGGTGCGGCCACCGGTCTTCTGGCGACTCAGTGTCAATATCGATCGGGATGGGGATCGGCTCAAGATGTCGAAACTTGACTTCGTCCAATGAATTCCGACCCAGAATCGCCGCTCGGCGATGCAGAGAGCGCGGTTGAGGACCCAGAATCGCCGCTCGATGACGCTGAGACCGCGGTTGGGAATCAGGAGTCGCAGGACGAAAGCGCCAAGGCTCCTTCCGTCGGCGAATCGCGTCTCGACAGAACGGCTGCGATCGACCGGGTGGCCTCCCGCCTTCTCGTGCACTGGGGTTCAATTCTTTTGACGGCATCGATCATCGCCGCAGTGGGACTGGCTGCGTGCCTATTCGTTCTTCAGTACCGTCCGGATCGACAGCTCGATGACGCCGCGGCCCAGCGGGCGATCCGGGCGGCCTCCGACGGCGCCGTTGCGGCGCTGTCCTACTCGAGCGAGAACATAGATCGCGACTTCGCCAGGGCGAGATCACATCTCACTGGGGACTTTCTCGCTTACTACGACAAATTCACCAAAGAGATCGTCATTCCGACGGTGCAGCAAAAGCACCTCGGGCAGACCGCCTCAGTGTTGAGAGCGGCCGTGTCAGAACTGGAGCCGAACTCAGCCGTCGTGCTGGTGTTCCTCAACGAAACCACTACAAGCAAGGACAAGCCGCAACCGTTGATAACCGCGAGCGCCGTGCGAATAACGCTCACGAAGGTCGGCGGTTCGTGGTTGATCTCGAAATTGGATCCGGTGACATAAGCGCTGCCGTCTTCTCGGTCGAACCCGTACCAGGTCGAACGTGGCGGTGTTATTCTCGTCAGGCGAGAACGCCGCTACCGGTGCCGTCACCGGCTCCGACACAGTCGGATTGAGCGCGTCGAGGAGTAGACGATGCGACCACTTGGGACGGTCGCCACAGCAATGCTGTTGGCTACCAGTGCAGTTGGATTTGTAGGTCCGGCGTCCACGGCCAGGGCGTATACGAAGGAAGAAGTCGCGATCAACGGGACATACCGCGTCACGTCCATCGGCAACTGGGCCAAGATCAACGATCAGTACAACGGCGAGCCGACGACCGTACAAACCTGGACGCTCAGCTCCACGTGCACCAGCTTCCAGGAATGCGACGGCACGCTGAAAAGCGACGAGGGCTGGAGCAGCCGCCTATACATGCGGGACGGGACCTTGTGGTACGCCAGACACGAAGTGCCGAACTGGGAGCGTTGCCAAGACGGCACTGCGTTCACCGGAAAGCAGACTTTCTCGTTCTATCCTGCAGATCCCGACGGTACCGGTGAACTCAAACTCGGATCGCCGGTAATGGCCGGCAAGAACAAGACAGTCGGCCCGAGCGGCGCCTGCGGGCAGAACCAATGGCTCACCATCGAGCTGCCGATGCGGCTGGACAAGATCGGCTGACTGGCAGTCAATCGATCACAGACGTCGTTTATGTCGGAAGCAGGTCTTGCCACTTCTTGGGCGCCGTCGAGGTTGCCAGATCCGACTGCTCGTACAACTTCCCGTCCGAAGTGAGATAACGACCGGTACGCGGGTCGTACGAGGCGACCGCGACCGAGGGAACGGGCTTAGTTGTCTTGCCGCCGAACGAACTTGGGGCCGCCTGCGGCCGGCCTCCGTCGATCACGGCCGGTGGCCTCGGGGGCGCAGGCGGCCGGTGCAGGGCAGGCGGCGGCGCAACGTCGAGTGGCGCTATCGACGGAAAATCCCCCGCCCGAGTCGACATGTTGGCCGCCGACGAGGGCGCCGGCGGTGCGGCGGCGCCCAGCGTGCCCGGTGGTGGAGTTGCTCCCCGCGGCCCCGCGGGTGTTCCGCGTGGGATGGCCCCCAGCGGCAGCGGTGTTCCCTCGACCGGGCCGAAGATTCGTTTGTCGGCGGTGACCCGATCGTCGGGTGGTATGCCCTGGGCAAGCAAGTTGGGATCCAGCGGGGACGGGCCAAGCACATGCTGGCGCATCGCCAACGGCATGAACGGCTTGTCGCTGTTGCAGATCTCGACGGTGGGCGCGCGCTTTCCGGGGTGCCCCATACAGGGGTAGTTGCGGGCGCCGCGAACCGCAAGCGGCGAATCCTGCGGCAGTTTGCAGTACAACCCATCCGGGGTGTCCATGTCGGAGGTGTCTGCCGGGGATCGCCATTGGCTTTGCGGCAAGAAGCCGACCGTGCAAATCGGCGGATCGTCAATCGTGAGCGCGAAGTCGCCCCTGGACTGACCGTCGGGCCAGTTCAGACTGCCCGCCGTCTGCTCGTAGGCAACCGCCGCCGGCAGCAGCACCAGCAGCTGCTCAATCGAGGGGTGGTACGTAATGCCGATCTGTCCGATCGTGGTCAGGTTGGCAAGCAACACCGGCAACGTCGGCTTGATCTGCTGGAAGAGCCGCGACGCCTCGTCTAACGCCCCGGGACCGTTCTCCAACACCGTGCGAACCCGGGAATCATCGTTCGCCAGCACATCCGAAATCCCGGCCAGGCTATGCGCCCACCGCCGGATCGAGTCGGTCGTCTGCGCCTGCGCGTTCAGCAGCGGCTGTGAGTCTTCGGTGAGGGCGCGCGTGCGCTCGACGATGCTGTTGGAGTCGGCGGAGATTCGCGACGCCGAATCGGCCAGCGAGCCTAAATCGTATCCGGCCCCGTTGAAGGCCTGGAAGGACTCATCGAGCAGTTGACCGATCTTGTTTTTGGGAAGGCTCTTGACCAGGGCGTTCACCTGATCGAGCATCGGTCCGACCGCTTGCGGAATCGTGGTGTCGTGCATGGCAATAACTGAGCCGTTGTGCAGATACGGCGCCGAATCGGTGCGTGGCCGCAAGTCCACAAATTGCTCGCCCACCGCGGAGACGCTCAGCACATCGGCTTGCAGGTTCGCCGGGATCTTGGGCGAAGTGCCAAGCGACAGCGTCGCTTTGGCGCCCTTCGCGGTGAGCGACACCGCAGTGACCTTGCCGACCTGCACTCCGCGGTAGGTCACGTTGGAGAATCGATATAGACCACCGGTCGCCGGCAGCTCGAGGGTGACAGTCATCCGACCGATACCGAGCAGGGTCGGCGCCTGTACGTAGAACAGGGCCATCGCGATCACGCCGACGATCCCGATGATCGTGAAGATCAGTAGCTGAATCCGGACAAAGCGCGTCAGCATCTACCTGCTCCCCTCCGTCGGCGGAATCCCCTGCGGCGGTGCAGCATTCGGCGCGGCTGGCGCCGGAGGCGATGCAGCCGCGGGTCCCGGCAATGGACGAAACCCCGGCGGTGCAGCAGCCGGTCCCGGTAGCGGCCCGGGCGGTACAGCGGCGGGTCCCGGCAGGGGAGCGCTGAACTGCAGATTCGGCTGTGCAGGCCCGGGCGCTGGTGGGCCGGGTGGCGGCGGTGCCTGCGGACCGGGCAGTGGTACCCCGGCCGGTGACGCCGGCGGGCCGGGTGGCGGCGGACCAGGCGGCGGCCCGAAGCCCCCGTGCAATGGATCACGTGTGTACTGCAGGTACGGCGGATCGCCCGGCGCGGGAATCAACTGTTCGCCGAGTTGTCCCCAGTGCGTCCCGAGGAACAGGCCCGACTTGAGCTTGGGAATAGTCAGGTCCAGAACGACGTGCAGGTTGAAGTAGTCGCCTCGAACGGCGCGGTCGACGAAGTTCTGGGTGAACGGGAAGACCGTCAATGCCGCGAGCGCCGTGTCAATGTCGGGTCCGACATCGGCGAGCCCCTTGACGGTCGGCTCCAGATTCTTCAGATTTCTGACCAAGTCGGCCTGAGTGTCGTTGATCAATCCGGTAGCGGTGTTGCTGAATTTGCGCAGGCCGTCCAAGGCGGCCGTCAGGCGTGGCCGCTCCTTGATCAGCACATCGAGTGCGGGCGGTAACTTATGCAACGCCTGGGTGATGACGTCGTGCTGGGCCGCGAAGGTGCCGCCAAGCTGATCCAGTGCCTGGATGGACGCGACGATGTTGTCGCGTTGTTGGTCGAGTGTCCCCACGAACGTGTCGAAGCGATTGATCAAATCGCGAACGGCGCCTCCACGTCCGGCCAGTGCGGCGCTGAAATTGTGGATGATCTCCCCGATCTGGCTCAGTCCGCCACCGTTGATGATCAGCGACAGCGACGACAGGGTTTGCTCGGTCGAGGGATAGGTCGACGATCGACTAAGCGGGATGGTGGCGCCCGGCCGCAGCCGTCCGACACCGGGCTGCCCGAGCGGCGGGTTGAGCTCCAAGTGCATGGACCCCAACAGGCTGGTCTGACCGATGCTGGCTTCCACGTTGGCGGGGATGACGAGATCGTGCTTGACCGAGATCTGGACGTCTGCGTGCCAGTCTTTCACCGTCATCGGGCCCACGCTGCCAACCACGACGTCGTCGATCATCACCGGCGAATTCGACTCCATCGTAATGACATTCGCCAGTTCGACGTGATAGGTGTCGGCATCCGGTCCGCGCCCCACGGCGCCGGGCAACGGCAGCGAGTTGAGGCCGTGGAAGGCACAACCGGTGCCGGTCAGCATCACGCAACATCCGATGGCGAGCAGTCGCCGCAGGGCAGTCCGGGCGGTCACGGTTGCGGGCCTTCGGCTGGGAGCAGCATGCCCGGCAGGCTCGGCGCCGGTGGCGGGGGCTCCGGTGTCGACGGCGGTGGCGGCAGCGGCATCGCCGCGCCCGGTATCCGGGGCAGCGGTTCCGACGGTGCCGGGCCGGGTACAAGCGAGTCACCGTTCAGCCCCGTCCATGCCGATATCGCCGGCGGGATTTCGGGCGGTCCGGGCTTCGGGCCCGCGCCACCGGGTGCGAGGCGCGCTTCGCTGTATTCGACGTTGGCCGGGTCGACTGACTTCTGAATGAACGGATTGATGGGGATCGGCAGGCTGTTGAAGTTCAGCACCCGCAAACCGGGGCCGAGGAACAGGGAGCACAGCTTGCCCGATTCGGTTGACGTGACGTTCCCGATCGCTTGGACTTGTCCGCACCCGGGAATCGGTAGCGGAAGGATCAAACCGGACTGCACGGGATTGGCGAAGTCCGCGATCCCGAACCCGCCCACGATGGTTCCGGTGTCGGCGTTGTAGTCGTTGAAGAAGTTGCTGAGCGCGGTCGGCGCGCCGTGCAGAATGTTCTCCAGAGCCATGTGCTGATCGACGAGAGGCTGGATGGCTTTGCCCAATCGGTCGATCTGCTCACTGGCCTCATCGCGGGTCCCGGCGATGAAACGCTGCACCTCGCCCACTGCGCTCGACAAGTCTGTCAGCGCCGCGTCCAGATCAGATTTGCTGTCGTTGACCACGCTGGTGAGCGTGGCCAGCCTGTTGTTGAACTGCACCATCTGAATGTTGCTGTCGCGCAGTGCGGTGACGAAGATCTGCAAGTTCTTGATGATGTCGACGATGTTGCCGCTGCCGTTCGCGATGGTCCGCGCCACCCCGGACAGTTGGGTCAGCGTCTGGCGCAACTTCTCGCCGTTACCACCCTCTAGCGCGTTGGCGGCGCTGTCGATGAACCGCGATATCGACGGTGTCGACACCTTGGCGTTCGGGCCCAAATCCGTTGCCAACCGCATCAATTGGGATTTGACCTCGTCCCACTCCACCGGAACGGCCGTGCGATCGACCGGTATCACCGCACCGTCAGCCATGACCGGGCCGCTGGTCCGGTACGAGGGAGTGAGCTCAACGTACCGGGCCGCCACCAAGTTCTGGGTGACGATAACCGCTTTCGCGTCCGCCGGAATAGGCACGTCGTGGTCGACGTGCAAGGTCATCTTCGCCTTCGTGCCCTGCGGCTCAATGGATTTGATGGTGCCGACTTTGACACCCGAGACCCGCACCTGGTCATCGGGATAGATCGCGGTGGCCGAGGTGAAGTAGGCGGTGATGGTCTTCGGGCCGAAAAAGATCTGTCGGACCGCGAAGGCCGCACCGGCAACGAGAAGCCCCGCCAGGACTACTGCGGCGACGGTCGTGAGCCTGTTGCGCGGGAGCCGGGAGATCCTGGAGGTCGCAGAGGTCATTGTCCTCCCCCGATCCGTCCGCCCAGCGTACAGCCAGGGCACAGCGGAGCGCCGTTATACAGCTGCGGGACCAACGACCGCGGTACCGGCGACGGGAAGCCCGGACCGCGCCCGGTGTCGAAGGTGCGGAATCCCCAGAGGTAATCCATGAAGGGCTGGAAGATTTGCGGGACAAGGAAGTTCGGGACGAACGCCGAATAGGCATACATACTGGAGATGGCCTCACCCACGGTGATCTCGAATTTTGCGAGGCCGGGTAATGCTTTCTCGAAGTTGTCGCGGTTCTTTTCCAGCACCGAAGTCACCGAATTCAGCTTCTGCAGCGCCGGCGCCAACTTACTTTCGTTGTCGTGCACCAATCCGGACAGCTGCTTGGACACCATCGACGTAGCCGCCAGCAGTTGAACGATCTCGTTCCGGCGCCCCGCCAAGACCTGCAGCAGATCGTCGGAGTTCAGAATGAGCTTGTTGACCTGTTGGCTGCGTTCAGACAGGATGCCGGTGACAGCGCTGGCACTCTTGAACAGGTCGGCCAGGCTCGTGTTGCGGTTGTTGAGGCTCTGCGACAACCGGCTGACCGCGTCAAAGGTCGGTCCCAACTGTGGGGCGATCTGGTTGAGCGTTGCCGACAACGTGTCCAGTGACTGGTTCAGGGTCGCGGTGTTTGTCTGGTCGGCGTAGGCCGTGAAGTCACTGACCGCCTGCGTCAGCGAGTACGGCGAGGAGGTGCGGGAGATCGGGATGACATCCAACGGATGCATCGTTCCGCCGCCGGCCGACTCCAGGGTCAGCACCCGTTCGCCCAGCAGAGTGCCGGTGCGAATGTGCGCGCTGGTGTCCTTGCCGAGCGGAACGCTGCCTTTCATCGTGAACGTGACAAGAGCATCGCCGTTGTGCAACGACACATCCGACACCGTGCCGACTTTGATTCCGGACACAGTTACCGCGTTGCCGGTGGCAAGGCCGCCGGCTTCGGAGAACATCGCCTGGTAGCGGACGTCGGTCGCCAGCGACACAATCCGATCGGGCGACAGGCCCACCAGGATGAGCATCCCGATCAGGACGGCGCCGATGAATCCGGCTTTGATCAGCCCGGTTCCGCGGTATTTCAGCATCAGTGTCTCCCCGGTTCCGGTTCCGGTTCCTCGCACCGCTGCTCGTGGGAGTTGAACCAGGGAGCTATCACGGTCTTGCCTGACAGATCTGTGCCACGGATCGTGATTTCGCAGAGGAAGTACGGGATGGTGGCGCCGAAGACGCCGAGCCGGGCCAGCTTGCGAAAGTTCCTGGGCGCCTTCTGAAGCGCTGCATCGAGGCGGTCCTTGTCGTTATCGAGGTTCGGGGCCAGCCGCCTGAGCTGTTCTACGGTGCCGGACAGCGGTGGCCTTGCTTTGCCCAGTAGGTCTGCCAACGTGAGGGTGCCGTTGCTCAACGCGTCGATGGCGGGACCGAAGGTGTCGCGGTCGTCCGACAGTCCCGTCACCAGCCTCTGGAGGCGATCGATTGCCCCGGAGAATTGGCCGCCGTCCTTGTTCAGGGTCGCCGCCACGACGTTCAGGTTGTCGATCAGATGCTCGATGGTTTGGTCGTTGTCGGCCAGCGTATTCGTGAATGACGTCGACTTGTTGAACAGCGATTGCAAGGTACCGCCCTCACCCTGGAACACTTCTAACAGCGCTGACGAGAGCGCATTGACATCTCGCGGATTCAGGCCGTGAATAAGCGGTTTCAGTCCGCCGAGCAGCAGATCGAGATCAAGCGCGGGCGCGGTATGACTGACGTTGATCTGCCCGCCGGCCCCCAGCCGCCGGGTCGACCCCGGCCCATCGACCAATTCGAGGTACCGATCACCGACCAGGTTGAGGTAACGAACCGCCGCCTTGGTGCCGTCGGTCAGCACGACGGACCGGTCCGCGTCGAACTTGACCACAACCTTTTTGTCCGGCTGCAGGGCAACACCGTTGACGGTGCCCACCCGGACGCCGGCGACCCGGACCGAATCTCCGGCCTTCAGACGTGACGCATCGTTGAAGAGCGCCGAATAACCGGTGACCGCACCGGTGCGGTACTGGCCGAAGGTGAAGAACAAAAACAAGGTCAGCATCGACATCACGACGGCAAAGACACCGAACTTGACCAGCGTCGGAACCAGTGAGCCCCTCATCCCTGTTGTCCAACCTGAGCAGGATTGCGCGGTGGGCCGTCAATCGGCCCATACAACAGCTGTTTGAGGCCATCGAAGTTGAGCAGCAACTGCGGATTCCCGTACACCACCGGGTTGGAGCCGGTATCTGCGATGAGAATCTTCGCCTTGCTGTTGAAGGGACGCTTCGGAAGGCCCATGCAACGCGGCCCGCCTGTCGCCGCAACCTTGGGCAAGTTCTGCGGATACCGGTAACGTTCGGCGCCGAACGTGAGACTGGCCATGATCGCGATGCTCGGTTCCGGCAACGGCGGCGTCTTCGCCAACTCCGCGTCGCCGGCGAAGGCGCATGTCAGCGCCGGGGCGTATTCGTTGAGCAGATCGGTAGTCGGCGCCAGTAGGTGGAAGACGTTCGTCAACCCCTTCCGGTTGGCACCCAGAACGTCATTGCCGACGTCGGCCAAACCGATCGCGCTGATCAGTAATGCGTCAAGGTTGCGTTGCTCGTCGACGATCGTCTTACTGATCTTCACCGAGTTATCAAGGGTCTTCACCAGATCCGCCGACGCATCGCCGTAGGCCCTGAATACCGGCGCCGACATTGCGATGTCGTGGCTCAGCGCGGGAAGGGACGGATCGAACTTTGCCAGGAACGAGTCGAGGTCGCTGAAGGCCTGACCGATCTTTTCGCCCCGCCCGCTGAGTGCCTGCGAGACAGCACCGAGGGTCTCGTTGAGCTTTGCGGGGTCGAGCGTCCCCAGCACCGACGTCAGCTGCTTGAACACCGTGTTGACCTCGACGGTGACGTGTTGACTGTCCAGTACCTGACCGGCATGCAGGGACTGCGCTGACGGTTCCGCCGGCGATACCAGCTCGACGAACTTGGCGCCGAACACCGTTGGCGATGTGAGGTCGACGAGCACATTGGCCGGAATCAGGTGCATCTCGGAGGGATACATCGCCAAGCGCAGGACGGCCTGACCGTCAGGTCGCGACTCGATCGAGGCAACCTTGCCCACCTGCACCCCGTGCATCTTCACTTTCGCGTCCGGGTTCATCACCAGACCGGCCCGTGGAGACAGCACGGTCACCGGCATGGTTTCGGTGAAGCTGCCCTGGAATAAGCCCACGGCGACAGCAACGATCGCGGCGATGACCGCGACGGACACCAGTCCCGTGAGTGCGCGTATCCCGTTGTGGGGCATGGAATGTGTTCCCTATCCCGAAAGGTTGAAGTTTCCGTTTGAGCCGTAGATCGACAGCGAAACCAGCAGCGTTACCGATACCACGACGATGAGGGAGGTACGTACCGCATTGCCGGTTGCGACCCCCACGCCCTCTGGCCCGCCGGACGCGAAAAACCCGTAATACGTATGCAAGAGCAGGACGGCGAGGGCCATCAGCACCGCCTGCAGGAACGACCACAACAAGTCGATCGGGTTCAGGAAGGTATCGAAGTAGTGGTTGTACAGGCCACCCGACTGGCCGAACAACACCACGGTGGTGAATTGGCTTGCCAGGAAAGACAGTATGACGGCAATGCTGTACAGCGGGGTTATCGCCAGCATGCCGGCCACGATCCTGGTGCTGACGAGGTACGAGATCGGCCGGATCGCCATCGCTTCCAACGCATCGATTTCTTCGCTGATCCGCATGGCACCCAATTGGGCGGTCACGCCTGCGCCGAAGGTCGCCGCCAATCCGATTCCGGCGACGACCGGTGCCGCGATACGGACGTTGATGAAGGCCGCCAAGAATCCGGTGAGTGCTTCGATGCCGATATTGCCCAGCGAGCTGTAGCCCTGCACCGCGAGCGTGCCACCGGCGGCCAGCGTCAGGAAACCGACAATGACGACTGTTCCGCCGATCATCGCCAATGTTCCTGCACCCATGCTGATTTCGGCGACAAGACGGATGATCTCCCGCCGGTAGCGGGTCACCGCGAAGGGTATGCCGGCCAATGCCTGGCCGTAGAACACGGTGTGGTCACCAATCGAGGCGAGAGTACCGACGGGCCTGCGCCAGTAGCCGAACGCCCGAAACGCCCGCGGATACGTAGCTCTCAACGACTTCACCAGCGTCACGGCATCTCCCCCACCATCACTTCGTCGTGAATCGGATGCCGATCGCCGTGACGACCACATTGACAACGAAGAGCGCCATGAACGCGTACACCACGGTTTCGTTGACCGCGTTGCCCACCGCCTTGGCGCCGCCGGATACCGTCAGCCCCCGGTAGCACGCCACCAGGCCGGCGATGACGCCGAACAGTGCCGCCTTGACGCAGGAGATGATGACTTCGGGTACCCCGGTCAGCAGGGTGATGCCCGCGGCGAAGGCACCCGGGTTGACGTCCTGCACGAACACCGAGAACACGTAGCCGCCGACGATCCCGATGATGACGACCAGACTGTTGAGCAACAACGCGACCAATCCGGCAGCCAGCATCCGCGGCGTCACCAACCGCTGAACGGGGTTGATGCCCAAGACCTCCATCGCGTCGATCTCTTCGCGGATGGTTCGTGAGCCGAGGTCCGCGCACATCGCGGTCGCGCCGGCACCAGCCACGATCAACACCGTCACCAGCGGGCCGACCTGCGTGACCGCGCCGAAAGCCGCACCGGCCCCGCTGAGGTCCGCGGCACCCAATTCCCGCAACAGAATGTTGAGGATGAAGCTGATCAAGACGGTGAACGGAATGGCCACCAGGAAGGTCGGAGCCAACGCAACGCGCGCGATGAACCAGGACTGCTCCAGAAACTCTCGTGCCTGAAACGGTCTGCGGAACGCGAACTTGATCGCATCGGCGGCCATCGCGAACAGGCCCCCGACGGCCTGCATTGCACCGGAGAGACCGTTCGGCAAGCTGATCCCCGTGGACCAGCGCTCCGCTCCCTTAGTCGCCATCGGTCCCTACCGTCCTCACGCTGGTTTCTCCATCTCGTTCGCGTGAGTTGGCATTCCCGAGCGGTGCGGGACGGGCAACTCCCACATCTGGAAGCGTCCGGCGATTATGACCCATGCCGTATGCGGCGGGAGTGAAAATTGACAACTGAGGGACCTCCGATTAAGTGACGGCACCGATAGTTTTGAGCTCGATGATGCGGTCCCAGTCGAGCCCGAGTTCCATCAAGATTTCGTCGGTCTGCTCGGCGAACCCCGGCGCGGGCCCCGAGACCGGTGCGGCCACGTCGAATTGCACCGGGTTGGCGACGAGTTCGAGTTCGCCGGCCTGTACTACATATTCATTGGCCCGAACTTGAGCGTCGGCGGCCGCCTGCAAGGTGTCCTGCACCGGCGCCCACGGTCCGGCGAGGGTGGCGAAGCGTTCGCTCCATTCGGCGAGACTGCGGGTGGCGATGGCCTTGCTCAGTATCTGAACGGCCTCCGCGGTGTTGGCGGCGATCTTCTCGTCGGTGTCGAACCGCGGATCGCCGGCCAGCTCGGGCTGGTCGATGTGTTGGCACACGTCGGCCCAGAACTTGCTGGCCTGCATCATCACGAACGAGATGTAGCGGCCGTCCGATGTCGCATAGAGGCCGACCAGCGGGTTGATCGGAGAACCGTGCACCCCAGGTGGGAAGGCCTCCATCCGCTGGTTCAAGTGGACGGTCAACGCGACGGTGTGTCCCATCGACCACAGCCCACTGCCCAGCAGTGAGACGTCGACGACCGATGGTTCGCCGGTGCGTTCCCGCTTGACCAACGCTGCCGCGATACCGCCGGCCAGGTTGGTGCCGGAGATGGTGTCGCCGTAAGCAGGCCCGGGCGGGCCGACCATGCCTTCCGTTCCGGGCGGGGTAATAGTGGCGGCCGTCCCGGCCCGACACCAGAACGCGGTCATGTCGTAGCCGCCTTTTTCCGACTCCGCGCCGCGTGGGCCCAGGGCGCTGCCGCGGGCGTAGATGATCGTGGGGTTAACCGCACGGATGTCGTCGACGTCGATGCCGAACTTCTTGCGGTGTCCGGGCAGGAAGCTGGTCAAGAACACATCCGACCGGCGAGCCAGCTCGTAGAGCACCTCTTTGCCTTCGGGCACCGACATGTCCAGGCCGACGCTGCGCTTGCACCGGTTGGCGTGCTCGATGTTCGGATTAGGATCGCCCTCGACCCGCAACAAGCCGGTCTGCCGCAGGCCGCGCTGCGGGTCACCGGTAATCGCGTGCTCGACCTTGACCACGTCGGCGCCCCACTCGGCCAGCACCGCACCCGCCGACGGGACGAACCCGTACATCGCGACCTCGAGGACGCGGATACCCTCCAGCGGCCTCATCCGGCCACCCCCGGCACGGGCACGGCGAAGGTCTTGCGCTCCAAGAATTCTTCCAAACCGGCCACGCCCATCTCCCGGCCGACGCCGGACTGCTTGAAGCCCCCGAACGGGGCGTCGGCGCTGAAGTAGTTGCCGCCGTTGATCGAGAACGATCCGGTGCGGATCCGGCGCGCGACCGCCAGCGCCCGGTCCTGATCGGCGCTGAACACCGCGCCGGCCAGACCGAAGATCGAATTGTTGGCGATCCGCACAGCGTCGTCGTCATCGTCGAATCCGATGACGACCAGCACCGGGCCGAAGATCTCGTGCTGCGCGATCTCGCTGTCGGGGTCGACATTGGTCAGCAGCGTGGGCGCATAGAAGTACCCGGGGTCCAGCCGCTTTCCACCTGTGACCAGAGTCGCGCCGTCGGCGACGGCCCGCTGCACCATGCCGTCGACCTTGTCCCGCTGACGTTCGTTGATCAGCGGTCCCATATAGGTCTTCGGGTCGGCGGGGTCGCCGTGACGCACCTTGGCGAAATTCTGCGCGATCAACTCGACGATCTCGTCGTGGTGCTTTTTCGGCACCAGCAGCCGCGACGTCAACGCACAACCTTGCCCGGCGTGGGTGACCATCGAAAAGGCCGCGAACATGCTGGCGTTGATGAAGTCGGCATCGTCGAGCAGGATCGCGGCCGACTTGCCGCCGAGTTCGAGGAAGACCCGTTTGACCGTCTCGCTGGCCGCGGCCATGATTCGCCGCCCGACGGGTGTCGATCCGGTGAACGTGATCACGTCGACGTCGGGACTTGTGGTCAGGGCTTCTCCGACAGCGGCGTCCGACGAGCTGAGCACGTTGACCACGCCGGGCGGGGTGTCGGTGTGGTTGGCGATCAACTCGCCCAGGGCCAGCGTGACCAACGGGGTGTCCGGAGCGCCCTTGAGGATCACCGTGCATCCGGCCGCGAGCGCCGGCGGCAACTTCGCCAGGGCCAGTTGATTCGGATAGTTGTAGGCGATGATCGCGCCCACCACCCCGGCGCCTTCCTTCTCTACCCAGCGGCGGTGCCGCATCCCGCGCGACTCGATTTCGCCGAGTTCCTCGGTCATCGAATAGCTGCGCAGTAGGTCGGCGTAGTAGCGGACGATCTTGATCGGCTCGTCGAGCTGGGCGCCCTGCGTCAAGGCACGGGTGGCGCCGACCTCGGCGATGGTCAGCTCGCGCAATTCCTCGGCGTGGTCGAGCAGCGCTTGATGCAGTTGGTCGAGGCAGCGGATCCGCAATGCCACATCCGTCGACCACGCCGTCGTGTCGAACGCGCGCCGCGCGGCGGCGATGGCCGCCTGTGCCTCCTCGACGCCGGCATCCGGCGCATGGCCGATGACCTGGCCGGTGGCGGGGTTGACGGATGCGAAGACCCGGCCGGTGGTGACGAGCTGACCGTCGATCAGCAGCCGCCGATCGGCTTGCGGAGCAGACCCGCCGTTCGTCGATGGGCTATCGCCTACAGTCACGTTGGCCGCGTCCTGATCGCCCGGCTTCTCCTCAGACCGCTGCGCGGTCTGCATCGTCGCCGCGCGGTCCTGCGATGGCATTCGGTCTCCTCAAGACATGGATAATTCCATTCTCATCCCGGGCGAATCTTACATTCCGACAACGAGAATTCAACCAAACGGGAGAAACGAGACTGCCATACTCGTAGTCGATTCAGGCGTTCGCTATTTACAGCATCATTGCAGGCTAACTGCGGTTTCTGAGCTGTCTTGCACGCAGCCACAGCGTGAGAGTAAGGTTCTCATATTCGGAAGGGAGATTCTTTGTGCTTGACACGGTCCCTGGCCGGGTGACCACGTGAGAACGGCTGTTGTCACCGGTGGCGGCTCCGGAATCGGCTTGGCGGTCGCGGAGCGACTCCGCAAAGACGGGTACCGCGTCGCGACCATCGACCTCAAACCGTCCGAGACAGAGTTGGCGTTCGCCGCCGATGTCACCGACCGCGCGCAGATCGACGCCGCGCTGTCGGGCATCCACGAGCAAGCCGGCCCGGTCACCGTGCTGGTCAACGCCGCCGGGCTCGACGGGTTCAAGCGCTTCGCCCACATCGAGTTCGCGGATTGGCAACGGTTGATCGACGTCAACCTCAACGGGGTCTTCCACATGATCCAGGCCGTGCTGCCCGACATGCTCGAGGCCAAGTGGGGACGCATCGTCAACATCTCCTCGTCCAGCACTCACTCCGGCGCTGCTTTCATGTCGCACTACGTCGCGGCCAAATCTGCCGTCAACGGGCTCACCAAGTCGCTGGCACTGGAGTACGGGCCGAACGGCATTACCGTCAACGCGGTACCACCCGGCTTCATCGACACCCCGATGCTGCGCAGCGCGGAGGAACGCGGGAATCTCGGCGACATCGAAAAGACCATTGCGGCAACGCCGGTACGGCGGATGGGTAAGCCTGAGGACATTGCGGCGGCCTGCGCGTTTCTGGTATCCGAAGAAGCCGGCTACATCACCGGCCAGATCCTCGGCGTCAATGGTGGCCGAAACACATAAAGGGAATGTTGTGAAAGTTCGCGTTGATCCAGATCGCTGCCAGGGGCACACGCTGTGCTCGATGATCGCGCCGGAGTCCTTTGAGCTCGACGACATCGAAGGCCACGCATCGGCAGTCTCGGAAGACGTTGCGGCTGACCAGGAAGACGCCGTCCGGGAAGCCGCGCATTCCTGCCCGGAGCAGGCCATTCTGATCCGTGACGATCGCTAGCGCGGCGTAGCCGTGCGCAGCGGATCGGCACCAGACCATACGGAGGGCACAGCGTGAGCATCGACGACGTGGTCAGTGATAGCGATCGCAAGAAGAACCGCTATCACTTCGACCGGCACACCCCGGAGTACCGCACCCAGTTCGAGAAGATCACCGAGGAAATCCACGACAAGTGCCCCGTTGCGTGGACCGACACCTACGACGGCCACTGGGTCGCCGGCGGCAGCAACGCGGTATTCGAGTTGGCCCGCTGCCCGGTTGTCTCCAACGACCACGACATCAACGGCGAACGCCAAGGCTACCAGGGTATTTCGATCCCCAAGGCCAAGCGCGTGAGCGGCGTGCGGGGCGGCATCCTGGAAATGGATGAGCCCGAGCACCGCATCTACCGCACCGTCCTCAACCCGTATCTGTCGCCGGCGGCGGTGAAGCGTTGGGTGCCGTTCATCGACGAGGTGACCCGCGCCTGCCTCGACGAGAAGATCGAAGTGGGCCGCATCGACTTCGTCGACGATCTCGCCAACATCGTGCCCGCCGTACTGACGCTGGCAATGCTGGGCATCCCGCTCAAGAACTGGGCGATTTACAGCGAACCGGTCCACGCATCGGTATACACCCCGGAGCACTCCCCCGACATCGACAAGATTGTCGCCATGCATCGGCAAATGGGTCTGGATCTACTGAACAACATGGTCGAGATCAAGGACAATCCCCGGCCGGGAATTGTCAACGGGCTCATCCAGATGCGGATCGACGGCGAACCCGCGCCCGACCTCGAGATCATGGGCAACCTCGGTCTGGTCATCGGCGGCGGGTTCGACACCACCACCGCACTGACCGCGCACTCGATGGAGTGGCTGTCGCAGCATCCCGATGAGCGCGAACGGCTCAGCCGCGAACGAGACACCCTGCTCGACTCCGCTACCGAAGAGTTTCTGCGCTATTACACGCCGGCGCCCGGTGATGGCCGCACCTTCTCCGACGATGTCGAACTCGAAGGGACGCAGTTCAAAGAGGGTGAGCGGCTCTGGATTTCGTGGGCGATGGCCAACCGCGACCCGTCAGTTTTCCACGAGCCGAACCAGATCATCATGGATCGTAAAGGCAACCGGCACTTCAGCTTTGGCCTCGGCGTTCACCGCTGCATCGGGTCCAACGTGGCGCGCACGGTGTTCAAGTCGATGCTCACCGCGGTGCTCGACCGGATGCCGGACTACGTGTGCGACCCCGAGGGCACCGTGCACTACGAGACCATCGGCGTCATTCAGGGCATGCGCAACCTACCGGCCACCTTCACACCGGGCGGCCGGCTCGGGGCTGGTCTGGACGAGACCCTGAATAAGCTGCAGCGGATCTGCGACGAGCAGGAACTGGCCTTGCCGATCACCGAGCGCAAAGAAACCGCGGTTATCGACTGAACGATTCACTCCAGCGGTACTTAACTTGGCAATACCACGCAAGGCCGCGACCAGACGGCTTATATTCAGCCGACCCAGGTCTCGAGGAGACGAACGGAAGGGCAGGATGTGAAGTCGTTGACACTGAGCATTCCGTTGATGGCAGCCGCGGTGGCGCTGGCTCCGGTAGCCCACGCCCATATGCCGTACGGAAACTACGAAGTGCAGTCCCCGCGCGACCCGGGCCACTCAAGAGGTGAAAACCCGGAGTTAAGGAATATTGTTATGGCGGTTCCGGCGCTCCTCAGGAATTCACCTTCAAGAGGGCGACCCTCGACTTCCAAAGCCATCGGCTGCGTTAGATCTCCTTTGGCGACCGCGCTGATTGTGCGGGTCACTTCTGCGGTGGGCCAAACCAGATCATCGATCAAAGTATTGATCGACACCACCTTGTCGGCCCAACCACCTGAAGCGCCGGGCAAAGCAAGCCTCTGTTTGAGACGACCTTTCTTTCCTACGGCAAGACTCACTCGAGCGGTTTCATCACCCAACTTCGCGGTCAACGCAGTAATATCATTGAGCGTATCAGCAATTTTTCCATAAACCCCCGTCCAATCCTGGGGC
>Ga0137412_10000534_pt1 | contig 27158 bp, 30 predicted proteins | sample CZODoug2_1_16fun_FD_122160 | JGI IMG/M metagenome (GOLD analysis project Ga0137412, IMG submission 122160) | Vadose zone soil fungal communities from Angelo Coast Range Reserve, California, USA - CZODoug2_1_16fungal (Hybrid Assembly) | ecosystem: Environmental > Terrestrial > Soil > Vadose zone...
AAATCCTGCCGCAACTTTACGATGTGTGCGCGCGGCACCACGCCGCGAATGTTTGCCCCGGGATAAATGATGCAATCTCGGCCGATGACGGTACCGGGATTAAGCACCGCATTGCAACCGATCTCGGTCCGGTCGCCAATAATGGCGCCGAATTTGGTCAGTCCGGTCGGGATGGTGTAGTCGGCGGCAACGACAGAAATTTCGCGATGGTCGAGTTTTACATTCGATAAAATCACGCCCGCCCCCAAATGCGCTCGAAATCCTAAAATGGAATCGCCCACATAATTAAAGTGAGGTACCTGCGCTTCATCGCACAGGATGCAATTCTTGAACTCGCACGAGTTCCCCATCACCACGCCGTCGCCCACGATGACGTTTTCGCGTACGTAACAACCGCTGCGCACATGGCACTTCTCCCCGATCCAAGCCGGCCCCTTTATGACGGCCCCTTGTTCGACGATGGTGCCGCTGCCAATAAAGACGGTATTGCTGATGAACGGTTTTCCCATCAACTGTCCCAACACCGCCGGTTTCAAACGAAATTGCAGATAGCTCGCGATTTGTTTGAGCGCATCCCAAATGAAGCGCTGATTCTCGAAAAGTTTAGCGTGAGTGGTGTGCTCGAGCGCAATGAACTCGGCGGGCGCGAATGCTTCTTCAGGGCTTAATGCCGACACGGCGGGTAATTTTTTGTCCGTCTTTGGTATCCCGCACTTCCCAACCGCGGGCGTTTAACTCCCGCCGCAATTCATCGCTTTTTTGCCAGTCGTTGGCAAGTCTGGCGAGACGACGGGCTTCGGCCAGCGTTTCAATCTCCGGTGGCGATGCCATCGATTCCCTGGCTTCGAGCGCCAGTACCTGATTGATTTCCTCCCACCATTGCAGCCATGCTTTTGCGCCGTCGGCCCCGAGTTCATTCGCGTCCATCGCCCGATTGGTTTCGCGAATGGCTTCAAACAAAACACCAAGCGCGCCGGAAATATTAAGATCGTCATCGAGCGCGGATTGAAAATCGTCGGTCGGGACGGGTCCTGCACCCTTTCCTGGCGAAGCGCTCGCGCTCGTTTCGCGCAAACGCTGCAGCCATTCATCAACCCGCATCAGCGCCTGCCGTGACTCCTCCATTCCTTCGAAAGTGAAATTCAATTGCACGCGGTAATGCACTCGTAATAAGGCGTAGCGGACTTCGCGTCCGCTGTATCCTTTGGCGGTGACATCGCGCAGGGTGTAAAAGTTGCCGAGCGATTTCGACATTTTTTGGTTGTCGACCAGCAGGTGCGCGCAATGCATCCAGTAGCGCACGAATTTTTTTCCGGTCACGCCTTCGCTTTGCGCAATTTCCGCCTCGTGATGTGGGAAAATATTATCGACCCCGCCGCAGTGAATATCGATCTGATCGCCCAGCAACGAGGTTGCCATCGCGCTGCACTCGATGTGCCAGCCGGGGCGACCACGACCCCAGGGCGAGTCCCAACCCACGTCGCCATCGGCTTCATCCCACGCTTTCCAAAGCGCAAAATCGCCAATGTTTTCCTTCTCATACTCATCGTTGCGAACGCGTCCGGTTGGCCGCAATTCTTCCAAATTCAAATGCGCCAGCTTTCCGTAATCGGGAAATTTGTTGATCCGAAAGTACACTGATTTGTCTTCGGCCTGGTAGGCGAGATCGCGTTTGATTAATTCGGAGATCATCTCAATCATGCGCGCCAGGTAACGCGGTTCGGTTGCGCCGGGATATTCGTCGGCGCGTTTGATGCGCAAAGTTTCGAGATCCTCAAAAAATCCGCGCTTGAACGGGTCGGTGAAATCGTTCAGCGAAACTTTCGCTGCCCGCGCGCCCCGAATGGTTTTGTCGTCGACGTCTGTAATGTTCATAACTCGACGGACGTTGAAGCCGCGCGCTTCGAGATGCCGCTGCAATAAATCCTCGAAAATGTAGGCCCGAAAATTTCCGATGTGGGCATGGCTGTAAACCGTGGGCCCGCAGGTGTAGATCGAGACATTGGGCGGATCGCGCGGCGCGAACTCCTCCAGAGCGCGGGAGTAGGTATTGAAGAAACGGATCATTCTCGCAAGATCGTCATCCCGAGCGAAGTCGAGGGATCCCGTCGCGACGCGGACAGGTAACGCACCGGGATCCCTCGACTCCGCTTCGCTCCGCTCAGAATGACGATCACGTTACCTCCACACTCGCCACTGCGATCGCCGCCATCCCTTCGCTGCGCCCGATGGCCCCGAGGCCTTCGTTCGTCGTCGCCTTGATGCTGATCGCGTTCGCTTTCACCCCGAGCGCGTTCGCGATTTTCTCCTGCATCGCGGCAATATGCGGAGAAATTTTTGGCGCTTCCGCCAACACCGTCGCATCGACATTCACCACTCGCGCATTTTTTTGCGCGGCGATTGTCGCAACGTGACGCAAAATTTCAATACTGCTGATTCCGCGAATCGATTCATCCGTGTTCGGAAAATGTTTTCCGATGTCGCCCGCTCCGAGCGCGCCAAGAACGGCGTCGGCGACGGCGTGGGAAAGAACATCGGCATCGGAATGTCCTTCGAGCCCGCGCGGATGGGGAATTTTGACGCCGCCGAGAATTAATATCCGTCCGCTGACCAGGCGATGCGCGTCATAACCAATGCCGCAGCGAAAGGCGCTCACAGTTTCAAATCGACCACGCCGTTGGATGCGATGATGCTGTAGCGATCGGGCATATCTCGGCGCGGTTTCATTTCCACTGAACCGCCGGCCGTTTCCACCAGAATCCAACCGGCGGCTACATCCCAGAGACTAATACCCTGCTCGATGTAGGCGTCGAATCGGCCGCACGCGACATAAGCCATGTCGAGCGCGGCACTCCCCATTAGCCGGCATTTGCGAGCGCGATGCACCATCGTTTGCAGCAACGGAATCCCCGCTTCGATGGTGATCCCTGTTTTGGAAAGACCGACCGAAACGATAGCCTCCGCTAAATCCGCCCGCTCGCTCACACGAAATTCACGGTCGTTTAATTTCGGGGTCGCTCCTTTTTGCGCGGTCCAAAGTTCGTTGCGAATCGGATCGAAAATGACGCCGACGATGATCTCGGCCTGGCAGCGCAGCGCGATGGAGACGCAAAAATGCGGAATGCCGTAATAATAATTCACCGTTCCATCGAGCGGATCGACCACCCATTGAAATTCGCTCGCTTGATCGCCGACGATTCCTTCTTCGCCGTAGAGTGCGTGCTGCGGAAATTCTTTGAGCAACGATTGCGCGATCAATTCCTGCGCGCGGACGTCGATTTCGAGTTTGATGTCGTGCTTGGTGGATTGATTCACCTGCATTGGTTTCTCGAAGTTGTGCCGCAGCATTTCGCCGGCGGCGCAAGCCGCTTTAACGGCGGCGTCGAGATAATGGGTCATGAGAGATTAGCTCGCACAAAGAACACAAAGTGCACCACGAAAACGAATCGACGAGCCAATCGCCCTCAGCTCAATCTTTTGCCAGGGGCGAGGAGGGCACATGTCGCGGGTGTCTGGGGAATCAGCGCCGGAGACCGTACGCGAAGCGCCTGGTGAAGGCTCTCTCTCCCGATTGCCATATATAGCCCGAGTCGCATAAAAAAACGGGAGGAGAAATCGAATTCTCCCCCCGGGTTGAAGTTTGGGTTTTGGCTCCGAAAACTTTTCGGGGCCGTGAAGAGCACTAATGCGTTAGTGCTTCTTTTTCTTCGCTGATTTTTTCTTGGCCGCTTTCTTTCTTTTTGCTGGCATCGACTATTCCCCCCTTTCAATCCGCAATCGCGGTGGGTCTGTGAAGGGTTTGAGAAACTTCACTTACGAGTTCATTCATCCTCAGAATTTTTTTGTCAAAACTTTTTTCGCGTTTGCGCAAATTTTTTTCACAAGTGCGCGCGCAACAATTTTCTTGGAAGCGCGCGAAATTTCTTCGCTTTCGCCGCTGCGCGAAAAAATCGTGACCGCATTTTCATCGCTTTCCATCCCGATGTTTGGATCGCTCAAATCATTTGCCACCATCATGTCGCAATTCTTTGTAGCAAGTTTCGCGCGAGCATGTTCTTCCACGTCATTTGTTTCTGCGGCGAAACCAACGACGAAGAAATTTCGAGATGGTGGAAGCGATTTCAAAATGTCGCATGCCGGAATGAGCTCGAGCGAAAATCTTTCGTCACGCTTTTTGATTTTCTGCTCGGCCACGCGCGCCGGTTTGTAATCGGAGACCGCGGCGCACATCACCAGCACGTCGCAATCGAGCACCGCCTCATGCACCGCAGCGCACATTTCATCACTCGTGATCACGCTCACCAATCTGGCACCGGCCGGCGCTGCAAGATTTACCGGGCCGGAAATGAGAAGGACCTCGTGATTCGCTTCAATCGCGGCCGCCGCGATGGCATATCCCATTTTTCCGGAAGAACGATTGCTCAGGAAACGAACGGGATCGATTGGCTCGCGCGTCGGTCCGGCCGTGATGACGAACTTCACGCGATCAATCGATCGTGCCGGTGCAGGAGAAATTCGGCGCGGAACGCAATGTCCTCCACTTTCCAAAGACGGCCGAGGCCTTCGTAGCCGCAGGCGAGCATGCCTGCCTCCGGGCCGATGAATTCCACCCCGCGTGATTTCAATTTCTCCACGTTCTCCTGCGTTGCGGTGTTCTCCCACATTTTTCCGTTCATCGCCGGCGCGATTAGAATCGGTGCGCGCGTGGCCAGCGCGATGGCGGTCAGCGGATGATTTGCCAAACCGTGGGCGAGTTCGGCAATGACGTTTGCGGTCGCGGGTGCGATCAAAAGCAAATCGGCGTTATCCGCAAGCTCGATATGACCGGGTCGCCAATTTTCTTTTTCGTCAAAGAAACTCGTCATTACCGGATTCTTCGAAAGCGTTTGTAAGGTCAACGGGGTGATGAATTCGGTTGCGTCAGTTGTCATCACCAGAAAAACATTGTGATTCTGTTTCACCAGCAGACTGGCCAGCTCGGCCGATTTGTAGGCGGCGATCGACCCGGTCACGCCGAGCACAATCGACTTTTGATTTCTCGTTTTCGATTTTGGAGCCATGATGACGAAGGAAATATGGCGCAAACGATCTCGGTGTCATCCCGAGGCGCGCAGACAATGCCAGTCCGGCTCGGACCGAGGGACCTCACAGACGCAGTGTTGGTAATGCAAGCTAGTTTGCGTGGGGTCCCTCGCTTGCGCTCGGGATGATGAGCGAAACAACACTCACTGCAAAATCAACCGCCGGCTCAGGATTCTTTCTGCGCCCATAATTTGACGAAATTTCAGCAAATCTTCCTCCATCGATTTGCTGATGATGGTGTAGCGGTAATCGCGCCAGTGCTTCATCTCGCGCGCAGCCGTTTTCAAACGGGCCTCGATTTGCTGCGCCGTTTCGGTGCGGCGTTTGGTTAGACGGCGGCGCAATTCTTCCAGATTAGGCGGCATGATAAAAACGTCAGCCAATGCGTCCTGGACAAAGGGATCGCCGCAGTTGCGAATGGCGGCCGCCCCCTGGGTATCGATGTCGATCAAAACATCCACGCCCTTTTTCAAATTATCGATCAAAGGGATTCGCAGCGTCCCGTAGTAATGCTCGTGCACTTTAGCGTGTTCGAGAAACTCGCCCGCCTTTATTCGCGCGAGAAAATCATCTTCGGAAAGGAAGCGGTAATCTTCGCCGTCGATTTCGCCGGCGCGCGGCGGACGGGTGGTGCAGGAAACGGAATAAACGAAATCGGGCGTTTGCCGAAGCGCGTCGCACAGCGTGGTTTTACCTGCGCCCGATGGGGCGGAGACGACAAATAAGATTCCGTAGCGCGAAAATTTGTTGGAATTCATTTATCTGAAGCGGCAGACCGTGGCAGGGGCTTCGGCTCCGTTCCTTCAGCGGCAAGATGCCGGTGCCACAGCGAAAATTTACTCAAGGTTTTGCACCTGCTCGCGAATTTTCTCCAGCTCGGTCTTGCATGCCACCACCCGTTGCGCGATGTCGGCGTCATTCGCTTTTGCCCCAAGGGTGTTGAACTCGCGAAAAATCTCCTGAACGATAAATTCGAGCGCACGTCCAACCGGCTCTTCTTTGCGCAAATGATGGGCGAACTGGGCGAGGTGACTTTCCACGCGCGTCAGTTCTTCCGAAATGTCGGAGCGGTCGGCGAAAAGGAAGATTTCCTTAGCCAGCCGCTCGTCATCCTTGCTGATCGGCAAACCGGTTTTTTCAATTCGTTCGGTCAGGGCCGTCCGGAATTTTTTAACAACGGCGGGATGAAGCTGGCGAATTTCCTTGAGCAATTGTCGAATAGCTTTTAGGCGGCGCATCAAATCTTTCGCCAGATGCTTGCCTTCGCGCTCGCGCATTTTGATCAGATGGTTGAGCGCGGAAGCGAGGGCGCGTTCCACCGCGGGCCAGGCGCTTTCAGCCTCAATCGCTTCTTCCGGAGGGCGCATCACCCCAGGCGCCTGCAAAATCGTGTCGATAGTGATTTGACCGGGTGCGCCCAGTTTTTTTTGCAATGCCCGCATGGCATCATGATAAGAACGCGCCAGCTCAACATCGAGAGCGAGACGCCGCGTTCCGTCCGCGCTGGCATGATGCGCGACCAGCACATTGGTGCGACCGCGGGAAATGCGCGCGTTAATCGCCTGACGAATTCGCGCTTCAAGCTCGGTGAGATCGCGCGGCAGGTTAATCGCAATCTCACTTTGTTTACGATTTACCGTGCTGAGTTCCACGCTCAGTTTTACCCCTTGGCAATCGGCTTCGCCGCGGCCGTAGCCAGTCATGCTGCGCACAGTTATTTAGCCTTCACAAAGAGCCGTGAAATGACAAATAGAAACAATCGAGCGAGCTCTCTAATTTTCCGATTCATGCAAACGGAGCTGAAACGCGACGAGTCCAGTCGTTGGCGGTTGGTGGCGGCGGCCGCGATAATCGTTGGCGCGGTGTTGCTTGTCTATTTGCCGGCGTTGCGTGCTGGTTTCGTGTGGGATGACGAACAACTCATTACTTCCAATCCATTGCTTCGAACGTTTTCAGGTTTGATCGAGATTTGGTCGGGCGGGCGAACGGCAGATTACTTTCCAATCACGAACACGGCGTTCTGGATCGAGCACCATTTGTTCGGGGACAACCCGCTCGGTTATCACGCGCTCAATATTTTGCTTCAAGCCGCCGATGCGGTGCTGGTCTGGCTGGTTTTGCGTCGCTTGCAAATTCCGGGCGCGTGGTTGGCCGGACTGATTTTCGGCATTCATCCGGTCCACGTAGAATCCGTCGCGTGGATTTCCGAACTGAAAAATGTTCTCGCGATGTTTTTCACGTTGTTGTCGATCTTGTGTTTCGTTGAAATCGACGAGAAACCGCGCAGCCGCACTTGGTATATTTTGTCACTGATCTTTTTCGCGCTGGCGCTGCTATCGAAAACGCAAGTCGTATTCATGCCGATGGTGTTAGTGCCGCGGTGTTCAGCTTGATCACGATCTGGTTTCAAAATCGCGGGATTGGCGAAGAAGAAATCATAATCGGTTCGGTTGCGCGCCGTTTCGTAAACGCGGGAATGGCGGTTTGGTGGTACGCGGGCAAAGTTTTTCTGCCAGCGCGTCTGATGGCGATCTATCCGCGTTGGCGCTTCGATTCGCCAGATCTGTCGGAGTGGCTGCCGTTGATTGCGCTGGTTTCGCTGATTGGCCTGCTTTGGTTTTTCCGAAACCGCGGTCTGCGCGGCGTTTTTGTTGCCGCCGGATATTTTGTGGTCGCGCTCTTGCCAGTGATTGGGCTCCTTCGAATGGCTTACCTCCGCAGTGGGACGCTGGTCGCGGATCATCTTCAATATTTTGCCGACGTTTCGCTCATCGCGCTTGTTTGCGCAGGCGTGACGATGCTTGCCAATTGCGGGCGCCGCGAACTTAAGACTGCGATCGCCGTGATTAGCATTCTGTCGATCGGAGTGATGGGAGTTTGCGCATGGCAGCGGACGCATGTCCTTCACGACGAAGAATCGCTTTGGCGAGACAATCTCGCGAAAAATCCGGACGCTTGGCAAGCGCATGCGCGGCTTGGCCAACGTTTTTTTCGGCAGGAAAAATATTCCGACGCGATCGAACATTTGCGCCGCGCGGTCGAATTGAAACCGGAATTACCGGAGGATCACAACCTGCTTGGTTTGGCTTATTGTCGCGCGGAGCAATTCGACCAAGGAATCGGGGAGTACCGTGAAGCGTTGCGATTAAAAGAGGCGAAACCTTCCACTGGGCAAACTGCGTCGGTTGCCACGATCCGCACGAATCTCGCAAATGCGTTAACGATCGTTGGCAATAACCTCAGCAACGGCGCGCGCGAAATTCCGGCCGAGGCAATGCGACGTTATGAGGAAGCGATTGCCCAGTATGAAAAAGCGTTGGAGTTAGAGCCAAATCAGCCAGGGATTCATCGCAATCTCGGAATCCTTCTCGCAAGGCTTGGAAGATATGACGAAGCCAAAGCGCATTTACGCGCCACGTTACAAATTGTGCCTAACGAACCGGCGGCTCGCGAAACGCTAGAGGAAATCGAAGCGCAGCACCACTAACCCAACAACAAATATTTGGCCGCTTGATCGACATCTTTGTCGCCGCGACCAGAACAATTCATCACGATGATTTTGTCGGCGGCCATTTTGGGCGCGACTTTCGCAATGTGCGCGACGGCATGCGCAGTTTCGAGCGCGGGAATGATGCCTTCTGTTTCCGACAACAATTTGAACCCAGCGAGTGCTTCCTCGTCGGTCGCAAAATCGTATTCTATGCGGCCGATCTCGCGCAGATAACTGTGTTCGGGACCAACCGCGGCGTAATCGAGCCCCGCGGAAATGGAATGCGTCAGCTCGATCTGGCCATCCTCGTTCGCGAGCAAAAATGTCTTTGTTCCTTGAAGAACCCCCAGTCGTCCTCCTTGAAATCGCGCCGCGTGTTTCCCGGACCGAATTCCTTCGCCACCCGCTTCAACTCCGATCATCCGGACACTCTCGTCATTCAAAAACGGATGGAACAAGCCAATGGCGTTGCTGCCGCCACCAACGCAAGCGACGAGCAAATCGGGCAAGCGTTGTTCGCGGTCGAGGATTTGCTGTCGCGTTTCCTCGCCGATGACGCGTTGAAAATCACGCACCATCATCGGATAAGGATGGGAACCGAGGGCGCTGCCTAATATATAATGAGTGGTGCGCACATTCGTCACCCAATCGCGCATTGCTTCGCTGATTGCTTCCTTGAGAGTGGCCTGTCCCGCGGTGACAGTAACGACTTCTGCACCGAGAAATTTCATGCGCGCGACGTTGAGGGCCTGGCGTTCCATGTCCACCGCGCCCATGTAAATGACGCACTCGCAACCGAAGCGCGCAGCCACTGTCGCGGTGGCGACGCCGTGCTGCCCCGCGCCGGTCTCGGCGATGATACGTTTTTTGCCCATCCGTTGCGCGAGCAAGATCTGACCGAGGGCATTGTTGATTTTGTGCGCGCCGGTGTGGAGCAAATCTTCGCGCTTTAGATAAATTTTCGCGGCGCCGAGTTTCTTGGTTAGTCGCTCTGCGAAATAAAGAGGGGTGGGCCGGCCGGCGAAATCGCGGAGCAACTGGGCAAGCTGATTTTGGAACTGCGGATCATTTTTGGCGCGCTCATATTCGGCAGCGAGTTCGTGCAAGGCCGTCATTAGCGTTTCTGGCACGAACATCCCGCCGTAAACGCCGAAGTGGCCGTGCGCGTCAGGCAGCGTTTCAATCGCTCGCATGAGAATGGTTTGGCAGAAAAAAGGGCAATCGTCCAATCAAGCAAGAAGAGCGTTGATGGCGCGACGATGGGGCGAGGGAATGGGGATCGCGCCGAGCGCATCTGTCCGAAACCAGCGCTGACTACCGGTGTAGATCTCGCGTGCAGGCTGTCGAAAGATGCGGAGCTTCACCCGATGGTGGGTGAAGGGAAACGCCGAGACATAAATCGGTCGCCGCAAAATCGACGGCTTTAAGCCGTCAAGTTTGAGTGGCGGTAACATCCACATCCCGCGCCAACGGTGATGGCATCGCTCAAGCAGCACCGCGCTCTCTTTTGTAGACAAACTGTGTGATTCAGTGAGCCGAAGGATTGCGGCGCGTTGTCGTTTTCGCGGAAGCGACGCTGGATCGCGGGCGCCACAAAACTTTTTCACCGGACAAATTTGGCAACGCGGATTGTGCGCGGTGCAAATCAGGGCGCCGAGATCCATCATTGCGTTTTGAAAATCGCGCGCCGTGTTTTGGGGAACGAGCTTTGCCGAAAGTTTCCACAATTCTTGCCGACCATGGGTAGAATCAATTGGCGCGCGAATATTGAAAAGGCGGGTGAGAACGCGAGCGGTGTTGGCTTCGACGATGGGCAGGGATCTGTTGAACGCGAAAACTGCGATTGCGTTTGCGGTGTACCGGCCGATTCCGGGTAAAGACCGCAACGCGTCGGGACCATTTGGAAATTTCCCGCCCAATTTTCCGAGGATGGTGTTGGCGCAACGGTGAAGATTTCGCGCTCGCGCATAATAACCGAGGCCTTCCCAGGCGCGCAGAACCTCCGATTCAGTCGCGGCGGCAAGCGAGCGGATGGTGGGAAACCGGTGCAGCCACCTATTATAGTAAGGGATGACGGTAGCAGCCTGGGTTTGCTGGAGCATGATTTCGGAAACCAGGATGGCGTAGGGATCGTGGGTCTGGCGCCAGGGGAGATCGCGTTTGCTTTGGTGGAACCAGGTTGAGAGCGCGCGGCGAAATGAGATGGTTTTTTTTGAGTTCAAGCGGGTGGTTGCACGACGGGATCCCTCGACTTCGCCCGGGATGACGGTCTATTCAACGCCAGACACTTTGTGAATTCATACACGCATCCGTTAACGAGCGAGCAAGCGGAGAAGCTGCGCGGGCTTTTGCGGGAACGCGGATTCACCTTTGCGCCGAAGCCGTACACGATTTTTTTTGCGCAAAAGGAAAAGCTGAGCGTAGCCGTTTATGAGAAAGGTCCAAAGATTTTGGTGCAAGGGCGCGGGGTGGAGGATTTCGTAAAGTTCGTTCTCGAACCGGAGGTTTTCGGCGAAGCTCGGCTCGGCTACGAAGAGGTGCATTCGCCGGAAATGTTTGAGCCGCATTTTGGCGTGGACGAAAGCGGGAAGGGCGATTTTTTTGGACCGCTGGTGATCGCGGGTGTCTTCGTCGATGGTAAGAGCGCGCGCCAACTCCTCGATCTCGGGGTGCAGGACAGTAAGCGGATCGGATCGGACGTAAGGATTCATGCGTTGGCCAAAGAAATTCGGCGGATTGCGCGCGAGGGAACCGACGTGGTTGCGATCGGGCCGGCACGTTACAACGAGCTCTATAAGAAATTCGGCAATCTCAACAGTCTCCTCGGTTGGGGACATGCCCGAGTCATCGAAAATCTTCTGTCGCGAAAACCGGATTGTCCGCGATCGCTCTCTGACAAATTTGCCGATGGGCGTGTCATCGAAAATGCACTCTTACGCCATGGCCGGAAGATTCTGATCGAGCAGCGACCACGCGCGGAATCGGACATCGCGGTGGCGGCAGCATCAATCCTGGCGCGGGAGGCGTTTATTGATTGGTTGGAGCGCAAGGGGAAGGAACTTGGGGTGAAGCTTGGCCGAGGAGTTTCAGATGAAATAAAAAGCACGGCAGCTGCGATCGTCGAGAAGCACGGGCCGCAAGCGCTTTCCCAAGTCGGGAAAATTCATTTCCGTACTGCGCACGAGGTGGCGCCGGACGCGTTTCCTGCACCGCCGCCGAAGCGGGCCTGGGTGCGTTAACTGCCGCTGCCGACGCTAGAAGGGCAGGATTCCTGCTTTCCAACGAGCAATTTCTGTGTTTTCTGTGGAAACTCGAGTCCTCATTTTGAATCCAGATCCAGTCTTCGAGGACCGGTTGCTATCGATTCTCGATCTGACGGATTGGACCGAGACGCGTGTTGTCCGGAGTCTTTCCGAAGCGGTCGCGATATTAATCGCGGAGAGTTTTGATGGCTTCATCATCGAAGGAGAACCGGAATCCGCGGTCGAGACTGCGACGGTGGCTCGACAACATTTTCCATCATTGAAGCTTTTATGCGTCCCCTGGGAGCGTCCATCAGCAGATTCAATCCTCAATGCACAACGACAGCACATCCCGCTGGCGAACGGCGCTGCGTCCACCAGGCGGCTGCGCGCCGAGGTGCGGAGTTTTCTAAATGGTCTTGATAGTCATTCGGGCGCATCGGCGGAAGGGATCGACCCGTGCCATTCTCTAATTGGAAATTTGAACCAATTTTCGGCGGCCGATGTTTTGCAAATGACCTGCATGGTTCAACGCAGCGGACGCTTTACCTTTAAATCGGGACGCGGTAACAGCGAGATCTACGTTCATCAGGGGGAGGTTCGGCATGCCGTCTACGGAACGCTGGAAGGCGAAGGAGCTCTGGCGGAAATTTTTCGATGGCGGCAGGGCCGCTTTTATTTTGAAGAGGGGATCATCAGCCAGGAGCAATCGGTCGATCGGCCATTGGCCCATTTGCTGCTCGATAATCTGCAAAAGTTCGATGAAACCCTCGAGGTAGCCGCAGTTACGCCGATGCAATGAAAGACGTACAAACCGAAACGAAACTGCGTCTGATTTCGCTTCAGCTTGAGAGCTGGAAGAAATTGCACGACCTCGTCACCTACGGCCTAGACAAGGCCAAGCCGATCATTTCGGCGGAACAGGAACGGCAATTTAGGGAAGTGCGAGCGAATTTGTTGCAGGAAACCGAGCACGTTCTTCGCGAATTGAATTTGCTAAACGACCTGTCGGGCCGGGCGATGAATGTCTTAAAACGCGGTTCTTCTCTGCGCACTGTGCGCGAACTTTCAAATGACGATGCCGGCCACCTGGAAGTGGAGTGGAACGCGGTTTTTACCAAGCTCGGCGTGGCGCAGGGACAGCTAAAATCGCTTCGGAAAGCCTTTTCCGAGGTGACCCCATTTGACTATTTCAAGAGTCGTCTGTTGGGCCGACCGTTACCGCCATAAGTTTTTCAGGACGAATAGGCTATGTCTCTAAAGGAGCCCTCGACCAGAATGATGACAAATTTTCGGCTTCGCCCACGCAAATTCAAGCGCCAGCGCGATTTATTTGTGGTATATTAAATTATGGCGAAGTTAACCAAAAGGGACATTGTCGTGGCGATCAGCAACCAGACCGGCATGGTTCAGCACCAGGTTTTTGACGTCGTTCAGCGCACTCTGGATCACATTACGGACAGCCTTGCCAATAATGTGGCGGTGGAGTTGCGAAATTTCGGGGTCTTTCAACCACGCTTGACGAAACCTCGCGTTGGGCGAAATCCGAACGAGCCGGGGAGCAGCTTCGTTATTCCGGCACGAGCGACGGTGAAATTCAAGCCGGGAAAAATCATGCGTCAGCGGGTGGAAAAGCTGTCGCGCGAATTAAAGGACGCTTCCGAGCGTAAAGCCGCGACCAACGCTCCATCAACTCCTGCTTGATCGGACTATTGTTTTTCGACGCTGTTGCTGAGCAGTTGCCGAATCACTTCCTCCAGCCTTTCGAAGTTGATCGGCTTGGTTAGGTGTTCGGAGAATCCGGCAGCACGGGCGCGGTTGATGTCGTGTTCCATCCCAAAGCCGCTCAGAGCAATACCGGGTACGCCCCGGCCACGCATTTCCTTCATTAGTTCGTAGCCGCTGCGATCGGGCAAACCGATGTCGCTGATCAAGAGGTCGAAATTTTCCTGCCGCGCTTTTTCAGTAGCCTGATCGGCGGTGTAGGCGACGGTGATATCGTAACCGCGCCGTTCCAGGATCATCTTCAGACCAGTGCAGGTATCCTCATGATCGTCCACCACGAGTAGACGGGGCGGGCGGGCTGCCGGCATTGGCCGCGATACCGGTTGTGCGCCATTCGGGGGTGACTCGCCATCCTTCGCTGCGGGTTCGGCGATTGTGCCGAGACGGACGCTGAAAGTAGCACCGGAGTTCGGGCCGGGACTGGAGGCAGAAATGATTCCGCCATGAGCGAGGACCATAGCCTTCGAAATGGCAAGGCCCAGTCCCAAACCGCCGAATTTCCGCGTGATGGAGCTTTGGCCCTGCTCAAAGGCGGTGAAAATTTTCGAGACCTTGTCCGGCTCAATACCGATGCCGCTATCGCTAACATCGATTTCGATTTGTCCAGGCTGTGGGTTTGAGGTGGCAAGGGATATTCGTCCGCCCTCGTCGGTAAACTTCACGCTGTTCTTGATCAGGTTCCAGAAAACCTGCTGCAAGCGCGCCGGATCGCCCTGAACGAAATGGTCATGAGCGTTTAAATTCAACTCGATCTCGAGCCCTTTTTGCGAAATTTCCTCGTGGCAAATTTCAAGTGCGCGCTGCAAGACGCTGTGCACGCTAACCGGTTCGAGACTGAGCTTGAGTTTTCCTTTGGCGATGCGGGTGATGTCGAGCAGGTCATCGATTAAGCGCGCTTCCAGTTCCACATTTCGCCGAATAACGTCGAGCGCCTGACGTACCTCGGCTGAATCAGCCAAGTGTGCTTCCAATTCCGCAACCATCGCGATCACGGGCGAAAGGGGATTGCGCAGTTCGTGGGAAAGGAGCGCGAGAAATTGATCTTTGGCGGCGTTCGCGCTCAGCAGTTCGTTGCGCAGCGTCATATCGCGCGTTTTTTCTTCCACGAGGTAGAGCACGCCCTGAATGTCCTGGTGCGAATCGAGCAGGCGCAGAAGGTTGACATTGCAAAAACGGGTTGCGCCAGTGCGATCCCGGAATGGTTCTTCGATCAATTGATAGGGCCGGCCGGTCGCGAGCACATTCTCGATTACTGTTGGCGGTACGATTTTGATTTGATCGTAAGTTGCCGTCCCAATGTCAGTCCCACCTGGAAGCTGGCCAATCTGCAACGCCATTTGCGCAAAGGCATCGTTTGCATGCAAGAAACGGCGCGTTTCCGGGTCAACTAATGCGATACCGATCGGCATGTTGGCCAAAATCTTTTGGTTAAAGCTCACTTCGTGCTCGATCCGACGCGCTGATTCCGCCTGTCGCCGGTAAAATTTTCCTGCAAGAATGGCGGCGACCAAGGTGCCGGCAATCAGCCAGCCCGCCGGCACCGTGATTTTACGCAGCAAATCATGCACCGGTGCATAAGCGGTTTCTTCCGGTTGGCGGATGATCGCCAGCCATTGCGCCGCCTCCAGCGGCTCGAACGAATAAATATTGCCGTCTCGACTAAGATGGCCACTCTGTGCCCTTTGAATATCGGAAATCAATTTCGCCTCCGCGCGGGATCTTGGTTCGGTCTCCGGTTTGAAGTCGGGCGCAAACAGTGGGGAACCTTGCTGATCGATAATTTGGCAGACCGTCATGTCTGTGAACGAAATGGACGAGAGACGTCGGCCGATCCGTTCGATCAAGATAGACGCGCCGATATATCCGATAGTTTTCCCGTCGCGCGTTCGTACGGCGCCCACGACGTCAGTGACCATGCGACCATCAACTGGCCGCCGGTGAACGGGCGAAACGTAGGTGCTGGTTTGAGCGTCGGCGCCTTCTTTCCACACCTGGGGATGAAACGGCTGGCCCGCCAGCTTCGGTGCGGACGGCAGAGTACCGAGAAGTTTGCCGTCGGCCGTAGCGATGAACATTCCGTCAATCCGCGGATAAGAGAAAAACTTCGCTGCGATCCATTGCTGGGCCGCGTCCTGAGGATTGGGCGCGGTAAAAAGACGCTCCATATCAGGAAGGGTTTGATAATAGGAGACGATGCTGGCAGTACTGGCCAGGTCGTCATCGACCAAGTGACCGATGAGCTGGACAAAGGTCTGGCGGTCGCGCAAAATTTTTGATTCCAGGGTCTTTTTGAGAGTGGTGTAAGAAACCAGCAACATCAGGATCGACGGCACCCAGCCGGCGAGGAGAACCGTCAAGACAATGTCGAAGCGTTCGAGATTTCGTCTCGTTTTTGTGGTCGTGACTGGTCTTTGTCCCATCGCCGGCAGCGACTACTTTAACACAAGATTGCTCCCCCACCGAGAAGCGAAGCCCATGCCGCGGGCCCGCGAGAGGGACGAGCCATTTCGCTTTCCTGACATGATAAATGGTTGTCGGCTTTCAACTTCAACTCGGTCGGCGCGAGAGAACCCTCCTTTTTTGATTTGACGACATCCCCAGAAGCGGCATCATGTCGCGCTTGCAGAGTAATCGGCAAGGCAGTCTGGATTCCTAACGCAAGGAGGCATGGTTTCATTCATCTGGACAATCTGTTATCTCAGCGTGCTCGTCGGCCTTTCGGCTTACGGCGTCCACCGCTATTTTATTATTTACCTTTTTCTCAAGTATCGGAAACGGGAGTGTGTGCCGGCCGGCCGATTTGAAAAATTGCCGGTCGTGACCGTGCAGTTGCCCATCTTCAACGAAGTTTATGTGGTCGAGAGATTGCTGCGCTCGGTCAGCAAATTGGATTATCCGCGCGATCGTTTGCAAATCCAGGTGCTGGACGATTCGACCGACGACACGCGCGAGATTACGGCGGATTGCGCGGCGGAATTGCGCAAGCGCGGCTTTGATGTCGAACTGATTCATCGGGCCGATCGCACCGGCTTCAAAGCCGGCGCGCTGGAACGAGGGCTGGCTACCGCCCGCGGTGAATTCGTCTGTATTCTCGATGCCGATTTTGTTCCGCCGCCTCATTTGCTGCGCAAGACGGTCGATTTCTTTACCGATCCAAAAGTGGGGATGATTCAAACGCGCTGGGGCCATTTGAATCGCTGCTATTCCTTGCTCACCCGGGTGCAGGCGATGTTTCTTGACGGCCATCTCGTCCTCGAACAAACCGCCCGCTCTCGCAGTGGTCGCTTTTTCAACTTCAACGGAACGGCCGGGCTCTGGAGAAAATCGTGCATTAAAGAGGCGGGCGGCTGGCAGCACGACACGCTGACGGAGGATCTGGATCTGAGTTATCGCGCGCAGCTGGCGGGGTGGAAATTTGTTTTCCTTCCCGACGTTGTGACCCCGGCGGAACTGCCTGTCGATATGAATGGCTTCAAGTCCCAACAGCATCGTTGGACGAAAGGCTCCATCCAGACTTGTAAAAAACTGCTGCCTGAAATTTGGCGGAGTAAGCTGCCGATGCCGATCAAGCTGGAGGCGACCGGCCATCTTGTTTCCAATTTCGCATATTTGCTTCTCGCTTGTCTTGTTGTCCTGCTCCATCCCTCGACTGGCGGACCGCAATCCGGCTGGGTCCGAACGCTGCTTATTGATGTGCCGATCTTTCTGACCGCTTCCGTCTCGGTCGCAGTCTTTTATATTTGCGCACAGCGCGAACTGCATCCGCGGACCTGGATGAAGGAAATCATGCTTTTGCCCTGCCTGCTCGCCCTTGGGGTCGGCTTGTCGCTAAATAACGCCCGCGCCGTCCTCGAAGCAGTATTCAATCATAAATCAGATTTCGCCCGCACCCCGAAATATGGGATAGAACGCAAAGCCCAGCCCTGGCGCAATTGCCGGTATATGCCGCTAAAATCGCTATTGCCTGCGGCTGAGATGTTTTTTGCCGTTTACTTTAGCTACTTTGTCTGGTACGCGATTGAGCACCGGCAGTTCCTTTCGGTCCCGTTCTTGCTTATGTTTCAATTCGGGTTTCTTTACGTCTCATTTTGCTCCGTCATACAATGGCTACCGAAATTCAGTTGGAACAACGGCAGGGCGCCTGACGCGCTCCCGGCCTAAACGCACCTATGTCTCGCCTTCGTTGGTTCTTGCTCGTTGCGGTGGTTGCGCCGGGGGCGACGCCATTACGCGCGCAGTTCGTCCAGCCCAATGTGATCGTCAGTGTGCGCGATCAAAAATTGATGCTCCTCGACAACGGCGGCAATGCCGCAGTTTATCCAGTCTCCACCTCCAAATTCGGACTCGGCGATAGATGGGGTTCGATGGCGACGCCGCTTGGCACTCTCCAGGTTGCTCAGAAAATCGGTGACCACGCACCTGTCGGCGCCGTTTTTCACAACCGCCGTTTCACCGGCGAAATTTTGCAGCCGAACACGCCAGGCCGCGACCCTATCATTACCCGAATCATCTGGCTGCGCGGTTTGGAAACTGAAAACGCGCATGCTTATTACCGGGGCATTTACATTCACGGCACGCCGGAGGAGAAGACGATCGGCCGGCCCGCCAGCTACGGTTGCATTCGAATGAAGTCGTCCGACGTCTCCTTGCTTTACGCACAGTTATCTATCGGCGCAATCGTGCAAATTACGGCCGACCATTTGCCAAAAGTGAGTCGCGCCGCCAAGGGGACGCTCGTTTCTGCGCCAGCGTCCGCTCGCGCTCCGACTCACGCCGTTTTCACGGTCGATTCGTCAAAGCCAGGCGCGGAAAAGGCGAGCGTTACGCCGCTTGCTCCCAAGACATCGGTCGCGCCCGCAAAGAAATCGGATTCTAACGCCTGGTTGCGGAACGCGCGCGCCTGAGTACGCACTTGCGGTTGACAAATGGGAGCGTATCCATGACGCTCCCGCCCGCAATTTTTTGATCACATGGCCAACACAAAATCCGCTGCCAAACGCGCGCGCCAGACGGAGCGCCGAGCACTTCGCAATCGCCGCGTTTTGAGCCGTATTCGGACGTTAAGTAAGCGCGCGGCCAGCGCCGACGCACCGGCGAGCGATACCAGCGCCCTCATTTCGGCGATAGATAAAGCGGCCAAACGCGGGATAATTCATCGCAACGCTGCCATCCGTCGCAAAGCCAGACTGGTGCGCGCTCGAGCTGGCGCCAGCAAGTAAACGAAGTCCTGCGCGTTTAGCGTTGCATCTGGCGCAGGACAGATAAACTTGCTGTCCGATGATTCCGGCTTTGTTTCTCGTCATTTGTGTCGTCGCTTTTCGGGCGATGACGGGTCTCCTCATTCATTCCGGCGCCGCGACCTGGCTCTCGAACTTCGCACCTCTCGCGGCCATTGCGCTTTGTTGTGCCGCCTATCTGCCGTCGCGTTACAAATTCACGCTCCCCCTGGTCACTCTCTTTATTTCCGATTTAATCCTGAACGCTACTTACCACGCGCCGCTGTTCGACCCGCAAATTCTTTGCCGCTATCTCGCTTTAGCTGTCGTGGGTTTGATCGGCTTCGCCCTGCGCAGGCGTGCTACTTGGAAAACGATGTTGCCCGCGTCTCTCGCTAGCTCAGTGATTTTTTACGGAATCACCAATGCCTTTTCCTGGCTGACTGATCCCGGTTACGCGAAAAATTTTGCGGGATTGGTTCAGGCATTGACCGTCGGCCTGCCACAATACGGTGCCACGCCCAGCTGGATGTTTTTCCGTAACTCACTCCTGAGCGACCTCGCCTTCACCGCCGTCTTCGTTCTGTTGATGCGCGTTCAATCGCCACGCGCCAGCGCTGAAGTCGCGGTCGCTCGCGCTGCCTGATTTCCATGCAGCCGGGGGAGCAGCGCGACGAAGTCGAGATGCTCTGGTTGATGTTGCTCATCCGGCGTTTTGAAGAGCGCGCCAGCCAGCAATATCAAGCCCAGAAAATCGGCGGCTTTTGTCATCTTTACATCGGCCAGGAGGCGGTCGTGACCGGCGCGGTCGCGGCTATTCGGTTCGACGATTATTTTATCACCGCCTATCGCGATCACGCCCACGCGCTGGTCCGCGGAACCAGCGCCAATGCCTGCATGGCCGAACTTTTTGGCAAAGATACCGGTTGTTCCCGTGGACTCGGTGGTTCGATGCATTTTTTCGACAAGGAACATCACATGTACGGTGGACACGCCATCGTAGGCGCCCACGTTCCGCTGGCCTGCGGACTTGCTTTCGCCTGCAAATATCGAAATGAAGATCGCGTTACCCTTTGCTTTTTCGGCGACGGCGCGATCAATCAGGGCTCATTTCACGAAGCGCTGAACCTCGCCGCTCTTTTCAAGTTACCGGTGATTTTTATTTGCGAGAACAATCTCTTTGCCATGGGAACCTCGGTCGAGCGTTCCACTTCGCTCAAACAAATCATCGACCGCGCAGAAGGTTATGACATTCCGAGCTGCGTAGTGGACGGCATGAATTTTCGTCAAGTCCGCGACACTTTGAGCGAAGTGGTCGCATCAATTCGCAAGGATCCGCATCCGGCGTTTGTCGAGGCGCGCACCTATCGCTATCGCGGCCATTCCATGTCTGACCCAGCGAGCTATCGAACGAAGGAACAACTTGAGAAATATCGTCTGGACGACCCGATTACGCGGTTGCGCGCGCAACTGACGCGCGAAGGAAAACTGACGAACGAAAAATTTGATGAGCTGGACAAGGAAGCGAAACGGATCGCGCTCGACAGTGTAAAGTTTGCCGAGCAAAGCCCCGAACCGCCGCTCGAGAAACTTCACGATTACACTTACGCCCCATGAGCGACAGCATGCGCGAGATCACCTATCGCCAGGCGTTGAATGAGGCGCTGGCGGAAGAATTGGAGCGCGATCCGAACGTCTTTCTCATGGGTGAAGAAGTGGCGGAATACAACGGCGCCTACAAGGTTTCACAGGGCTTGCTCGAACGCTTCGGCCCCAAGCGAATTATCGACACGCCTATTTCCGAAAATGGATTTGCCGGCCTCGGTGTCGGTGCCGCCATGGTCGGATTGCGTCCGATCATCGAATTCATGACCTTCAGTTTTTCGTTCGTCGCGTTTGATCAGGTGGTGAACAACGCTCCCAACATGCTGACGATGAGCGGCGGCCAGTTCAACATCCCGATCACTTTCCGTGGACCGAACGGTCCGGCGCATCAGCTCGGTGCGACCCATTCGCATGCCACCGAATGTTTGTATGCCAACGTCCCGGGGCTCAAGGTTTGCACGCCGGCAACCCCGCGCGACGCTAAAGGCCTTTTGAAGACCGCGGTGCGCGATAACAATCCGGTGCTGGTTCTTGAAGCCGAATTGCTCTACAGCTCGAAAGGGATGATCGAGCCGGCGGAAACGGAATTGCTCATCCCGCTGGGCGAAGCGGAGGTCAAACGCGAAGGCTCCGACGTGACGGTGGTTTGTTATGCGCAAACGGTGCCGCTCGCTCTCGCGGTGGCGGAGAAGTTTGAGGACGAGGACATCAGCGTGGAAGTGCTCGATTTGCGTTCGATAAAACCGCTCGATGAACGCGCGATTTACGATTCAGTCGCGAAAACGCATCGGGTGGTGATTGTGGAACAGGACCGGCCATTCTGTGGCGTGGGCGCGGAAGTTTGTTATCGGATCCAGAAAAATATTTTCGACGAGCTCGACGCACCGATTGTGCGCGTCTCGCAGGAAGATGTGCCCATGCCATACAACGAACGACTGGAGAAAGCAGTTTTGCCGAACAAGGAGAAGCTCGTCGCCGCGGTCAAAAAAGTTTGTTATGCGTAATGCGTTGAAGGGTTGAAGCGAGGTTGATTTGCGCCACTTCAACCCTTTGACGCTTTAACCTTTCAACGAGCCACTATGCCAGAAATCCAGATGCCCAAATTGAGCGCGGAACACAGGCCTGTGGCCTGTGCGCCCAGCGGGGATTTTCCCCGCTGTTCTTTCCACCAAAACTTCAGCGAAGTAAAACTCCGCTGGGCGCACAGACTTGGAAGTCTGTGTTCCGGTCAGGATGCGCCTTGCGCGGTGTCAATTCGGCAAAGCGACGCGGCGCCGTATCTACAACGCGGCCGATCGAGTCTTTACCTCGATCGCGAGCCGATCTTAATGTGGGGACTCTTCTGTCCCCGGCGAAGGTTGAGGACGTTGTTCGCGCACTTCGTTGGTGCGTGAGAAGAAAAAGAACAATGCAATTAGCCCCGCAAGAATAACGATGAACAGAAAACCGAAACTTAGAACGCGCAGCGTTCGATATTTTTCGCGGCCGCGTTGCCAGTGCAGTCGCTTCTGCGCCAGCTCCAGCTCGAGCGCGCGCGCCAGCGCCTCCGCGCCGGTCTCCTTTTCCTCAGGCATGGTGGGAAAATAACAATTCCGTTTCGAAAACCGAAATGCAATCTCATCGCCGGCAACTCCTGGCCCACGTCCTGCCAATGGTTTTGTTCCTGGCTTTGCTCGCGCTTTGCCAATTCCTCACGGCCCGCGGCCAAATATTTTTCCGGCGTCATGCCGAGTTCTGGATTTATCCGGCGCAGACTATCCTCTGTGGCGCGCTCCTGCTTTGGTTTCGTCGCTGCTACCAATTTCATCGACTGAAAAAGGTCGCGTTTACCTTGTTCGTCGCGGTGGCCGTTTTTGGCATCTGGATCGCGCCGCAATATTTCCTTAACTTCGCGCCACGTCCTGTTGGCTTCGACCCGACACTGCTTGAGAGCAAGTCTGCTACTTATTGGTCGACGATTCTTTTTCGTTTCCTTCGTCTTGTTGTCGTCGTTCCGCTGGTGGAAGAAGTTTTCTGGCGCGGTTTCCTGCTTCGCTTTGTTATCGACGAACATTTCGAGCGAGTTCCATTTGGCAAATTTAACTGGCTCTCTTTCGCCGTCGTGACTGTTGCGTTTACCTTTAGTCATTCGCGCCCCGATTGGCCGGCCGCGTTTATCACAGGCGCGCTTTACAACGTTGTTGCCTATCGCACCCAAAGTTTGGCTTCGTGCGTTCTCGCCCATGCCGTAACCAATTTACTCCTTGGTTTGTGGATAATGCAGACCCGCCAATGGGGATTTTGGTAAGAAGGGCAGAACTTTAGCACCGTTTTGTCGAGCCGTATCACGATTGTAAGACCCAGCGGCCGAGGCGGATCGATTTCCGGCATCGCCCGATTCCAATCTTAACCATGGCACTTCACGTGCTCTTAAAGAGGAGATGCACGCGACCTTTATCCAAAAAGTAATTATCTGTATGGTTGCGGGCTTCGCTGCCGCGTGCCTGATCCAATGGGCCAAGGTTTTCGTGGAAGGCGCCGATAAGGCCCTGAATGGCGGTTACGAACATCGCACCGTCATGGGGAGCGAAAAGAAGTAGGCGAAATTCTTGCCGCTCTCTGCACCGCGCATAACTTAATTGCGCGGATGAAGATTGGTTTCGCTCAAATTAATCCGACCGTCGGCGATTTGCGCGGCAATTTCGAGAAGATCGCCGGTGCCTACGATCAACTCGCTCGCGCGGGAGCCGATATCGTGATTGCCCCCGAACTGGCGGTGACGGGATATCCACCACAGGATCTCGTCTTCAAATCGCGCTTCGTTCCGGAAAATCTGGCCGTGCTCGACCAGCTGCAAAAAAGGCTGAACAAACCAGCATTGCTGGTCGGTTTCGTTGATCGCAACGAAGGCCGCGGTAAACCTTTTCATAATGCTGCGGCATTGCTTCAAGCAGGAGAGCCGTTGCAGAAAACTCACAAGTCACTTCTCCCCACCTACGACGTCTTTGATGAGGATCGCTACTTTGAGCCAGCTCGCGAAATTGCGCCGCTGAAATTCCGCGGGCATCGCATTGGTGTCACCATCTGCGAAGATATTTGGACGGAACGTTATTTGCCGCGTCCGTTTTACGATGTCGATCCAGTGCGCGCACTCGTCGCTCAAGAAGCGGAAATGATTTTGAATGTGAGCGCGTCGCCGTTCAGCCTCCGCAAACCAGCGGTCCGGCGAGAAATGATTTCGGGATTAGCTGGCACCTATCAGCGCCCGATCTTTTATTGCAACGCCGTCGGTGGAAATGACGAACTTGTCTTTGATGGCAACTCCATCGCGGTGAATGCGCGCGGTCAACTACTCGCCCAGCTCCCAGCTTTCGAGGAGGCTAGCGTAATCGTCGATTCCGAGAGTGCCCAAGCTCCGGAGATCCCTTCAGCTGATATTGTTCAGGAACTTTACTCCGCCTTGCGCCTGGGTTTGCGTGATTATCTGGCCAAGTGCGGTTTCAAAAGTGCCGTGCTCGGTTTGAGCGGTGGAATTGATTCCGCTGTCGTGGCGGCGATTGCAGTGGATGCGCTGGGCCCCAACAATGTCACCGGCGTTTCCATGCCCAGCCAATTTTCTTCGCGCGGCAGCATTCTCGATGCGCTGGCCCTGGCAAAGAATCTCCGGATTCAATGTCTGGAAATTCCGATCGCCGACGCGTTCGCAGTTTTCAAAGCGCAATTCAAAGAAGTTTTTGCTGGGCGAACCGAGGATGCGACGGAAGAAAACATGCAGGCGCGGTTGCGTGGTATGACGTTGATGGCACTCTCAAACAAATTCGGTCACCTTGTTCTCTCAACCGGCAACAAAAGCGAATTGGCGGTCGGTTACTGTACAATTTACGGCGACATGGCGGGTGGGCTCGCCGTTATCAGCGATGTGCCGAAGACTATGATTTATGAGTTGGCGCGCTTTATCAACTCAGAGGCGTCGCGGGCGGGTAAAGGCGAGATTATTCCGGCGTCCACCATTGAAAAACCTCCGAGCGCGGAATTGCGTCCGAACCAGAAAGACCAGGACACCCTTCCGCCTTATGATGTGCTGGATGCAATTCTGCGATTGCATGTCGAAGACAATCTGAGCGTGGCAGAAATCGTCGCGCAGGGGTTCGACGAAAAGACGGTGCGCTGGGTGCAACGTCGCGTCGATCTCAATGAATACAAACGCGCCCAGGCCGCCCCCGGCCTGAAAGTAACGAGCCGCGCATTCGGGGTCGGCCGCCGGATGCCGATTGCGCAGCGGTATGTGGGCTAACGGATCTTAGCCAAATCTAAAATTCAAATCTCAAATGGAATCAGCGAAAATTGTCCAAAATGAGCAAAACAGGGCCGGCAACTTTATCCAACCATCAGGGTTTCACCTTGATGGAGCACGTCACACATCAAAATTTCACTGGCGCTCGTGGTCTTTTGGCTGTGAGTTATCTTATGACTAAGCGCGGACTTCTTCCTGTCGTCGTTTTTCTTGGTCTTTGTTTCTCGCTGGCGGCCGAGCAAGCCTCCGGTTCCCCCTCCGGGCATGGCGGCGCATTCACGCTCGCCCAATTGCGGGGCATGGCCGCGGCGAACAATGGTTCGGTTCTTTTGCAACCGACTCTATTCAACAGCTTGGACAATCCCGTATTCGGGCTTCCGTTTTCAAATCAAGACGTTTTTTCTTTAGCGACCACGTTTAATTTGGTGGGAACAACCCCGCAAAGTTTTCTCCCTTTTTCACCCGCAATGGAATCACCCAGGGCGAGTCGTCCGGCAACATCGGCCAAGGATTCATCCGATCGGCTATTCGATCTACGGCCGAACTTTGATTATGTGACCGGCGAAGTGGGTTTTTTGTATGGCCACTCGAGTGGGAAGTTCGGTGGTGATTATCTGCAAGGATACATCTTCGGTGAAGTAGGAAACGACAGAATTCATATCAGCGCCGGAGCCTCTTACGAGGAATGGAACGGACGCGTTCCACGTTGGGGACGCTAAACACCGTCGTCGAACTGAACAGGCCGAAGAATGCACCGTGCAGGAATCGAACCTGCAACCCGCTGATTAAGAGTCAGCTGCTCTGCCAATTGAGCTAACGGTGCAAATGCATTTTTCCCAGGCAAATGCTGTCCGAACGTGCATCTTTGTGCTTGCCCTCCGTAGCATGAAAATACGCGTTTGAAGAACATTTGCGCATGAAGAACCCGAAACTACTCATCCCAATTCGTTGCACAACGCGGAAGATTTATCTACAGCCCCGCGAGGCCGTTGCCGCGGTTTATCCGGTCGAAGAATTGCAGCCAAACTAAACATTCCCGCCGGATCAGTGTTTGGTTTGATTCGTGATCTAAAACGGGCTGCCTGAGTCGTGCCGCGCGCCAGAGTCACTCTCGCCGAACTCAGGCGTTAGTTGTTTAAATGTATTGCTATTTAAAGTGCACTTTGGCTAAGATCGCCCTATGAAAACCACTTGCGGAGGACAGTGTCTGTTTGTCGCTACTGCCCTGGCACTCAGCGGCGTGCGGGCAACGGCGGACGATGCTAATTTCGGCGAGCCGCTGATTCAGGCACGGTTTGATCAATTGATTCCCACATCGTATCCAACACTAAGACCAAGCTTCGATCGACTCATCCAAACTACTTTGCCGTTGACTGATCCAGGCATCGCACGAGTTCCGATCACAGAAAATTTGGTTCGTCCGCTGGATCAACCATTATTGATTGTAAATGAAGGATGGGGGCAGTTACCGGCAATCAGACCGAAGCGGGAGTCCATTCCAGAGCTTCGCCAAACGTCCGCTATTCGCCATGCCCCGCCGCGAACTAGTGGCAAGACGCGATGATTGTGGCCTATCGACTGGGTTACTATTTAGCCATTTCGATCCCTCAATTCGCATCCACGCGCGCTCGCTCGCGGCAGCTCATCTTGGTCTCGTTAGATCGGTGCGATGAAAGCACCGACATCGGTAAAAGGTGTCTTGCTGGTCGGCGACCGCGTCCTCCTGGTGAAGAACCCGCGCGATGAATGGGAGTTGCCTGGAGGTCGATCAAACGAAGGAGAAAACCACGCGCAGACCCTGGCACGCGAGTTCGCTGAGGAGCTTGCGCTCGATGTTCGCATCAGCAGGCATATCGATTCATATTTGTTCGAGGTTATTCCGGGCCGACACGTCTTTATCGTTACCTATGGCTGCACACTCGCCGGTCAGTTTGACCCCAGGTTGAGCGATGAGCACACGGACCATTGTCTTTGGCCCGTGGAACATTTGTCACAGCTCAACCTGCCAATCGGTTATAGACGCTCAATCGAGGTGTGGAGCGAATGCGATCTAACCAGACGATGGAGCTGACCGCGAGGCGCTGTTATATTTGGCCTTGAGTTCCATTCCTGATCCTGCTGCCAGGCCCGCCCTCGCTCGCCGCAGCTCATCTTGAGCTCGTTAGATCTCATGCGCCTCCCCAAGTTTAGGTTGGTTGTTCTGCTCGGAGCGCTGCTTGGGATCGTTGCACCGTTGCTCTTTTTCACGTGGTTTGCGTTTCTCTATCGTGCATTTTTTTATACAGATATCAGAGGCAGGATCATCTTTCATATCGCTCTCGCGGAGATATGGAGATCTTCGTTGGCCCCAGCCCCCAAGACCTAGCTAGAGTTGCGAGTATGTCTTCCAGTGAGAGCTCCGGCTACTGCCCCGCGCTGGCCACCGTGGGCATCATCGTCAGCGGCCGGTTCAGTTCGATCGTGAG